>Ga0306924_10000652_pt1 | contig 29657 bp, 24 predicted proteins | sample sta12Can44000111_FD_203756 | JGI IMG/M metagenome (GOLD analysis project Ga0306924, IMG submission 203756) | Lab enrichment of tropical soil microbial communities from Luquillo Experimental Forest, Puerto Rico - statanox.12C.anox.44.000.111 (v2)... | ecosystem: Environmental > Terrestrial >... | reverse complement strand
CTGCACGGTGGTGAAGAATGCACTGGGCTATGACGACGCGCTCGACGTGTTCGGCGTCCACTGCATCGGCGGTATCGTCGGCGCGCTCGGGACCGGCATCCTGGTGAACCCGTTCCTCGGCGGCACCGGCATCATGGACTACACCATCGGCAAGATCGCCGATTACGATTTCGGCGCGCAAATGGTGTCCCAGACCTGGGGTGTGTGCACGACGCTGGTGTGGTCGGGTGTGGGCTCAGCGATCCTGTACTGGGTCGTCGACATTCTCATCGGGTTGCGCCCCAATACCGATTCCGAACGCGAAGGTCTCGACCTCACCGAGCACACGGAGCGCGCCTACAACATGTAGTTCCTCCCGTGGCGCGGTTTTGAAAGACCGCGCCCCGAACTACGGTTCGGGCAAATACCCGGCAATGCCCCGACCGTCGAGGGGCTCCAGCGCAAGTTGGAGCCCCTTTCTTTTTTTGCGGAAAAGGGATTGCCAAGGAGACGCATGCGGATCGACACTGCGATCGCACCAGTGCGGTGAGCAGCAAATCGAGCCGAACTTCGAATTCGGGACAGTGGAGCCTGTTCGGTTAGAGGAGGACGACATGAAGCTGGAAGGCGGATGCTATTGCGGCGCCGTGCGCTATGCGGTTGAGAGCGATCCGATCATGAAGGGGCAGTGTCATTGCCGCGAGTGCCAATACATCACCGGAGGCGCGCCCAACTTTTTCATGGTGGTGAGGCCCGACGGCTTCAAATACACCAAGGGCATGGCCAGGCAATTTTCCCGCAGCGACCTGGAAAGGCCGGTGACGCGGGAATTCTGCGGCGAGTGCGGAACGCATCTGACTACCCGGCCGGCGGCGTCGACCGTGGTCGTCAAGGTCGGCACGCTCGACGATCCGTCCTTGTTCGGCGCCCCGCAGATGGCGATCTACACCTGCGACAAGCAGGCGTTCCACCATGTGCCGGAAGGCCTGCCCGCCTTCGAGCGACTGCCGCAGCGCTAGCCTAAGGGGCTACGGTCGCTTTCGAATCAAAGCGATTCTACCGGGATTGCGCATTCCAGTAGCGCTCGAGATTTGAAATCAGACCGCTGCTGAAGTGACACTCGGCCTGCTCTTTCGCAAAAAGCGCGAGATATTCCCGAAAAAGATCGAGGGGCTCCCGGCCGATTCTGAATTGACGGCGATTGCCGACCGCGCTCACGATCCCCGAGCCGGTAAGATCATCAATGAGTGCCGCGAGTGCTTCATCGATCTCATCGTCTGCAACAACCTCACCACAGATCATCCGGCCGGTCGGACTATCGCAGTCGATCGCCTCACCGAGCATGATCGCCTTCCGCGCCAGACGGTCGCCCAAAAAGTGTGGCAGGCGCAAATTGGCCATTGCCGGAATAATCCCTTCCTTGCGCGCCGGCAGCGACAGGTAAGCGCTGGACTGAGCAAGCACAAAATCCATAGCGAGCAAGAGTTGACAACCACCGCCAATCGCAAAGGTTTCGACGACACCGATCCACGGCTTCTCGACCGTGGAGCCCGCGATATCGAGGGGCGATGCGTCCTCGCGCGCCAGGCCACGGATCATTTTGTGCTCGTACCCCATCGCGTGGTGGAAATAGAACAAAAACGGGATTTTGCCCTGATACAGATGAGTGAGGTTAATACCGGCCGAGAAAATGCGGCGGCCTGGATACTTGGGATGCTCGACGCGGCCGCCGCGCAGGACCGCGATTTCAGTCCTATCGGCCAGGATCGCAAGATCGGTCGCTATTTCGAGGGGGACGATTGTGGTTTCGTCATGCGCGTTGAGAACCTTGGGATTTCGCAGCTCGACAACAGAAGCCTTGCCCGCGATGCTTATGACCACAGTGCCGAGATCAACGGATCCCTCTTTCAGCAGCCGCGGAAGCAGCTCGCTGGTCTCGGCCCGCGGCAGCAGCATGGCGTGACACAAGTGTCGTCCGCACCTTGGCCGTGCGAGTATGTGTGACAGCAGCAGCCCGTAATCTATCTCCAGGCCCTCTTTGTCCTTGAGCGGGAGCGCCCGTTCGCCGGCCATGGCGTTCGCGTCGGGGACGAGTCCGGGAACGGCAACGGCCGCCTGCGCGACAAGCTCATCGACGCGAAGAAATTTCGTCCTCGAGGCGGTCAGATTGTCATAGAGCACCTCAACGTGCGCGTTGAGGAACAGGTCACGCAAATCCCGCTCCGCGTGATGGATCAGAGCGGCGGCGGTGGACTGGTCCGTGTTTCGCGCCGGCCTGGTCGGAAGCCGCGCTCGTAGAGCCACGGCCAGGGACCAAAACGAAGAGCAAGCCTCACGGTCGGCGGCGAAGTCGTTGCGGATGGGGGGCCAGGTCTCTATCCAGGTGTCGACCTGTGTTCGCGAAAGCCCGGCGAGCAGCAACGAACCAAGGCTTGCCCGCAAAGCCTGCTGGTTAAGTCCCATGCGGCCCTCATTCGGTTCTCGTGGCGAGGTTGGGGGCGAGCCCCTGCTAAGCGCGGCTCAGCCCCCGATTTCGCTGCTGAGCATCGGCCCGAACAGCTCCCATGTCTCGCCGTTGAACCTCCTGAGCTGGATCTGCTTGATCGGTGCGAAGTCGATTGGGCTGGTGTTGATCGTGATACCGGGCAGAAGATTTGTGGTTCGGAAACCCTTGAGGTTTGCCGCCTCCTTCATCACATTCTCGCGCGTGAGATTGTCCCCGCACTGGCTTAGCACCTGAACCAGCGTCTGGGCCATATTATAACCCGTCACCAGCAAACTGTCGGCCCGATTGCCTTCGGGAAAATACTTGTCCAGGAATTCGTTAAACGCCTTCATGCCTGGATCGTCCTTCCAGGTCGGGTCGAGCGGGTCCATCAGATACGCGACCGAGATAATGCCTCGCGCGTTATCGACGCCAGCCGGCTTGATCACGGCGCCGATGGAGGTGGCGACGCTGTTGAGGATGTGCATTGGCTTCCAGCCGATCTCGCCGGTTTTTCTGATGGCCTGTGCCGCGAATTTCGGCGTGGCGACATCGACGAACACGTCGGCATTGAGCGATTTCATCTTGACGACGTGCGAGTCGATCGTTGTTTCGCTCACCTCATAGGCGTCCTCCACAACGATCATCGAGGAGGCCTTGTCGCCGAGGCCATCCTTCAGGCCCCTGAGATAGTCCTTGCCGTAGTCGTCGTCCTGGTAGAGGACAGCGATCCTCGCGTTCGGCCTTTCCTTCAAGATATATCTCGCGTAAATCCGCGCCTCGCTTTGGTAGTTGGGCTGCCAGCCTATGGTCCACGGGAAGTTCTGCGGATCATTCCATTTGGTCGCGCCGGACGAGACAAACAGCTGCGGCACCTTCTTCGCATTCATATATTTTTGAATAGCAGTATTCGACGGCGTGCCGAGCGGGTCGAAGATCAGGAGAACTTCGTCGCTCTCGACCAGTTTGCGCGCCTGCTCCACAGCTTTCGGCGGACTGTAGGCATCGTCGTAGGAGATGAAGTTGATCTTGCGACCGTTGACACCGCCTTCGGCGTTGACCTTTCGGAAATAGGCCGCCTCAGTCCTGCCGATCACGCCGTAGGCCGACGCCGGCCCGCTATAGGGCATGATGTTGCCGATCTTGATCTCCGTGTCGGTGACGCCGGGATCGTATTTCTTCTGGGCAAATGCGCTGCTTCCGCCGGCAGCAAGCAAAATAATGGTCGAGAACGCCGTCACTCGTCGCCCGACGAAGGACATTTCGCTTCTCCCTATCAATAAAAAATGAATGTGTCTGGTGTTATCGAGACCTCTTTTCGGGTCACTGCTAGTGAACACTCTTTCTCAGGGAATGTCGATCTAGAGCGTTTTCGAAGCCTCGCATGTGTCACTGAGGCTGACCTTTTGAAAGCGGCAAATCGAGCATCGACCGAAATGACTGTCGGCAGGCGGCACTCGTGCTGTCCCAAGGGTTCGCCGCGCCTCAGCCGAAAGGGTCTCGCACATCAAGCGACTGAAATTTACGGAAATCACGATCGTTCGTGTACAGCGTCCTGATGCCATGCTGGAACAGGATCGTCGCGAGATGGGCGTCGGGGACGAGGTTGCCGCGAACAGGAATCTCGCCGGTCATATGCTTGTAGGCGTCGAGAAAGCCGTCCAGTTCAGAAAGGGCGCGCACATGGGGCAAGTCGATCAGCGCTGTGATGTTGCCGAGCGCCTCATCTGGCGAAAGTGGCGCCGAGAAGATGCGTGGGTGCGTGGCGATGCGCAGATACGACATCAGTGTCGGCCAGGTCAGACAGAGGATCTCGGGTCCCGCCGCGCACGACTCGACAAAGCGGCGGGCGCGGGCATGGCGATTGCTCGAGCGGTCCGACGCGTAGAGGAGCAGGTTCACGTCGAGCGAGTAGCTCACCGCCGGTCCGCATCGAGGGCTGCGTAGACGGCCTCCTTGTCGGAGACGTCAACCAAGGGCTTCATGTCGCGAGAGATCCAGCGGAACGCGGGGCGGGCGGCTGGCGAGCGGCGACGCCGGGCGAGCGCTTCAGCAAGCAATTCGGAGACAACCGCCCCCATTGAACGCCCTTCCCGCTCGTGGAGCGCCTTGACCTCCCTCAGAATGGGGTCGTCGATATCCAGCGTCGTCCTCATGATGTTTGATGCTATTATTTGCAGCATCTGATGTCAAATCCCTCGAATCGCGACGCTTTCAGGTCCAGGGCCACCGTGCTTCAGGTGCCGCCGTGTTTTGGCTGGAAATAGCGGTCTGGACGAACGATTGGTCGATGGTTAAGCGAGCCTTAACCTCGCCGTATCTATGGTGATCTGCTCCGCTTCCCGGCCGGTCTGTTCGCACAATCGGCGGCTCAAAAAATGCTGGCGTCCCAGATTATGGCAATGACCGCTTCATCCCGTGCCCCGCAAGGCACCGGCCATCAGGAAAGCGAACGCTCGCCATTTGCGCGAACGGCGGAGCTGCTGGCGCCCTATACGCCAGCCAAGCCCTTGATTGCGCTATCCTTGGGCGAGCCTCAGCACGCCATGCCCGGCTTCGTCGGTCCGGTGCTGGCCCGCTATATCGCCGACTTCGGCCGCTACCCGCTGGCCAGGGGTATCGAGCCGTTCCGCAAGGCAGCCGCAGCCTGGCTTTCGACCCGCTTCACCCTGCCACGAGCGGTCGATCCCGAGAGCGAGATTCTGGTGTTAAACGGCAGCCGTGAAGGCCTGTTTTTCGCGGCTCTGACTGCTGCAAGCTATGTCGGCGAACGCCGGGGACGGCCGGCGATCCTGATGCCCAATCCGTTCTATCCGGCCTATGGCGCGGGCGCCCGCGCCGCCGGCTGCGAGCAGATTTATCTGCCAACCACACAGGCCAATGGTTTTCTGCCCGACCTCGACGCGCTCGACGAGCAGACGCTTGCAAGAACGGTTGCTTTCTACATCGCCTCGCCGGCCAATCCGCAAGGGTCGGTCGCCTCGCGCGACTATTTCAGCCGCCTGAAAAAGCTCGCCGACCGCTTCGGCTTCGTCATTCTGAGCGACGAGTGCTACTCGGAAATCTATACCCAGCAAGCGCCGGGCAGCATGCTGGAATGCGCCGGGCCGGACTTTGGCAATGTCGTCGTCTTTCAGTCGCTGTCGAAACGCTCGAACCTGCCGGGAATGCGGGTCGGCTTTGCCGCAGGCGACAGGCGTTTTCTGGCCGCCTTTCACGAACTGCGCAACGTCGCCGCCCCGCAGGTGCCGGTACCGCTGCAGCAGGTCGCGGTGGCTGCCTATGGCGACGAGGCGCATGTCGAGGAAAACCGCAGGCTCTATCGCATCAAGTTCGACCTCGCCGACCAGATCCTCGGCCATCGCTATGGCTACTGGCGCCCTGCCGGCGGCTTTTGCGTCTGGCTTGACGTTTCCAGCCTTGGTGGCGACGAGGCGGTGACGGTCCTGCTCTATCGCGATGCCGGCGTGAGGGTGATTCCCGGCAGCTATCTGGCGCGTCGGCAGGCCGACGGCTTCAATCCCGGCGCGGGCTATATTCGCCTGGCGCTAGTTTCCGACAGTGAATCGACCGCCGAGGCGTTGCACCGGCTGGTCGAGGTTTTGGGATAATCGCGGGGCGCGCACACACCATGCTTATGCCGGCGATCGAACGTGTGGTTCCCCTGGTCGGCCAATTGCCGGTTTCGATCCGCGAGGCGCTGGAGCGGCGGCTTCGCGAGCTGACCGGATTGGGCCTGATCGCGATTGCAGGCGTGGCAATCGCGGCATTGGCGACGTGGTCGGTACAAGACCCGAGCCTTAGCCATGCGACCTCGCGCCCCATCCACAACATTGTCGGTTATCCCGGCGCGATCATGGCCGACCTTCTGATGCAGATCCTCGGGCTCGGCGCGATCACGGTGGTGCTGCCGATCGCGGTATGGGGTTGGCGTAGGCTGACCCACCGCGGCTTTGACCGCCAGGCGTTGCGGTTCTCCAGCTTTCTGCTCTGCACGGTGATCGCGGCCGGCTTTGCCAGCTGCTGGCCGCGCATCGCCGCATGGCCGCTGCCGACTGGGCTCGGTGGGGTCGTCGGCGATGCTCTGGTGCGTGCGCCGGCGGTCGTGTTCGGCCCGCCCGGAATTGTCTATCGAGCAGTGCTCGGCATCCTGCTGCTTGCGGCGATGGTCGCAACTTTCCTGGTCGCAAGCGGAGCCGGCTCGCGCGCGATCGAGGAAGAACTGACGCCGATCGAGGACGATGATACGCCCTTTGTCGAAGACGGGGAGGACGACGCCTCGATCTCGCTCGGATGGGCGGTTCATGCGCTGATGAGCGCCAAGGCAAGGCTCGGCTGGCTGTTGAGCGCGGCCTACCGATCGCTGGTCGCAAGCAACGTGCGATCGCGCCCCGCCTTTGACCGTCAGGAGCCGAGTCTCGCTGGCGGGACCAGGCCGACACTGGCACCGCAGGTCGACGATTTTGACGACGAGGACGAGGACGACCTTCCAGCCGCCCGCGCGCCGCGCAAGAGGGCCCCACCGCGTACAGCTGCACGAAAATCTTCCGACAAATTCGAAATGCCGGCGGTTTCGATGCTGGCCATGCCGAAGGCTTCCGATCGGCAGCCGCTCAGCAAGAGCGAGCTCGAAACCAACTCGCGCGCGCTGGAAGGCGTGTTGCAGGATTTTGGCGTCCGCGGCGAAATCGTCAAAGCCCATCCGGGACCGGTAGTGACGCTGTACGAACTCGAGCCCGCACCCGGTATCAAGTCCTCGCGCGTGATCGGTCTTGCCGACGACATCGCGCGCTCCATGAGCGCGCTGTCGGCGCGGGTCGCCGTCGTTCCGGGCCGCAACGCCATCGGCATCGAATTGCCGAACGCCCATCGCGAGAAGGTCTATTTGCGCGAAATTCTTGCCGCGAGGGAGGCCTATGAGACGGTGGCAAAACTGCCGCTCTGCCTCGGCAAGAATATCGGCGGCGAAGCCATCGTCGTCGATCTGGCGCGCATGCCGCATCTGTTGATCGCGGGCACCACGGGCTCGGGCAAATCGGTGGCGATCAACACCATGATCCTGAGCCTCGTCTACCGTCTGCGTCCGGACCAATGCCGCCTGATCATGGTCGACCCGAAGATGCTGGAGCTCTCCGTCTATGACGGCATTCCGCATCTTTTGACGCCGGTCGTGACCGATCCGAAGAAAGCCGTCGTCGCGCTGAAATGGGCGGTGCGCGAAATGGAGGAGCGCTACAAGAGAATGGCCAAGCTCGGCGTGCGCAATGTCGACGGCTACAATGCGCGGCTTGCCGAGGCCAGCGCAAAGGGCGAGGAGCTGACGCGCACCGTGCATACCGGTTTCGACAAGGAAACCGGCAAGGCTATTTACGAAGAAGAGAAACTCGATCTCGAACCCTTGCCTTATATTGTCATCATCGTCGACGAGATGGCCGACCTGATGATGGTGGCCGGCAAGGATATCGAGGGCGCCGTGCAGCGGCTGGCGCAGATGGCGCGCGCCGCCGGCTTGCATGTGATCCTCGCCACCCAGCGGCCGTCGGTCGACGTCATCACCGGCACCATCAAGGCGAATTTTCCCACTCGTATATCGTTCCAGGTCACCTCCAAGATCGACAGCCGCACGATCCTCGGCGAAATGGGCGCCGAGCAGCTGCTCGGGCAGGGCGACATGCTCTACATGGCCGGTGGCGGGCGGATCAGTCGCGTGCACGGCCCCTTCGTCTCGGATGAGGAGGTCGAGAAGGTGGTGCGCCACCTGAAGACACAGGGCTCGCCCGAATATCTCGAAGCGGTAACGGCCGAAGATCCGAGCGATGAAGACGGCGCGGTGTTCGACGCGACAGGCATGGGCTCAGACGGCGGCGGCGACCTGTTCTCTCAGGCGGTTGCTATCGTCAAGCGCGACCGCAAGGCGTCCACCAGTTACATTCAGCGTCGGCTGCAAATCGGCTACAACCGCGCGGCCTCGCTGATGGAACGCATGGAACAGGAAGGCATCGTCGGTCAGGCCAATCACGCGGGAAAACGTGAGATTCTTGTCCCCGAGGAGGAAGGCGGCTACTGAAGACTGCGTGAATCGCGTAGATGACATAAGCGAGATGATTTTTTCACGGAAAAACGATATCGCATTGCACTGAAGTCGCGATAGGCTGCCGAACATCAAACCAGGATTGCGCGTTGAACAAGATTGCAACATCCCCAAGGACCGAATCGCTTCCGGTTGCCGGCACGCGAACCGCACTGGCGTTGATAGTTGCGGCATCCGTGTTCGGCACTGCGACGTTGTCCTCGGCGCAGACCGTCCCTGTTCCAAGGCCCGCTCCCAAGGGCCGCGACGGCTTGCCCATGAGCACGTCGGAATCGCAAAAGCGGTCACCAGCGACGACGGGGTCTACCGCGGCGGAAACTCCGCCGGAGCCAGTGATCCCCGACCCGCGTCGCAATCTGCCGGCCACTCTCTTCACCAACTTCGATGCCAATCAGAAGGCGCAGGCCGCCAGGATCAGCAACTATCTTTCGTCGCTGCAGACACTGGTCGGCAACTTCGTGCAAGTGGGACCCGACGGCACCAAGACCAGGGGCGACTTCTACATTCAGAAGCCCGGCAAGGTTCGCTTCGAATATGATCCGCCAACGCCGATCGACGTCATCGCCGACGGATCGTCGCTGGTGGTGCGCGACCGCAATCTGGCTACCCAGGACATCTATCCCCTATCGCAGACGCCGCTGCGCTATCTTCTGTCCGACCGCATCGATCTGATGAAGGACACCAACGTCGTCAACGTGACGTCGGATGATCTGTTCATCACCGTGACCATCGAGGAGAGGCAGGCCTTGATCGGCACCTCGCGGCTGATGCTCATGATGGGCGCCAAGGACGGCCAGCTCAAGCAGTGGACGGTTACGGACCCGCAGGGCTATGACACGACGGTTGCGGTCTACAATCTGGATTTCTCCAAGAAGATCGATCCGAGTCTGTTCAAGATCGATTTCACCCGATACCCGGGGGCCGCGCCGGGTTAGCCAATCATCCAGAGAATTCTGTCCGGAAAATTGCGCCGTCGCTTGCGTCTTTGGCGGGCGGCCGATTAATCTAGTGCCCACTTTCCGAAGTTCGTGCTACATCTCAGCATCCCACTTTTCACGAACTTCGGAAAGTTATGGGCACTAGCAAATCTATGATTCTAGTGCCGCTTTTCTATTTGAAGTTCCTGAACTGAATTCGCCGCGTGTGGCGCAGGAACTTCAAATAGGCGGCACTAGGCCATGCGCTTTTCGCTCACGACCTGGAACATCAACTCGGTGCGGCTACGCATCGATCTCGTCGCGAAATTCATCAAATCGGCGCGGCCGGACGTGCTGTGCCTGCAGGAAACCAAATGCATCGATGACGCGTTTCCACGCAAACGTTTCCGCCGTCTGGGCTACGAGCACATCGCATTGAACGGCCAGAAAGGCTATCACGGAGTTGCCGTCGTCTCCCGATTTCCGTTCGAGAACATCGACATCCGCAGCTTTTGCGACAAGGCCGATTGCCGCCATATCACCGTTGCGTTCGGCGACAAGGCGCAGTTCGCCAAGCCGCTCGTGCTGCACAATCTCTACGTTCCCGCGGGCGGTGACGTAGCCGATCCACAGCTCAATCCGAAATTCGAGCACAAGCTCCGCTTTCTCGACGAGATGAGAACCGACCAGCTGCGTCCGCGCGGCGACGAGCGTCACATCCTGGTCGGCGACCTCAACGTCGCGCCGCATGAAAACGACGTGTGGTCGCACAGGCAGCTGTTGAAAGTCGTCTCGCACACGCCGATCGAATGCGAAAAGCTTCTGGCGGCGCAGGCCCACGGCGAGTGGTCCGACGTCGCGCGCGAACGCGTCCCGCTTTCGGAAAAGGTCTACACGTGGTGGAGCTATCGCGCCGCCGACTGGACGGCCGGCGACCGCGGCCGAAGGCTCGATCATATCTGGGTGTCGCGCACGCTCAAGGACAGGGTCAGCGATTTCCGGATTCTGCGCGATGCTCGCGGCTGGCAGCGACCGTCCGATCATGTGCCGGTTACGGTGACGCTGGACGTCTGAAACTAGTGGTCCGATTCCAACATTCGCTACCCATCCGGGGAGCCGCTTTTGCGAATGTTGGAATCAGAGGACCACTAGCAAAATTATTGATACTAGTGGAGCTTTGGATTTGACGTTCGCTTGCAGCTATTGCGGCAAGTGAATAGCGAACGTCAAATCCGCTCCACAAGTTGGCTTTGCGAACGGGATCAATTGTTCAGCTTCGCGCCCGCCACCAGGATATCGGAAGCGATCTGACTGCTGCGGGTGGCGAACTCGTCGCGCAGCCGCCTGGCCGCCGCAGGATCGCTTTCCAGTACCCGTTGAAACAGGCTGCGCGCGATACGGATCACCGTGGACTGTTCCAGCGCTTCGGCGTTCGAGGGCCGGCGCATCGCCACCACGAGCGCCAGTTCGCCGATCAGTGTGCCGGGCTCCGCGACGGTCTCCGCACTGAGGCCATCATTGATCCGGAACGCGCCACCCTGAACGACGTATCCGCAATCGGCTTCGTCGCCCTGCTTGAACAGGAATTCACCGCTGCCGACGCGGCGCTGCTCCGAGCCGATTGCCAGCATCCGCAGCGCCTCGCCTCCCAACAACCGCAGCGTCGGGACACGCGCAAGGAGTGCCACATCGTCTTCGATCGACATAGGGAACCACGGTGACAGGCCGACAATGGCGATTCGCCGTGGCCGATTCTATCACGGCACCAGCTTGTAGCCACCGGCCTCGGTAACGAGAATTTCCGGGTTGGCCGCGTCCTTCTCGATTTTCTGACGCAGGCGGTAGATGTGGGTTTCGAGCGTGTGCGTGGTCACGCCCGAATTATAACCCCACACTTCCTGCAGCAGCGTCTCGCGCGAAACCGGGAGCTGGCCTGCCCGGTAAAGGAACCGCAGGATAGCCGTCTCCTTCTCGGTCAGGCGCACTTTCCTGGCGTTCGCGCCGGTCAGCATCTTCGAACCCGGTCGGAAACTGTACGGGCCGACGGAGAACACGGCGTCCTCGCTGGCTTCGTGCTGGCGAAGCTGTGCCCTGATTCGCGCCAGCAGCACCGCGAAACGGAACGGCTTGGCGACGTAGTCGTTGGCACCGGATTCCAATCCCAGGATCGTGTCCGAGTCGGTGTCGTGCCCGGTCAGCATGATGATCGGCGCCTTGAAGCCGCCCTTGCGCAGCGAGCGCACGACTTCGCGGCCGTCGGTATCCGGCAGCCCTACATCCATCAACACCAGGTCGGGGGAATTGGCCTTGGCCGCGTTGGCGCCTTTGGCACCGGTATCGACCGCGGAGGCTTCGAACTCATCATGCAGCGACAGCTGCTCGATCAGCGTATCGCGCAGATCGTTGTCGTCGTCCACGATCAGGATCTTGCGGGCATTGGCCATGGCTAACAATCCTTTTGTGACGGCCGGCCCAAAAACACGAAGCACCGACAGCCGAGACTGGAAAAGCAAAGGTGGTCCGGTATAGCTTCGTTTTGAGCTAGTGGACCGTTACCCTTTAACAAGCCAGGTAGCACTTTAATTCATGCCGGGCGGACATTTTGATGACGGTCTTGCAGTGGAGCCGGCTATCCGGGCGACAATGCGGCCGTTTTTTCGATGAAAAAGAAAGCCGATTCAATTGTTTATATCACAAGCTCGGGCGGTCGGCCACTATCCATGATGCGCCTGCGCAAGGCGGCGGGAACCACCCGCCGCGGTTGGCTGAGCGTGGGCGGGCAAACCATCCCCGTGGCGTTGGGACGCGGGGGCATCCTCGCCAACAAGCGCGAGGGCGACGGCGGAACGCCGAAGGGCACCTTTCGCCCGCGCATGCTTTGGTGGCGCGCGGACCGTCACATGCGACCGCGCACTTTTCTGCCGGTCCGCCCGATCAGGGCCGAGGATGCGTGGTGCGAAGATCCCACCGACCGCCATTACAACCGGCCGTTCCGGCTCAAGCGCGATCAGAGCGGCGACCGCCTGAGGCGCGATGACCACCTCTATGATTTCATCATCGAGATCGATCACAATACCTCGCCGCGCATCGCCGGGCGCGGCAGCGCGGTGTTCCTACATCTGGCGCGCGCGAATTTCGGTCCTACCGCGGGCTGCGTTTCGATGACGAAGGCCTCGATGCTGCATCTGTTGCGACGCCTGGGGCGCAGGACCAGAATTGTGATCGGGTAAAGGGAACAGACATCATGCTCGACGGACATCAAATCGCAGCCGCCTCACGCACGCTGCGCGACCATTGGCACGCCGGCACCAAGCTTGCGGCCCTTGATCCCGCGATGCGGCCGCGCGACCGTATCGAGGGCTATGCGATCCAGGCCGAGATCGAACGCTCCTCGAGCGGAAAGCTGTTTGGTTGGAAGATCGGCGCCACCAGCGAGGCCGGTCAAAGGCACATCAACGTTGCGGGTCCCATGGCCGGGCGCATCCTGCCAGAGACCGTCATCGCCGACGGCGGTACCGCATCGATGGCCGGCAATGACATGCGCGTAGCCGAGCCCGAATTTGCTTTCCGCATGCGAACAGATTTGCCGCCGCGGACCTCGCCTTACGGCGTGAGCGAGGTGATGGATGCGGTCGATACGTTACATCCGGCGATCGAAATCCCGGATTCGCGATTTGCCGATTTCGCCGGCGCCGGCGAGGCGCAGCTCATTGCCGACAATGGCTGCGCGCATTTGTTCGTGCTCGGTGCGGCAACGAACGCGGACTGGCGCGCGCTCGACCTTGTTGAGGAGCATCCGGTGGTCACGCTGCGGGGCAGGCAATATGTCGGCCATGGCAAGAACGTGCTCGGCGATCCCCGCTTGGCGCTGGTGTGGCTCGTCAACGAATTACGCACCCTTGGCGTCAGGTTGAGGGCAGGGGAGGTGGTCACGACCGGGACCTGTCATCCGCCGCTGCCGATCCATTCGGGTGACCGCGTCGCGGCGGATTTCGGCGTGCTCGGCAAGGTATCCGTGGCCTTCAAGTAACCCGATGCCCGAAGATCGCCGATCCCACCCGGATATGCGTGGCACCGAACTGGATTGCGATCGGATAATCCGCGCTCATTCCCATCGACAGGTTCTTCAGGCCGTTGCGGGCGGCGATTTTCGCGGTCAGCGCAAAGTGCGGCGCCGGCGCCTCTTCGAGTGGGGGGATGCACATCAGTCCGGAAATGGTCAGGCCATACGTGTCGCGGCAGCTTGCGATGAAGGCATCCGCATCGGAAGGCTTGACACCCGCCTTTTGCGGCTCTTCTCCAGTATTGATCTGCACGAACAGTTGCGGGCGCCTGTTCTGGGAATTGATTTCTTTGGCTAACGCCTGGCAAACGCTGGGACGGTCGACCGAATGAATGGCGTCGAACAACGCCACAGCGTCTCTAGCCTTGTTGGACTGCAGCGGTCCGATCAGATGCAGCGCGATGCCGCCGTAAGCCTGCATTAAGGCTGGCCACTTCGCCTTCGCCTCCTGCACGCGATTTTCGCCGAAAACCAGCTGTCCGGCCGCGATGACAGGCAAAATCGCGCTCGCGTCGCCGTGCTGCGATCCCTTCCGGCTTCTTTGCACGCGCGCGCAATTTCCCGCTCGACCGCGGCCAGCGCCTCGCCCACCTGCGAGCTCTGTATTGAGCCGTTTTCAGTCATCATGTCGGCCGCCGTTCGTGCCTAGTGCCCACTTTCCGAAGTTCGTTTCGCCGCTTGTGGTGCAGGAACTTCAAATAGGCGGCACTAGTCACTCCAATTTTACTCAGTTCCAACAGGGCTTCTTGAACCATTCTCACTACCCTGCCTGCCGGGTAGGGCAACAACCATGTTTCGCTTCAGCTTCAATCGCAAGAGGGTCCGACTCAAGCGCCTTCTGGGAATCCGTGCGCGGCTGGCGCTGCTGGCGGTGATCCTGGTGGCGCCCTTGATGCTGGAGCGCGCCCGCTCGCTGGAGGACGCCCGAGCCAAGCAGATTGCGCTGGCGGCGGCGGAGTTTTCAAGCCTCGCCCGGCAGAGCGCCATGACCCAGCGCGAGGTGATCTCCTCGGTCGAGACGGTGCTCAAATCGGCTGCCTATGTGCGCGCCTCCACCGGCGGCATCAGTCGCAGCTGCGACATCTTGCGCGCCAGCCTGCCGCGCGACCTGCCCTGGATTCGCACCCTTCTGATCGCCGGAGGCGACGGGAGGATCCAGTGTTCGACCAACGACGCCTATGTCGGGCTCGACCTGAGCGATCGCCCCTATTTCCAGAAGGCGCATGCGGGTCGCGATTTTGTGTGCAGCGATTTTCTAGTCTCAATGTACTTCCCGACGCCTATCATCATGGCCGCCTATCCGGTCTCCGCCATCGACAGCGATGTTCGCGCCGTGGTGCTTGCCAGCATCAACCTCGACTGGATCTCGACAGTGATGAACAATTTCGCGGGCTGTCCCGGCATTACCGCCGCGCTGATCGACGGCAAGGGGGTCACGGTGGCGGCGCCCGAGGATCAGCGCGGTGCGATCGGCCGGCCGGCACACGAAATGCCGCTTTTGTCTGCCGTCGCGCAGAAGGCGCTCGGTTCGGATCAGGAGGAGGGGTCTCTCAACTCCATCGCCGCCGATGGCACCAGGCTCACCACCGGCTTCGTCCGCATCGCCGGCACCAATGTGCGCCTGATCACCAGCATCGATGATGACAAGGTGACCGCGGCCATCAACCGCGATATCCGCAAGGCCTATCTGCAACTCGCCTTCGTCTGCCTGCTGGTGCTGATCGGCGCCTTGATTGCAGCGGAAAAAGTCATCATCGAGCCGATCGAGATGCTGGCTGCCATGGCAAAGCGGTTCGGCCAGGGCGACTGGTCGGCGCGCGCCGTGCGCTCGCGCCTTCCTTCCGAATTCGTGCCGCTTGCCCGCGCATTCAACGCGATGGCAGCCAAACTCAGCCAGCGCGAGCGCGAGCTGGTCGCCACCAATGATCGTCTCACCGTGATCGCCTCGATGGACATGGTGTCGGGTCTCGCCAATCGCCGCGGCTTCCAGAGCCGGCTCGACTTCGAATGGATGAAGGCGCAGCAACATGACGGCGAGTTGTCGCTATTGATGATCGACGTCGACTACTTCAAGCTCTACAACGACACCTATGGGCATCCCGAAGGCGACGCCTGTCTGGCCCGGCTTGGCGAGACGCTGGCAAATATCGCCAGTGATGCCATGGGTTTTGCCGCGCGTTACGGCGGCGAGGAATTCTGCCTGCTCTTGCCCGACACCGGCGCTGACCGCTCACGCGAGATCGGCGAGATCGTGCGTTCAGCGGTCCGAGACCTCGCCCTGCCGCACCGGACCTCGAACCATCAGAGCGTGACCGTCAGCGTCGGCGTCGCCTCCACGCGCCCGAACGAAACCCAGCAGTCCGCCGAGCTGATCGAGGCCGCGGACGCCGCCCTCTATGCCGCCAAGCACCGCGGCCGCAACATCGTGGTCACGCACGGCCTCGACCCGCTCGAGGACGGCACCAGCGGCATTGCGATGGCGTGTTAGGCGTGTACTGATAGATCGGCCCGTGCAGATACTGGCGTAAGCGATGTCTGCTCTTGTCCTGGAAGCCGACATCGGAAGCGCGCGACATCAGGTCCCGCCATGGTCCACTTCCGGACTCACCTTGGATATCAGTCTGCTGCGCGCGAGCTTTAGTGCCCCATCCGCGCAGAGCCCGGATGGCCGGGCACCTTGAAACGCTTGCCGGTATCGGTAACCTCCGTGCCGTTCACTTTCAGGATCGAAAAGTCCTGGTCGAGGAAGTTGCCGGTCAGAATATACATTCCGTCCGGTGTGAACACTACCGCCTCCGGCAGTCCGCCAACCTCGACGTCCTGGGTCTTTGTGACCTTCTTGCCGTCGATCTTCAGGACCGACAGGCTGCCGTTCTTGTGGTAGAAGAACGCCTTCTTCATGTTAGAGCCGCGATGGATCGCGGCGACCGCGAGATCGCCCTTCGGGCTCATCGCAAGTCCCTCCGGACTATCGCCGACCACGACGCGATCGATGATGCGCGGCGGGTTGGTTTCGAGATCGATCACGCTGGTGGTGTCGACGTTGCCGTCGGAGTTGCCAGCCCCGCCATTGTCCGCAGTCAGCGCAATCTTGCCGTTCGGAACCACTACGACGTTGTAGGGCCATTGTCCCGTCGGCAAATCGATCTTGTTGTAGGCCACCTTGCCGTCCGCGATGTCGAGCACTGAGACCTTGTGCGCGGGAAAGCGGACGGCCAGCGCACGCTTGCTGTCCGGCGTGAACACCACATGCGCAATGCTGTCCGGCATCGCCACCGTGTCGATGATCTTGACATCGGTTCCGTTCACTGAGAGCACGCTGATCGAGTTGTCGCCGCGATTGGCAACCAGCGCCATCTTGCCGTCGGGACTGAAGCTCAGGCCCGAAGGCTGCTTGCCTCCGTTGATAGTCGCCGCAAGCTTCGGCGGATCGGCCTTCATGTCGATCACGTGGATCTTGTTGTCGGGCACCTGCTTCAGCACGTCGCCATCCTTGATGTTGTCGACGGAGTCAGCAACCAGCGCGACCGTTCCGGTCGGGTCGATGTCGACATTGACTGGCGGCCCAACGACGGAATTCTTCAGGGGCAGGGTGGCGACAATCTTCGGGCTTTCCGGATTGGCGAGGTCGACGATCAGGACCTGGTCCTTGCCGGGCGGGCTCAGGATCGGCTTGCCGTCATCGTCCGTTACGAGCTTCTCATCGAGACCGACGATCATGAACGGCTCGGCGAGGACAGGATTGATGAGGCTCAAACCGCAAAGCAGCAGTGCCGCCCCAGCAATTAATACCTCGCCAATTGCAGTGAGGAGGTGCCAACGCTTGAAGATCGGAATTTGGATCAGCACTCCTTCCAAGCGGGCGCGGTCCTTGCGGGATTTAGAGAGCAAGTGGAGCTGGAAATCGGGCGACTTCCTCCGTTCACGCTCGAGTTGCTCACTTTTTGCTCTTACACGCACCAGCGGCATGGACTCGCTCACGAACAAGATCGAAAAGAAACTCGACGCCGAACGAACCGACACTTGCTGAACGCGTTCTTCGACGCGAAGTTCCAGCACTACAAGGGGGAACGGCGGCCGCTCTCGCCAAACCAACGTGGTCTGACGAATTCCTTCGCGATGTCCGAACGGGGTCAAAGGGCGGCATTGCAGGGCGATCCTGTGAAAATCGCGTGCGCGTAAAAGTCAATTTCGCCTGCGGATTCAAGCTGATTTGGGCTGTCCAGTCCTTTTCGCAAAAAAATTCCGCTATGCCTGTCGGGCAAATCATCTCTACAAGCTCGCCCGTCCCGCGCTCGATAAGAGGGGCGCTTCGCGATCGTCACGGACGTTGAGCGCGGGATGCGATGGACGCGGCGCATCGACGGACGAGCGATGTTGCACGCGGACGGCGAAGGCGTGTGGTACCAGTGCCGCCGATTTGAAGTTCCTGAAGAGATTGCCGCGAGTCCCAACAGGAACTTCAAATCGAAAGCGGCACTGGAATCATGAATTTGCTTGTGCCCTTTGCTTTCCGAAGTTCGTGAAAGGGGCCCCACGATGACGCACGAACTTCGGAAAGCGGGCACAAGGCGCCCCTTGGCTGGCGCTAAGTTGGCGACGATGCTTTGCATCGCGCCGATGACGGTGACTGAAAAGTCACGGACACCGGGGAGAGCGCGCAGGAAACCGTTAAAACCATCGTGCAGGGAATGCCGGTGATACGGCTTCACCTGTGGCGACTACGCTCGTGTGCTTTTTCCAAATCGCACGCGGGGCCGTGGGTGTTGGCTGAAGCACCCGGCATTCCCTGCGCCCTCTGTTTCTTTGAGGGCGTGTGTCAGCAAAACTCGGACGCAATCCGCGCCGCGAGAATGTTTGCCCGTGCCCCGGACGCAGCGCAGCACTTGTGATGCGCTGCTGAGCCGGGGCCCATGATCCTGCTTGGTGCATGCGTGGGTCCCGGCTCTGCGGCGCACCGCTGCGCGGCGCCGCGTCCGGGACACGAGGGCGGTGGATCGGCATTTTGCCCCTGTCGGGCGTTGACCCCACTGCTGCTTTTGTGGCCTATTCCGCCGTCCCAAAGAGGGCCCGCAAATCCACTATTGCCAAGCGATTTCATGAGCTCCGAACGTTACAACGCCCGCGAAGCCGAACCGCGCTGGCAGCGCGTGTGGGAAGAAAAGTCGATCTTTTCCTCCCGGAACGATGACCCGCGCCCGAAATATTATGTGCTCGAGATGTTCCCCTATCCATCCGGGCGCATCCATATCGGCCATGTCCGCAACTATACGCTCGGCGACGTGCTCGCGCGTTACAAGCGCGCGATGGGCTTCAACGTGCTGCACCCGATGGGTTGGGATGCGTTCGGCCTTCCAGCGGAGAATGCGGCAATCGAGCGCAAGGTCGCGCCGAAAGCCTGGACCTATGACAACATCGCGGCGATGAAGAAGCAGCTGCGCTCGATCGGGCTGTCGCTCGATTGGAGCCGGGAATTCGCAACCTGTGACCCGTCCTACTACAAGCACCAGCAAAAATTGTTTCTGGATTTTCTGCGCGCTGGCCTGGTCGAGCGCGAGCAACGCAAGGTCAACTGGGACCCCGTCGACATGACCGTGCTCGCCAACGAGCAGGTGATCGACGGTCGCGGCTGGCGTTCCGGCGCCGTGATCGAACAGCGCGAGATGAATCAGTGGGTGTTCAAGATCACCCGATATTCGCAAGAGCTGCTCGACGCGCTCGATACACTCGACCGCTGGCCCGACAAGGTGCGGCTGATGCAGCGGAACTGGATCGGCCGCTCGGAAGGGCTGTTGATCCGCTTCGCCCTCGATCCGGCGACAACGCCAGCAGGCGAAACCGAGCTCAAGATATTCACAACCAGGCACGACACGCTGTTCGGCGCGAAATTCATGGCGGTTTCGGCCGACCATCCGTTGGCCGTCGCCGCCGCGGCGCGTAATCCGAAGCTCGCCGAATTCATCGCCGAGATCAAACGCATCGGCACCGCGCAGGAAGTCATCGATACCGCGGAGAAGCAGGGATTCGACACCGGCATCCGGGCGATCCACCCGTTTGATCCCGCCTGGAAGCTGCCGGTCTATGTCGCCAATTTCGTGCTGATGGAATACGGCACCGGGGCCATCTTCGGCTGCCCCGCGCATGACCAGCGCGACCTCGATTTTGTCAACAGATACGGGCTCGGCAACACGCCGGTGGTGTGCCCCGAAGGCCAGGACCCGAAGAGCTTTGTGATCACGAATGTCGCCTATGACGGCGATGGCCGCATGATCAATTCGCGCTTCCTCGACGGCATGACCATCGCTCAAGCCAAGGAGGAGGTCGCCAGGCATCTGGAGACCGAGGTTCGCGGCAACGCGCCGGTTGGCGAGCGCCAGGTGAACTTTCGGCTGCGCGATTGGGGCATTTCACGCCAGCGCTTTTGGGGTTGTCCGATCCCCATGATCCACTGCGAAAGATGCGACGTCGTGCCGGTGCCGGAGGAGGACTTGCCGGTGACGCTGCCGGAGGATGCGACCTTCGACAGACCCGGCAACGCCCTCGACCACCATCCGACCTGGAAGCACGTTGCTTGCCCGAGATGCGGGGCCAAGGCTCTGCGTGAGACCGACACCATGGACACGTTCGTGGATTCGGCCTGGTATTTTGCGCGCTTCACCGATCCCTGGAACGAGAAGGCGCCGACTACGCTCCCCGTCGTCGATCGGCTGATGCCGGTCGACCAATATATCGGCGGCATCGAGCACGCGATCCTGCATCTGCTCTACGCGCGCTTCTTCACTCGCGCCATGAAGGCGACCGGCCACATCGCCTACGACGAGCCATTCGCCGGCCAGTATGCGCAGGGCATGGTGGTGTACGAGACCTACCAGAAGGCCGACGGCTCCTACGTGACGCCGGCGGAGGTGAAGATCGAGGCCAGCGGCAATGGCCGTCGCGCCCTGCTGCTCGCAACCGGCGAAGAGATCGCGATCGGCCCGATCGAGAAGATGTCGAAGTCGAAGAAGAACACGGTGGACCCGGACGATATCATCGAATCCTATGGCGCCGACGTCGCGCGCTGGTTCATGCTGTCGGATTCGCCGCCCGACCGGGATGTGATCTGGAGCGATGAGCGGGTCCAGGGCGCCGCCCGCTTTGTGCAGCGGCTGTGGCGGCTGGTCAACGAGTCGGCCGCGATTGCGATGCGCGCACCCCCGTCCCGCCCGGCACAATTTGGCACGGACGCCCTTGCTTTGCGGAAGGCCGCGCATGGCACACTCGCCAAGGTTTCAAGCGGCATCGAGCGGATGCACTTCAACGTCTGCCTCGCCCATATCCGGGAATTGGCTAATGCACTGGCCGACATCTTGGCCCGCGAGGGTCAGCCAATGGCCGACCTCGGCCCGGACCTCACTCCGGACCTGGCCTGGGCGGTTCGGGAAACCGCACTCGTCCTGGTCCACCTGGTTGCCCCGATGATGCCGCATCTGGCGGAAGAATGCTGGCAGGTCCTGGGCCAGACTGACCTGATTTCGGAGGCGAGTTGGCCCCAAATCGAACGCGATTTGCTGGTTGAAGACAGCGTTACGATGGTTGTTCAGGTCAACGGCAAGAAGCGGGGCGAGGTCACGGTGGCCACCGCTGCCCAGAACGGGGAAATTGAGGCTGCCGCGCTGGCGCTCGATGCGGTAAAATTGGCGCTGGGCGGTAAACCCGTCCGCAAGGTGATTGTCGTCCCCAAGAGGATCGTGAATGTCGTTGGCTAGAGCGTTTTCGGGCGTGAGGTTGCTGCCGCGATGACCGGCCTTCGCAAAGCAATGAGGACACGCATTGCCGCCCGCCTGTTGGCCGTGGCTGCGCTTGCGGCGCTGACCTCCGGCTGCTTTCAGCCGATGTATGCCGAGCACGCCGATGGGACCCCGGCGCTGCGCGAAAAACTGATGGGCGTGGAACTGCCTCCCGTGGACAAGCCCAATAGTTCCCGCGAAGCTCGCATCGGCGTCGAAATCCGCAATGCGCTGGCGTTCAAGCTCTACGGCAGTGCCACCGGCCTGCCGCCGACCCACCGCCTGGTGCTGCGCTTCAACAGCGCCCGCTCATCTCTGCTGGTCGATCCGAACACGGCGCTGCCGACCAGTGAAAACTACGGTATCGATGCGCAGTTCAACCTGGTCGAGATCGCGACCAACAAATCGGTCATGACCGGCACCACGTTCGCCCGGGTGAGCTACGACTTGCCGGGCTCCTATCAACGTTATTCGCGGACGCGTGCGCTGCGCGATGCCGAGGACCGGGCCGCGCAGGAGATCGCCGAAAACATTCAGACCCGGCTCGCCTCCTTCTTCAGCACCGGGACGTAGTGCGGTGTAAGCCCCGGAAAACCAGCCTTGGTTGCGCTGCGCGGAAAAGAGATCGACACGTTTCTGGCGCGCCCGGATCCGGCACGCCCGATCATCCTGCTCTACGGCCCCGACGCGGGCCTTGTGCGTGAGCGCGCCGACGCGCTCGTTTCGTCGGCGGTCGATGATCCCCACGACCCCTTCTCGCTGGTGAAGCTCGACGGCGACGAACTGTCCACAGAGCCGTCGCGGCTGGTCGATGAGGCGCTGACGGTCCCGCTCTTTGGTGGCCGGCGCGCGATCCGCGTCCGCGCCGGCTCGCGCAATTTTGCCAGCGGCATCGACACGCTGGCCACCATTCCGCTGAAGGATTGCCGCATCGTGATCGAGGCCGGCGATTTGCGCTCCGAGTCGCCCTTGCGCAAGGCCTGTGAGCGCGCCAAGGCGGCGGTCGCCATCGGCTGCTATCCCGATACCGAGCGCGATCTCGCCAAGCTGATCGACGACGAATTGCGCACCGCCGGTCTGCGGCTTCAGGCGGATGCGCGCGCGGCTCTGATGACGCTGCTCGGCGGCGACCGCCAGGCCTCCCGCAACGAGCTGCGCAAGCTGACGTTGTTTGCCAATGGCGAAGGCGAGGTAACGCTCGACCATGTCATGTCCGTGGTTGCCGATGCCTCGGAGTTGAAACTCGAGCCCATCGTTGATGGCGCCTTTGCGGGAAAGGCGGAACTGGTCGAAAGCGAGTTCGCAAAGGCCATGATGGCCGGCACCTATCCCGGCGTGATCATTTCGTCGGCGCAGCGGCAGGCGGCGTGGCTGCATAAATCGGTGCTTGCCATAGCCGAGGGAACGCCGGCGGCGACCCTGCTCGATGGCGGGTACCCACGCGTGCATTTCTCGCGCAAACCGATGGTGGAAACGGCGCTGCGCAATTTCTCTCCTGCGCGGCTCAATTCGATCATCGATCAGCTTGCCACTGCTGCGCTCGACATGCGCAAGCAACCGGCGCTTGCCGCCGCGATCGCCCAGCGCGCGCTTATGTCAATCGCAGTGAATGCGCGGAAGAAGGCTTAGGATTTTGGTTTGAAGTCAGAACTAAGAGCCCTTGGCCAGCCGCTTCATGACCTCGTCGAGTTGCTCCAGATTGCGGTAGCCGATTTGCACCGTGCCACCGGGTTCGCGATGCTGGATGCTGACGGACAGGCCGAGCGCATCGCTGACGCGCTTTTCCAGCGCGAGCGTATCGGCGTCCTTGACCTTGCCGCCGCGCGACTTCTTCTGCTTGCGTTCGGGAACGCCCTCGACGTGCGCGAGATCTTCGGTCTGGCGAACGTTCAGGCCCTCGGCGACAATGCGCCTTGCGGCCGCCAGCGGATCCGGCACGCCGATCAGCGCGCGCGCGTGACCAGCCGACAGCTTGCCAGAGGCAATCAAGGCCTGGACTTCGGCGGGCAGTTTGGTCAGCCGCATCATATTGGCGACATGGCTACGGCTTTTGCCGACGATCCGGGCGATGTCTTCCTGGCTGCGTTTGAACTCGCTGGCGAGCGTGTGGTAGCCCTGCGCTTCCTCCAGCGCGTTGAGGTCCTCGCGCTGCACGTTCTCGATGATGGCAAACTCGAGCGCGTCGCTGTCGCTGACGTCGAGTGGAACGATCGGCACCTCATGCAGCCCTGCGACCTGAGCGGCGCGCCAGCGGCGCTCGCCGGCAATGATCTCATAGCGGTCGTGCGCTCCCTTCACGGGGCGGACCACGAGCGGCTGGATCACGCCGTGCTGCTTGATCGATTCAGCAAGCTCGCCGAGCTCGGTCTCGGAAAAGGCGCGGCGCGGATTGCGTGGATTGGGCCTGAGGAACTCGATCGGCACCTTGCGCTGCGCGCGCGGACGATCGAGATGCGCGGCCTCACCGCCAACATCACCGATCAGACTTGCAAGACCGCGGCCCAGTCGCGAACGCGCTTCGTCGGCCATCGCCAGCTCCCTTGGATTCACTTGGCATCACTCCGGGATGAGAAAAGTCGCTTGTGGATCGAGGCCGGACCGATGCCTTCGGAATCATCAATGTGTCCGCAGTTCGCGCTCGCGCTGGATCACCTCCGTCGCAAGCTTCAGGTAGGCTTCGCTGCCGACGCATTTGAGATCGTAAACCAGCACCGGCTTGCCGTAAGACGGCGCTTCCGAAATCCGCACGTTGCGCGGGATCATGGTCTTGTAGACCTTGCTGCCCATGAACTGGCGGACATCGGCGACAACCTGGTTGGACAGGTTGTTGCGGGAATCGAACATGGTCAGCACGATGCCATGGATCGACAGATTGGGGTTGAGCGTCGTGCGGACCTGCTCGACGGTTTGCAGGAGCTGCGACAGGCCCTCGAGTGCGAAGAACTCGCATTGCAAGGGGACCAGGATGGCGTCGGACGCAGCCATCGCATTGACCGTGAGCAGATTGAGCGAGGGCGGACAATCGATCAGCACGTAGGTGTAGTCGGTATCAGCCGTCGTGTTGGTGTTGAGCGCGGCGATGGCGTCGCGCAGGCGGAACGCGCGACCGGGCGTGGTGCCCAATTCGAGTTCGAGACCAGACAGGTCCATGGTCGAGGTCGCGATGTGCAGTCGGGGCACGGCCGTCGGCACCACGGACTCGCGCAGCGCAGCCTCGCCGACCAGAACGTCGTAGGTCGACGTGCGGCGGCTGCGGCGATCGATGCCGAGCCCAGTCGATGCGTTGCCTTGTGGATCGAGATCGACGATCAACACACGCTCCCCGATTGCAGCCAGCGCCGTACCCAGATTGATCGCGGTCGTGGTTTTGCCGACGCCGCCCTTTTGATTGGCGAGCGCCAGTATGCGCGGATGGCCGGGCGGCTTTTTCGCTCTATCTTCTTGATATATTTGATCAATTTCTGTCATGGCGATGGCCATCGGTCGGGGAACGGTGATGCCGTTCAATGCGGTCGAGCTCTAGAATGCAGCCCTGTCCGCCGGTCAGGCTTGGGTGGAGGCGCGGCACGATATTCCAATACTTAGTAGCCTCGGTCAATTCCGCCTCAACATCTTGACCTTTGAGAAAAAACGCTTTTGCACCCCGTCGCACCAGCGGCTCCGCAAAGCTTAGCAACTGATGTAGCGGCGCCAAAGCACGCGCGGTGACGCAATCGATGGGGCTTGGAATGCTATCCACAGTATCTTCGATTCGCGCGGCATGCACGAGTCCCGGAGCCGAGGCGACCCGCAGCGCCTCGCGAAGGAACGCGGCCTTCCTGGTATTGCGCTCGATGAGATGCACTTGGGCACCCGGAGTCTCGGCGAGCGCGCAGCCCAGCACGACACCGGGAAAGCCGCCGCCGCTGCCGAGATCGACCCAAATTTTGGCGGACGGCGCCAACGCGAGGAGCTGAAGCGAATCCGCCACGTGACGGGTCCAGATATGAGGCAGGGTCGATGGCGCGACCAAATTGGTCTTGGCTTGCCACTCCATCAGCAGTTCGACAAAGCGATCCAGGCGCGCCTCTGTTTCACGTGAAACAGAGACCAGCCTCAACGCCTCGGCCTTGTCGGAAGAAGAAGAAACGGTGTGGCGCCTCTGTTTCACGTGAAACAATCACTAGGCGGACGCCTTGGAAACTTTCCGCCGCGCTTCCCGCCGCAGGTAGGCCGCCAGGATCCCCAACGCCGCCGGAGTCATCCCGTCGATCCGGCCGGCCTGCCCGACCGTCCACGGTCGCGCGGCCTGAAGTTTGACGCGCACTTCATTTGAGAGACCGGGCACCAGGCTGTAGTCGACCTCGCCCAGCACGAGGCCCTCGTCACGCCGGAATGCTTCCACATCGGCCAACTGGCGCTTGAGATAGACATCGTATTTGGCGTCGATCTCAAGATGGGTCGCGATGTCAGGGTCAATGGCCGACAGTTGCGGCCAAATCGATCGGACCTCGCTCCAGCCGATTTCGGGATAAGCCAACAACTCGAAGGCCGAGCGGCGCTGGCCATCCCTGTTCAACGCGAGCCCATGCCTAGCCGCCTCGTTCGGTGTCAGCGTCAGGGACCTTGCCAACCGCTTCGCCGCCTCGAGCGCCGCCATCTTCGCGCCGTGACGGAGTCGACGCGCCTGTCCAACGCACCCCAGGTCGATGCCCTTGTCGGTCAAGCGCTGGTCGGCATTGTCGGCCCGAAGCGTCAGTCGGTACTCGGCGCGCGAGGTGAACATGCGGTATGGCTCGGTGATTCCGCGGGTCACGAGGTCATCGATCATGACGCCGAGATAGCCGTCAGCCCGGTCAAAAACGATCGGCGCCGCGCCGCTCGCCGCCAGTGCCGCGTTGAGGCCAGCAACGATCCCCTGCCCGGCGGCCTCCTCGTAGCCGGTCGTACCGTTGATCTGCCCCGCCAGGAAAAGTCCGCGTAACCGGCGTGTCTGCAGCGTCGGATGAAGCTCCCGCGGATCGACGTGGTCGTATTCGATGGCGTAGCCGGGCCGGATCATCCTGGCCCGCTCCAGCCCCGGGATGGACGCGAGGATTGCGAGTTGAACCTCCTCCGGCAGCGAGGTCGAGATCCCGTTCGGATAGACGGTGGTGTCGTCGAGGCCCTCCGGTTCGAGAAAAACCTGATGCCCGTCACGATCGCCAAACTTGACGACCTTGTCCTCGACCGACGGGCAATAGCGCGGTCCGGTGCTCCTGATCTGGCCCGAATACATTGGCGAGCGATGGACATTGGCGCGGATCACATCGTGCGTGGCCGGCGTGGTGCGAGTAATGCCGCACTGGATCTGCGGCGTCGTGATGCGATCGGTCATGACTGAAAAAGGTTCTGGCGGGTCGTCGCCCGGCTGCATCTCGACCGCGCGCCAGTCGATCGTAGTGCCATCAAGCCGTGGCGGCGTGCCCGTCTTCAACCGTCCGAGCATAAAGCCCGCTCGTTCGAAGGATCTTGAAAGCCCCATCGCGGGCGCCTCGCCGACCCGCCCGGCGGGCCAACTTTTCTCGCCGAGATGAATCAGTCCGCGCAAAAAAGTGCCGGTTGTTACGACGACCGAGCCCGCGTGAAGCTCTCGGCCATCCACGAGCCGAATGCCAGTGACGCAATCCCCGCTGACGAGAAGTTCATCCGCCTCCCCCTCCACTACGGTCAGGTTCGCAGTAACTTTGATCGCAGCCTGCATGGCTACCGCATAGAGCTTCCGGTCGGCCTGGGCACGCGGTCCGCGAACCGCGGGGCCCTTGCGACGATTGAGCATCCGGAACTGGATTCCAGCGGCATCCGCGACGCGCCCCATCAGCCCATCCAGCGCATCAACCTCGCGGACGAGGTGGCCCTTGCCCAATCCCCCGATCGCCGGGTTGCAGGACATCGCGCCGATGGTGGCGAAGCGATGCGTCACCAATGCGGTCCTGGCGCCGAGGCGCGCAGCAACGGCCGCGGCCTCACAACCTGCGTGGCCGCCGCCAATCACGATCACGTCGAATGATTCGGGCAGAGCATTCATGGGGCGGACTTCTATCGCGACAAGGGAAAAGCCGAAAGCTGTTTCACGTGAAACACTGAGTCACAACTTTCATGTGAAACGACCCGTTAACCATCTTCATTAACCGAGCGTTAATCGATTGAACCAAGTAATAGCGCTACTTTCCGATACAAAAGTCCCGGAAAATGACGTCAAGGATATCCTCGACATCGACTTGGCCGAGCAGCCGCCCCAGCGAGTAGGCGGCCGACCTTAACTCCTCCGCGGCCAGTTCCTCCCCCCTGCCCGCCACGGTTATGCTGCGCCGCAGCGAATCGACCGTTCGCTCTAACAATTCGCGCTGCCGCGCGCGGCCGATCAGCCCATCCTCACTGGAGCCAAAGAATTGATGGGCATAGTCGACCAGACCCGAAATCAGGTCGGCGATGCCGTCACCGCGCCTGGCCGAGATTGCAAAAGTCCTCCCGCTTCGGGCGCCGCCCGGCAACGTTGTCTCGGCGCGGGGAAGATCGATTTTGTTGCGGACAAGCCAAAGCGGCGCGTTGCCCTCGGGCGGAATTCCCGCGCGTTCGGTATCGGTGATCCACAGCACCAGGTCCGCCTCAGCGGCGCGCGCTCGCGCGCGCCGTACGCCTTCCTGCTCCACCGGATCATCGGTCTCGCGAATACCCGCCGTATCAATGACGGTCACGGGGTAGCCGTCGAGATCGAGCTGCACTTCGATGATGTCGCGCGTGGTGCCGGCGTGCGGTGAGACGATCGCGACCTCGCGGCGTGCGAGTTGATTCATCAGCGTCGACTTGCCGACATTCGGCGGGCCGGCAATTGCGACCACGAGGCCTTCGCGAATACGTTCGCTTCGCCCCTGTGCCGCCAGGACTTCAGTTATGTCGTCAAGCAGCGCTCCGATGTTCGCGAGCGCCGGGTTCATCAATTCCGACGGTATGTCGCCCTCATCGGAAAAATCGATCCCCGCCTCGATTAATGCAAAGGCTTCGATGATCCGCGCCCGCCAGTCGCGCGCTTTGTCGCCAAGAAGCCCCTTCAATTGGCGCAGCGCCTGGCGACGCTGTCGATCGGTGTCGGCATGGATCAGATCGTCCAGCCCTTCCGCCTCGGTAAGGTCGAGCTTGCCGTTCTCAAAGGCCCGGCGCGTGAACTCTCCAGGCTCGGCGGCGCGGACATTCTCAATTGCCGACAGCGCGGCGAACAAGGACGCCAGCACCGCCCGACCGCCGTGGACGTGAAACTCGGCGACATCCTCGCCGGTCGCACTGGCCGGCGCAGGGAAATACAACACCACCGCATCGTCGATGACTTGCCCACCGGCATCGCGCAACAGCGCCCTCCTTGCCAGACGTGCCGGCGGAATTTTTCCGGCAAGCAATTCGAGCGCGACCCGCGCCTGAGGTCCGGAAAGGCGCACGATAGCGATCGCGCTCGGCGGCCTCCCCGAAGACAACGCGTAGATGGTTTGGTCCCGCAAATGCATCGCCTATTGGTGCCGTTGCAAGGGTAACGCCGTCACACCTGCTCCTGCCGATGGATCGGCCCGGCCCGGTACTTGCCGCCACCGCAGATATGTGCACCACATCCGTTCTAAAATCTATAGCAATATCAGCAAGTTGACTGAGTCCATACGCCTGGGAACGGCAAGCCCATAGCGAGCTTGCCTCCACTTTCAAAGAAAAAGACGCCTTCGCAGGCGCCTTTTTCCGTCTACCAGCGGCAGGCCTCAGGTGTTCATCGACTCGAAGAACTCCGCGTTGTTCTTGGTATTGCGAAGCTTGTCGAGCAGAAAGTCGATTGCATCCATGGTGCCCATCGGATTGAGGATCCGGCGCAGCACATACATTTTCTTCAGGACCTGTGGGTCCGTAATCAGTTCTTCCTTGCGCGTTCCGGAGCGCGCGATGTCGATCGACGGGAAGGTTCGTTTGTCAGAGACCTTGCGGTCGAGAATCAGTTCGGAATTTCCCGTGCCCTTGAACTCTTCAAAGATCACCTCATCCATGCGGCTGCCGGTATCGACGAGAGCCGTCGCGATGATGGTGAGCGAACCACCCTCCTCGATGTTGCGCGCCGCACCGAAGAATCGTTTCGGCCGCTGCAACGCGTTGGCGTCGACACCGCCGGTGAGCACCTTGCCGGACGACGGCACGACCGTGTTGTAGGCACGGCCCAGGCGCGTGATCGAATCGAGAAGGATCACCACATCGCGGCCATGCTCGACCAGTCGTTTGGCTTTCTCGATCACCATTTCGGCGACCTGAACATGACGTACGGCCGGTTCATCGAAGGTCGAGGAAACCACCTCGCCCTTCACCG
>Ga0306924_10000650_pt1 | contig 29701 bp, 27 predicted proteins | sample sta12Can44000111_FD_203756 | JGI IMG/M metagenome (GOLD analysis project Ga0306924, IMG submission 203756) | Lab enrichment of tropical soil microbial communities from Luquillo Experimental Forest, Puerto Rico - statanox.12C.anox.44.000.111 (v2)... | ecosystem: Environmental > Terrestrial >... | reverse complement strand
GAAGGCAGCGGCACGCCTTCGGCAGGTGATTGATCGAGGACAGCGCGGCCTACACACCAGCGCAGGAACGTCTTGGTCGCCTTCAAGGCTTTGTTGGCGGCGACGGGCGCACCGCGCTGCTCAATGACGGTGACAACCTCAACGACATCGCGCTTGCTAATCTCGTGGATGCTCCTGCCGGCCCAGGTTCTGCCAATCTCCCGGCGAAGGAGTCTAGCGATCTCGCCCCCGGAGCGATTTTGCGACAAGCGCTGCTTTATGAAGGTCTGCAACAGATCCTCGACTCGGTCCTCCACGATACGTCGCCTCGCCGCTCGCTTCTCGGCCGCCGGATCGCGGCCCTCGAGCTTCGCCGCGAACACTTTCTGCGCCGCCACGCGCGCCTGATGAAGGGTCACGCGCCCATACGGCCCGATTGTGTACTTGCGCAGCCGCGAGCCGGCACCGCCGGTGCGGTAGAGAACGATGAACACCCTGCGGCCTTTGGGCGTGACCTTGACGCCGAAGCCGGGGCAACCGGCGTCCCAGTAGACCACGTCGGATTTTGGAGTCGGTAGTGCGTCGATGGCGCTCTTGGTCAGTCGAATGCGTGGCATGGCGGGCGGCACCTTTCGTCAGGTGCTACCTTCGTGTCACATAGGTAGCACCGCGAATGAAATGACAGGATCGAACGTGATACGCCGTCCGCATTCGCGCAAGAAAAATCAATGTGTTATGAACCGTCAGCAATCAACGTCCATCTCGGGAAATCACTGACCCGAGAACCACCGGGGAGAGGACTATTCGGTTTTGCAACATTAAGGGATGGGTGAGGGGGCTAGGATCCATTAGTGCCGCCGGTAACTCCCTCACCCCAACCCTCTCCCCAAATGGGGAGAGGGAGCGCACCGAGTTTGCGGCGAGATAACAGCGGAGGAGCACGATGCGAAAGGTGCTGATTTTATTCGCGGCTATCGCCGCGGCAGTTCTCGCCGCCGCGCCGGCGCAGGCCCAGCAGACGATCAAAGTCGGGGTGATCCTTGCCTATTCCGGCCAGTTCGCCGATCCGTCGGCGCAGATGGACAATGGCATCAAGCTCTACATGAAGCAGCATGGCGACAGCGTTGCCGGCAAGAAGATCGAGCTTCTGCGCCGGGACACCGGCGGAATTGCGCCGGACATCGCCAAGCGCCTAGCGCAGGAGCTGATCGTCCGCGACAACGTGGACATGCTCGTGGGTTTCGCGCTCACGCCCAACGCGCTCGCCGCGGGCGACGTCTCGGCGCAGGCGAAAAAATTCATGGTCAACATGAACGCGGCGACTGCGATCATCACGACGAAGTCGCCCTACATGGTGCGCACGTCGTTCACCGTCCCGCAGTTGAACCAGACGCTCGGCACCTGGGCCTACAGAAACGGCATCCGCAAAGCCTATACGATGGTTTCCGATTTCGGCCCCGGCCATGACGGCGAAGCGGCGTTCCACAAGGGCTTCAAGGATGCCGGCGGCGAGATCATCGGCGCGGTGCGCTATCCGGTGGCGAACCAGGATTTCGCCGCCTTCGTCCAGCGCGCCAAGGACGCCAACGCGGACGCGATCTACATTTGGACGCCCGGCGGACCGCAGCCGGCGGCGATCGGCAAGGCGCTCGCCGAGCGCGGCATCGATCCCAACAAGACGAAAATCCTCGGGCAAGGCGAATTGACGTCGGAAGACGCGCTGAAAAACATGGGCGATGCCGGCCTCGGCATCATCACGTCCTTCCATTACGACTATAACCATCAATCGGCGATGAACGCCGCCTTCGTGAAGGCCTACAATGAGGCGTTCGCACGCAATCCGGACATGTTCTCCGCCGGAGCATTCGACGGCATGCACGTCGTCTACGAGGCGTTGAAGAAGACGGGCGGCAAGACCGACGGCGAGAGCCTCATCACCGCCGCCAAGGGCATGCAATGGGAAAGCCCGCGCGGTCCGATGCGCATCGACCCGGAAACCCGCGACGTCATTCAGACGGTCTATATCCGGCGCGTGGAGAAGGTCGGCGGCCAGATCGTCAACGTCGAGTTCGACAAGGTCGAGAACGTCAAGGATCCGTTCAAAGCCGCGATGAAGAATTAGCATGTTCTTGCGAAATGCAGTCAGCGCGCGCGGCGCACTCCTCGCTGCGCTCGGGCTAGCCTCTCCCCGCTGCGCGGGGAGAGGGTTGCAAGCTCCGGCATGATCGCCTCGGTCTTCGGCGTCCTGTTCGACGGCTTTGCCTACGGGATGCTGCTGTTCATCCTGTCGGTGGGGTTGTCGGTGACGCTGGGCATGATGAATTTCGTCAACCTGGCGCATTGCAGCTTCGCAATGCTCGGCGGCTTTGTCACCGTGACCTTGACCGATCAGCTCGGTTGGCCGTTCTTGGCCAGCCTGCCGCTGGCATTCCTGGCGGCGGCGCTGGTGAGCGTCGCATTCGAGCGCGGGCTCTACCGCCGGCTCTATGGCGCGAGCGATCTCGACCAGTGCCTGCTAACGATCGGCATCGTTTTCGTCTCGGTCGCAGTCGCAGCGTATATCTACGGCACGATCCAACAGCCGGTGACTCTGCCGTCGTACCTGCGCGGCACGGTCTCGATCTTCGGCCACAGCCTCGGCGTGTACCGGCTGTTCCTGATCGGCGCATCGGTGGCGATCACAGCCACACTGATCGCCGCGCTCGAATACACTCGGTTCGGCGCACAGGTGCGCGCTGCGGTCGACAACCAACGCATGGCGCGCGGCCTCGGCATCGATGTCGATCGCGTATTCGCCGTCACTTTCGCGCTCGGCAGCGGGCTTGCGGGTCTCGGCGGCGCGCTCGCCATCGAGATCGTCGGCCTCGATCATGCGTTTGCCTTCACCTACCTCATCTACGTGCTGATCGTGGTGGCGGTCGGCGGGCTCGGCTCGATCACCGGCTCGTTCGTCGCCGCGAGTCTGCTTGGCATCAGCGACATGGCCGGCAAATACTATTTTCCCGAGCTCGGGGCGTTTCTGATCTATTTCGTCATGGTGGCGCTGCTGATGTGGCGGCCGCTCGGTCTGTTCGGGAGACGCTAAGCGATGACGTCGTCCGCGTTGACCGAGCCGCAGCGCTACCTCGAGGCGCAGATTCGCTGGCGTCCGGTCGAAATCGCCTTCTGGCTCGCAACGCTATTGCCGTTCGTGCTCGCTCCCAACTACCTCGTGTTGGCGAGTCAGATCGCCATTACGGCGCTGTTCGCGTTGTCGCTCGATCTTATTCTTGGTTACGCCGGTATCGTGTCGCTCGGGCATGCCGCCTATTTCGGCTTCGGCTCCTATACCGCAGGTCTGATCGCGAAGTGGGGCTGGGGCGAGCCGGTGACCGGCTTGCTCATGGCCGCCGCCGCCGCCGGCGTGCTTGGTTACGTCTCGAGCTTCATCATTGCCCGGTTCCGCCATCTGGCGCTGATCATGATCACCCTTGGTTTCGGCCTACTGCTCGCCGAAGCGGCCAACAGCGCAAGCTGGCTGACCGGCGGTGCCGATGGTCTGCAAGGCGTGCGCATGTGGAAGCTCTTCGATGTCTTCGCATTCGACCTCTACGGCACCACCGCCTACAGCTATTCGCTCGCGGTTCTGTTTCTTGCCTTTCTCGTCGCGCGGCGGCTGATCGGCTCGCCTTTCGGGCTGGCGTTGCGGGGCATTCGCGAGAATGCCGTTCGAATGCCGGCGATCGGCGCGCCTGCGCGCGCGCACATCCGCAAGGCCTACACCATCGCCGCGGTCATGGCCGGCCTCGCCGGCGCGTTGCTGGCGCAGACGACGGAGACCGTCTCACTCGAGACGTTGAGCTTCGCGCGCTCGGCGGACGTCCTGGTCATCCTCATCCTCGGCGGCGCCGGCCGGCTCTACGGCGGCCTCGTCGGCGCGATCATCTACATGGTGGCACGCGACCAGTTCTCCGGCATCAATCCGCAATACTGGTACTTTTGGATCGGAACGCTGCTCATTTTGGTGGTGCTGTTCCTGCCGAATGGCGTCCTTGGCGGGATGGCGCGGCTCATGCGCTTCGCGCGGAGTCGAGCGTGACGATGCCGGCGCTGGCCACGCGCGGCCTGGACAAGCGCTTCGGCTCGCTCGTCGTGGCGAAGGACATCGAACTCACCCTTCCGCCGGGAGAGCGCTATGCGCTGATCGGGCCGAACGGCGCCGGCAAGACCACGCTGATCAATCTCATCACCGGCATGCTCAAGCCGGACAAGGGACGTATTTTCCTGGGCGAGAACGAGATCACGGCGCTCGAGCCCGATGCGCGCGTCAAATGCGGCCTCGTGCGCACCTTTCAGATCAATACGCTATTCCCCCATCTCAGCGCGCTCGAGGCGGTGACGCTGGCGGTGTGCGAGCGGCAGGGCTACGCCGGCAGTTGGTGGCGAGAGCTGCCGGCGTATGGCGATGCGGTCGAGGAGGCGTACGCCATTCTCGTTTCGCTGCGGCTCGCCGGGAGCTGCTATCGGCCGACCCGCGAGCTCGCCTATGGCCAGCAACGGCTGTTGGAGATCGCGCTCGCGCTCGCCACCAAGCCGAAGGTGCTCCTGCTCGATGAACCGGCGGCAGGCGTGCCGCAGGGCGAGAGCGCCGAGTTGTTTTCCGTCATCTCCGATCTCTCCCGCGACATCGCGGTGCTGTTCATCGAGCACGACATGAATGTCGTGTTCCGTTTTGCCCACCGCATCATCGTCATGGTGGGAGGACGCATCCTGGTCGAAGGCACGCCGCAGGACATCGCCGCGGATCACCGCGTGCGCGACGTCTATCTGGGCGGGGGGCGCCATGGCTGAGACGCTGCTTGCGCTCGAGGACGTGCGCGCCGGATACGGAGATGCGGTCGTGCTCGACGGCGTCACGCTCGCCGTGGCGGATGGGGGAAGCCTTGCCGTTCTCGGGCGCAACGGTGTCGGCAAGTCGACGCTGCTTCTCACCACCATGGGCTTCACCCGCGTCAGCCGCGGCGCCATCACCTGGCGCGGCCGCGATATCACGCGCACCCCGCCGCATGGGCGCGCGCGCAACGGCCTTGGCTGGGTGGCGCAGGAGCGGGAAATTTTCCCCTCGCTCAGCGTAGAAGAAAATTTGCTGGTCGCCGCGCGGCCTGGGCGGTGGAACCTCGAGGCGGTGTACGTCCTGTTCCCACGCTTGCAGGAACGGCGCACCAGCAGCGGCAATCACCTTTCCGGCGGGGAGCAGCAGATGCTGGCGATCGCCCGCGCGCTGATGACCAACCCGAGGCTGCTCTTGCTCGACGAGCCGCTCGAGGGGCTCGCCCCGATCATCGTCGAGGAGCTGGCCGCTGCGATCCGGCGCATGACTGCCGATGAAGGCACCGCCTTCGTGTTGGTCGAGCAGCACGCCGAAGTCGCACTGTCGCTGACCGACGACGCGATCGTGCTGGAACGCGGCAGCATCGTGCACCGCGCACGCTCGCAGGACTTGCTGAAGGACGAAGCCACGCTCGAACGCTTGATTGGATTGCGCTTGACGCAGACCCAATCCGGCTGAATGGCGCGGGCCAGCCCATATCGCAGAGACGGTGGGTTCCCGCTTGCGTGGCGACGACGCCTTATGGCCGCTGTGTCGAATAAGGGTTCAAAGCCTCCCCGCGATCAATTTCAACATCTCCGCACATTGGCGGCTCGCGTCGCTTCCGGGTTGCTGATGCGCTTCTGCCTGGATCGCCTGCGACACGGCTTCGTCGAGGATGAGCCGCACGGCTTCGTCGCGGGTGAGTAATCCCTTTTTAACCAGCGCCCGCAGCAGCACGAGCGTGGCGCTGAGCGCCGCCATCGCATAAGCCGCGTCCTCGACTGGTTTCATCTCGCGGTTCTCGCAAATGCGCCCTTGTCACGCGGGTGGGTTGAGCGCAGCGGATCCCACCGACCGCGCCGTAGGGGGGATGAGTTTTGCTTTCACCGGCCCATCGTATGCGCGGCTGCGGGCCGCTGCACCCAACTTACGCGAGACTTGTTCGACGATGTGTGGTGGCAATGCAACAGTTCACCGCAGAATTTGCATGCAGGTCCGTTATCCCCTTGTTCCGCCGCATGACGCCATCAATACTCCTCAGTGGGATACCGGTCGCCGGAGAAAGCGATGGCGCCGGTGGCCGCAGAGTTGAGAGCGCGTGATGTCGTCGTCGTATGTCATGTATTGCCAGGCCCAAGCCGCCGAATGCGCGCGGCGGGCGAGATTGGCGAGCTCGCCGGAGCTCGCGGCCGAGCGCCGGGATTTGGGGCTGCGCTGGCTTCGACTGGCGGAAAAGGCGAGGGCGGCATCGGTCGGCCGCATCCGCCAGCCGGCGTCAGCGGCGCCGCCCTCCGTCCTCAGCACCTCCCGCGCTCGCTCCGACGGATCACTAACGCCGCACCCTTGCGCACCGCGATCCGCCCTCCAGCCGGCTGCCGCATCGGCACCGGCGCGCGGATCATGGGCTACGACGCCGCGGCGATGACCGCATCCTCGTAACGGCCGGTGCCCATGCCGCTGTCGGCGAAGATGCCGTGGTCGGCGATCCACTTGAAGGTCTCTTCGTACACCTCTTTGGTGTAGGTCTCGAACACGAGGCGCTCGCCCGGACCCCAGCGGCGCGTGTCCATCGTGGCGTGGTAACGCGTCGGGAATTCATTCTTGTAATAGTGGGTATAGAGGTCGGGCCGCAGATCGATGTCCCGTTGTGCGCGCTTGAGCGCGCGGAAGAACTTGCGCAGGTCTTCGGGGTCCGGATCGCCTGTCACCATGGTGGCGATCATGAACGTCGTGTCGATCACTTTGCGGAAGCCGAGCTGCTCCGCGAAGTAATAGGGACCGCTGAACAGCGCCGAGGCCTGCGCCTTGCCCTCGATGAGCTGATCGAGCCGGTGAAACAGCATGCCGTCGGCGAAGGTCAGATTGATCTTGTCGGCCGGCATGTATTGCTCGAGCGCCTGGATGGTCGAGTAGTGGCTGCCAGACTGATAGCCAACGGCGATGGGAACGCCGGCGAGATCCTCAGGTCTCTTCACCGGCGAATTTAAGGGAACGAAGACGCCGGAAGGAGCCACCGAATACACCCCCGCATACAGCCGGCCCTTGCCCTTCGACGCGGCGACACCGACGGTCCAGTGGCAGGCGCAACTCACGTCGGAGCTTCGCCCGCGCTCGAATGACTGCATGGCCCCGACTTTGTCGCCCTTGTAATGGTGCGCGCCGTCGCTCGATTGGATGAGTTCCTGGAAGACGTAGTCGAGGCCCTCATCCTTGAAATATCCCTTCTCTTCCGCGACCCATTCCTGCAGCCGGAAGTGCGGTTCGATGACGAATTTTTGCTTGATCATGTTTGCCTCCTAGATCTCCTCGTTGCGTTTTCGACTTGGGTTCAGCAGCAGGCGCGGCTCGCTCTGTCACGGTGCTCGGCCACCCGCCGCGCGGCGATCATTTTCACGTGCTCGTCCATCAACCGCCGCGCGCCGGCGGCATCGCGCGCTTCGATGAGCGACGCCAATTCCTTGTGCGTAGTCAGCACGTGCTGCGCCACGATCGGCGTCAGCGTTGGATTTTGCGCCGGCCAGGAGACGTGCTGCAGCGAGATGAGTTGCACCACCAGGACGCGATTGTGCGACGCCTCGGCGACGGCGAGATGAAATTCGCGCGACGAGCGCGTGAAGGCACCGACGTCGTCGATCATGCGCTCGGCCTCGGCAATGAGTGCCCGCAGCCGCGCGTGATCGTCGGCGGTGGAATGCGCGGCGGCGAGCTCTGCGGCCAGGCATTCGATGGCGCGTTGCGCATCCATGATTTCGCCGACCGGGACGCCGGCAAGATCGAGCTGCACGGCGAGTGCCTCGGCGAATAGGCGGGTATTGCCGCGCGATATGCGGGCACCGCCGCCGGAACCGACCTTGATCTCGACCACGCCCTGCGCTTCCAAGGTTCGCAACGCGTCACGGGCGACGATGCGGCTGACCCCAAAACGCTCGGCAAGATGCTTTTCCGTGCCGAGGAAATCGCCGGGGCGAAGCTCTTTGGCGAACAGCGCCTCGCGAACCTGGGCGACGATCTGCGTCGACATGGTCGCGGTGCGGAAGGGAATGACCCTCCGCTCGCCGTTCGTCATGGCCGGATGAAGCCGCATGCGGGTGTCCCGCCTGCCTCCTTGAGCGGTCGGATGAGCCGAGTAATCAAGGCAAAGCAGCAATTATGATAAAGATGATATCTTTCTTCTCCCCGCAGGTCAACCGGCATGCGCCGACCGGGACAACCTCATTCCGGGGGGTCATTTCTTTAGCCCCGCGGCCTGTGCCACCTCACTCCAGCGCTTGCTTTCGCTCTCGATGTGGCGGGCGAATTCGTCCGGGCCGCCGCTCAGCGGATCGATGCCCTGCGGCCGCCAGGCGGTCACGACCTCGTTTGTCGCCAGCGCCTCGCGCGCGGCGCGCGACAGCTTGTCGATGATGTCGCGCGGCGTTCCGGCGCGCGCCATCAGGCCGAACCAGATCGAGGTGTCGAAATCGCGCATCCCCGCTTCCGCCATGGTCGGTAGGTTCGGCAAGATGGCGGGACGTTTCGACGCCGCCGATGCCAATGCCCGGAGCGAGCCTTTTTCGACCTGGGAGATCACCGCGGAGGCGGGAGAGAACATCATCGTCACCCGGCCGGCGAGAAGGTCGGTCGCCGCTTGCGGGCTGCCCTGGTAGGGCACGTGCACGAGCTTGACGCCGGTGCGCATGCTGAAGAGTTCGCCGGACAGATGCGGCGCCGTGCCGACGCCGGTGGACGCGTAGAGGACTTCCCCTGGCTTCGATCTGGCGAGCGCAATGAGTTCCGGCACGCTCTTGACACCGGTCGAAGGCGGCACCACGAGGATGACGGCCGCAGTGTTGATCAGCGCGATCGGCGCGAAGTCCTTGATCATATCGAACGGCAGGTTGGGGTTGATGGCCGCGTTGGTGATATTGGCGGACGACGCGATGAAGAGCGTGTAGCCGTCTTTGGCGGAGTGGGCGACAAATTCGGCCGCCAGGCTTGATCCGGCACCCGGTTTGACTTCGATGACGAACTGCTGGCCGAGAATTTGCCCCATGCGCTGGCCCAAAACGCGCGCGGTGATGTCGGCGGCCGAGCCCGGAATGAAACCGACGATCAGCCGGATCGGCCGGTTCGGATAATCGCTTTGAGAAAGTGCCGCAGGCGCGGCCACGCCCGCGAGCACGAGCGACGCAACCGCAAGGCTAAGCCAGTTCACGACCCGCATTGTCCCATTCCTCCCGAGTTCCCGCCCGGCAGTTACCATTTCGGGCAAGCGGTGCAGCTTGACGGTTTTGCGCAACCGCGCAAGCTAGCGCCATGTTCGTCGATTTCTTTCACGAGCTCAAAACCGCCGGCGTTCCAGTGACGCTGCGCGAATACCTCACGCTGATGGAGGCGATGGAGAAAGACCTCGCCGGGCGTCGGGTCGAGGACTTCTACTATCTGGCACGCGCGGCGCTGGTGAAGGACGAGCGCAACCTTGACAAGTTCGACCGCGTGTTCGGTCATGTGTTCAAGGGGCTGGAGCTCCTGAGCGAAGCGCTCAGCGCCGACATCCCGGCGGCATGGCTCAAGAAGCTCGCCGAGAAATATCTCACCGAGGAGGAGAAGAGAGAAATCGAGGCGATAGGCGGGCTGGACAAGCTGCTCGAGCTTTTGCGTCAGCGTATGAAGGAGCAGAAGGGCCGCCACCAGGGCGGCAATAAATGGATCGGCACCGCCGGAACCTCGCCGTTCGGCGCCTATGGCTACAATCCCGAAGGCGTGCGCATCGGCCAAGACGAGAATCGCAACTTCCGCGCCGTCAAAGTCTGGGATCGCCGCGAGTTCAAGGATCTCGACGACCAGGTCGAACTCGGCACGCGCAACATCAAGATCGCGCTGCGTCGCTTGCGCAAATTCGCGCGCACCGGCGCGCCCGAGGAGCTCGATCTCGACGGCACCATCAAGGGCAGCGCCCACAAAGGCTACCTCGACATCCTCATGCGGCCGGAGCGCCACAACGCGGTGAAGGTGTTGTTGTTCTTCGACGTGGGTGGATCGATGGATTGGCACATCAAGGCAACCGAAGAGCTGTTCTCGGCCGCGCGCAGCGAGTTCAAGCATATGGAGCATTTCTACTTCCACAATTGCCTCTACGAGAAGGTGTGGAAGGAGAACCGTCGCCGGTTCGACGCCACGACGCCGACCTGGGACGTGCTGCATACCTATCCCCACGACTACAAAGCCATCTTCGTCGGCGACGCGTCGATGTCGCCCTACGAGATCATGGCGCCGGGTGGCTCGGTCGAGCACTTCAACGAGGAGACCGGCGCGATCTGGATGGAACGGGTGGCGCGCACCTATCCGGCCTGCGTGTGGCTCAATCCCGTCGCGGAGAAGGATTGGGACTACACCCAGTCGATCCGCATCGTGCGCCAGCTCATGGGTGGGCGCATGTATCCGCTGACGCTGGATGGCTTGGATAAGGCGATGCGGGAATTGGTGCGCTAGGCGGCGCCGATCGGTGGAATGCGCGAGGCCGAAGGCTAGAGGTTGCTTGGCGTCCCGACCCAGCGGCCCATGCGGAACACATGGCGCGAGATGGCGATGTCGGTCACGCGTCCGATCAGATTCGCCACCGGCACCGGACCGTGTGCAATCCTGTCGCGGCTGTCGACGCTGTTGGCGCGGTTGTCGCCCAGCACGTAGACGTGTCCGGCGGGCACGCGGATTTCCGGTTCGTTGGCGAAGCGTGCGTGCGGATCGCCGGAGTCGACGTAAGGCTCCTCGACCATCATGCCGTTGACGATGGCGTGACCGCCCTTGATGGCGATGCGGTCACCCTCGACCGCGACGATGCGTTTGATGTAGTGCACTTGCTCTTGCTTGGGGTGCACGTAGACCACGACCTCGCCGCGGCTGGGATGGCGGCTGTGATAATAGGTGGCGTCGGCGAGAAAATATTCGCCCACCCGCAGGGTGGGCTCCATGCTCGGAGTGGCGGCGTTCAGCCACAACAGACGGCCCGATGATTTGGCATGCACGGCATAAAGGCAGGGCCCGGCGAAGATTAGCCAGGCGAGTACAAAGGCGCCGGCATAGATCGTCCATCGATTGTAGCGGTGGTGGGGAAAGTCCTGCATCCGATTGGCGCGCGAAACCGCGTCGACCATGATGTAGAGCCACAGGCCGATCAGCAACGCGATACTGACGGCGAACATCCAGAACCGCGCCAGCACGCCCATCATCGCGAACATCAGCAACGTGTCGGCGATGATCACCAGAATGAACAGCGTCACGCCGCGTCGGGCCTGGCCGAGATAGATGTGCCCGAGGCCGGGCGTCAGCGCGGTCAGCAAGGCCGTTATCCAGGGAGAGGGGCCGCGTCGTTGGTCTGCTTGTTCGTTTGCCCGGGCCGGCGCGTAGTCGGCAAAAGCCATCAAGAGCTCCGAATGTCGCCCCGCATGCGACCACCCCGTCGCGGTCGCACCCCCCCGTGACTGTTAGTCTATCGAGGCCGGGTCAAGGTTCGAGCGCCGCGCCGATTATTTGATCGTGCCACAGCCCAAGCGAGTGCAATTGCGGGATCAAATCAATCTGTAGTTGCAGACCTGATGCGGAACTCAGTCGCGCGATTCAGCGCCGCACGGCGACATAGGCGCCCAGCGAGGCCATCAGCGCCGCGATCGCCATCGCAAGCAAGTTGACCGCCAGTTCGGTGCCGGGGCCCGCCGCATCGGGTGCGGCGTCGGGATGGCCGATCTGCGCAAGCGCGAGGACGAGGGCAGCGCCGGCGACCCACCGCAGCAAGCGAAACCGGCGCCAGGGCGGGGAAAGGCGGCTGAGCGCCGCAGCGGCGATGCCGCCCGTGACGAAGGCGAGCCCGGCAATGGCCCACCACGGTCCCGTCGTGCGCAGCTGCCGCGTGCCGGTCGCGAATAGAGTGTCCCAGGGGCTCGCGAGCTCGAAGCCGGCGCTGCGCAAATAGGCCTGCAGCGCCAGCGCAGCCAGCAGGCCGCAGGTCAGCGCGGCCGCGTAGATCAAAGCCGGGGGCAGCGCGACGAGCTCTCGTTTGGGCGTCGGCATATGGGTCATGGCAGAAGCGTAGAATGCCCGGGCCAGGCCCGGGCATCAATCGCGGTGGGTCAGAAAGCGATGGGATCAGCCGCGCCGCTCGGCTTCCCAGATTCCCGAGCAGGCGCCGTTGCCGTTGCCGCTCCACGACCCGGCGCCGCTCGTGCCGCCGAGGCGGCCCTTGCCGGTCGCGCTCTTGTCGCCGGCGTTGACGCTTACGATCACGGCGCCGTTCTTGGCAACCTTGCCGCTGATGTTGATGGGCGCTGAGCCCGCATTAACGAGACTGCCGTTGGTGATGCGGACGGGATAGCGATACGCGGCATCGCATTGACCGCTCTTGGTCACGATCACCACGCTCCAGAGGCCGTCGTAGCTCGGGCCGGCATCGGCCGGACGAGGCGCGGGAAGCGCGGCCGCGCCGGCAAGCGCCGTCGCCACCAATAGGCCCCGGGCCCGGGTGCAAACTCGCAAATAAGTCATTGTAGCCCCTTCCTGTTTCCGTGCCGGGCGCTGCCCCCTTATCCCGGGCGAACGGCACCGAATCCAGCGATCCTCGTGTAGCGCCATCCCGTTAGTCGCAGACGGGTCCGGATTGGTTCAAATCGGGGGCCAAAGCAGCCGGGTGAGAGCCCATGCGGTTCCTCCAAGTCGCCACCGAAAGTAGATTCGCGTCCGTGGCCGGCTGCCCCTTAGTGGGGTGTCGCTGCGCCCGGAATACCTGGAGGAGGAGAGCATGGCGGCAGAGCGCTTCGATTTTCCCAACGCTCAAGGGCAAAAGCTTGCCGCGCTGCTCGATCGTCCCGCCGGTGAGCCGCGCGCCTACGCGCTGTTCGCGCACTGCTTCACCTGCGGCAAGGACATCCACGCCGCCAAGCGCGTCGCCGAGGGGCTTACCGCGCTCGGCATCGCCGTGCTGCGCTTCGACTTCACCGGGCTCGGCTCGAGCGAAGGCGAATTTGCTAATACGAGCTTTTCCTCCAACGTCGCCGACCTCGTCGCGGCGGCGAACGAGCTGCGCCGCCGCGCCCGCGCGCCTGCCATCCTCATCGGCCACAGCCTCGGCGGCACGGCGGTGCTCGCGGCGGCCGCCGACGTGCCCGAGGCGCGCGCCGTGGTGACGATCGCCGCGCCCTGCGATCCCACCCACGTGACCGGCCTGTTCAAAGGCCGCCTGGACGACATCGCCGCCGCGGGCGAGGTCGACGCAACGCTTGCCGGACGGCAATTTCGCATCAGCCGCGCCTTCGTCGACGACCTCGCCGAGCATAAGTTGCTCGAGCGCATCGCCAATCTGCGCAAGGCGCTGCTCCTCTTTCATTCGCCGACCGACCAGATCGTCGGCATCGACAATGCGAGCCGGATCTTTACCGCGGCCAAGCATCCCAAAAGCTTCGTCTCGCTCGCCGACGCCGATCATCTCTTAAGCCGCCGCAGCGACGCCGCTTACGTCGCCAACATCATCCGCGCGTGGGCCGAGCGCTATCTCGACGCGCAGCAGGGCGCCGCTGAAGCGGTGCACGATGCGAAGGCCGTCGTCGTGCGCGAAACCGGGCAGGGACGATTCCAGCAGGAGATCACGGTCGGCAGGCACGGGTTTCTCGCCGATGAGCCCGTCGAGGTCGGCGGCCTCGACAGCGGTCCGGGTCCTTACGATCTCCTGCTCGCAGGACTCGGCGCCTGCACGGCGATGACGCTTCGCCTCTATGCCGAGCGCAAGGCGCTGCCGCTCGAAGGCGTGACGGTCGAGCTCCGGCACTCCAGGATCCACGCCGTCGATTGCGAAAACTGCGAGACCAAGGAAGGCATGCTCGACCGCATCGACCGGGCGATCACGATGCGCGGGACGCTCGATGCGGAGCAGCGGCGGCGACTGCTGGAAATCGCCGACAAGTGTCCGGTCCATCGCACGCTGACATCGGAGATCGATATTCGCACGGTGGAGCAGCCGCAGGCGTGATCATTCGCGCGTGAGTCTGGCGGTCGCGATGATCGGCACCGAGCCGGAAATCCGACGGCGAAGGGCGGCCGGCGCGGTGGCCGGCGTCATTGCGCCTTGATGCCCGTCGAGGCAATGACCTTGCGCCAGCGCTCGCGCTCTTCGGCAAACAACCGGGCGGTTTCCGCCGGCGATTGCCCGCCCGGTCGCGTGGACATCGCCTGCAGGCGGTTGACCACATCGGGCATGCGCAGCACCTCGGCAATGGCCGAGGACAATTGTCCAGCGATCTCGGGCGGCGTCTTCGGCGGCGCGACGATGGCGAACCAACTCGTGTAGACGACATCGGGATAGATTTCCGCGACCGCGGGCACGTCGGGAAACTCTGGAATGCGCTTTGGGCTGCTGGTCGCAAGCACCCGAAGCCGACCCTCCTTGATGAGGGGCAAGGTATTTCCGAGGTTGTCGAACATCATGTCGACGTGGCCGGCCAAGAGGTCGGTCATTGCGGGGGCGAGTCCCTGATACGGGACGTGCACCATGCGCATTCCAGCCGCCGCAACCAGCATCGCCGCTGCCAGATGCGGCGGGCTGCCGGCGCCGGGAGATGCGTAGCTGAGCTTGTCGGGGTTGGCTTTGGCGAAGGCGATCAGTTCCGCCAGCGTGGACGCCGGTACCTTTGGATTGGCGACCAGCGTGGAGTCCAGAATGCCCATGATGGTCACTGGAACGAACGCCAGCGGATCAAAGCCGAGCTTCGAGTACACGTGCTCGCTGATCACGAGCGGGCCCTGCGGCGTGGCGAGCAGCGTGTAGCCGTCGGGCTCCGCCTTGGCGACGACCTCCGCGCCAAGGTTTTGCGCGGCGCCGGGCCGGTTCTCGATGATGACCGGCTGGGCCCATTTGCGCGTGAGCTTGTCGGCAATGATGCGCGGCAACGTATCCGCGGTGGCCCCCGGCGGAAGCGGCACGACGATCTTGATCGTTCGGCCGGGATAGACCTCCGCCGCCGCGCTCGCGACGCTTGCCAAGGTCGCCAGCGCGACCCACAGATGCAGCCACTTCATGCGTCGTCCACACAAGCCGCGCAGCGCCTCGCGGCATCATACACGCGCGCTGCGACAATCCGGCACTGCGGCATCATGCCTGCCATCTTACGCGCGACTGATCGTCTCGCAGTCATTGATCCCGCTGTCCCGCCTCGCCCAAGCTCCTAAGCCGCGCAGACAAAGCCACAGGGGACAAGCATGAGCCTGCTGGTGACGTTCATCATTTGCTTGCTGGTTGGTCAGTCGCTCTCGCTCGGATTGGGTTTGGTGGTCGAGCGCTACTCGACTCCCTATACCGGTATGGTGGCGTTCCTCGCCAGCTATTTCGCAATGCTCTGGCTGGCGTGGCGGCTTGCGGTCCGCATCACCGCACCGCGCTCGCGCCTGGCAGCGGAGTGAGTTGAGCGACAGCAAAACCCATTGTCTCTCTCGCTGCCGAGCGGGGGCTCTTGCTGCGGTAAACCGGGCTCGTTACTGCTGGCTGTTTGACCCGCGCATTGAAAGTTCGGGCAGCGTGTCCCCGAAGGCAGTGCCCTTCTTGCCGGCCGCGACGCCGACCTCGTAGAGCGCCTGCATGTATTTGCCGTCGAACGGCCCGCGGCTCGGATGCTCGAACGTCGGATCGACAGGGGCCATGTGCAGCGCGATGCCGTGCCGCTGCGCGCCGATATAGACCAGCATGACTTCCGCACGTAGCGCCGAGGTCAACGCCACGCCGATCGAGCGGCCGAGCACACCGGCAACGTTGCGGTCGGGCATCTTGAACTCGGGTCCGAGCTTGGAGTTGATGAGCACGTAGAGCTGGCTGAACGGCGGGCGCGTCGTACTGCGCGGCGAAAGCATCGTTTCCGGCACGACGAAGAACGGAGCAGTGAGCGTGCCGTCGCCGTGCAGCTCGTGGAATTTCTTGCCGTTCGCCTCGACCTCGATCGGGACGGGCGAGAAAAATCCCGGGATGCTCGAGGACGCGAGCAGGATGTCGCGAAACAGCTTGAGCCCTTGCTCGCCGTGCGCGGCGATCACGCCCATGTTCCAGATCACGCGGCGTCCGGCATCGAGATTGGTGGTCGCGACCAACAGGCGTCGTCCACGCGCGTGCTCGGCAGCGATCTCGGAAAGCATCGCCGGCGTCACTCGCTGCTCGATGATCCGCTTGAGCGGCCAATAATCGAATAGGCTGTCGCGCGTCACGCGATCTTCGAAGATGTCGGCGGCGCCGATCGTCGTGAAATTCTTGTGCAGCTCCTCGTCATAGCGCGGGCCCAGGAAGGCAAACGGAGCAATCAGCGCGCCGATGCTGACCCCCGTCACCACGGCGAATTCCGGCCGCGTGCCCGCTTCGCTCCAGCCGGTGAGGACGCCCGCGCCGTAGGCGCCGTCAGAACCGCCGCCGGAAATTGCCAGCCATGGTCCGCTCGCTTGCGGCAACAGCCGCGCGAATGCGCTGTCCGAATCGCCCCAGACGCGCGCGTCCGGAATGCCGGGAATGACCGCGGCGTCCTGGTCCTGCGCGGTGAAAGCCGCGCGCTCTTCTTGCTGCTGCGCACCGGCTTTGGGCGTCGCCGCTTTTCTCTCGCCCTTCTTCTTGGCCGCGGCATGCGTCTGCGCCTGCGCGGACGTCCAGTCGAGCAGCGGCGATTCCAGCAGCGCCACGCAGATCAACGCGGCGGCAAGGGTCGAAACTATGCGCATTCTATGCACGGCGCTCTCCGATCGCTCCGATGCCTCCCAGGTCTAGCATCCGGGCATTCGCGGCGGCGCTCTTGCGGAATCGAGCGGAGGTTCGACGCAGCGACCCGCGTGCGCGCTCAACTTCGACTCGCACTCCATACGCCGGCGCAGGCTCCGTTCGGGCCTTGGCCGCGCCAACTTCCGTGGCCGCTGCTGCGCGAAAGCCGCCCCGTGCCGATGGCGTATTGCGGGCCGCTCGACACGCGCACGGTGACGTTGCCGGATGGCGCTACGCGCCCCGTCAGGCTGACCGGCCCGCCGCCTGCGTAATAGACCACTCCACGGGAGATCGTCACGCCATACCGGTAGGCTTGATCGCACGGGCCGCTTCGCGTGACGACAAGCACGCTCCACGGGCCGTCGAACGACGCCGCATGCGCGGAGGGGCCGGCAACAGACATCGCGACTGCAAAGACAGTAGCCACCGTGGCGGCGCGGATGGAATGGCTGATCATTGGAACCCTCGTCTTGCGGCGCCATTACGTGGCGCCTGGTTGTGGTCGTTCTCGCTTTTCTTCATCATAAATAGAGCGATCGTGGCCTCGCTTACACAACACGGTGCGGCATGGTTACCAGAAGGCGCGCGACGAAAGAAGGGGCTTCGGCGCCGTTGAAATGGGCGGTACGCCACCCGCCTCATGATCGTGTTATTATTGTGTTCGACGCGGACTCACGCGCGCCGCTCGCACCGAAGCTCAAAACGGCAGGAGGAACGTCATGAAGCCAATTGACCTTGGTCTCGCCCTGGCCGGGACGCTTGCGGTTTCGCTCGCGGTCACGCAGGCGTCCGCGCAAGGCGGCAAATCGGCAGTCGAGCGGCTCTACATCTTTAACTGCGGCGAGGGCGTAGCCGGCGACATTTCGCGCTGGTCGCCGGGGGTGAATGTGGGCAAGTCGATGGACTTCGTCGACAGCTGCTATCTGATCAAGCATCCGCAAGGATGGCTTCTCTGGGACACCGGCGTGACCGACGCCATCGCCGCCATGCCCGACGGCCAACGTCCCGCCGATCCGCGCATGACCCATTGGCGACGGCCGAAGACGCTCGCCGCGCAGCTCGATCAGCTCGGCGTGAAGCCGTCCGACATCAAATATGTTGCGGTCTCCCACACCCATCCCGACCACATCGGCAACATGACGATGTTCCCAAAGAGTATGCTCTTGGTGCAGAAGGCCGAATACGAATGGCCCTCGCCGGCCGGTCCGCGCTTCAAGCCGGATCAGCCCGTGACCAAGCTCGAAGGCGATCACGACGTGTTCGGCGACGGCAGCGTGCTAATCGTCTCCACGCCCGGCCACACGCCTGGCCACCAGAGCCTGTTGGTCAAACTGCCGAAGACCGGCGCCGTGCTGCTGTCGGGCGACGCGGTCCACTTCAAGGACAATTGGGACAACCGGCGGGTGCCGGCAAACAACGACAACAAGGACAACACCGTGGCCTCGATGCAGCGCTTGGCGGAGGTCATGGCCAAGGAACACGCGCAGCTTTGGATCAACCACGACAAGGCGCAGCGCGACGGCCAGAAGATGTCGCCTGAGTTTTACGAGTGAGCACGTTTCGCAGCGTTGGCAGCGTCTGTGGCGCGTTTCTTGTCGCATCGCTGATCGGTGCCGCGCAGGCGCAGAGCGGTTATCCAAACCGCGTGGTGACATTCGTCGTCCCTTATCCGGCGGGCGGCACCGCGGACCTCTTGTGCCGCTTCGCCGCCGACAAGGCGGGCGGCAATCTCGGTCAGCAGGTGGTGGTCGAGAACCGCCCCGGCGGCGCCGGCGGCCGCGTCGGCACCGAGTCGGTGCTGCGCGCGGCGCCCGACGGCTACACGTTCCTGTGCGCGGCGCAGCTCACCTTCAGCATCACGCATCTGCTCTTTGCAAAAGCATCGTTCGACACGCGTGCGCTCGAGCCGGTCAGCGTGCTCGCGACCTATCCGCTGATCTTGATCGTGCGCCCCGATCTTCCCTTCGGCAATTTGCAGGATCTCATCGTCTATGCGCGCGCCAACCCTGGAAAGATCAATTACGGTCACCAGGGCAAGGGCCAGACCGGGCACCTCCTCGGCGAGCTCTTGATGCTCAAGGGCAAGTTCCGCATGACCGAGATCCCCTACCGCGGCAGCGCGCCCGCCATCAACGATCTGCTCGCCGGAAACATCGATCTTGTGCCGGACTACCTTCTCGCCAACAAAGCGAATATCGACGCGGGTAAGCTCAAATTGCTCGCCACCGGCAGCCGCGAGCGGCTCAAGGATTACCCCCGCGTCGCCACGATCGCCGAGACCTTGCCCGGCGTCTATGCCGATACCTGGATGGCGCTCGCCGCGCCGCCGGGTACGCCGAAGGAGATCGCGAATAAAGTCTCGCAGGCGGTGGGGCAGGGATTCCGCGACCCCGCATTGCGCGCGCGCATCCATGCGCTGGAAGCCGACCCGCTCGCGAGCACTCCGGAGGAGATGCGCGACTTGATCCGGCAAAGTTTGGAGACGTGGGGGCCGGTGGTCGAGGCAGCCAAGATCGTCGTCGAATGATTGGAATGCAACGCCGCGATGACTGCTCCGGCCAGGAGAAGACGCTGATGGTGTTCAGACGTATCGACGCTCGGCATCGTTGCTTGTGGTCCCGCGGCACCGCTGCCGCGCTGGTGCTCGCTGCCGCATTGGCGGCTTCGTCCGCTGCCCAGGCGCAGGAGTACCCCTCGCGCATCGTCAAGATCATCGTCCCGTTCCCCGCCGGCGGCACCGCGGACGTGATGCCGCGCGTCTTCGCCGATTGGCTGACGAAGAAATGGGGACAGCCGGTGGTTATCGAGAACCGCACCGGTGCTGCCGGCAATATCGGTGCCGAGGCGGTGGCCAAGGCGGACCCCGACGGATACACGCTGCTCGCCGCCCCGCCGCCGCCCCTCGTGATCAATCAGAATCTCTATCCGCGCCTCGGCTACGATCCGGCCGAGTTCACGCCCATCGTCATCATGGGCCGCGTGCCGAACGCGCTCGTCGTCAACGCCAAGCTGCCCTTCGCGAGCGTCGCGGACGTCATCGCCTACGCCAAGGCGAACCCCGGCAAGCTCACCGCGGCCACCCAGGGCAACGGCACCACCTCGCATCTGACCTCCGAGTTGTTCCAGCTGATGGCCGGCGTCAAATTCCAGCAGGTGCCGTATCGCGGCTCGGCGCCGGCGCTGACCGATCTCGCGGCCGGCAACGTCGATCTCATGTTCGACAATCTCGGCGTATCGCTCGCGCTGGTGAAGGGCGGGCAGCTCAAGCTCTTGGGGGTGGCCACTCCGAAGCGGATGACCGCGTTGCCGGATGTGCCGACCATTGCGGAGACGCTCCCAGGCTTTGAGTCCGCGGCCTGGTTCGCCATCGTAGGGCCGCCCAAGACGCCGCCGGCGGTCGTCGACAAGATCAATGCCGGGGTGAACGAGGCGCTTCGCGAGCACGACGTGCGCGAGCGTCTCGCGCAGCTTTCGGCCGAACCCATCGGCGGAACCCCACAGGCGATGGCCGCTTACATGCGCGAGGAGGTCGAACGCTGGGCCAAGGTGATCAAGGCCGCCAACGTGAAACTGGATTGAAGCTGAATTGACGCGAGCGGGCGAACGGATCTCGACTTGACGATCGCGCAACGAACGCTATCGCCCGTCGTCGCGAGACCCCACTGGATATCGGCATGGCTGGCAGTCGCATCGAAGATTATGGACTGATCGGCGATTGCGAGACGGCGGCGCTGCTCGGCAAGGACGGCTCGATCGATTGGCTGTGCTGGCCGCGTTTCGACTCCGATGCATGTTTCGCCGCCCTCCTGGGTGATACGCGCAACGGACGTTGGCGGATCGCGCCGGCGCAAGCCAATCCGCGCATCACGCGCCGGTATCGGCCCAATACGCTGATCCTGGAGACGACTTTCGCCACGGCGGAAGGCGAAGCCGTGCTCATCGACTTCATGCCGTTGCGCGGGCAAGGTTCGCATCTCGTGCGTCTGGTTGTGGGCAAGCGCGGCACCGTCGCGATGGCCAGCGAATTGATCATCCGCTTCGACTACGGTGCGTCGATCCCGTGGGTGAAGCAGACCGACGCCGGAGATCTTCGGGCGATTTCCGGCCCTGACATGCTGGTCCTGCGAACGCCGGTTAAGCTTCAGGGCAAGGACCTCACGACGGTCGGAGACTTTACGGTCGCTGCCGGGCAGTGCATTCCATTCGTTCTCACCTACGTGGCGTCGCATCTGCCGCTACCGGAGCCGCTCGATCCGCAAGATGCGCTGCGGCAAACGCAGAAGTTTTGGGAGGATTGGGCGAGCGCGCACGAAAGCACCGGCCCGTACTCGGACGCCTCGTGCCGCTCGCTCATCACCCTCAAAGCGTTGACCTATGCACCCACCGGCGGGATCGTGGCGGCACCGACCACGTCCTTGCCGGAGCAGATCGGCGGGCCGCGCAATTGGGACTACCGGTTTTGCTGGCTGCGCGACGCGACCCTCACGCTGCTCGCGTTCATGAACGGGGGATATTACGATGAGGCGCGCAGTTGGCGAGATTGGCTGATGCGCGCGGCGGCCGGCAGCCCCTCGCAAATTCAGATCATGTACGGACTTGCCGGCGAGAAGCGGCTCGCCGAATGGGAGGTGCCGTGGCTCTCGGGCTACGCGGGCTCAAAGCCGGTGCGGATCGGTAACGCGGCCTCGGGCCAATTACAGATCGACGTCTTCGGCGAGGTTCTCGACGCATTGCACCAGGCGCGCGTCGGCGGGCTGCAATCTCTTGCAGAAGCCTGGGATTTTCAGCGCGTTCTGCTTTCTCACCTTGAAGAGATATGGTGCTTGCCAGATGAGGGTATCTGGGAGGTCCGCGGAGGACCTCAGCACTTTACCCATTCGAAAGTGATGGCGTGGGTTGCCTTCGATCGCACGATCAAAAGCGCGGAGGCCTTCGACCTCGAAGGGCCGGTCGATCATTGGCGCCAGCTTCGAGCCGAGATCCACGCGGAAGTTTGCGAGAAAGGGTTCGATCCGACGGTGGGCGCCTTTGTCCAGGCCTATGGATCAAAGCATTTGGACGCCGGTGCGCTTCTCATCCCCGCCGTCGGTTTCTTGCCGCCGGAGGACGCGCGCGTGCAAAGCACCATCGCGGCGATCGAGCGCCGGCTTGTGAGGAATGGCTTCGTGCTGCGCTACGACACGGCTGCGACCCAAGATGGTCTTCCGCCGGGCGAGGGTGCTTTCCTGGCCTGCAGCTTCTGGCTGGCCGACGCCTATGTCTTGCTCGGCCGGGACGAAGACGCCCGCAAACTGTTCGAGCGGCTGCTTTCGCTCCGCAACGACCTCGGTCTGCTGTCGGAAGAATATGATCCCGCCGCAAAACGTCTGTTGGGGAATTTTCCGCAGGCTTTCTCCCACATTGCGCTCGTGAACACGGCGCACAATCTCGAACGAGAGAAGAAACCTTGCGAGCAGCGCTCCGGAAACGTCAGCCTTGGAAAGGCAGCAGAATGAACGTTGCCTATCAGATGCGCAGACCAGCGCTTGCGCGCATGGCGGCGGTCGTGGCCGGCGCGCTGGCCCTCTTGCTCCTGTCGCTTCCGCTTGGCCGCGCGCAGGATCGTTCAGGAGCCGTGCAGCGGGTGAAAACGATCGGCTTCACCGTCGGGGATATCGAGCGTGCGACAAACTTTTTCGTCAACGTGCTGCAGTTCGAGAAGCTCGCCGATTTTCGCGTCGTCGGCAGCGAGTACGACGCCCTGGTCGGCGTATTCAACTCCAACATGCGCATCGTGCAGTTGAATCTTGGCGAGCAGACGATCGAGCTCACCCAATATGTCTCGCCGCCCACCGGACGGTTCATCCCGGTTTGGTCCAACAGCAACGATGCCTGGTTCCAGCACATGGCCATCGTGGTCAGCGATATGGATGCGGCCTACAAGATTCTAGAACAGAACAATGTGCGGCAGATTTCCTCGCATCCCATCACCATCCCCGCGTCGAATGCAGGGGCGGCCGGCATCAAGGCGATCAAGTTTCACGACCCGGAACGTCATCCCCTCGAGTTGATATATTTCCCCGCCGGCAAGGGCGACCCCACATGGCAGAAGCCCAGCAACAGGCTCTTTCGCGGCCTCGATCATACTGCGATGACGGTGCCCAGCACGGAGAAGGGCGTCACGTTCTACCGCGACCTGCTCGGCTTCCGCGTGGGCGTCACCACCCTGAACAGCGGAATGACGCAGGACGTGCTCGACGGCTTGCTCAACGACACTTGCCTGGTGACGGCGATGATGCCGCCCGCGGCGCCGCCGCACGTCGAGTTCCTCGAATACAAGTCGCCGCCCGGCGGGCGGGTGATGCCCGCCGAGACCAAGGCTAACGATCTCTGGAATTGGCAGCCGACGCTGGTGAGCACAAACCTCCAAGTCCTTGCCGGCCGGTTGCGCCAAGCGGGCGCGCAGTTCATCAGCTCGGGCGTGGTGACGATCCCGCCGGAGGCGCAGGCCAAATTTGGATTCAAGAAAGCATTGATGATCCGTGACCCCAACGGCCACGCGCTGCGCCTGATCGAGGAATAGCGGCAGGTACCTCTCCGACGTCAGCAGAGCGAGTCATGACCCAGGAAAACCAAGTGTTCGATTTCATTGCCAGACTTTGCCTAGTGCTGATCTTTCCATTCAGCGCACTCGACAAGATTTTCAATCACCAGTCGTCGATGGCGCAGGCCGCCCATGGTTTGATCGCGCTGCCGGACTCGATGGCCGCGCTGTTGCTGGTGCTCGGCTGCATCCTTGAGGTCTTCGGCCCGATCTGCATCCTGTTCGATTTTTATCGCCGCCAGGCGGCGCTGCTATTCGTGTTCTATGTCATCGTCACCGCCGTCCTGTTTCATAATTTTTGGAGCTTCCCCTTCAACAGCGACCAATGGAGCCAGAACTTCTGGCCCTTCCTGAAGAATTTCGGGCTGGCCGGCGGCTTTCTCTACGTCGCTGCGGATGCGCAGATGGGCTCGCTGCGGTTCGCCTTCTCCTTGAAGCCGCGATAGGCGCACAGACGGCGTGCGGTGACAGCCATTCCCGCTCCATCTGTGATCAGATTCACGCGCGCGATCTGCGGCGATCTCGGCCAAGCCGAGCGACGCGAATGGTGGCTCGCAAACGGCCTCGGTGGCTACGCCGCCGGCACGATCGCCGGCAGCCTGACCAGGCGCTACCACGGCCTGCTGATCGCGCCGATCGCCTCGCCGCTCGGACGCCGCCTCATTCTTGCCAAGGCCGATGCCACCGTGATCGCAGGCCCCCAGTCCTGGCCGCTGTTCACGAACCGCTGGAAGGGCGGCGCCATCTCGCCCGCGGGCCACATCCGCATCGGCAGCTTCGAACTCGATTACTCCATTCCGGTTTGGACCTACGAGATCGGCGAGCACTGGATCGAGGCGCGCATCTGGATGGAACCCGGCAGCCACACGACTTACGCGGCGTGGCGGCTGCGGCCGCCGCCGGAGGCGCCGGAACACGCGCTGTCGTTGCGCGTGACGTTGCTTGCCAACCATCGCGACCACCATGGCACCAGCGCGGTGGGAAGCTTTGCGCCCGAGATCGCGGTTGAGGGCGAGCGCCTGTTGGTCACCGATGCGGGTCTCTTTTCGCTGACCATCCGGGCGCCTGGCGGCAGCATTGCGCCCAAGCACGATTGGTACCGCGATTTCGACCTTCCCGTCGAAGCCGAACGCGGCCTCGAGTCGATCGACAATCACCTGTGCGTCGGCGAGGTCACGCTGCCGCTCGTGCCGGGGCAATGGCGCGGCATCGTTGCCAGTCTCGACGCGGAGCCCTCGGCTGATCTCGAGGCCGCACTCCGCCGCCGGCTCGATCACGACCGCAGCGCCGTCTCCACTGCGACGTCCAGCAGTCCCGCCATGCGCAATGCGCCGGCGTGGATCGCGCGGCTTGCGCTTGCGGCCGACGCCTTCATTTTTGCCCGGCCGCTTGCGAATGTGCCCGATGGCCAATCCGTCATCGCCGGTTATCCGTGGTTTGGCGACTGGGGCCGCGACACCATGATCAGCCTGCCCGGCCTGACGCTAGCAACCGGCCGGCCGCAGGTCGCGCGCCGCATCCTTGCGACCTTCGCGAGCTTCGTCAGCCAGGGCATGCTGCCCAATGTGTTCCCCGGCGCCGGCGAACACGCCGACTACAACACCGCAGATGCCTCGCTGTGGTTTTTCGAAGCCTGGCGCGCCTATTTCGAGGCCACCAAAGATGTAGCCGCGCTGCGCGAGGTCTTCCCGGTACTATCGGACATGATCGAATGGCACCAGAAGGGAACACGCTACGGTATCGCGGTCGATCGCGCCGACGGCCTGCTCAAGGCCGGAGTGCCCGGCGTGCAAGTCACCTGGATGGATGCCAAGGTTGGTGATTGGGTTGTGACCCCGCGCATTGGCAAGCCGGTCGAAATCAATGCGCTGTGGTACAACGCGTTGCACATTATGAGTACGTTCGCGGGAATTTTGGGAAAGCCCGGCGGCTTCAGTGCCGCGGCGGAGGCCGCGAAACGAAGCTTTGCACGCTTCGTGCGCGCCGATGGCGAAGGTTTGTACGACGTGATCGACGGACCGAACGGCGACGACGCCAGCATCAGGCCGAACCAGATATTCGCCGTGAGCCTGCCGCACAGCCCGCTTTCTCCTGCGGACCAGGCAAATGTGGTGCGGGTTTGCCGTCGCCATCTTCTCACGGCGTATGGTCTGCGCTCGCTCGCGCCGGGAAGTCCGGCATACCATCCGCATTATGGCGGCGGCGTCTTTCAACGGGATGGCGGCTATCATCAAGGGCCGGTTTGGCCTTGGCTGCTGGGACCATTCTGCCTCGCGACCTACCGGGTGAGCGGCAACGCAAGCGCCGCGCTTGAGCAGCTGGCCGGCATGCGCGATGCGCTCGAGGACCAGGGAGTGGGCACGATCGGCGAGATCTTCGACGGCGATTCCCCGCACCAGCCGCGCGGCGCGCCGGCGCAAGCATGGTCCGTCGCCTGCACGCTTGATGCCTGGCGATTGCTGCGAGATGCATCGCATGTCCGCTTGAGCGGGCCCATGAACGAAGCGTTGGAGTCGATCACCGATGCCGCAGAACATTGACGCCGAACGGCAACGCATCGCGCAAAGCCGCAACGGCGCAAAGAATTGGCGACGCTGGGGCCCCTACGTCAGCGAGCGGCAATGGGGCACGGTGCGCGAGGACTACAGTCCGTACGGCACCGCGTGGGATTACCTCACCCACGACCAGGCGCGCAGCCGCGCCTATCGCTGGGGCGAAGACGGCATCGCCGGCTTCTGCGACGACCAGCAGTTGCTCTGTCTGTCGGTCGCCCTCTGGAACGGGCGTGATCCCATTCTGAAGGAACGCTTGTTCGGCCTGACCAACGAAGAGGGCAATCACGGCGAGGACGTCAAGGAGCTTTACTATTACCTCGACGCCGTTCCCAGCTACGCCTACGCGCGCATGCTCTACAAGCTGCCGCAAGCCGCGTACCCCTACGAGTGGCTGCTCGAAGAGAACGCCCGCCGCGGTTCGTCCGCGATGGAGTTCGAGCTGATCGACACCGGCATTTTCGACGAAGACAAGTATTTCGACGTCGAGATCGAGTACGCCAAGGCGGATGTGGACGACGTGTTGATGCGGATCACCGTTCACAATCGCGGCGCGGAACAAGCGTCCATCTATGTCCTGCCGCAAGTCTGGTTCCGCAATATCTGGAGTTGGTCCGAGGGCGTGACGCGACCCGGATTGAAGGATCAGGGCGCCGGGCTCGTTCGCGCAGAGCACGAGAAATTGGACGTCTACGCCATCGCGTTCGAAACGCCCGATCGCCTGCTGTTCTGCGACAACGAAACCAATTTCGCGCGCTTATTCGGCGTCAACGGCGCGCAGGGCTACTGCAAGGACGCCTTCCACGAATACGTCATCCACGGCCGCGTTGACGCGGTCAATCCCGCGGGTGAGGGCACCAAAGCGGGGGGACTCTATGTCCGCGCCATTCCTCCCTACGGCAGCACCACGATCCGTCTTCGGCTGCGCGCGGGCGAGCCGCGCACGGAAGCTTGGGCGGGCTTCGACAAGATGGTGGCGCAGCGGAAGGCCGAGGCAGATGCCTTTTACGCCGCTCAGCAGAAGGACATTGACGACGAGGATATGCGCCGCATCCAGCGCCAAGCCTTTGCCGGGATGCTGTGGAGCAAGCAGTTCTACGATTTCAACGTGCGGCAATGGCTCGAAGGCGATCCGGCTGAACCTCCGCCGCCGGAAAGCCGCAAGCATGGCCGCAATTGCGGTTGGGAGCATCTCATCGCCGACGACATCATGTCGATGCCGGACAAATGGGAGTATCCCTGGTTTGCCGCCTGGGACCTCGCCTTTCACTGCGTCACGCTTTCCTTGATCGACCCGGATTTCGCCAAGGCGCAGTTGCTGCTGCTATGCGAGGTGCGATTGATGCACCCGAACGGCCAGCTGCCGGCCTATGAATGGGCATTCGGCGACGTCAACCCGCCGGTGCACGCCTGGGCGGCCATGCGCGTGTTCGAGAATGACCGCAACCAAAATAGCGGCAACGGCGATTTCGAATTTCTCGAGCGCGTCTTCCACAAGCTGCTGCTGAACTTCACCTGGTGGGTGAATCGAAAAGATCCGCAAGGCCTGAACATCTTCGAGGGCGGATTTCTCGGCCTGGACAATATCGGCGCGTTCGACCGCTCGCGGCCGCTGCCCACCGGCGGCTATATCGAGCAATCCGACGGCACGGCCTGGATGGCGATGTTCTGCCTCAACATGTTGCGCATGTCGTTCGTGCTCAGCCAGCGCGATCCGGCTTACCAGGACATGGCGATCAAGTTTCTCGATCATTTCCTGCAGATCGCCGGCGCAATGACGGACATGGGAAAAAAGGGGATCGGGCTCTGGGATGACCAGGACAATTTCTTTTACGACGTGCTGTCGATGCCGTCGGGAGAGAAAGTCCCGCTGCGGCTGCGTTCGATAGTTGGATTGATCCCGCTGTTTGCGGTGTGCGTGATCGAGGAGAATGCGGTCGATGACATGCCCGAGCTTTGGCACAAGTTCGAGCTCTACCGCGAGTGGCGGCAGGACCTGGTCAATCAGGTGTCACGCTGGAACGAGGCGGGTGCGCAGGGCCGCCGCCTCTTTGCGCTGGTGCGCGTCTTCCGCATGACGAAACTCTTGCGGCGCATGCTCGACGAGACCGAATTCCTCTCGCCCTACGGCGTGAGGGCCTTGTCCCGCTTCTACCTCGATCATCCTTATGACTTCGAATACGACGGGGCGCATTACCGGGTGAAATACGAGCCGGGCGAATCCGACAGTGGCATGTTCGGTGGCAACTCGAATTGGCGCGGCCCCACCTGGATGCCCGTCAATTATCTGCTGATCGGGAGCCTGCGCCGCTTCTATCTGTTCTACGGCGACGGACTCAAAATCGAATGTCCGACCGGCTCCGGCGTCATGCTGACGCTAGACGAGGTCGCGGACGAACTGTGCCGCCGGCTGCTCAAGATCTTTCTGCGCGGTCCCGACGGCAGACGCCCGGTTTTCGGCGGCTACGAAAAATTTCAGACCGATCCGCATTTCAAGGACTACATCCTGTTTCATGAATACTTCCATGGTGACAATGGCCGTGGCTGTGGCGCATCGCATCAGACCGGCTGGACCGGACTGATCGCAAACCTGATCACACAGCTCACGGAACAGCCCAGCGCTGGTGCGATGCGCTCGGAACTGGTAACGGCCGATCCGGTTCATATGTGAGGGCCGCGAAGCGATCCAACTCGTTATCGAAGGACACTAACCATGTCGCTGAAGAACAAGGTCGCGATCGTAACCGGCGGCAACAGCGGGATTGGCCAGGCGATCGTCCTGGAACTCGCTCGGCAAGGCGCCAGCATCGTCATCGATTACGTGGCGCATCCGGAGGCGACCGAGGCGCTGGAACGGCAGATCGCGAAACTCGGCACTCAGTGCACCGGCGTCGACGCTGACGTGAGCAAGCTGGCCGATCTCGAGAAGCTGATCGGTGCCGCGGTTCGCCCGTTCGGCCGGCTGGACATCATGGTCAACAACGCTGGGATCGAGACGCGGACCTCGGTGCTGGACACGACCGAGTCGCAGTATGACCGCGTGCTGGCGATCAACCTCAAGAGTGCGTTCTTCGGCACCCAAATCGCGGCCAAGCAGATGATCAAGCAGGGCGGGGGCGGGCGCATCATCAACATCACGTCGGTGCACGAGGATTGGCCGATGCCGGGCAATACCCCCTATTGCTTATCCAAAGGCGGCATGCGGATGCTCACCCGCACCGCTGGTGTCGAACTCGCGAAGCACAATATCCTCGTCGTCGGCGTCGGTCCGGGTGCGGTGGCGACCCCGATCAATCTCAGCACCATGAACGATCCAGCCAAGCTCACGCAGCTCAATGCGGCGATCCCGCTCGGGCGCATGGCGCGGCCGGAGGAGATTGCCAGCGTGGTGGGGTTCCTTGCTGGCGACGGTGCCAGCTACATTACCGCGACCACGATCTTCACCGATGGCGGCATCATGCAAAGCAGCGTCGGGCTCTAACAGGAGCGGACGTGGATCAGCAGTTCGACGTCATCATCATCGGCAGCGGCGCGGGCGGCGGTACCCTCGCGCGGCACCTTGCACCGTCGGGAAAGCGCATCCTCATCCTCGAGCGCGGCGATTGGCTCAAACGCGAGGCGAAAAACTGGGATGCAACCGCGGTGTTCGTGGATAACCGCTACGTCTCGCCCGATACCTGGTACGACCGGCACGGCCGGCCGTTTCAGCCGCAGGTGCATTATTTCGTCGGCGGCGCGACCAAGATGTTCGGCGCCGCGCTCTA
>Ga0306924_10000649_pt1 | contig 29718 bp, 23 predicted proteins | sample sta12Can44000111_FD_203756 | JGI IMG/M metagenome (GOLD analysis project Ga0306924, IMG submission 203756) | Lab enrichment of tropical soil microbial communities from Luquillo Experimental Forest, Puerto Rico - statanox.12C.anox.44.000.111 (v2)... | ecosystem: Environmental > Terrestrial >... | reverse complement strand
GCGGTCGATCTGTTCCGGATCCATGGCTGAAAAATCAAAGAAGAGCAGCATCAGCCGCCGATCACGCGCATCCACACTCGGCTGCTTGGTTGCCGACAGGATCGGCCCGGTCTCTGACGCTCCCGTGACCGTTTTCTCTGTCGGCCCTGCAACTTTTAACTCATCCACATTCTCGAAATCAAAACTTGAAATCTGTTGTTTCTGGCCGTCTTCCGAGAGGGTGAAGTCTTCTTTCTTCAAGTCGCGGACGAGATTTCCTTTTTTGTCTCGCACAATCACATTCACAAGCACAATCTCGGTCGTGATGCGCACTCGGTAATCTGGCTGCGGGGGTGTTTTTGGTTCCTGAGCAGCTAGATTTACAACGACGAGCCAGGTCAGCAAGGCGGATCCCGCTGTCCTCAACGCTCTTCGGTGTGCGTTTCGTCCGAAGTCCATTAGAACCGGAACCTCGCCACCATTGTCATCCGTCGCATGTTTCCTACGCCCGTGACTTGCCCAAAAGTCAGGGAATTCACCACCGTGTTAATGTTCGAGAAATACGGTGTGTTGAAAATATTGTTGGCTTGCAGCCGCAATTCCAGCGCCCGCGATTCCTTAATCGTGATGGTCTTGCCGATCGTCATATTAAATGTAAATTGGGCCGGCCCCAGAATGATGTTGCGCCCCGCATCTCCATAACTCGAATCAGCCGCGTTCACGCAATCGGGCCCTGGCGCGCAAAATGCAGCCGTGTTAAACCATTGTGCGGTCGTAGGATTGCTTATCGTGATGACCGAGCTGGGCAGGATATTTGCGCGCTGCGATCCGCTTACGCCGCGATTGATGTCCACCGATGCCCCTAGGACGCGCGGCGTAAAGTAAAATCCGGATCCAATCGTGAAGCTCCCGCTCCACTGCCATCCACCGAGCACGTGCGACAGTGTTCCGGTCGTCAGGAACCGTCTTCCATCGCCAAACGGCAGGTCACAAATCCAGTTGCCTGTAAACTTTTGAGCCTGATCAAAGCTGGAGAGTCCGCGGTCCGCCGAAATATCGTAGGGGTCTTGAGCGACCACCACTCCTCCGCCTCCAATTGAAGAAGCATCATCGATCGACTTGGAGAACACGTAACTGGCGCTGAGCCCGAGCCCCCTCGCCATCCGCTTGCGAATCCGGATTGTCCCCGCGTGCAAAATGGAATTCCCCTCGGACGATTCGTAGATGAAGGGCTGCCCGCCCGCGACCAGCGCACGCTGCGTATCCAGCCACGTTCCCTTCGCGCCGTTGTACCCAATATTGAGTTGAATCCCCGCCGTCAGTTGGCGCCAGATGTCGAGGTTCCAGATTTGCACATACGGCAAATCGTAGTTTGCATTGACCGCGAAGTTGTTTGTCACGGTTCCCGGCGGCGTCTCTGGAAATCCGGCCTCGAGGGTCAGAGGATTTGCCATAGAACTGATATTCGTCGAGGTGTTTGCAAACGGGGGTTGATAGGAAAAATTCCGCACAAAAGCTCCGTATTGCGCCAGATTGTAGTTAATCCCATAGCCCGCCAGCACGACCGTAAGCTTGTTCGCTCTCCACGCGATGCCAACCCGGGGGCCGAAATCGTTTCGGTCGGCTCGCACCAACGAAATGGGAAACACTCCGGAATAAGGACCCGTCCCACCTGGAAAAACAGGGACGGCGTTTGTGTATCCTGGCGCCACGTCCAGGTTTACGATGTGATTCTGCGTTTCCGTATAAGGCCCGTTGTATTCGTAGCGCAACCCTGCGTTTATGGAAAAATTCGCCAACAGTCGCCAATCGTCCTGGACGAAAAAATCAAAAGCGTTCCCTCGAAACGCATACGATCTCGTGCCCGATTGCAGGCTCGTCTGCTGCGGGTACCCAAGGAGAAAATCGGCAAAGTCATTGCCGGTGTCTGGAAGCGGCTGGGTACTCCCCGGCGCATAACCCGAAGTGGCAAATCCCGTGAATACAAAGCTTCCTTCAGCGTTCCTTGCGGACCGAAAATCTTGCAGGATCCTGCGGTAATCGCCGCCAAACCTTACATTGTGTTTTCCGCGGTTCCAGGAAGCAGTGTCGGAAAGGGCGTAAGTCTGATCAAGCTCCTGTGCCGCAATCGGCCCACTCAGGCCCGCGTAGGAATTGAAGTTGATTCCCGGCAATCCCCAATTGAACGGGTCACTCGATATACCGGTGATGCCAGCTTCCCCTGCGACGTCTAATGCATTGGTATAAAGGTTTGTCGTTGAGAGGCTGTTGCGGTTGTAGGTAAATCCAACGCTGTTGGTAATGTGGCCTTTCCCGTAGGTCCATCGCACATTCGCATTCAAGCCTTGCCCTGAGTTGCGCCCGGCAAGGGAAGGAAAAGAGTTTGCAATCTCGTTGGACGATCGCGAAAGGTTCATCCCAAAACTGAGGTTGCTTCGCGGACCGCGGGCGCCTCGGCCTCCACCGCCGGCACCTCCTCCCGAGAGGGGTCCAAATCCCGCTCCCCCGGTCCCGGCGAAATTATGGATCAATCGCAAGCTCACAGAATCCGTACTGCTATCCGTGGAGGTGATGTAGTGAAAGTTCTGCGTCGACGCCGTTAGATTTGTGGCTCGGGAATGTAAGCCAGCAGCGCTTTGGAGGCGGAACTGAAGCGGCTGGGATCAATAGAATTGTTCGCGAATGGCTGGCCCGTTTGAGGATCGTAGATTACGACCGGGTTGCCATTCCGTTCTGTCAAGCCCGTGAAAATTCCTTTCCTTTCATCCCCCGTCGGAACCGTACTGAACATATCGAAGGGAGTCGTTCCCCGTGCGCCGTTCCAGCCAGCCGTGAAGAAGGTCGTTTTGCTCCAGTCGAAGAGATGAGGAATCTTTACCGGGCCTCCGACAAAGGCGCCGAAACGCACCTGCTTGTAACTCGCCTTCTCGGATTGCAAGCCCGTCAAGGAGTAGGACCTGGCATCCAGTCCCGCATCGTCATCCTGAAAATAGAGGAAACCATGCGGTTGATTGAGGTTGAAGCCGCGTCCGCCCATTCGTCCGATCACGCCGCCTCCTCCTTGCGGACCGCCGCCTATGAACCCGCCAAATCCCCCGCCCCCTTGTTGTGCGCGATCGCGAAATTCCTGAATCCGCTGCTGCAGCTCCTCTTCGTTCCCGTTTCCAAAATCCTTTGTCCGGCCCCGCGCTCCGGTGACACTCACCGATTCGGTCGCGCCTTCAGCCCCCGCGCCGCTCATGGGCAGACTGGAGAGATCGCTTGCGTTGAAGTTGCCATTGCCGGACCCGTTTCCCAAAGCTCCGGTGGAAAGCGTCGAGAACGTGCCCTCTGCCTCCAGGCTTTGAAATCCGCGGGCCGCCGCCGCAGTGTTGTTCACGCGATTCACTTCTTCCTGCTGACGGGATGCCAGGATTAATTCTGTCTCTACCTTTCCCACTGGGTTCTCCCGGTTGAGCACCACTTCCTGCGTCTGTGTCGCGAATCCCATGAATTCGACTTTGACGACGTATCTTCCCCTGGACAGCCCTTTAAACAAGAACGAGCCATCCAAGGCGCTCGCCACACTTATCTTTTTTCCGGTAAGGGTATTCAAAGCCGTCACGGTCACACCCGGCAGGGGTGTTTTTCCGCTTCTCACTGTCCCGCTAATCTGAAAAGTAACCGGCGGCGCGACCGGGGGCTCCTGCCCAACGGCGAGACACACAAATAAGACGATACAAATAAGCACCAGGCACACCACTACCAGAATGGCGCGCAACACCCCTTTCAACGCGGCCGCTCCTGAGGATTTGCCGGTGGCTGTTTCTCCGATTTAGGTGCTGCCGTTGTTGATCCAGCGGGGCGCGGGCCGCCAAATTGCGCGTTCATTTCCTGCATCTGTTTCCACAGTTCGGGATTCATCACCATCACGCCTTTGGGGACGAATACATTATTCTGCGTCGCGCCCCGCGCCAGAACATGGTCGCCCACCTGGATGTCCGCCATGGTGATACTTTCCCGGCCCTTGCGAAGAGAGGTCTCCTCATTGAGTTCCAAAATCTGCGTCACATGATCCGGCCTAAAAACCGTCAACTTTGGCGCATCAATCGCCTTCACCTCGCCGACAACATAGTTTTTTCCCAGCGTACCCATTTGCATTCCGCCCGGACCGCCTCCGGGCCCGCCGGAGTGTGTTCCAATTATTTTGGCCGTTACACTGTGATCGGCAATCGTCGCCGCGTACCATTACCATATCCCCCACTTTGAAATCCGCCGCCTTTGCTTTTTCGCGGTCCTTCCGGAATTCCGTCTGATCCGTGAACTTGACGGCAATCACCTGGCCGTCTTGCCGCGTAATCTCCAGGGCCCCGTTCTTCAGGGCCGTAATTTTTCCGAAAAGCGGCCGCTGCCCGCCTTCCTGATCTCCCCAGTTTTGTCCCTGACGCTGCTGCGGAGCCGTTGTACCCGAAGGGGAAGATTCCTGCGCGGCGACGGCGCTCCCACACAACAGAGCCAGAACACCTGCGAAAACTAAAATGTTATTCTTGCGATTCACTGGTGGCCCCCCTCTTGTAGGTTCTCTATGGTCTCAACGTAGACTTGAGTCGGCGCGTATCGTTTTTGTTTGCGAAATGCCGACACCAAACCCATCTCGTTCGTTGGTTTGAGTCGTCTGGAAGAATGCCAAGACCGATTGGAGTTCGGCCTCAGGAATTTTCTGAGTTTTCGCCTACGCTGAAATAGGTGCAATCGGGATGGTGAAAGACAAGCGCGCTCACACTGGCTTCCGGATCCATCATGAAGCCTTCAGTAAGCTGCACGCCAATCTCCTCCGGCCGGAGCAGTTTCCAGATGCTGGCCTGATCTTCCAATTCCGGGCAGGCGGGATAGCCGAAACTGTAACGCTTTCCGCGATAGCGCGAAGTAAATCGCTGCGCCATGGTCATTTCCGCTGGATCGGGAAAGCCCCAGTCCTCGCGTATGCGGCGGTGGAGCCACTCCGCGCACGCTTCCGCCGTTTCAATGGCCAGGGCTTGGAGTCCGTGCGATTTGAAATAGTAGCCGTCCTGCTTGGCTTTCTCACCTCGCTCCCGTATGCCTTCACCGGCTGCCACCACAAATACTGCGAGGTGATCCCTTTTGCCATTTGTGGGGGCCAGAACGTAGTCGCTCAGGCACAATTGGTCGCCCGCTTTCTGGCGCTTGAACCGCCAGGTATGCAGCGGCTCTTTTGCTCCGGTGGCAAACAGGTGCAGAGCATCGCCCTCCGCTTCCGCTTCAAAAAATTGCCACACCGCGCGCACCTTCATAAAGGTCGTGGCCTCATTCTTCACTTCTTCCATCTCGTTGAAAAGTTCGACGGCCTTGGCCTCTCGCGTCGCCAGATGTTTCTCAAAATCGCCGCGATAACCCATGTGCCGCCCATAAAGCATGAACGGGTTGATGTAGCTCCACAGGTCGCGCAAATCCGGCACCAGTCGCACCTTGCGATCCAGATACCCCACTGGCGGAATCGACAAATCCGTCCGGATTTTCGGCGACCTCAAGACGGCCGGCTTTTCGAGGACTTTGACCGTCGATTTCACGCTCGCGCCGTTTCCGGAGATCGTGTGCTCGCTCAGAACTTTTGCACGCGTCGCCGGATCCATCAGTTCATTCATCAACCGCAGCCCGGTCATCGCGTCCTTCGCATAACAGACGACGCCGTCATAGCTCGGGGCAATTTTCTGTTGCGTGAATTTCGCGCTCAAGGCCGCCCCGCCCACAAGCAGGGGTATACCGACGCCCGCGTCCTTCAAATCGCTAGCAGTGATCACCATCTGCTGTGCGCTTTTCACCAGCAACCCGGAAAGCCCGATGGCATCGGGGTTGTGCGCTTGGAATGCCTTGATCAACTCTTCCGGCGGGACTTTGATACCCAGGTTCACCACGTCAAATCCATTGTTTTTCAAAATAATCTCAACCAGATTTTTGCCGATGTCGTGCACGTCGCCCTTGACGGTCGCCAGCACCACTTTTCCGCGCTTCCCCGTGTCGGCTTTCTCCATGAACTGCTCGAGGTGGCCGACCGCCGCCTTCATCGCTTCCGCGGATTGCAGCACTTCCGCAACAATGAGCTCGTTGGCGTTAAACAGTCGTCCGACTTCGGACATGCCACCCATCAGCGGCCCGTTGATGATGTCCAACGGCGCCGCGCCTTCTCCGCGTTTTCGCTCGAGATCGGCGACCAGTCCATCCCGCGTGCCTTGAATAATATAGTTCGCCAGGCGTTCGTCGAGGGGCAGGTCTTCGGCTTTTACCTTTTCTTTTTTCGTTGCCGTGCGGAAGTGTTCGGCGATAGAGACGATGTGATACTGGTTGATAGCGGCTTTCTGAGCCTTGCTCTGCTTCCACCAGTCCGCCGGCACATTCTGAAACAGTTCAGCTTGTGAATGGTCCGCCGGAATACCCTTGGGCGGGTGTTGGAAAAGCAAATTTTCTGCTAGGCGCCGCTCGTGCTCTGGGATCGAAGCGAAGCGCTCCAGCTTTTCCGTATTCACAATAGCCAGGTCCAGCCCGGCCTTCGTGCAGTAGTACAGAAAAACCGAGTTCACCACCTCGCGCGCCCCTGCGGGAAGCCCAAACGATACATTGGAAATCCCCAGGATCGTCCGTGTATCCGGCAGCGCTTCTTTGATCAGCCGGATGCCCTCCATGGTTTCCACCGCGCCGCCGATGTAGTTTTCGTCGCCCGTCGCGCAGGGAAATACCAGGGGATCGAAGACGATATCCTCCGGCGCCATCCCGTATTTTTTCGTGAGCAATTCGTAGGAGCGCCTGGCGATGGCCAGCTTCCGTTCGCGCGTAAACGCCTGCGCCTGCAGCGGGTCTTCATCAATGCAGCCCACCACGATAGCCGCGCCGAAATCGTGCGCAAGCGGCACGACCTTCTCGAATTTTTCTTCGCCATCTTCCAGGTTGATGGAATTGATGATGGCTTTGCCCTGGCAATAGGTCAGCGCCTGCCGAACCGCAGTGGGGTCAGTCGTATCCACCATGACGGGGGCCTTGATCTTGCGGATCAGCTTCTCGTAGAAAACCGGGATGTCTTTTTTCTCATCGCGCTCGGTGCTTTGCAAGCATACGTCCACGATGTGTGCACCGCCTTTCACTTGCCGCCGTGCGATTTCCGTCGCCTCTTCCCACTTTTCCTCGGCAACGAGATTTTTGAAGAGCCGCGAGCCAATCACGTTGGTCCGTTCGCCGACGAGTAGCGGCCGCGTGGCGTCGTCCGCCTCAATCGTCTCGATCCCGGAATACACGGCGCGGTGCGCCTCGGCTGGACGCACGCGCGGCTTCTTGCCTTCCACCATCTGCGAAATGGCGCGAATATGCTTTTCCGTTGTGCCGCAGCATCCGCCGACGATATTGAGCCATCCGTGGTTTACGAATTTTTCGAGCTGTGCCGCGAGAGTTGTCGGCGTTTCCAGATACTTGCCTTCTTCATCCGGCAATCCCGCATTCGGGTAACAGGAGACGAACTCACCCGTCAGCGTGCTCAAAGTACGGACGTGGTCGGTCATGAACTCCGGGCCCGTTGCACAGTTCATTCCAAAGGCCAGCGGATGCGCATGCCGCAGCGAAGCCCACATCGCTTCCACCGTTTGCCCCGCGAGCATTGTGCCCATCGGCTCGATGGTCACCGAAACGAGGAAAGGGACCAGCATGCCAATTTCTTTAGACAATTTTTGTATCGCGAGGATTGCTGCCTTGATGTTGCGTGTGTCCTGGCAGGTCTCCACCAGAAGCAAGTCGGACCCGCCGTCAATCAGTCCTTTGGCTTGCACGTAATACGAATCCAGAAGTCCTTCGAAGGTCACGCCACCCGTAACGGTAATGGCCTTCGTTGTCGGCCCCATCGAACCGGCGACAAACCGTGGCTTGCCCGGTGTAGAGAATTCCTCGGCCGCCTGGCGGGCAAGGACCGCCGCGCGCTTGCTCAATTCATGCGCATTGGCCTGCAAGCCATATTCGGCCAGCACCAGTGGGGTAGAACCGAAGGTATTGGTCTCGACGATGTCCGACCCGGCTTCGAAATACTTGCGATGAATATCCAGCACCACGTCCGGGCGCGTCCGTACCAGATTTTCGTTGCACCCCTCTAGGGCCGCGCCGCCGAAGTCCGCTGAGATCAAATCGCGTTGCTGCAGCATGGTACCCATCGCGCCATCCAGTACCAGGATGCGCTCCGCTAGCAGTTCGCGAAGGGCCTTCTCGGATTGTTTCAGATCTCTCATTCGGTCCTAAGGGCAGCGGTCCTTTAGAGCCTCTACTTCTGGGAGCGTTTGCCCCCCTACCTATCCCCTTATTTTACTGTGCTTACGCCCAATCGAACACCCCAACCTTATTCCTCTCCTTTTCCCATCCCTCTGAAAACACGCCCTATCCGTCAGTAACAACTCGTGAACATCTGTTCCCATTGTACTTGCCCCTTCGTGTTGCATTCTCTACCCTGAGGGACAGTGGCTACTAAACGTATGTCCTCGAAACTAACTGTCTGCTTGCTCTCGCCGCACCCGCTGGTGCTAAGCGAATTTGAACGGCTACTCGGCAAGGCCTCGCAGTTCAAGGTTATCGCCAAGCAGCTCGAATCCACTTTGGCACCCGACCTGCGCAACCTTGAGCCTCCCAAGGCCCAGGTCTATGTTATTGATGCGCATGCGGCCCGCCAGGCTACCGGCGCCCTGCTCACCAATATCCTGGAGCGCTTCACGGATGCTCGCCTGATCGTCGTCGGCGATTCGCTGAACGAAGCTAACAGCTTTTCGCTCCTGCGGCAGGGTGTGAAGGGCATCCTTACCTATGCCGAAGCGCGCGACCAGCTCTCCCGCGCGCTGCCGCTCGTTTCCAACGGCGGCTTCTGGGTGCCGCGCTCGGTGCTTTCCGGCTTTGTGGATTCCATCCTGACCAGCCAGGGGCGTAGGCTCAAGACGGATACGGTCACCAATCTCAGCCGGCGCGAACAGGAAGTTCTCGATTCACTGCTCGAGAATCTTTCCAACAAGGAAATTGCTAGCAAATTGAACATTGCCGAGCGGACCGTGAAATTTCACGTCTCGAACCTGCTGACAAAATTCGGGGTGCGCCGCCGCGCGGACCTCATCTTGCTCACTTTTCAGCGCCGCATGGCCCAGGCCTAGGCGGTCCGGGTCAATCGATGCCCAGGATTTATAGCTAACTGGTGGACCTATTGAACGTTTCGACGCGGGAGTCGCTCGGTGAGATCAACCGCGACGAATCGACCCGGTTATTATGAAGCGCCAGCCGCGCCTGGCGCTGATCCGGCTTCGCGGCCTGTTCCCAGGAGAAAATAAGTCGAGGGTCTCGCCTGGCAACGAGGAATTGAAAGGGGTCCGCTCCTCCCTCCTGGACAGGATTTATCGCCACGTGAAAAGGAGTAACAAAAAGTGCGCTTGACGGTCATCGGGTGTGGCTACGTGGGATTGGTCACCGGCGCATGTTTGGCAGCCGCGGGCCACGAAGTCTTTTGCACGGACATTGACGAGAAACGCATCGCGCAGTTAAGAGCTGGCAAGGTACCTATCTATGAGGAGCACCTCGAGGAAGTCCTGCAGCGCGCGGCGGCGGAAAAGAAAATTTCCTACACGGCGGATGCGGGCGAAGCCATCCGCGCCGGAGAAGTGATTTTCATCTGCGTGGGTACCCCACCCAAGGAAACGGGCGAAGCCGACCTTTCGGCGATTGATCACGTGGCTCGCCAGATCGCCGTCGAAGCGCAAACAGCCAAGCTCGTGGTGGAAAAAAGCACAGTGCCAGCGCTGACCGGCGTGCAGCTCCAGAAAGCTCTTGCGGCTTATTCACGCGGCGGCGCGCAAAAGTTTCAGGTCGCGTCGAATCCGGAATTCCTCCGCGAGGGAACGGCGGTTGACGATTTTTTTCATCCTGACCGCATTGTCGTGGGCGTCGAGGACGAGAAAAGCGCGACGAAACTGCGGGAAGTCTACGCTCCGATCCTGGAACGGAAGTTTCATTGCCCCGTGCATGCGGGCAAATGCCTCAGCGGTACAACGGGAGAACTGCTGGTAACGACGATCAACAGCGCGGAGTTGATCAAGCATGCCTCGAACTCGTTTCTTGCTCTGAAAATCAGTTATGCCAACGTGATTGCCGACTTGTGCGAGCGGATTGGCGCCGACGTCGAGGAAGTAACCCACGCGATGGGACTCGACCCGCGCATCGGAACACAATTCCTGAAGGCCGGACTCGGATTCGGCGGATTCTGTTTTCCGAAGGACATTCAGGCGTTCATTCATTTGTCCGCGTCCGTGGGTGTGGACTTTCAAATGTTGAAGGCGGCGGAAAAGGTAAATAAGCAGCGACTCGACCGCTTTTTTGAGAAGATTCACAAAGCGCTCTGGGTCGTCAAAGGAAAGCGCGTGGCCGTGCTCGGTCTGGCCTTCAAAGCGAATACCGACGACATTCGCTTCGCGCCTGCACTCGAAGTTATTCGGCGCTTGCTGGAAGAAGGAGCCGAGGTCCACGCGAGCGACCCGGAAGCGATCTCACGAACAAAAGCGAGCTATCCGCAAGTGGCCTATCATGAGGATCCCTACGAAGCCGTGAAGGGCGCCGACGCCGCCCTGGTCTGCACGGAATGGCAGGCGTTCCGCAAGCTGGATTGGGAGCGCGCCGGGCAATTGATGACGCGACGCCTGGTGATTGACGGGCGAAATCTCTACAATCCAAAGAAAATGCAACAACTGGGCTTTGACTACCACTCCTTCGGCCGCGCTTAGGTCCAACAACAAAGTTCAGCGGCTGGCGGGCAATTTGGCGTATTGCTCCTTGAAAAACTCCAGCGTGGACGCGAGTCCTTCTTCCAGACTCACCTTCGGCTCCCAAGCCAACACCTTGGGCTAGGGCATCCGTCTCCCCTTTTGTCTGGCGCTCCGCCATTTCTTGGAGAATTTCTCGTGTGCCGTCCTTCGAGCAATCATCCACGACGATAAGTTCCTTGCGCATTTCGGTTTCCAGCACGCGCCGAAGGATTTCAAAAATCGTATCCTTTTCGTTGTAGACGCGCATGACGATCGAAAGCTTGGGATCAAGAAGGGCGGCTGGACTCCGTCGCGGATGAGCCATAGAGGTAACGAAATTGTATAGTCGCTTTTCCTTGGGGTAAAGTCTTTCTCCACCGCCGTTTCCTTGGCTCAGGAGCCTTCCCAGTGGCCAGCCCCTGTGGTTTAATGGAATTCGTTCCCCGTGCCGCAATGACGACGTTTCACATTGAGCAGTTCGGCTGCCGCGCTGCGCAAGCGGACGGCGCCGCCATCGAACGCCAGTTGCGCGAACAGGGCTGCTCCCTCGCACCGAACGCCAGAGCTGCTGATGTCATCGTCCTCAACACCTGTACGGTAACTGCGGCGGCCGATACCCAGGCGCGCGATGCGATCCGGAAGATCCATGCCGCCAATTCGGCCACGCGCATTATCGTCACCGGTTGCTATGCCCAGCGCGCCCCTGAGGAAATCGCCGCCCTGCCGGGAGTCACCTTCGTTGTAGGCAACTCGCACAAGCCGCAAATTCCGTCGCTCGTGAGTACGATTTATGCGGGACCTGCATCTCCAAGGTCCGCTGAATTTCTTCCGTTATCCGCTTTGCAACCGGGCATTCTCACTCCGGAAGAAGCCATGGCGAGGATTCTGACCGGCGACATTTTCGACCTTTCCACTCTTCTCGTTGCCCCGGTTATGGGCGGGGAAGGGAGTCACTCTCGGCCTATCTTGAAGATTCAGGACGGCTGCAACTCGCGCTGTTCTTTCTGTGTCATCCCCTTCGTGCGCGGGAAATCCCGCAGCCTTCCGCCGCAAACCGTACTGGCGGAAATTCAGCGCCTCGCGGATTCCGGTTATCGCGAAATCGTTCTTAGCGGCATCAATCTGGGGACCTATGGCCGCGATCTTTCGCCCCGAGTTGAATTTCCCGGCCTACTGCGCCGCATCCTGGACGAAACGGCAGTCGAGCGGCTACGGGTCAGCTCGATCGAGCCGATGGATGTCACGCAGGACCTTATCGAACTCTTTGCGTCCAACGAGCGCATCGCGCCGCACTTCCACATGCCGTTGCAGTCCGCTTCCGACCGCATCCTCGCCGCCATGCATCGCTGGTATCGCGCGGAGCATTACGCGCGCCGCGTGGAACTCATCCGCGAGCGTCTGCCGGATGCCGCCATCGGCGCGGACGTCCTCACCGGCTTCCCCGGCGAGACCGAAGACGATCATTCCGCGACGCTGCGCTTTATCGAAGAGCGTTCATTCACGTATTTGCATGTGTTTTCGTACTCGCAGCGCCCGAGAACCAAGGCTGCTGCGCTGCCGAACCAGATCTCGGGCAGCGTCATCAAGCGTCGCGCGTGTGAACTTCGCGCCCTTGCCCAGGAGAAATCAGAAGAGTTTCGCCGCTCGCAAATCGGCCGTACCCTGCGTGTCCTCACCCTCCGCCGCGACGCCGCGGACGATCTGTGCATCACCCCGGCGATTTCCGAGAATTATCTTACCGTCGAGCTGCCCCTGGCGTTGCCGCCCAATCAATTCATGGAGGCGGTCGTAACGCTAAAGGCTGATAAGAGTCTCGGGGCTGTGCCTGTAGAGTCCATGCTTGCTGCCTCCGGGACAGCCTGACGCCATGCGCATACTCGGCATTTCCACATTGGGTCGAGGTTCGGCGGTGGCACTTCTTGATGAAAACGCTGTCCTTTTCGCCATCGAGGAGGAAAAACTCAATCGCCAGCACAATTCTCTGGAAATCCCGCGCCTGGCTTTGGAGAGGTGCCTCCACGAAACCCAGATGAAGCTTTCCGAATTCCGCGCCATCGCCCTAGCGGACCGCAATGTTTCGAAGGATGGTGCACTCCGGAAACATTCACTGCGGTCTAACTTACAAGATCAACTTATACAACTTTTGCGTGATGGTCCTCGGTTCACCCGCTTTGATCATCACCTCTGCCACGCCGCCAGCGCTTATTACAGCTCCGACTTCGACCGGGCGCTCATTCTTTCGCTCGATCAGGGGAGCAGATCACAATCCGGCCTCGTGGCCGTAGGTGATGGCGACGAGATCGAGACACTCCACTCGATGAAGTTTCCCGATTCTTTGGGATGGTTTTATTCGCGTGCGACGGAACTTGCAGGCCTTCGCCCACGCCGCGACGAACACAAACTCCAGTGGCTCAGCAAGGATGGCCAGCCGGAATATCTGCCTGCTTTTCGGAAATTGTTTTCCTGGAAGCCCAGCGGCGTTCCCGCCTTAAACCGGCGCTATTTTGCACCCGGGCCGGATCATCGCGGTGTTTTCGCACCGCGATTTTATCGCGAACTCGGTCTTCCTTCGCGCAGCCACGTGGCGAGCCCTACCGTTCGCGCCAATCTGGCTCGCAGCGCCCAGGATTTTCTGGAAGAAGTGGTGTTGCAGCTCGCGGCTCATTTTGCGGAGCAGGCGGGGCTACGGTCCATCTGCCTTGCTGGCGGTGTTTTCCAGAATGTTCCGCTGGTGCATGCACTCGAAACACGCGGACTTTTTGAAAATATTTACGTTCAGCCCGTCGCCGGTAATGCGGGCACGGCCCTTGGCGCTGCCTTTCTGTCGCGCAAGAAGCTGACGGGGCGTTCCGGCCGGTCTCCACTTTCGAGCCTTGCCGTCGGCATGCAGGCAAGCCCTCAGGAAATGAAAGCGGTTCTGGACAATTGCAAAATTGTGTATCGCTATCTTTCCGGCGACGAGCAAACCGTCGAGGAGACGGTGAGGCTGCTGCAGCGCGACAAGATCGTTGCCTGGTGCCAGGGCCGCTCCGAATTTGGACACCGCGCTCTTGGCCACCGCAGTTTGCTGGCTTCCCCTTTTTCCGAATACATCATTGAAAATGTGAATCAGTACATCAAGCATCGCGAGGAATTTCACCCCTTCGCACTTTCCGTGCCTGCCGAGCGCACCGCGGACTTTTTCGACGCTTCGCCGAATTGCCGCTTCATGGCCTCTCTTGCGACTCTGACGAATCCGGTTGCCAGGCTCGAACGCTTTGCTTTTTATGGCAATCTGGTGCGTGTGCACACCGTCGAGAAAGACGCGAACCCGCTCTTTTGGAGATTGCTTCACAAATTTGGCGAATCCGCGCCCGCTCCCATCCTGATCAACACGTCGTTCAACTTGTTTGGTGAGCCGTTGGTCACCGACCCGCGCGGCGCGGTGCGCAGTTTTTATTGCGCAGGTGTTGATGCCCTCGCGCTCGGTCCATTTCTGCTTGTGAAATAGTCGGGCAAATCCTGCTTTTTAACCCTCGAAGATCACCTGGGCAATGGCTTGCTCCGCCGTGTGCGTGATGCTGACCGCGATGTTTTTTACTCCAAGGCTGTCGGCAATTTGTTTTGCTTCGCCTCGGAGGGCCAGCGTTGGCCGGCCGCCGCGTTGCCGCACGACTTCGATATCCACCCAGCGCACGCCTCGGCTCCAACCCGTCCCCAGGGCTTTCATGGCCGCCTCTTTCACCGCGAAGCGTCCCGCGTAGCGCTCGAATTTATTCTTGAATTGCTCGCAATAGGCCACTTCATCGAGCGTATACACCCGCCGCAAGAACCGCTCTGCCTGCGCCGCGATCACGGCCTGGATGCGTTTCACTTCCGCCACGTCAATCCCCATGCCCACGATCATGGTCCACCTGTATCGGCTTATGCCGCCAGCAGTGCTCTGTGACCCTACCACCATTGCGATTATACTGGTGAGATTGTGCCTATCGCGAGAACATCACCGAAGCGTCCCCGAACGCGTCAACGCACCACGCCCAGTTCCACTCGTCCGATTCCCGCAGCCCCGTGGAAGCTTAAACGCTCTGGCGGCCTGCAAGTGCTCCAACTGGTTCCTTACACCAAGCTTCCCTGGCTGATCCACGGGTTCAGTACGCGGCAAGGCGGCGTCAGCGCGCTTGACGGGAAAGAAAATCTGCTCAATCTCAGTTTCATGGAGTGGGATACACGCGAAAATGTTGCGAAAAACCGGCGTTTGTTCCAAGCTGCGGCCGGTGCAAAGAATTTACCTCTCGTTGCGCTCAAACAAATTCACTCCGACGTAATCCATCTATTTTCTGCCAAGCCTGGGGAACCGTGTCGTGGAGATGCTTCGATCAGCAACCGTCCTGGCCTCCTTCTTGCCGTGCAAACCGCCGATTGTGTGCCGATCCTCATCGTGGATCCGAAGAAGCGCGCGATCGCGGCGATTCATGCTGGCTGGCGCGGCACGCTGGTCCGCATCGTGGAGAAAGCCGTCGGCCGGCTCCGCCTCGAATTCGGCAGCAAGCCCGCGGAGCTGCGCGCCGCTCTCGGCCCTTCCATCGGCCCATGTTGCTATGAGGTGGGCGCCGATCTGGTCACCAAATTCACCGCGCAATTCGCGGATGCGCCGGGGTACTTCGACGACGCGCGCACCGGCGAGGAGCCCAACCCTCTCCAGTGGCTGAACATGATGCCTCCAGGGCACCAGCCGCCTCCAAAGAATGTCCACTTGGATCTGCGAAAAGCGAATCGCTCGCAACTTCTTTCTGCCGGCCTGCGCGCCGAGAACATTTTCGTGAGTGATCTCTGCACTGCTTGCCGCACGGATCTGCTCTTCAGTTATCGCCATGAAGGCCCGCAATCCGGTCGTCTGTTGTCTGTGATTGGAATTCGCTCAACGTAGTTCTGATGGTCTGAAGCGGTTTCTTTAGGAAATCACGGTGAGCGGGGAAATCTGAACTTCGATCAACGCGAGTTGGCCGCACGCAGCCATAACATCGCGCCCTCGGGAATACCGCACAAAGGCGGGCACGCCTCGATCCGTCAGGATGCGCCGGAACTCTTCAATTTTTTCGTTGCCTGATTCCTTGTACGGCAACTCACCGGGATTCCATGGGATCAGGTTCACTTTCACGCGCTTGAACGGGGCCAGCAGCTTCACAACGCGCCGGGCGTCCTCCGAGGCATCATTCACCCCGCCGAGCATGACGTACTCAAACGTCAAATGCTCCCAGTTCCGGAGTGGGTAATGACGGCAGGCTTCCATCAGCACTTTCAGCGGATACTTCTTATTGATCGGCATCAACTCATCACGCTGCTCATCGTTTGACGCGTTCAGTGATATGGCCAGCTTGGGCCTCACTTCTTCTTTTGCGAATCGCTCTATCCCCGGCACGATACCGCTCGTGGAAAGCGTTACATGCTTGGGCGAGAGCCCTACGCCTTCTTCATCCAGCAAGATGCGCAGAGCCGCCATCACATTCTCGAAATTCAGCAGCGGCTCGCCCTGGCCCATAAGCACGACATTTGTTCGTGCCGCCAGCCCTGCTTTTTCTCCTTCTGCGTCCCCGCCATTTTCGCCATCAGAAACCTTCTCGCTCATTTCGTTCAGCGGCACCAGCACTTGCCCAACGATCTCTCCTGCAGTCAAATTTCGGATCAACCCTAACTGCGCGGTCAGGCAGAACTGGCAATCCACCGCGCATCCAGCCTGCGTCGAAATACAGATCGTCTGCCACCCCTCGCTCGGCATAAACACCGCTTCCACTGCTGCGGGCTTAGGCTTTTCTCCCAATCGAAACAGATACCGCACCGAGCCGTCGCTCGAGAGGTACCGTTGCCTCACCGTCGGCAACGTGACGGTTGCTTCCTGCAAGAGCTTCTCTCTTAGCGCAGCTGGGAGAGTCGTCACCGCGCCGAGGTCAAATCTCCTCTCCGCGTAGAGCGCACGATAAATCTGCTCGCCCCGATAAACCGGCTCGCTCACCATCTTGCAATATGCCCGCAGCTCTTCTTTAGACTTTCCCAGCAATTCCACGGTCGGATGGCCTCTCGTTTCCATTCTCTCACTTTCGGGCAGGCAAAAACCTCCGCTGCTTACCTCGCGCTCGACTTTCATGCCCACAAGGTTTGCAATCTGCCCCGGTTCAACAGGCCGTCAGCGCACATCTACGGCCAGCCCATGTCGAACTGCCAAGTCTATTCCCTGCAATCCGGCGCCTACGAAGGGGTCAAACTTGTGAATTCCAGCGAATACAGCCGCCTTCGCCCTGGCTCTTAAAACAAAGTAATCGCGACGGAAAGACGCAAAGTTCAGACATTCTATGAATCGCCTCATTTTCGGGGCTAAATAGTTGGAAATTCTTGACTTATCGATTCACTCGCCTCTAGCCTCTCCCTGTGACACAATAACTACATGGTCTCTAACGCGCGTGACATCCAGCGGCATGTCTTACCCAACGGCCTCAACGTGATCACCGAGACCATGCAGCACGTTCGCTCCGTCTCTGTCGGCATTTGGCTGCGCAATGGCTCCCGCAAGGAAATCCGCGCCGAAAACGGCCTCGCCCACTTCCTCGAGCACATGGTTTTCAAAGGCACCGAGCGTCGCTCTGCGGAGGACATCGCCCGGGAAATGGATTCCGTCGGTGGCATGCTGGACGCCTTCACCTCCAAGGAACAGATATGCTTCAACGCCAAGGTGCTCGATGAGCACCTGCCGATCGCTTTTGACGTCCTGGCCGACCTCGTCCTGCGCCCGAAACTCGACGCCGACGACGTCAAAAAAGAGCGCCAGGTAGTGCTGGAAGAAATCAAGATGGACTTGGACAATCCGGAGTATCTGCTCCACGACATTTTCACGCGCGGATTCTGGCCTGGGCATTCGCTGGGCAGGCCCATTCTCGGCACGCCGGAAACGGTGAAGAACTTCGATCGCGAAGCCCTCCTCCGCCGCTTCGAGGATTGGTTTGCGCCGGATCACATCATCGTCACTGCGGCCGGCAATATTACCCACGAACAGGTACTCACTCTCGTGCAAAAGGAGTTCGGCCAATTGAAGCCGGCGAGTATTCCGGAGGAGGATCCCGCGCCGTCCACGGGTGCACCGATCAACCTGGAAACCAAGCGGGACCTCGAGCAGGTGCACCTCTGTATCGGCGTGCCGTCGCTGCCTCTCGCGCATCAACGCCGCTTTGGCCTCGCGGTCCTCAACAACCTTCTCGGCGGAGGGATGTCCTCTCGGCTGTTCCAGAACATCCGCGAAAAGCAGGGCCTGGCCTATGCCGTCTTCAGCGAACTGACACCTTATTCGGATGCGGGTATGCTGAGCGTTTACGCGGGCACGGCGAAGGAAACAGTAGGCAAGGTTCTGGACATGACCATCGCCGAATTCCGCGCCATGAAGGAATCGCCCGTTACCGAAGAGGAATTGCTTCGCGCGAAGAACCACCTGAAGGGTTCGTTGATGCTTTCGCTTGAGTCCACCAGCTCGCGCATGTCCAATCTCGCGCGCCAAGAGCTGTATTTCCAGCGCTTCTATTCGCTCGACGAAATCCTGGCTTCCATCGAAGCCGTTACGCGCGAGGAAGTGCAGTCTCTCGCCCGTGAATTCTTCAAGCCGGAGCGCATCGCCGTCACCGTCCTCGGCCCCCTCAACGGATTTGCCATCGACCGCGCCCGCCTTGCCTGTTAATCGTTTTCACCAGGCAATTCTTGGCCAGGAAGTGTTCCCTTTGCCGACTTTTCCTCAGCTTCCGGATTGACGGGTTCCCAGCGCTCTGCCATGATTCTTAAAATTTGTTTTCTCATTTTGGGGAGTGCACGATCGGCTTGCGCGTTTGCATTCTGGCGTCGGGAAGTTCGGGTAACATTACGCTGCTCGAAACTGAGCGCACTCGCATCCTCGTGGACGCCGGCCTTGGCAAGCGCGAAACCCTGGCGCGGCTCGCGGCCGTGGGAAGAGACATTGACCGCCTCGACGCCGTCCTAATCACCCACGAGCACACCGATCATTGCAACGGCCTGCCGCAGGTCCTTGGCATCTGGAAGGTGCCGCTTTACGTTACCGAGCCCACCATGGGCGCCCTGCAGCGTATTCTTCCCCATACCTTTGGTAAGCGTCTCCGCGGCGTGGAACCCATTCAGGCCGGCCAGCGCTTTACTATCGGCGACATTGACGTCCACGCCTTCGCCATCCCGCACGATGCCGCCGACCCCATCGGTTTTACCTTTCGCACCAATGGCACGAAGGTCGCCATCTGCACCGATCTGGGCTACATGCCGGAACTTGTCAAGGTCCATCTCCGTGAAACGGACTGCATGATCCTCGAATCCAACCACGATCTCGACATGCTCAAGGTCGGCCCGTATCCCTGGGTCGTCAAGCAACGCGTGCTTTCCCGCACCGGCCATCTCTCCAATCACGCTGTCAGCGAATTTCTAGCCGATCCCGAGGGGTTCGATTCTCGAGCGCGCTATCTTGTCCTCGCGCACATTTCCCAGGAGAACAACAACCCTGATCTCGCGCGCCTCTCTGCGGAGGAAGCTTTAAACCGCCGTCCTTCCGAAGCTGCCTTTGCCGGAGAATTGCTCATTGCCTCGCAGCACGTACCTCTGACACCGCTTGAGCTTTAGTTCCCGGTACAGAGTTGTCAGTTGATTCGCTCGTTGACACTCAAGTGCTTTTCTTCTAACTTGAAAGGGCTTGGTAGAGGTGCGGCGGCCATGAGTAGCCGGGCGCAAATCCGATCAGTTTCGGGCGCTCGCAGCGAAAGGGGCCCGGCCCGGAGGGCCGGAACAGGGATTGATGCTGTTCTCCGCCGAAACCTTGGCTGCAACTGATGCCGCTCTGGTTGGGGCGCAGGTCTAAGGCTTGTGCACTGTCATCCGCGGCAAATTCCTGGCGGATGAAGCGCTATCGAGGGGCGGCAATCTGTGCGACTCTGCACAGCCCTTCCTTTCGTCCCGCTTTTCCCACAACTCCCGCCAGGCGGAAAAGATATGGACCTTTTTGCACTGACGCGCGCGCTTGTGGATCTCGACTCGACGACCGGCCAGGAAAAGCCGGTGGCGGATTACCTCTTCGCGCATCTTTCCGCGATGTCCGCCCGGCAGGATGCGCGAATCGAGCGCCTCAACGCCGCGCCCGACCGGGACAATCTCTTCGTCTCGTTTGGCGAGCCTGTTGTCACCTTTTCCACGCACATGGACACCGTTCCGCCGTATTTTTCTTCCCGCGAAGACGACACCCATATCCACGGGCGCGGCGCTTGCGATGCCAAGGGAATTATCGCCGCTATGATCGGCGCGTCGGAATCGCTGCTCGAGTCCGGCACGCGAAATTTCGCACTGCTTTTTGTCGTTGGCGAGGAGCGCAACAGCATCGGAGCGAGGATCGCCGCGGGTTCTCCGCGGGGCTCGCGGTTTCTCATCAACGGTGAACCCACGGAAAATCGCCTCGCCCTCGGCTCCAAGGGCGCTCTTCGCTTTGAGCTCACCGCGCGCGGCAAGCTTGCGCACTCGGCCTATCCCGAGCTGGGCCACTCCGCGATCCACGCGCTGCTCGATGCGTTGAACAGAATTCGGGCCATTCCCCTTCCGAGCGATCCCGTTCTCGGCCATTCCACACTGAACATCGGCACGCTTTCCGGTGGCCGTGCTCCAAACGTCGTCGCCGACGAAGCGCGCGCCGAAATCATGTTTCGCCTGGTAGGAGATCCGTCTCCGCTGCGCGTTGCGGTGGCCCATGCCGCTGCAGCCCACAAAATCGAAGCGCGCGAAGTACTGTATTGTCCCGCCGTGCATCTCGCTCCGTTAGGGAGCTGGCCCACCACCGTCGTCGCGTTCACGACGGACATCCCGACCTTCGATGGCACCTGGGGTCAGCCATTTCTCATCGGCCCCGGCAGCATTCACGTGGCACATACCGCGGAAGAGCGCATCGCCAAAAAAGAATTGACCGATGCCGTCGGCATTTACGCCCGCATGGCCCGTCAACTTCTCGCCTCCGGAGCCGTGCCTTCGTGAGTATTCCCCTTGTCATCATCGGACACGGCAAGATGGGCCGCCTGGTGGGGCAGCTTGCTCCCGACCATGGGTTCTCGGTTTGCGCGCACTTTTCGAGCGCCAATATCTTCACGCTATCCAAAGAATCGCTGCACGGCGCTTCCGTAGCGACGGAATTCACTACTCCCGCGACAGCTCCCGGAAATCTCCGCCGTGCTGCTGCTTTTGGCCTCAATATTGTTTCCGGCACGACGGGCTGGTACGAGCAGCTCCCGGAAATCCGTCAGGCCGTCGCCGTCGCGGGCACCGCTCTTGTTTATGGTCCAAATTTTTCCATTGGCGTGAATCTTTTTTTTGAGACGGTTGTGCACGCCGCAGCTCTTTTTGCGCAACATCCGGAATACGAGGGCTGGGGCTGGGAAATTCACCACTCCGCGAAAAAAGATGTGCCGTCGGGCACGCTCAAGAAACTTGCGGAGGAAATTCGCGCCGCGGGTTTTCATCGCCCCCTGACGCTCAGCGCCAATCGCGCGGGAGCCCACACTGGCACCCACGAAATCGGTTTCGATTCACCCGCGGACACCATTACCCTGCGCCATACCGCCCGCAGCCGGGAAGGCTACGCTCGCGGCGCGCTGCAGGCGGCGCGCTGGATTGCCGGCAAGCATGGCGTCTTCGAATTTCGCGAAATCCTCGGCGAACTGTCTGCCGCAAACGGCTCTGGTTCAGTTGACCAGAGCGCAGTGCGGCATTCCGCCGGGGGATGACCAATCATCAGAAGGATGAAGGAGCAGGAATATGTTTACCGGAACCGGCACCGCACTCGTCACTCCCTTTCGGCGCGACGGCTCTCTGGATGAGGCGGCGCTGCGCAATCTCGTCAAGCGCCAGATCGATGCGGGCATCAATTTCCTTGTTCCTTGTGGCACGACGGGTGAAAGCCCCACGCTTTCCGAGCAGGAGCACTTGCGCGTGATCGAGATCACCGTGGAGATGTCAAAAGGGAAAGTTCCTGTCCTCGCGGGAGCGGGCGGTTACAACACATGCGAAGTGATTTCGCGCGCCCGCGAGCTTGCCGCACTCGGCGCGAGCGGGATTCTTTCTGTCACGCCTTACTACAACAAGCCGACGCAGGAAGGCCTGTACCAGCACTTCAAAGCCATCGCTTCCGCGGTCGGCCTGCCGATCATTCTGTACAGCGTACAGGGGCGCACGGGCGTCAACATTGAGCCACCAACGGTTCATCGCCTCGCGCAAATCGAGAATATTGTCGGCATCAAGGAAGCGTCCGGAAATATCGGGCAGATGGCCACGATTCTCAATTGTGTTCCGGAGGAATTCCTCGTGATTTCTGGCGATGATGCCATCACACTCCCGCTCATCGCGCTCGGAGGACGCGGTGTCATTTCGGTTGCCTCAAACGAAATCCCCGCCGAGATGACAAGCCTCACGCAACTAGCTCTAGCCGGCGACTTCGCCGGAGCTCGCGCGATTCACCGCCGTTTCCACTCACTGATGGAGATCAATTTCGTCGAGTCCAATCCTATCCCCGTGAAAGCAGCGCTGGCGGAAATGAGCCTCTTGGAGCCAGTTTGGCGGCTGCCGCTGGTTCCGCCGAAGCCAGAAAATCGTGCGCGCATTCGCGCCATCCTGGAATCTTTGAATCTCATCGGGCGAATTCATGCTGCAAGCGCAAATTGAATCGCTTTTTGATGCGCCACCTTCCGCGTACACGTCGGAACACTTTACGTTATTCAAGGAGTTTAAGGCTGCCCTCAATCGCGGCGAGCTCCGCGCCGCCGAACCCGACCCTTCCTCCCCTACGGGCTGGCGCGCCAACGCCTGGGTGAAAAAAGGAATACTCGTGGGTTTCCGCATGGGTTTAATCGTGAACATGTCCATTGATAGCCAGCGCCAGCCGTTCTTCGACAAATCCACCTATCCCGTTCATAGCATCTCGGTGGAGGACGGAATCCGCATTGTTCCCGGTGGCTCGAGCATTCGCGATGGCGCGCACATCGGGCGCGGCGTGATCTGCATGCCGCCGATGTTCGTTAATGTTGGCGCGTACGTCTGCGAAAACACCATGATCGATTCTCACGCGCTGGTGGGTTCCTGCGCGCAGATCGGCCGCAATTGTCATATTTCCGCCGCAGCGCAAATTGGTGGAGTGCTCGAGCCTGTGGGTGCTCTCCCGGTCATTATTGAAGACGATGTTCTCGTGGGCGGAAATTCCGGCGTTTACGAAGGGACGGTGGTCAAGCGCCGCGCCGTGCTGGGCACCGGAACGATTCTCAATCGCTCCATTCCGGTCTACGATCTGGTGAAAGACGCGGTGTATTCCGCAAAGGATGACCAGCCGCTCGTGATTCCCGAGGATGCCGTTGTGGTTCCAGGTTCGCGCGCCGTTTCACACGCCGCCGGCGCGAAGTGGGGTCTTTCGCTGCAAGCCGCGGTCATCGTAAAGTACCGCGACGCTAAAACCGGCTCCCGCATTCAGCTCGAAGATCTCTTGCGGTGATTCCCAGGATGGATCTCTCGGATCGGTCTCGAACAACTATTGCGTCAGAACTTTTTCGAAGAATTGCAGCGCGCGTGGATCGTTCGATTGCCCGAGCCAGAACATGGCTTGCTTGCGCACTTCAGGATTGCGGTTCGTCTGCGCCACTTCAATCAGCTTTGGTACACCTTCGTCCCTCGGCATCTGGCTCAGGGCGAACACCGCCTTTTTCTTCACTTCGGTATCCGGATCATTCTCGATCGCGCCCGTGATCGCGCTCGATGCTTTGGCGCCGGCCTTTTGCGCCAGCCAGAAAAGTGCCTGCCCCCGGACGTGCGCATCGCGATCATCCTTCGCCATGAGAATGATGTCGTCCACGGCCTTGGGTTCCGGGCTCAAATACAAAGCGAAAGCCACTTGAGCACGTACGTCCCCGCTCGGATCGCTTTTCGCCATTTGTTCCAGCAAAGCCAATCCGGAGTTACCCCGAGCTGCGCCCAGCCAGAACGAGGCTTTTTCCCGCAACTCGGCAGGCTGTTCCGGCGCGGTGAAAGAAGCAAACGCGCGGTCCGCAGAAGCGTCGCCATGCATCGCGATCGCGGCCAGCGCCTGCCCGCTCAATCCCTGGTCGCCTCGACTGCGAAAATCTTCCGCTTTCACATACTTCCTCAGCAGGGATACGCTCTGCTCCGGCTTCACGCCGGTCAGCCAGACAAAGCGCAGCCCGCCGGCATCGAGAGTGCAGTCGGTCGAGGCCATGCGGATCCGCATCAGTTGTTTCTTGTCCACGCGGAGCAGCACCACGAGCATCCCGTGGCTTTGCAGGTTCACGGTTTCTTTCTTGCCCCGTGACCCCGACCAATTGTTATGCTCGTTCTCAAGGTTGCAGGTTCCGCATCCGTTATCGTCGTCGCGATAGTTCCCGCGGCAGATGGATCGCTTGCCCGCGGCTTCTTCCACGCTGTAGCCGATCCACACCGGCCTTCCACCTTCCTCCGTAAGCCGTTGCACGGCTGCGCTCAAGTTTTCCGCAACACCGCGCGTTTCCAACTTGGCGTTAGTTACCAGCGGCTCATCGCCCGGTGTCGCAATCGCAGCCAATCCACCGGACAAGCCGCCGCCACTCATGACCGCGCATCCCACCAGCATAAGAAGTTTGATCCGGATCATCGTCCTCATCGGCCACCTCACTTTTGCAGAATTTCCATCAGATAGTCATTCGCCTCTTTCGAGCCCATCAGCGACAGTTTTTCCACCGCCTTCTTTTTCAGTTCAGGATCCTTCTCGGCTCTTGCGATGGTTACAAGCCCGGTGGCATTTCCTCCCAGGAAGTACGCTGTCAGCACTTCCTCTTTCACGTCTCGGTCTGTTTCCTTCAGATAAATCGCCTGCAGTTCCGGCTCTCTCCCGCCCATTAGTCCCAGGTTGCGGATGGCCGCGCGGCGCAACTCCGGATTTTTCTCTTCCTGCGCCACCTGCGCCAGCTTCTGCGAATCCCCTGAGAGGAATAGCGCTTGCAGAATTTCTTTCTTCGCTTCCACAGCCCCGGCGCTCTGGTAGAGCTGCTGCAGCTCGCTCCGGCCGCCTGTCAGGCCCAGATTCCGAATGGCCTCTTTTTGCAAATCCTCGTTCTTTTCATTTTTTGCCAGGGTCAACAGGTGCTCGCGGTCGCCCGAAACCATGTACGCGCGAATCACCGCCCGCTTCACTCCGGGATCGTTGCTGCTCGTGTAAATCTGCACCAAAATATCCCCAGAGCGCTTTCCGCCGAAAATCCCCAGATATTCGATCGCCTTGCGCTGCAGGTCCGGATTGCTTTGTCCCTGCGCGATCCGGCCCAAGACCGCTGCCGCTTGCGGAGAGCCACTCTGCGCCAGCACAAACAACGCCTGCGACTTTTCCTTTGGCGTCCCTGGGCCGTTGAGCACTTTTTCGAGCAGCGGGATGGCTCTCTCCGGATCACTGTTCATCAATCCCCGAATAGCCAGCATCTTTAAACTTTCGTCACTCTGTACGTCCGGATTGGGCTTCACTCCCGTCCCCGATCGCACCTCAATCTCCAGCGCTTCCGCGTCCTTCTTCCAGCGGCTCTGCGGGAATCGTTTCTTCAAATCCGCGATCGTAGCCAGTGCGGCTTCCTTCTTTCCCTGGCGATTCTGCGCATACGCCTTCCAGTAGAGCGCCGCGTCCGTCTGCGGGCCGTTCATCGCCGCTAATTCCGAGAATTTCTGCACGGCATCGCCGTAATCTTCCTCGTCCAGATATCCGCGACCGTCGTCGTACAGCTCCTGCATCTGGTCAAGCCGCTCTTGCTCCTGGTCTTTCTTTTCCTGTTCGAGGTCGCTTTTCTCCTGCTCGCGATCAAGTCGGGCTTCTTCCTGTTCATCTTGACCGGCGTCGCGTGTTATGACCGTCTGCTGCTCACCCGTTGTCGTCCCCTGCGCCACAACTGCAGACGGAAGACCCGCCAACATGCCCAGCAACACTGTCACAATCCATGTGATCTTCATCTTCTCCATCCTCTGTTCGAGCGTCATACCTTGTTCCTTTCCTTCGTTATTGCTTGGTTCTCTTCCGGTGCTGCGTTGCTTTTGTCTTTGCGATCATCTAGGCCCTGCCGGACCACTCGAACCTTGAACAAGATTCCCTGCGCCTCGATCCGCTTCTGGATTGCTGCAAACTGCGCCGGTGTCACCTCGTCCGGACTATTTGCAACGTCCAGCAGCACGCGCTCCAGCTCGTCCAGCGTGTTCGCTATGGCCGCGTCGCCTTCTTGGAGCGCTGTTTGCCGGTACAAACGATTTTCTTCCACCAAATCCTCCGCGCGCTTCTGCTCCGCGGAGATATTCACCAGCCGCTGCCCTTGTTTTGGTTGCGTGTTCGCCAACTCCACCAGCACCATCTCCGAACGCCCCAAATGCTCTCCCACCGCCACCACCAGCACGCGCTCGCGCACCTTGCCCGCATCTACAATGTCTGGCCCGGTTGGTTTCGGGTTCCTCGTGACTCTTCCAAGCCAAAACGCCAGAATCACCAGTGCCGCCATCGCTCCTATCGCAACCAGCCGCCCCGGTGCAAACCATACCTCCCACCAACGCGCGCGCTTCTCCGACAGCCGCGGCGCAATCTGTTGCCACACCCTCCGCCCGTAGTCTTCCCCTGGATCGGGCACGGGCATCGCGTCAAGCGCGGCGAACACCGCCTCGATCCGCTCCATCTCCCCGCGGCATTCCGGGCACTCCTGCAAGTGCGCCGCGAACGCCTCGCGCCCTTTCCGTTCACCATCCCGGAAGGCAATCAACTCTTCTTCACTCATGTGTTTCATAGTTCCGTTCCCATCGTCTTGGCCGCTCCACGAGGTCCCCCAAACTCTTCCAAGGCCCGCCGCAGTTTTTGCACCGCCCGGAAAACCGTGTTCTTCGTTGCATTCGAATTCGACTTCAGCACCAAGGCAATCTCTTCGATTCCGCAGCCATCCCAATGCCGCATCACAATCGCCGTTCGTTCCGCGGGAGTAAGCGCCTCCAGCGCCTGCTTGATCCTTTCCGCCAGCTCCAGGTTTCCCGCCAGCCGCTCCGGCGATGGCCCGGGGTCGCGCACCTGGCTGATCGGATCCACTGCCAGTCCGTCTTCCGTCGGCCTGCTCGGCACTTCCCGGCGCGCGTCTTCGCTCTTTCGTTGCCGCATGCGGTCAATCGCGTAGTTCGCCGCAATGCGGTATACCCAAGTCCCGAAATTCGCGTTTCCCGCAAACTGAGCCAGCTTCCGGTAACCCCGCAAAAAAGCCTCCTGCACGATCTCTTCGGCGTCATGGGAATTGCCCGTCATCCGATACGCCAGCCGGTAAACGTTCTGGCTATGCCGCTCCACGAGGACACGATAGACATCCCGCTCGCCCGCAAGCGTCCGTTCGACAGCGCTCGCGTCGCTCATTCCCCCCGCCTCAGCCCTCTCGTTACCCATTCCCATTCTCACGATTAGACAGAATTACCCCCCTCCGGTTAGGGAATACTACGCTGAGTCCGTAGCACAGACACTCCTGTCTGTGTTTCTGGGGTATATAGAACCCGCCCGGCGTTCACCCCGGTCTTGTCGGGGAGGCGCTCTTGGGCGTTCTATTCGGTTTCTCCCGCATTTCTTGATAGAGGTACGATAAATCGTGCCCGCTTGGGTTTTCACGAGCGCATGGCAAGTCGCGCTGCGGCTTGTCTGGATTTACCCATTTAGCGAACTGCCCTCAGGTCGGCTGCCGCATCCTTTGGTTTGTTAGGTGCGGGCTTTGACTTTTTCCGGCCAATCTCTTAAATACTAACTTGTGAATATTTACTAATAATGTCACTATCTAATCCAATATGTCCGCTCGAATTGTGTTCGAACGTTCTTCGCTGGCCCGATCGTCTGATCTGCTCCCAAGTGCTGGTTATCGACTGCTTTCGAGCTAAATCCTTTCTTTCCCGCACATAGGGGGTAGGGGGTGGGTATCTGGGAACTGTCTCGTCCTTTTGTCCAGGGTCCCCTTTCGGTGCTCTCCGTCTCTGTGGCAAAAACTCTGTTCCATACCGTATCATTACAGTTGGATTCCCCTGGAGCGTTCTCCTTGATTCCACGCTACACGCGCGAAGAAATGGGCTGCGTCTGGAGCGACGCCAACCGGTTCCAGAAGTGGCTGCACGTCGAACTCGCCGCCGTGGAAACCCTCGCCGAAGCCGGCCAGGTTCCCAAGGAAGCGGCTGCCACGCTGCGCGCCCGCGCCAAGGTGGACGTTGCCCGCATCAACGAGCTGGAAGCCCGGTTGAAACACGACGTGATCGCGTTCACCATGGCCGTGGGAGAAACCGTTGGCGATCCTGGCGCCGCGCGCTGGCTGCATTACGGCATGACCTCCAACGATGTTGTGGATACCGCGCAAGCCCTGCTGGTTCGCGATGCTTCGCACATCATCGAGCGCGATCTCGTCCTTTTCGGTGAAGTGCTCGATCTTCGCGCTCATGAATTCCAGCACACCCCACAGATTGGCCGCACGCATGGCGTCCATGCGGAACCCATCACGTTTGGCCTGAAAATCGCCAACTGGTTCTCGGAGAATCAGCGCAACATCGCCCGCTTCCGCGAAGCCGCGCATGGCATGGCCTTTGGCAAAGTCTCCGGAGCGGTCGGCAACGCCTCCCACTTGGGCACCGAGATTGAAGAGAAGATCTGCAAGCGCCTCGGCCTCGGAGTCACCCGGGTTGCTTCACAGGTCATTCAACGAGACAGGCACGCGCACTATCTCAGCGCGCTGGCGCTGATTGCGACCACGCTCGAGAAAATTGCCTTAGAAATTCGCCACCTGCAGCGCACTGAAGTGCGTGAAGCTGAAGAGCACTTTGGCGATGAGCAGCGCGGCAGCTCCGCAATGCCCCACAAGCGCAATCCGGTTACCTGCGAACAGATGTGCGGATTAGCCCGGTTGGTGCGCAGCAACATGTCCGCGGCGTATGAAAACGTGGCGCTCTGGCACGAACGCGACATCTCCCATAGCAGTGTCGAGCGCGTCATTCTGCCCGACTCCACCATCCTGGTGGATTACATGCTTGCGAAGATGACCGCGGTCGTCAGCCACATGCGCGTCTTTCCCGAGCGCATGTTGCGCAACCTCGAATCCACGCACGGGCTTATCTTTTCCGGTCAGTTGCTCCAGGACCTGGTCGAAAAGGGCATGCCGCGCGACGATGCCTACAAAGCGGTGCAGGAAAACGCGATGATCGCCTGGGAAGGCGAAACTAGCTTCCGCGAACGGGTGGCCAAAGATGCGCGCATCACCAAATTCCTGACCGCGAAGGAACTGGAATCTACGTTTGACCTGAACCGCCAGCTGCGCAGCGTAGACAAGCTCTTCGATCGGGTCTTTGGCGCCCATCCCGCCGGCGAAAGAGGCATCGCTAAAAAAGCCTGAATCGGCCGCCGCAAGAAACAAAAAGAGCTCCAATGAAGGAGCTCTTTTCGTCCTAACCTCTTTCTGGCCCAGCACGAGGCCAGCCAGCTGCGGAGGCGGAAACTATTCAACCCGCTGTACGTAGCGCGCTTCGGAAGTGTCCACGCGAATCTTATCACCTTCATTCACGAACGGAGGCACATTGACGACAAGGCCGGTTTCGAGCGTCGCGGGCTTCATCACCGAACTCGCTGTAGCTTTCTGCAGCGTCGGTTCAGTCTGCACCACTTTGAGGTCCATCGTGTCCGGAAGATCCACACCGATGGCCCTGCTGTCGTGGAACTCGATCTTCACCACGGTGTTGGGAATCAGGTAGTAAACCGTTTCGCCGAGCTCGCCCTTGGTCATCTGCATCTGCTCGTAGGTTTCCGTGTTCATGAAGTGGAAATCGTCGCCCTCGGAATAAAGGTACTCGAATTCGATCTCGTCGAGGATGGCGCGCTCGACGAACTCTTCCG
>Ga0306924_10000644_pt1 | contig 29766 bp, 48 predicted proteins | sample sta12Can44000111_FD_203756 | JGI IMG/M metagenome (GOLD analysis project Ga0306924, IMG submission 203756) | Lab enrichment of tropical soil microbial communities from Luquillo Experimental Forest, Puerto Rico - statanox.12C.anox.44.000.111 (v2)... | ecosystem: Environmental > Terrestrial >... | reverse complement strand
TAACATACGAGATTTCGAACGAAGCCTGAAATGGAATCAACCTGACCGCGAAGCCCGGAAGACCTACCTGAGCAACAAATTTAGTTCCAGTCCTAGTGCTAGCACCTCCACGGTAATCGACATAAAAGTTCCGCATTGTTGCCGCGCCACGGTGGTACTTCTGAAGATCCACCCTAGCGTTGAGCGCCGGTGCCCATTCGCCAGTATTAAAGGCATGTTGAATAACTGGTTGGGCCATTAATAGCTCGCAAACATCGGTCCCCAATCAAACTGGATATTCGGACTTATCTCCCAAGTTGGATAATAGATCCCACGAGTTCGGATAAAGTCCGGCGTCACATCATTAATAGTCAATCCTTCGTTTGCATCTGCTTTTCTTGCCTCAGTAATCAGGTTATTGGCGAGGGCAACGCCCATATTCGCCATTGCCTTATCGCCAGTAAGCTGAATTGCCAGTCTTGCCCCAACTATTCCAGCCCAAGCTTCAAGGAAGTTCTCGTCCATTACGTTTGGGTTCTGGACCTGTCGAACATAACAAAGGGTAGCGAACTCCTGATTGGTTAGAATGACCCTTTGCTCCTGATTTGGAATTACCGAGCTATACGTCAAATTAAAGGTTGCGCCTGTTCCAAAGTTCGTCGAAGATGCTTGTCCAATCGGTTGCACCTGTTGGTTATGGAGATAGCTTCCTCCAAGAGCTAGTGCAGCTGTTCCAATGATCTGGGGTACAACCCCAACCGTAGCAACGCTTTGTCCAACTCCAGTCGTTAGAACTACAAGCTGGGCCGGAGCACCGCCAGGGATAGGAATTCCTAAAGATGGAGGTGTGGCTGGCGGTGGAGCAACTAAGGTTATAACTTCGCCAACCTGATAATTGGTTCCAGAATTAGCAACCGTTGCCGCTTGAACCATAAAGAACTGATCGACCGCGACCTTGTACTTCTGCGGTGGCCCAAGCCAAAAGGCCGGAGCTGCGCCGGTTACAGCCGTAGTAATCGGAATACCTGAAGCAAACCCGGTAGAGAATTGTGGTATGATATAGATTGGCCTCAGACAATCTACTGGATACTGATACTCGTATGCCCACGGTGGCGGTGGAATTCCCCTCTGCCACGTTGTCTGTGGTCCTACACTTGGATTCTCTGGCGTTCCAGGCGTTGCTGTTATCAGCACCAGATTGTTGTAAATAGTCCCACAATTCCATGGAGCCATGCGTAACAAGGCGTCACGCAATGGCTCCAGGATTATGTTCGCCTGGATCGCTTCGTTGCTCTGCTCAGTAAGGGATGCTACTGTTGTTCGCGTTCCGATGATTTGCAGAGCACGATTGACGATATCGACCTCTACTGTCATCTCTGTGAGCCATCGTTGCCCTTATTGGTTCCGTGAAGGCCAGCGCTACCGCTAGTATCGTCACGATCTACCGTTGGCCTATTCATGTTACCGCAGTCATGGCCATGCAACCCTGGACCTTTCGGATCATTGATATTCGTTGGGCCTTGCGGTGGCTTGTAGTTCATCACGTCCCTTGCTCTCATAACACCGCCAGGACGTGAAGCAGGACCAGTGCTACGCTCGGGTCCATATTCCCCAAGGATTTCTCTCGCCATCACATTCTCCTTTCAGGTGTCTTCGCTGCCGCCGCTGTCGGTTGTGGCTTCGGCTGATCGGCAGTAATCTCATCGCACATTTCCTGAAGCTCTTGTAAAGCCTCATCGTGCAATAGCTTCAGTTGTGGATGGCCGAAACTCTTCTCCACCACATCCAGTAGAAGGTATGCTTTGTTCCAATCGACTGACATTAGTGTCTCCCTTGACTTCCAGATTTATGCACAACTCTTCCACCACCAGGACCAGCAGCTTGTGCAGGTGGCTTTGGTCCTTCATATCCCCTCCCCATGAACAACCGTTCCGCCGAATTCCCCGGAACATGATGTCCTTCACGCATCTTATCAGCCATTGCCTGACCAAGCTGGTCTGCCCCGCCAGGGTCAACGGCTTTCGTACTTGGATGAGCGACCTTGTGAAAGGTCACTTCCTTACCTGCTCTTCCTTGCTTCATCTATCTTCTCCTTTAATCCCGCTTCGTGATATGCCCCACCCTGATTCCGTTCTACTTCGAGATACTCATGGAGCCTCTTATTCGTTCGCTCCATCTCTTCGAGAAAGGTCTGTGGAGCTTGCTGCCCGATACTCTCCCAGTAATACTTGATATAGATCAAGTCATGGTAGTGCATCGTTAAACGCCAGATCCGTTCCGGTACGACTTCATCGGCTTCCATCTTATGGTCGCGATCCCTTACGCCCATTAGCGTTTCTCCGCATTCGGCGCCGGTTTCTTCTTCTTCAAGATTCCCTTTCCAGCATCGGCTTGGTTGAACTCTCTTGCCACGTTCTGCGGCACTCCAACCTTCTTAGCGAACGCTGGGCTGTGGGCTGCTCCCGCCATCAGGCGAGCTTGAGCAGGGCTTTTGCTTGGCATCTTCTAACTCCTTTATCTTTGCCTGTAGAATCTGAACTCTAGCGTACATTACAGCCAATGTGATCTTGGTTTGACCAAGTTCAGTAGCAACGAATTGATTAGCCTGTTGAAGTTCCATCAAAGTTGGAGCTTCTTGTGCTAAAGCGCCAGAAGTAAATAGAAGAGCTACTCCCAGACTAACTGCTCTCATATACACCTCCAACGACAAGAATGGAGGAATTGTTAGCAGGAAAAGTCCCATCATACTTCCTAATGATAACTTGGGTTGAACCAGGGCCACATACCACAGAGAGAGTATATGCGTTCCCAGCATCGGCCCCGGCCCCACAGAATTGATCCGAAGAAGTCTGAGTAGTCGCTGGCAAAGTCGCTTCCATAGAGGTGGCACAAGTGCCAATATTAGTGACCGGAATAACAATGTTATAGTATACAGTCTTACCAACCACCATTTCCCGAGCAACCACAGTCCCAAGCGTCGGTGGGCCACCAGACTGACAAGTTACCGTCGATGTGTAGGTAACCCAGGAACCACCTTGTCCAAGCGAGGCCCAAGCACCACCAGTGTAAACCCAAAGTACCTTCGAGAATGAATCGAACGCAAGTGGTGCCCTTCCAGTAATTGCCGTTGGTGTTCCCGTTGGAGAACCAACCATCGTATTGGTATAGATGAATCCACTTGTTGCACTTTGAGCCAACGCTCCAGAGCCCATTACAAGATTGCCTGGAGAAACAGTCGCAGCATTTGCAGTTACCGTGCCGGCAGCGGTAATATTGCCGCTGCTATCCAAAGTAGCATTAGCACTCCCTCCAAATGCTCCAGCATTGTTAAACTGAATAGATGCACTTGGTCCTCCTGGAGTTCCGCCACCTCCGGCCACAGTGGCCCAAGAGGTTATTCCCGTTCCATCCGTCTGAAGAACTTGACCCGAGGTTCCAGCGGAGTTTGGTAAGCGAAAAGTCCAAGTACCTGCCGCAGCCTGCGGTTGAACTGTCACAGTCCCACTAGTATTCCCAGAAAGATTTATCCTTCCCAACGTAGTTCCAGCCGTACCAATGCCAAGTAAGCCGATTCCATCAAACTGAAACGCAGGGACACCGCCAAAGGCCCCAGAATTATTAAACTGGACTGCTCCGTTAGCCCCACCAGGAGTGCCTCCACCGCCGCCAGTAACTGTTGTCCAAGACGTAACGCCAGCCCCATTCGTCTGTAAGACTTGCCCGCTCGTTCCAGCGTTAGCCGGAAGCTGGAATGTCCAAGTACCTGCAACAGCCTGTGCTTGGAAGGTCACAACTCCACTAGTTGCTCCGGAAAGATTTATCCTTCCTGTAGAAGTTCCAGAAGTGCCTATGCCAAGAAGGCCGACTCCATCGAACTCAAGATTAGCAGAGCCAGTAAAGCCGGTTCCACTATTAAGCTGAACTGAGCTTGCTGGCCCTCCCGGAGTCCCACCTCCACCGCCAGTAACCAGAGAGCCATTAACATAAAACCCGCCGGGTACATTGATTGTTCCAGGCCCTATATAACCACCAGTCGGAAGGGCGTTGCCAGCGCCATACAAGATCATTCCGTTGGAAAGGCCAATTTCTACTTGAGAAGCCCCATTGTACACATTCGTAAGGAAGAGAGAAGTTCTTCGAGTAGCAAAGGCAGCATCATTAACGCCACCGTTAATCTGACTACAGATCTGTGCATCAATAGATGAAACAGCATTGATGGTTTGCCCAACAAGCTGAATGCAGACGCTCGCATCGCCAGGAGCAGCAGCATATCCAGGGATATATCGACCGAAGTTTATCGTGATGAAATCTATCGCCCGTATCAGTGTTGGAACAGTAATAGATGCAGGAGGAGTCGAAACGTCCGTTACCATCAGGTCGGTATATCGAGCGTCCCATTGAACGTTCATCGTTCCGCCACCAGTAACCGGATCGCAGATTACTGGCAAGCTCTGAGCATTGAACAATGTCGGGTTAGCTCGAATGTTAGCACAAAGCCCGTTTGCGCTATCAACGTTATTAGTGCTGGTATCTTGAAAGCTAATGGTTATCGGAGATCCAGTCAGTGAAGCCGAGGTGAACCGAAGTGCATGAACCCGACCAACGGCAGAATTGAGAACATGTACGTTAGTCCCTTGAACATACGGATTCTGACCGAGAACCCCGAAAGGATAAACATTGTTTCCACCAAAGACCACGTTCTGATCGAGCGTGGTCATTACATGGCCGGTAAAGCCGGGAGAGGTAATCCCGGATATCAATGGATACTGCCAAAGAGGAAAGCTACAGCCAATAGGCGGGTCAGCGACTTGCGGGCTACAAGGATAAGCATTCGGTTGCGTTGAAATGATTGGAACACCAGCCGTTGACTGACCCGGGGGCGACCCAATAACTTGAGCCTGGGCAGAAGTGGAAAGCAGCAGTGCAAGAAGAGCTAGCTTCTTCATATATTGCTCTCCATAATGGTCAACGGATTCCCGCCTGGACCAGCAAGGGTAAAGCCAAACCAAGATCCTTGGCATTCTCCAGTGATTAGCAAGTACCCGTTAACCGAAGGTACCCTAAGACAACCGCCAAGTGCTGTTGGAGTCGCAGCTATCGGATTCCCTTGCCAGTCGGCCCCAGGGTAGATCATCACATCAACCTGCCCCGGATTATGGAAGGTGATGCTTACCCTTTGCGGATTCCCTCCGACAAGTTGCTGCGGTGTCGGACTCAAGTTGTTGTTAGCATGTATCTTCCCACCGGAGGTTGGGCCAACCGCACCAGAGCCTCCAGCCAGAAATGCTATCTGAGGCATCAGATCCTCCTAGTACCTCGCTCCATCAGTTTCTTTTGAAGCTGAGCGTTCGCTTCCATCAAAGCTTGAACCTGTTCTTGAAGCTTTGCGAACTCACTTGGATCAATCCCCTTGAGCGACCTTGGTGGCTGGTTTATCGGCGTCACATTCATTCCAGCTACCGCTAGGTCTGCGACTTGTCGCTGAAGATCATTAAGTATGGACTGGCTATAGGATACTGGCAGATCCTCAATGGGATGCTTCCAGAACTCCTTCCTCGACGCTGAGATGACCTTTGCCTCATCGTCAATAGGTTCCATATCCGGTGTTGGATCACCTGCGAAGACGTAATCGTTGGGCTGTCCTCTTCCTTCGTAGCAGACTGTGTATCCTCCTGCTCCGTCATTTGGCCTCTCCTGTGAATTCCCAGGTTGATTCGGATCGAGAAGTGCCGGGACGGCATACATCTTTCTCATCTGCCTTCCAGTTTGAAGGTCAGTCTCGATGTATTGCCACTCACTACCTTGAATCAGGATGTAGTGAGGAGCTTTCAGCTTCCATCTGGCCATGTTATCCCTCTACACTTGTAACGCCATCCGGCCTTGGAGCAGGAGTATTAGCGAAGCGAGAGGCGTTCATCATCGTCGTCGCAGAAGCGTCAAGGGCGATCATGTATGGTGCCCAAGTCGCGGCGCTAAGGCTCGTCCAGACGATGTCTCCCGCTTGGGCATTCCCGGGTGTGTCAGCAACGGTCTGCCCGACCTTTCGCTTGATATGATCGAGAACAGCAGCTTGTTGTAGGCGCATTCTAGCCATGGGATTCTCCTATGGTCGCGTTGGAGGTGGTGGAAGTAGATGCTCGATATCAGAGTAAGAATTCAGCTTCTTGACTTCTTGATCGGTCAGTCCGTGCGTGGTGCCATCGTCAAGCGTGTGGCTCTCATCGAACGGTCCCGAGCCGGTCGGCTGGATCACCACGGCACCTTGGCCGTCGGTCAGCTCGATGGTTTCCCACCAATAGCTGCCGATCGTGTCGTGGTCGGCGTGGCGCCAGTTGAGGCCGGTTGCTGCTTCCGCAGAGCGGGCCTTTGCGTCATCGATATTCTTGAACAGAAGGAAGCGGTCATTTGGTGTCATGTTAGAAGCCCCAATAGCTGTGCTGGTTGGTGCTCATGTTTGCCGCTTGCGTCGCGCTGAAACCTATCGGCCAGAGGCCGCCCTCGGTTTGATCGCCGTTCAAAATATAGCTGCCGCCAACAAAACCCATAAATCCCCAAGTGGTGCCAGCGCTGCCCCAATTGTTAGTTCCGGCATTACCACTGTTGGCCGTACCATCCACATAAAGAACACTGGATGCGCCATTATAAACGGCATTAAGCGACCGCCATACGTTGTCGTTCGCGGAAACATTGATGTCGGTCCCGGCAAAGAAATGTAGCGTATTGGCGACGCTCTGGAATCCAAGTTGTACGAACGGCGATTGCGAGGTAAGGCACATGCCGCTAGAGGTGAAAGAGCCCGTTCTGATCGCAACCGCTGACGCGGTGAACGGCTGAGTATCAACGGTCGATGTGGTAACAAACATAAATTGACTGCCCGTCGATTGCATGATCGGCAGGCTTCCCAGGCCGGAAAGAATCAATTGCGGCTGATTAGCCGCGTTCCCCTGTGTCAAATTATTGGTGCCGGACTGATCGTAGAGGGTGGTAACAAAACCGTTGCCGCCGCCAATGAATGAAGAAATCGAAGCAACATCTAGATTGCCATTAGATAAAATGACAAAATCCTGCGTAGTGTTGTCAGACGAACGACGCACATTCACGCTTTTAGTGCTGCCATTACTGACGGCAGCATTATATCCGCGCAGGCCCCACCAGGCGGTAGCGCCACTCACCACATCGCCCGGCCCGCTATAAGCACCACCAGCGGCCGGTTGTGGCATAAATGCAGTTGGTACAAATTGCGGAATCATGGAACGCCTACGGCCGTCATGTAAGTACGAAGGCGGTTGTAAAAGTTAGTAGCATCACCCGCGGTTAGACTTCCTCCTGCACTAACCGCTGCAAGGATACCAGTGCTTCCATTCTCCGACACATGTCCAGCACTATGATCGTCGATACAAGTAACTGACCAAGTCCAACTAACGTTAGTAATCGAGCCACTTGTGCTACTTGCCGTACCGACAGAAGCGCCGTTGTGATATAGCTGGAGTGCTGTTGAGCTAGTGCGGCAACCCACGAAGTGTCCAAGGTTCTGTCCCGCCGTATAGGTGAAGTTGGGCCCATTGCCGGTTGAATCCGTACAGTCAATATGAATCAGCGTTCCATTATCAAGGATCGAACTCGTCGTATCCGCTGCGTGGCCGATCTGCCCCACCATATAACCGCCAGCACAAGTCGTAACGGCCCAAGCACCAATATGACAATCGTTCAGCTTAAACGCTACGCCAGCCTGCTCCCTAAAGCCACTATCTATGTAAGCGGTCGGATAAGCGGTAAGCTGCCCTGCAAAGCCTCGATCCACAGTAAATGGTGGTCCACCAATAGCTGTCGCTTTAGCTAAAAGAGCCATGTCGGTCAAAGCGGCCCCTTGATTCTCTGCCGCATAAATCCATAGCCGATCAAGCTTTGGCCAAACCCCATCACTCTTTAAGCCTACTATAAGATCATCAACAAGGTTCCGTCGTTGATTACTAACTGTTCCGCCAGCAATCGCAACTGCATTGATCCACGCCGCCACCGATGGGTCATGGACCCCAGGCATAAAGTTCGGTGGATGAAGTGGTTTAATCATTGATGAGCCGCTACGCGGTACCCTGAGATTGCGTTGATTCGCCAGATACTCAAAGTGAACTTAGCATTGGCAGCGTTAGTGATAGTATCACCAGTATTACTGCCAACACTAAAGCCTGAGAAAGTCGGCACCACGCCAGAAGCAGCAGGCATAGTGATAAGAAGCATACAACTTCCATCATTAGCCGGAGCCGTGATGGTCCAAGCGGCAGTATTGGCCGTGATAAACTGAAGTGGCCTTGCTCCACAGTCAATCGTGATATTGCCAGTGGTAAGAGAAAGCGAGGTAACGTTGCTTCCACCAGTTGTCGTCTGATCTGCTGTATCCAGTCGGGCAATAGGCGAGGCAAGATTACCCTGCATGAAGGTTTGAAGCTGAGTAATCGTTTGCTTCGTGCTCGTCCCAACCGGATTCTCCATCTCATAGATGGCAGCGGCAATTACCGCAGGACCAGCCGTCAGGTCTTGGATTCGGACGTTTGCCATTAGTTGGTCACCCTTATATCGACGAGGTTAGTGACTTCCCGATTATTCGCTAAAGTCGTATCGACCCTTGTCGCTCCAACTGGAGGGCCACCTCCACCTCCAACCGTAGCCTTACCGAGGATCCTTCTGATTATGATTCCAGCCTCCGCACTTGTCGCTACAAAGGCTGAAGCACTAATCAAGAAGGTACGTCGCGCAAAACTGTACATCTGTCGTCGTCCCGAAGGTTGGAGTTCCAGCGGTGACCATTACGAAGTAGTCGCTTTGCCCTGCCGTTCCAACGTGAGCCCTACCAAGGCCATCGACGCCCCAAACTGTCATTGTTCCGAGCTTCGATGAGCCAGTGGCCATTGCGATCATCGGAAGGACTTTGGTAACGTCAAGGGCGTTGATTGCTGGATTGGTCTTGTCAGTGAAGGTTGTGTTCGTTGGGTTCGCGTTGAACTGAAAGACGTCCATTTCACCAGCAATCACTGACTTCGAAGTGATTCGGATTGACTGCATGATGCCACCGTTATCTGGGGCACCTTGAGCCGAAGATCTGAAGGCGGTAAGTGTGATCAGGCCGCCGACAACGTTACCAGCGACATAGGCACTTGCTGCCGTTACCGTTGGCGTTGCACAGACTTCCCTTGTTAATGCTCCAGCAGAGACGATTGGAGCAATCTGGGCCTGCGCCGCCGTAGACGCAAGCAACAGGCCCAGAAGCGCCGCGAAGCATCTCATCTTAGTCGGTACCAAGTGTTGTTGCTAAGCGAATACTGGAACTCAACGCTGGCTCCAGCAGCAAGGGTAGTGATAGTGACGTTGCCACCGACCAAGGTCTGACCTGTGTTCGGTTGGATCGTCACCGCGTTGGTCACGAAGGCTGCGGCCGTCCCATTGATGACTTCGATCATCGATCCATCAAAGACTGGCGAAACCGGCAGAAGAATCGTAGCTACAGCCGGTTGGGCCGTGATGATGAAGCGATTGGTGTTGTTCGGAATCGTCAAGCTGGCCGTAACGGCATTCAAGATGTAGCCAGTAGAGTTCCGAAGCTGAGCAACCGAAACGAAGGTGCTTGGACCGCCCGGGCCACCAATAGCAAACGTAGCAACTTCGTTACCAGTCAGTGTCGTTGGGACAAGTTGTTGTCCGTAGACAATGGCGGCAGTAAGGGCAGCAACAGCCGCCCCCACTCCCCATGAGGACCATCTCTTCATGATCCACCTCAGTTGGCGATAACAATGCCCGGAGGATATCCGCCGAGGATTGCGTTGTTCGTCGCATTGTAGAACTGATCGTGGCGATCAAGGACGATGAAAGCACGAATGGTTCCACCAGCCGAAGCGGCAACGGCGCCGACAATAGTGTAGTTAAGCTGGAGGAACCTCGGTTCGGAGACTCCGTCGGGAGGACGAGGCATATCCATATCCATCAGCCTTGCCCCTTGAGTAAGGGTAGCAAGAGCGTAGGCTGGACTGATCCACCACGTCACGAAGGTGCCTGGAGCACCAGAGCCATTGTCTGGAGCACCTTGAAGGGCGACAGAAAGCGAAGTGATAGTCGTGAAAGGAGTCACGACCTCCACAAGCAGCTTCATCGCCGGATCATCACCGATGCCAATGTCCCTTGCTCCCTGACCCGCGGCGAGAAGTGGGATGCCTGAGCCAGTAGCAAGGTGAAGGTCGATGATGTTAGTGCTCGGGCCAGTTGCGGTGATACCGCCAGTAGCGAAGCTGTCGCCAGGAAGAACCGCTCCAGCGGCGGTAACAACTGCTGGATTGGTGAATTGAAGGAAGTTGTCGAGAATCATGTTAGACCACCCTATTCTCGTTGTTGAGGATCGCATCACAGGTCCGGATCGGGATTCCACGGAAGGTTGTGATGGGTTTGCCATCGAACTCCTCAATCCGAAGGAGAACGTTGGTTTTGTTCATCGCTTGAAGGTCGAGGTAAGTCCGGATAACGCGGTTGGCGTAAATAACCGTCCTTCCCATGTTGGCTCGAACCTCAGGTGTATCAGACGTCTGGACTGTGGTTGCACTAACCGGAGCCGTTGGGAGTCGATATAATCCACGAACCAACAGGTTGATGAGGTTAGCTGCCGATACTCCAGTAAGCTGAGTGACGTCGATGTTGCTGATTCTGACGACATAACGCCAATCCCTCAAGACCAGACCGATTTCCCACTTGAAGTGGTCACGGTAGGCTTGAAATGTGTTATTCGAAGCATCCAACACCGGCCACTCACCCATGTCCCTATGCTGCAAGCCAGTGATCTTGCCCTTCGGGAAAGTGGCGTGGCAAGTGTCGGAACCCCAAACAACGATCCACATGGAAGTGTTCGTCGTACTGGTGCCGCCACCATCGAGAACGTTTGCTGCCGTTTGGGAGTTCGCTGCCGTCACTGTGGAGTAACGGGGAGCAAAGCCTGTAAAGCGTTCCGGGTTAGCGAACTGGTTGCCGTAGATCAGCGTCGCGGCAACCTGCTGAGACATGCCCTCAAGAAACGATTTAACTTCAGAAAGGCGAAAGTCAGCAGTGTTACCGTTAAGATCAGCAACGTCCTTGTCGATGACAGCGTAGGTTTCCAGATTCCCGCAGGTATCCACGATCTGCGCTGTCGTACTCTTAGCATTGGGAACGCCCAAGTTCAAGAGTCGCCACGTTGCTTGTGGCAAGCCGGTTCTGACGGTAGTCTTGTGACCAGTTGGGAGATTGCCCTCGATGACGAGCATGTCATCAAGGATCTCGTTGGTCTGGGACAGAAGCTCGATGATTGTGGCTACTCGATAGCCGTCGTCAAGTCGCTTCGCCCAATCCGCATAGGTTAATGCGGTAGCGCCGATAATGGCCAAAGTGGCCTCCTAGGTTTAGATCCAAGCTCCTTTCTGTCGCATCAGTTCATCGGCCATCGACCACGCCTCGCGGGCCTCCGGTCACGGAAGGTTCGGATACAACGAATGGGCTGCGTCTGTCCGCTGCCCCGGTTGTTGCATCCCGAATCGACTTGGGCCTCTCGCTGCAACATGACCGCCTTCGGTCAACATTTGTGCAAGAGCGTAGAAGGCCCGAATGAAGGCTGGGTGATCCCCAACGCCAGTAAAGTCCATTGCCTGACGAAACTCGTTCGCCAACTTTGGACCAAGCATATCAATCGCTCGCCCAACGGTTGGCTTAACTTCTGAATCGAGCTTGAAACCAATCTGTGGATCGGCCTTAATCTCCTTACGCCAATCATCTCGCATCTGGTTCATCATGTTCACAGATTCTTCATGCTGCCGCTGAGAAGTCTCTGCATAGAACGAAACCAACTTCTGTGCTTGATCCTGCGTCAGGTTCAGATCCTTAAAGATCGGTGTCGCCTTGTTTAGAATCTCCCCATCGAGTTCCCAACCGTTCTTCTCCCAACTTTCCGGAGCCTTGAACTCATACTTCTCCGGAGCCCTAACCTCGGCTGGCTTTACCCCTTCATTCAGTAGAGTCTTCGGTTCTTCCGGGGACGATTCTGAGGTTGGCGGGGCCGGGGCTGGTGTACTCGTAGGGGTCGATGTCGGCTTCTGCTCCGTCACCTGTGGAATCGGTGCTATCTCCCCCGTCGGTGTCCTCGTTACTCCTTCGGGCGATGTTTGTGTTGTCTCGTTCATTTCTTTCCCTCATCATCTGAACGTACTGATCTGGGCAAGCCTTCATGATGTCTCCAAGAAGTCGAAGCCCGATACTTCGTTGGCCTTCATTGAATGCAGTAGCCTTAGTGTTGATAGTAAAGCTGGAAGCAAAGATGTGACAAGCTTCAAGTATGTCAAGCATCCAGCTACGGCCGGGAGGAAGAGACATGATGCCTTGCATGATCTCTTCCCGCTGTCTATCGGCAAGTCTAGCCTGCTTAGCTGCTTGCTTAACATCTCGTCGTTCTGATGCATTGTATTGGTCACTCATGCTAAGCCTGGAAAGAAGACACAGTTAACCGAACCAAGAGACTTGCTGACGCAAATGTGACAGTCATTATCTTGTGACGTACGAATGCGAGACTTTGGAATCATCCAGCCGTGATAGGCAACGGTACCATCGTCAAACGAAACGAACTGCTTGCAGTCGATTGGATGGCAGTCCCGATCTGCACAGCAGTCTAATGGATACCAAGAATGAACGAGCAGAAGGAACACAATCATGGCCTTGCTCCAATCATTTGCTGGAGCGCATTCTGACCACCTCCAACGCTAGTTTCAGATAATGTCTTCGCACCCGCCGCCATCTTCTCGGCCATCTCGGCCTGTTGCGCCTGTTGCTGTTGCTGTGCTCTTTGCTGCCGAATCTGTTGTAATGCTTGGGATGACCGAATCATTCTTGGGTCATTGTTCATCAAGCTGGAATACTTATCGAGGGTAAAGTCGATATCAATGTTGTCCATTACAGCAGGGTCAACCCCGGCAAGACTTCCTGCAAGTTGGAGGACACGTTCAATGCCTGTTGTACTAGCGGCAGCTTGGGCGAGGGAGAGCATACTGACGTATTCGATGTTGATGTTGGTTCCTTGGATTTCTGGGGGCGCAGGAGGCAGAACTCCTCGCCGAGACATAATTGCAAAGATCCGGTCGATTGCAGGAGACAGCAGCTCATCTTGAATCCTCTCCAACACGGGGCCAAGCATTACTAAGGCTTCAGACTTTCGCATGTCCCACTCAACCGCGGTAACATTGGAGCGAGTTTCGTATTGGCTCGCAACCTGGAAAAGATCGTTAAAGAAGATCCGCTTGATTCGTTCCCGAATCTCTGCAAGGTCTTGAGTCATCGCGGCAACATCTGGCTTCCACGTTCCGTAAGCAGGACTAAAGCCAGCGTTACCATGTGTCATCATTCCACTGACGTAAGTGACGCCACCAGGAAGAAGCGAGGCAGGTTGGTTCTTTAACTGAATGTCTGCTACCATTGGGGGGTTAACGTGCTTGTCTATGGCTTGGGCTTTTCTTCGGACTTCTTGTTGGAGCTGCTTAACGTCACCAAGAGCGTCCATTGCTGGGCTTCGTCCATAAGCATCATTTGACACAAGGTCCCATCTGACAATAATGTGTGGCGCTTCATTGAAGCCACGTAGTGAGAGAAAGCCAGGCGCAAAGCTGCTCCCGCCCTGCGGACTAGCGGAGCCTCCCCATTCCCAATAGCATTCCCGATACTTAAAGTGATCTGGAAATTCGTACTTGTATGCGTCATTGTTTGGCTCTATTGCGTGGGCGACAACCAATTCGCGGGTTAGCTGTGCTCCAGCTTTTTGACCAGTTTCGTATTGTCGTTGCATGGCTGGAGAAACATTGTCGAATCCGAAACAGTCGACCAACTGATCAATAGTGAGGGTGAATTCTCGGTAAAATATGAGGGGGCGGAACATGCCGTCATTATCGACGTAGAACTCCCCAAAGCATGGAGTGAAACAGCGAATAACATCGGTTGGATCCTCATAGATCAGAATACAAGCGGTACCAAAGATAACGAGATCGAAGTAGACGACGGCCATCGCTTGGTAGAAGTTCGACTCTTGCATCACCAGCATCATCAGCCGTTCGCATTCTGCGAGCCATAAAGAAATGGGAGATGTCTGCGTAGAATCGATATGGCCGATTTTCAATTTGAACCATTGGCGTGTTGGTGAAGAAACCCCAGACATCATCCCAGACGAGAGGTTCCGTGCAGCAAGTGTGCCAGTTGAGTCCAACATATGTTGGTTGATTGGAGAGCCTCTGCTCATCATATTGGGTGTGATTAGGAATTTGTACCTCCTAGGCAGGAAGTAGTCTGCCAGTTCTCTCGCGTGAACCCACCAAGAGTAACGGTTGACCCGCAAGCCAATGAGTCTGCCTTCGACATGGCGTCGAAGCTCAAGTCGGCCTGGGGTCAGCGGGATGGGCATTATCAAAGCATCCATTCAAGGACGAAAAGACCAGAGTTGTGCGTCGGCACCTTGGCAACTGCCAATTCCGCCCTCAGCCGCTCGATCTCGATGAGCAGTTTAGCTTCATTCTTGGTGACAACGGCGCGGTACTGGTCGACTTCTTTAGTCAGCCGCTCGATCTCGGCCACCTGTTCCCAATAAACCTTGGCCTGCTGCTCAATTTCTGCGCGCAGTCGCTGCACGATGTCGGTCTGCGGCTCTGCCCAGTATTTGCGGTCTTTTCGGAGTTCACAACTCATCTTGCGTCCTATGTCACGCCGGGAAAGAACACGCAGCTGCACCGATAATGATTCCAAGCAGCATCCCGCCGAAGAACTCAACGTCAAAGCGAAGCATCATCGAACCATCCCCCTAATTGAGCTTCGTCGAGCACCACGGTTAGGTCGTTTGATTCCGGTTGCTCCAACCTTCGATGCCCCCGCTTCACGTTCCTGTTGTCGTCGATCAGCCATGTCCGAAGCGGCCATGAGGATGTTGGTTAATGATGGCCCTTGCCGTTGACCACCGAGTTGACCGGCTCCATAAGGCCCAAAGCCACCAACCTGTTGGGAGGTGTCTGGTCCGAGTTTAGCACCGTTTCCGTTTGGCATTAGCGTGGTCCCATTGGATGTTTCTTAGCAATGTAGTCAGCGGCAGCCTTCTCCAAAGCATTGATCTGACTTTTGGAAATCTTCTGCTCAGCTTCCGTTATGTCGGGGTATCGAACGCCACCAGATCCGACAGCCTCAATGTCCTTGAAATGATGAAGCATTAAAGCTCGAACCATCAATTCATCCTGATGATAGGTTAGCTTCTCAGGAAGCAAACCCTCTTTCCGGAGCATCTCAATACCACGGTGCATCGACTCGTGGACTACAGCTGACGGATTGCCTACGTCGAACCATATCTGATCCGCTGGTTTTCCTTTGGCAGTCTGGGAGGTATATAGGCCAGCTACGTTTAATCTCTGCGTCGGGTCGTCGGTCATTGAGGTGTGCGTCGGGGAGAAGCCAAGCTGGGCAACGGAGCTTCTTCGAGAAGCAAGCCAGCCTTTCTGAAGTGCTTCCTCTTGCTTCCCCGTTGCTGGCACAGGATGACCGGCCGGAGCCTCGGGAGTCTTCTTCTTTAGCATCTCCTCGAAGGTCACTAAGCTTACCTTGCCCTTTCCTTCCATATACGCTTCCATCGGAGTGCCGTAGGCAAGGCCGGTTTTCTTAGCTCTGGTGACCTCAGATGGACCTGGGTATTCTGCGGTGTATTGGCCCATCTTCAGTTGAGGATCCTCTGCCGTTGTACCAAGGGCACGTTCTGCTGTCCTTGATGGCATTGGTGGTCCGTAAGCAACCGGCGATGGCTCTGGCTCCTTTGCTTTGCCGAATAGACTTGGGAAGATCTGATCTAACCAAGCAAGCTGCTGCCGTCCTTGGGCAACGTCGAGTTCAGGATCGCGTTGCGGAACCGTTGGCACCTCGCCTCCTAGAAACGTGGTTGGCACTTAAGCGCCTCCAAGGGTTGTTCCTGGCCCTCTCGTTGGAGCCATTGCAGTACCAAGGAAGGTCGGAACGGTTGACCTCCTTGTTGGTTTACTCGTCGCTTCCGGTTGGGTTCCAAAGGCTGGAGGTGGAGATGGAGCGGCTGGAATCACTGGTGGTGGAGGTGCTGGAGGTGGAGAAGGGCTGAAGAAGCTCATGCTGCCTCCTTCATGTGCTTTTCGTCGAATGGGTTGTACTCGGACTCGACAAGCGGCTTTTGCGGATGCTCTCCACCCGCGTTTGCATGTGAAGCGACTGGGAGGGCGAACGTTAAGGCGAGAGCATCCGCAAGGTCCGGAGATTCCAGACCACGTTTCGTCATATCTTCTTTCTTCTCCAACACAATTTCTTGTCGGAGGTTGAAGGTGTATGTGGGGCCAACAAGCTGGGCACGCAGGTCGTCCATGGCTGGGATTGAACCACCCTTGAGCCATGCTCGCATTGAACCCCACATCTCCGCTCGTTTGTTGGCGTACCGCTCCCCATCAGAGCCGGTAGCCCAACCAACCGCATCGGGCTTGGAGCCAAACTGAATGTCAAAGCAGTGAAGATGCAAAGCTCTAACGGCATCGACGACGCCACCACCAACGCCACCACCGTCCACAAAGATTGCATCTGTTCGGTATTGATGGTAGACCTCACTGATACGGCCAGCAAGGTCTACCGTCGAAAGGCCGCGATACCGAAGTGGAGGTATGCTTCGGGCATCCCGACCTTTACGGAAGAATATGACGGATTCGTTTGAACCATATCGAGCGACGTCAACCCCAATTACTAGGGCATCATTGGGGAGACTCAGCGCTTCGCGACGAGCAGCTTCCTCAACATCGGTGGCTGAGATAAACTCCATTTCGCCCGTTCGGGGAAACACACCCCGAACACGTATCCTGACGAAATCCGAGTCCTCGCCGTATGCGTCAATCCACGAACGAATCTGTTCCTTATTCGTGAGGCTAACCTCACGCGAGTCGACCTGTTTAGTCTTCCATACCGAGGCAAACCGTTGACCTGGAAAGCACTCTCTAAAGCGCCCTGTGTTTCGAGTAGGATTCCCAAAGACGCACCAAACAATCTCAGTCTCACTATCGGTAAGTGCACCTTCGGTAGTTTCCCAGATAACATCAGGGATGGCCGACGCTTCGTCGAAGATAACCAGTATCCTTCGGCCTTTGTTATGCAATCCAGCGAACGCCTCAGTGTTCCGTTCTGACCACGGAACCATGTCGATTCGCCACGTTCTTTCATGTGCTTGATCAATGCTAAAGATTGCGGTTGCGGTTAAGGTGAAGTATTCTTTTCCGATGAATCTGTGATACCACTTTCCGAGTTCTGCCCAGGTCTTGGTTCGGAGTTGGGTTTCCGTGTTAGCCGTGACAACTCCTCTAGTATCTGGCTTGGTCGAGATTGCCCACAGTATGAGCCAAGAGACAAGAGCAGTCTTGCCAACTCCATGGCCTGAGGCTGTGGCCATTTGTATTGCTTTGTCAACCGACAAACCATCTCGTACCAACCGCAGGATGTCGGCTTGCCAAGGTTCTGGTCCATCATAAGGCTCCAGCGTTCCCGGTTCTCGCCAAGGGAATGCACCGTAGACGAAAGCGAGGGGATCGGTTGACGTTGAGCCTAGCCAGTCAAGAAGCTTGTCTTCCAATGCCTACACGGAGAATCGTGTGGGGCAAGGCGGTCAAGGCGAAAAGAGCACCTCCACCCCACACGCAGCACTCAAGGCAATCAGTCGTGGTAGACGCTGCCTGAGCGCACCTCTAGATCCGCCTCCTGAATCCGTCTGGCTCGGTTGGTTTGGATGGTCCGGGATCAGGCACGATATTAAGCACGGGCCCGGACTTTAGGTTGCTCGACTCTATGACCTTGAGCCGTTGCACCTTAGAACGTTCAACCGCCTTGTCCAGACGTGCCGCAAAGTCCAGGTTGACATTGACGGCAATCTGCCTCTTAGGATAGCCAGTTCGGTCGGCAGCGTCGGAGTGGATCATTACCAGTTCGCGGAATGAAATGTCGTCAGGTTCGCAATCCCCGAGTTTATCGTTGATTAGTCGAGCAGACATTATTCGCGTAGCCGCAACCGTTTCGTAGTATTCATCTCGTTCTTGGATAAACTCGGTTGTGTCGAGGCTACGGTAGTAAGCAATTAAGTCTTTCATCATTGGGCTTCGACTCAACGTTGAGATGCGAGTCACGGAATAGCCCGTTCGAAGGGCAACTTCTGAAACGCGAAGGCCCATCGCGAGAAGCTTTGCAATCATATGGTGGGAGTCTCGAATCTTTGCAATGTTCGAGACATTACCCTTCGTCGGAAGCGAAGCAGCCTCTTCCTCGGTTAATTCCTTAACCTCGGTTATTTCGATTTGCTTCGGTGGCCTTCCCCGCCCAATCATGCGTCACCATTGGATACACTCCTCCCATTGTGCCAGGGTATCATAGGTCCGATTAAAAGTCAAGCGAAATCTTTTCTTAAATAGGTTCATGAGGCGATTAAGCTAGAGGGAAGATGAAAATTCTTTTTGACTTTTCTTCAAAAGTATGCTACAGTATAATGAGGCCAATTTAATTGGCCGAAATGGGAGATTCTAATGAGTCATGGAACATTCAAAAAGAAATCAGGTAAGAACCGGGTTGAGTTCGTAATAGCAATCCAACTTCCTGACTTTACCTATGCAAACACCATGAGAAGCAGAGCGGTTGCCATGTTCGCCATGAAAGGAAGACTTTCCCAAGGTGTGCAAGTACATCATATTGATGGGAACAGTTTAAATGACATGCCATCGAATTTGGTTATATGCAATCAGGAACAACATAGAATCCTAGATGCTTATTCTCTACTAAGGAGAGAAGGCTTTTCCGTTTCTGGCCCGTTATCACACCCCAAGTTATTGAATGTCACTTACATTGGCAAACTCCTTTCCGACTCTGGAGACGTAGTTCACAAAGCTGTTACTTGGTGGAAAGAAGCGGCTTGGTATTGGTGGTTTGAAGACAATGCAGTTGCGCACTCTTCTCTTCTATTATCCTTACCCAAGATTACACGACGCATCTAGGATATGGGTGTTGGTTTTATTAAAAAATTTGCGCGTGGCCTCTCTGGCCGCCTGAAGTGGTAAATTTTGGGGGCGGGTGGGTCAAGTGGCAGAAATGTTACAGTGAACAGGACCGGAACGAACAACGAACAAACCACGACCGATATGCGAATCGTGCATGGTAGGAATGCGAACAAACATGGCTCACGCCTTATTTTCGCCACAATCGAGGTGCTTCCTTGGCGTCACGTTCGGCATGGTAGCCGGACGGGCTACCTTGCATTGAACGGTCCTGACGATGGAGTTTGTCATGGCTGAACAATTCAAGGCTAAGTGGCAAGAGATCGACCCCAAGACATTGAACCAAGCGGGGAAAGATGCTTGGTTCGGCTGGCAGGCGGCCCTTGATCGGGCAAAGAAGGACAAGCAGACGCTTACCGATGTCCTTCGTGCTCAGCATGCCAGCGAAATCCCGGCCGACATGGAGTTAATCGTGTCGGGTGGAAAGTGGAATAACCGCTTGTCCGTTGCGGTCGTTCCAAAGGAGGGTGCAAGCGGCAGCCGCAAGGCAACGTCGCTGGTGGCTTTCCTGGCGGAGTGCAATGCAAACGGACACGCCGCTTAGTCGTTCCCCGTTCGTTCCGAAACCCGCTGCGGACCCCCGTGGCGGGTTTCGGGCTTCTCCAGGGGGAGCGGTAAGGGGCGAGCACCGAAAACGAACCAGCGGGCTCTCCAACGCGAATGCGGGGCTATCGGTTGCGAACGGTCGGTCGAATTCGCGGCGGTCTAGTGTCGCCTAATATGCCCTAGTGTTTTCTGATTATCCCTACAATAGCTCTACAATAGCTCTCATATGTTCTGATTGCCTAGTCCTGGGGGTAGGCTATGGGTGTGGGTAGTTGTGCTTTGGTTGGGTTCTTATATACTTTTTTTTTTTTTAAAGACAAGAAAACAAGTCACCGAACCCTATTGCTACCCCCCCTGCGTCCTAGGCAATGAGGACATATGAGGGCTACACTAGGGCAACTGTAGAGCAAATCAGGGAACACTAGGCAAAGATTGTGCTTGACTTTGACTTGAAACTGTGCTACCCTAAGACAATGGGCGAACTCTAACCGCGAAAGGAGCATCTACCAAAGCGGCATTACTCAACTGAAACAGAAAGGCTGACGGCAATGAATGATCTGCAAGACAAGCGTAGAGCAATGGCCCACGAATGGGCAATATATGCCAAATCGAAGGAAGGACCCGGCAGCTCGATCGTCGCGCCCTTCGCGTCCTATGACGCGGCGTTAGCCTGGGCCAAGGCCAATTGGTCTCAGCATATCGAGTGGAGCGTCGCGACTCTCTACAGACCGGAGGACTACCGATGAAAACCCTACGCCAACTGAGCAACAAGATGTACTACAAGTACAACAAAGAGGAGGAAAAATGGATAAAGTAAAATGGGCTCAACGAAAGGAGCAATAACTATGTACACTGAACGCAACTTCAAGACCAAGAAAGCCCTCAAAGCCGCAGTCGAATCTGGCGAAAAGGTCCATTACTATCAACCCGGACCCTTTGGCGGTCAAGAGCCACGCGACGGAACGATCTATGTCGAAGGGCCACACTACCCTGAACCGCACCGTTGGTATGCTTCATGCACGGTTGCCAACGGCGTCATCACCAAAGTCAAGTAAAGTTGCAATCGAAGCCCTTAGGTCAGAGATAAGGGCTTCAGTGGCAACTCAGAAAGGAGTCAAGGCATGGTAACACCTGAAGCATGGCGCGAACGCCAACCAAAGAAGAACCCACGCAAACCTTGCTGTTGGGTTTGTGGCGAATCCACTGGAGCAATCTTTGGATTCACCAATGCTCTTCGTAGGGCAGGCTATCGCTTACGTTCAAACGAAATTGGATATGCACATACTCGTTGCTTAGTCAAGGCTAACCGAGAGCATCAGCAACACAAAGCCCGGAGCTTCAATCTATGACCAACGAATTCTCTGTCTATTGGTGGGACCAAACTGGAGGTCAATATGAAGAACTCCGTTTCGTTTCCGCCGAAGAAGCAACGAAAGCAGCACAACGCCTAACCAAAGGCCCTGCTTCACGCTTAGGTATCGTTGATCGTGTAATCATCACCGATGGTGGCGATTGCATTTGCTTTGAATGGAATGCCAGACAAGGCTTAATCTTCCCCATGGCCGGGAGCAAGCGAAAGCCGCCTGAAGCAAAGGTAAGGCTGCTCAGAAACCTGAACGGAGACGACATACAAGTGTCTCTTGAAGGCGGTCTGGTTTACATTGAAATAGACACTCATTCAAGTGAGGGTTTGACACTCGTGGAACTCTCACGCGAGGAAGCCTCACAACTTGCAAAAGCTCTAGAGTGGGTAATAACATGATACCAGTACAAGCCCAAGGGCGGCTATTGGACAACTGTAATAGGGGATAGCCAATGAAGATCTACCACATTCGTATTCCCGCTCGAAACAAAGCCTCCGATCTAAAGGAGGTTAAGCTAAAGCCCAAGCCCAGGTATCAGGCAGTAAACCCATCTGAACCGCCTGAACCTGTGCTTGGCAAATCTCGCAAGGCCAAAGTCTACGATGCTAAAATCGAATCGCCAACGCCAACGGACATTCTTCTTCGTGCCCTTGGCCTAAAACAGAAAGGAAAGCCATGAGCATCTATGGGCAAGTAACCGTGCTGCTTATGGCTATCGCTCTCGCAATCTTTATCCTTGGAATCTTCATGGAGTAAAGTATGAAACCACCTCACATGACTCCAATGCACTTCGAGTATATCGCTCATATCATCAACCATTGCATTCACAACGAATGCCAGAAAGGAGAAATCGCACTTATCTTTCGCAACTATCTCAAAGCCACGAATCCAAAGTTCAACTCGGATTTGTTCCTTCGCGCCTGTCTCAAAGGAGATCTCACATTGATTCAAAGCTACGATCTTAGTGAGACTTCTCCTGAACAATTGCATCGAATCATCAAAGATGCCATTGAAGAATGAGGGGAACGAAACGGGAACAAATTGAGGCATGAAAATCTGCATACCAGCCATGCAAAGAAACATGTTGACACGGCTGTCCACATGTGCTACCGTGGGGGAACGGTGGGAAAGGTATTGCGTTCTCACCGTTCCCCTCTGTCTAACGCAACGCCTAGGCCGCAGAAAGGTCAAGGCGATGAAAGAAATAAAGGAAGCTATGAACGCGATGGAACAAGGCTTGTTCGCATTCGCTCCTGAAGCCAAAGTCAATGCTGTAGCTTGTGCTGCTGTTAGCTTGCTCGCCAATCTAATCAAGATTATCGAGCAAGAGCCGCAGTTCCGGTCACAGATGGTTGACGAAGTAACGTTGTGGATACGCGAAGATGTCTTTGCTCCAAAAGCAAAGCTCGATGCGTAGTCGGTTCTTCTACTGTCGGTGTGGCTGTGCATTCTCTACCAAACGTTGGCTCAACAATCATCTAAAGTTCTGTGCTGAACCTGACAAACATGATCGAGTTGGCCAAGCTGAATGGTGGTCGAGGCGCATGGCTCAATACCGTTCTCTCAGAGAAGGCTAACCTCAGGAATAGCGGCCTAGACGCTGCGTTGGATATCGTAGTGGAGATCGAATGCAGAATACGACTGACCATCAAACAAAGGAGTTATATGATGGCCGATAACCAAGACGTTCTCGAGCTCTACGTTGCCAAAGCTGGCAAGTCCTTCGACATCAATACCCAAGAGATTCCGCTTGAAGTCTACACCGAAGCACTTCGCATCGGTCTAGTCCAAATGGCATCTCGCGGCCTTACCAAAGTCGCAAACAAAGGACTCGAAGGTGAAGCTCTCGAAGCTGCTCAAGCTGCGGCAGAAGCGATCGTTGTCAAAAACATCCAGTCAATCAAGGAAGGCACCGTTCGCATTGCCAGTAAGAAAGATGAGAAGGTGGCAGGCGGCGAACGTTCTGTCATGGCTCTCGCTCGCAAAGACGCTCTCAACATCGTCAAGCAAATGATGAGAGCACAGAAGATCCGACAGAAAGACGTCGGAAAGAAGGCAATGGCTCAAGCTGCCGAAGCCTACTTGCTCTCCGATTCTGGCAAGAAAGTCATCGAACGTGCCAGGGTCAAGATCACGGAGACAACGGCCGAAGCAGCCAAGGCAACCCAAGACTCCACTCTCCTTGACTTGCTCAAGGATATGCCCCGTACAACCACTGTTACGAAAGGAGGGCCGATCAGCGCAATTCAAGCCAGACAGCCCAGGCCCAGGGCTTAATGGGCAACGTACCGAACCCAAAGGCGAAACCGTACAAAGGAGCATCTAAATGGATGGCTTCCAACCAGTAACGGAGGGTGAAGTGAAAGAGTTCTTCTCCCGTGTCGTTGACTCCATTGCCTCATACTCCACGCAAGTCAGGGAGCTTGAGCAACTGAAGTCTGACTTCCAAGCTCTTCGAACGGATCTGCAAGAGGTCCGCAACCGCAATGAGGAACTCTCTCGTGAACTCAGCAAGGCAAAGGACGATTACACCTCTGTCCAAGCTGAGAGGGACGAAGCAAGACGGAACGAAGAGGATCAACGGGACCGAATCCAATTGCAGGAGGATCTTATCCTTCGGCGTGACGTTCGGGTCAAAGAACTGGAGGACCAAGTTGCCAATCTCGAAGGTGAACTTGGCAAAGCCAGAGCAGACCTGCGTTGGACTCAAAGCGATCTTGAGTCCGCTCGCCGTGACCGAGACACAGCTAGACAAAAGCTGTCGGCGTTCCAGGGTTCCTTTAAGGCCCTTATGCAGGATATCCAGAACTCCACGGCTCCTGTGGTTCACGAGGCCCCGGAGCCTGTGCCAGACTATCCAAAGCCTGAGCTTGAGGCTGAATCCAACCCGGAGGTATCCTACAATATCCCCGGACTCAAGGCTGTAAACGACTAAACCTTCAGCCGTGACTAACTTGGCCCCTGAGAAACCACTCGGGGCCTTTTTATTAGGAGAGCATAAATCAGGAAACACCAGGGAACACTAGGGAAGATCAAGATTTCGCTTGACTTTTCTTTTTACTTGTGGTAACGTGGGACAATGGGCTTCCTATGAACTGGCGTGACTACATAACTCAATGTGTCATTTGCGGCAACCCTCTCCGCGAAGGGAGAATATTAACTTGTTCAACAGAATGCCATCATATTCGAAGGGGATGGGCAATCTATGACCGCGACAAGAATGAAAAGCTAAAAAAGGGACTTTTTAAAAGAAGTTGGGATAATGGCTTTAGTGACAAGTGTGTGACCGAAAAAGATAGGAGGAATGCTTTGCCTCCAATGAAGCGAGCAGAACTGGACAAACTTGTTACCGATTACTTGAGCAAAGGAGGAACAATCACACGAGCTACCGGAAGAAAAACTTGGATACAATATACCTTAAAGGATGTGGAAACTATCAACAGAATCTTCGAACAAATGGGAATCAAACCAATGACAAATCCTGGCCCATATCTGATTCTTCACAAAGTCCGTGGCGAACCTGAGTTCGATATCGCCATTCCCTTGCAAATAGGCAACGAAGAAGGTTGGATCATTCCTACCTCCGGCCATCGTGCTTATCCTGCAAAGGCATGGCGGTTGGCTGAACTCAATGTCCCTCCCTTCGAAGCCTTCACAACCGGCACGAATTGGGACCAGCTCCCCGACCATTACCAAGTCAATGGTGGTGATGCTCCAGCTATGTCAATGGAGCAATTCTTCACCCAACTCGGCGTCGAGAAACCAAAGCATCAAACCGTTACAAGGAGAGTCTAATGGGTCAGTTCCGAACTCTTGCTCGCAAGATTGACCATCAAAAGCTAAGTCAACTCATTGTTCAGGGTAAATTCGTTAAAGGCCGCAATGGTCTTCTCCACCGGTACGAGAAGCCAAAGCCCAAGACTTTAACTCGGAGGGTCTAATGTCCGTTCCCACCGTTGGTGAATGCTATACTCAACTTGGCTATCATCTTGTCATGGCTCAAGAGAAAGCTGCTATGCTGGCGCATTTATTCAATGCTGAAGGCCGAACGCAGATGGGCATTATGTGGCTTGGAGTAGCTGAGAACTTCAAGAAGACTCAATATCAGCTTTCCAAACTCATTGAGGGAAGGCTCCAATGAAGTGGTTCCAAGAATGACCCAATGGGTTATGATCGTCTTCATCACCGCTGAGCTTTGGATACCAATCGAGGCCTTCAACTCAGAAGATGAATGCTATGCCTACTTGAATAAATGGGAGCTATTCGAGAACGTCAAGGCAACTTGCTTGCCAGCAACTGTAGAGGAAGAGCATGTCAGCCGGCGACATAGACGACGTAGTAGGTGACGAAGAATACTTGGAGCAACTGCGGAAGGACAATATTCCTTTCCATCTTTACTTGCTCAAGGCATTCTTCTTTAAGCCCATTCGGACATTCTTCATTCCGTTTGGTGCAGGAATCTCTGAAGATGGTCAACGTGTCTATATCAGCCGTGACCTTCAAACCAATATTCAAGGAGTGGAGTGTGAAAGTGCGCTCGTCAGACATGAAACGACCGAATGGGGATTGCGGTTTTTCTGCCAAATCGGCGAAGACTATCTCACCGACCCAACAGGTCATCGGTTGGCTAATCGTGCTGAGCACGATCGGATCGTTCAGCTTCTTGATACTCCTGACGCTTGGTTTACTTACACGACTATTATAGACAACCAAATCATCAGGGAGGAAAGGACAGACCTAAAGGACAAGCCACTTCCAAGGGACTTAGCTCGTTACCCTTACGAAGACGCTGAATGGGACAAGATCGAGGAAGCAATGTACAACGAGTATTCGATTGAAGAATGGGACAGGTTAGGAGTATCAAATGCACAAGAAAATCCTATCTAAGAAAGAAGTCTTTGAGGCAGGCAAGTTCGTTGAAACCATCTGTCGCTTGGATGGAGATGGCTTTGCCGCTTATGACGATGGCTGGAGCGATCAGAAGGTAGCCGACAAGTTCGGTGTTACCCTCACCAACATCCAAGACCTTCGCAGGCAGATCATTGGCAATGCTCGTTTCAAAGGGTCAGGTGGCATCCCTAAGACCGACCAATTATCAAATGCGGTTGGGCTTCTGGAAGCGAGAATCGTTAGCATGGATGAAAGGTTAAGCAATATTCTGTTGGACCTTGAAGTTCGAGTTAATCGTCTTGAACGGTGTGAGAATGACCAATCGCTCAAGGCAATCCACGGCCGACTCAATGGCATCATTCCCAGAATTGTTAAGATGGAGAAATGGATCGAAGAGGAAGAAAGAGCAGACATGGAACCGTATCTAACGAAAGGTCAAGGCAATGCTGAACGAACCTAAATTAGAAGCGACTGACGAGCAAGTCAGAATCAAGGAGATAATCGACAACACAAACGACAACCTCCTTATCAACGCTTATGCCGGTTCAGGCAAGACCACCACGTTGAAGATGGCTATGCCTGACGAGCCATCCCTCTATCTTGCCTTTAATAAGCGCATTGTTGAAGATGCTGAGTTAGAGCGGAAGGAAGTTGCCAAAACCGGCGAAGGCACCTGCTTTGCTAAGAACGTTGACATTCGGACTCTCAATTCTCTTGGACATCGTGTTTGGGGTACTACCGTTGGCAAGGCTATAATCCTCAGCAGAAACGGCAGACCTTGCAAAATGCAGGACATCTTCAGTGCTACTGTCAATCAACTTGAAGGAGATGATAAGAAAGAAGCAAGAGATTCCTACTTTGAAGTTATGGATGCTATCTCAAAGGCCAAGGCACTAGGTTATATTCCAGAAGGAAAATACGAAAATGGCGATCACACGCTTATCGACAAGGAAACGTTCCACAAGAGGCTCGATGAAAAGCCAACGGCGTTTATCTCATGGCTCGTCGATGATATCCTCTGCACATCAATCAAAGTTGCTTATGAAGGGGGGCTTGATTTTAACGATCAAGTATACATGCCCGGTCTGTTCGGGGGTGCATTTCCTCGATATCCCTTTATCGGTGTCGATGAAGCCCAAGATCTTAACCCCGTTAACCATGCGCTGCTCCACCGACTCGTCACCGATAGGGTCAGTGCTGTTGGGGACCGTTGGCAAAGCATTTACGCTTTTCGGGGTGCTGTCACCGACGGTATGGACAGGCTCAGAGACAAGTTCTCGATGGTCGAGGCCGACCTCTCTGTCTCTTTCAGATGCCCTAGGGCCATCGTTGAGGCCGCTCGATTCAGAGCACCAAAGCTAAAGTGGGTGAAAGATGGTGGAGAAATCCAAGTTCTGCGGAGCCTGTCACCGAGAGATTTCTTGGACGGAGTTGACGATAAAGGAAAGCAGCTTTCAGCAATCATCTGTCGAAATAACGCTCCCTTATTTCGGCTCGCTTTCTCCTTGCTTCGGGAAGGCAGATCAGTGTCGGTTGCTGGAAGTGATCTTGGACCACGAATCCTCAACATCCTTAAAAAGATGGGTGACGACGACATGCCTAAAGCTAGTGTCATCGCCGCTATCGAAGACTGGCGCGACAATAAGCTCTCCACGTCCCAAGCGCCGCAGTCGATAAACGACATGGCCGATTGCATGAGGATCTTTGCTGAACAAGGCAGCAAACTTTGTCACGCCGTCGCTTACGTTCAACATCTCTTCTCGCAGAAGGGCACTCTCTACTTGACCACAGGACATAAGGCGAAAGGTCTTGAGTGGGACTATGTTTACCATCTCGATCCTAACCTCATTGGTGAGCAAGAAGAGCAAGAGCTAAACCTGCGTTACGTCATCATCACCAGAGCGAAGAAGTCGCTCTTTGAAATCTCTTCAAAGGAGTTGTCATGGATCAGAAAGGACGATGACTCATGGGCATAAGCACTTCTCGACTAGCCTTCCACGATTGCTATGATCTTCTCGATCAAGCAATTGCGGATGATCGAGGGATTCGCGTCAAGCTGGAGAGTCAAGGTTCAGCCACGCAATTCAGAATGCGCCTTAATCAAGCCCGACGACTGGACCGTCAGGACAATAAGGAAGCTCTGCCCGAAGATCATCCAATGCACGGAAGGTCCGAATACGACAAGCTAACCATTAGGCTTTTCACCGACGACGAAGGCTCCTGGATTCACATTGAGCGGTTGGACACTCGTACCTCTGAGGTTGAGAGTTTGGCCGCTTGGGAAGCTGCCAAGCGTAAGGAGGCAGTTGCTGACAGTGAACCGACTCCAGGGCTTCGTTCTCAAAGTGGAGTTAGCCTTATTAGAAGGAGGGTCTAATGCCAACCGATGATCCTTTGACCGCAATCATGGAGCGTCTTAAGGAGAAAGCTAAAAAGAATCGGGAGGAACGCGGTGAAGAAGATAAACGCCCTGCCAAACCTAAGCCTCGTAAAGCTGTGGCTAAAAGCAAAAGAGAGCCCAAACGGACTGTCCATTAAATCCGCTGACCCACATTATCTTAGGGCGAAGCTTTATGACGCAAGACCACTTGACATGGAGGATATGGTTCTCAGCGTCCTTGAAGGGAGAGTGTTAATCAGACATGCCAGACGAGCCGTTGACCAAGGTCACTCTTAACCTCTACACCAAAGATGTAGAGTTTCTATCCCGTCGCTTTGAGTATGGTTGGTCAGTTGCAATTCGAGATGAGGTACGCAAGATGTGCAATCGGTTAAGGAAAGGCGAAACGAATGAGCACAATGGATGAACTGCTCCAACGAATGAAAGAAGACGCAACTCTGTTTGTGTCTCTTCCATCCAATGTTGACGCCCTTATCGCTGGCATTCGGGCAGAAAGGGAGAAAGGAAAGCCATCCAAAGTTACTGAATCCTCTCCCATTGGACTTGAAGAATTGAAGGCAAGGCTTTTCGGTTCTCTCCCAACTGTCGAGAAGCCAGAGCCACCAAAGACTCCAGGACTACGGAGGCGAGTATGACAAACGACCGTCAACTTCCAGCAATAGATGAAGATGCATTCAGTAGGGCCATTGCTGACATTGCCAATACGGTTAAGCCCCAGAGATCATCGAGGCCGCCAGAGCTATTCGTTAGCATTGGAAAGAAGCTAGGGGAAACCCTCATTCACTCGGCTGAAGAGCAAGTCAAGACCGCGCAAGAAAACCTTGTACGAGTCAAAGACTTTGCTGAACGATTGGAAAAGGAGATAGATCGCCGCGACCAAGAGCATTCTAACTTTATGGACCGTCTTGTCAACTTTGGCAGATCAATCCTAGACGCAAACCAAAAGTTCTATGATGGGAGTACGAAATGACTCCAAACCTTCGAGTTGTCCATGCTGAAGAAGTTGAGCCAGATATCCCAAGTCCGTTCATTCCAGGCACCAACATTCAATTCGCCTGGGATTCAACCAGCCTGGACTGGCTCAAACGCTGTCCCAGGCTTTATCAACTCAATAACGAAGGGTGGGTTCCTGAAGAAGAATCCATCCACCTTCGCTTTGGCATTGAGTATCATCAATCCCTTCACGATTACGATATCGCGAAGGCGGCAGGCATCAAGCACGAGGACGCTATCTATGACGTGATCCGAGAGCTTATCCTTCGAACTGATGACTTTAATCCGGACCATAAACAGAAGAATCGTTACAATCTAATCAGAACGGTTCTAGGATATCTGGATAAGTTCAATCCAGATCCGGCTGTAACTGTTATCAGATCGGATGGAACTCCTGCGGTTGAGGTTAGCTTCCAGTTCAACTTGGACTTTGGTATCGAAATCACCCAGACCAACCCTAAGACTGGAGAGGACGAAC
>Ga0306924_10000638_pt1 | contig 29847 bp, 25 predicted proteins | sample sta12Can44000111_FD_203756 | JGI IMG/M metagenome (GOLD analysis project Ga0306924, IMG submission 203756) | Lab enrichment of tropical soil microbial communities from Luquillo Experimental Forest, Puerto Rico - statanox.12C.anox.44.000.111 (v2)... | ecosystem: Environmental > Terrestrial >... | reverse complement strand
GCGCCAGCGGGGCGCCGGGGACGGCTGGGCTGTACAACCTGCTGATCGGCAGCGACGTAGGCGGCGACACCCTCCAGGGCGGCACCGGGCGCCGCAACCTCCTGGTGGCCGGGGGCGGCGCCAGCACCCTCATCGGCGGCGACGGGGAGGACCTGCTGATCGGCGGCACCACCATCTACGACACCGACCCGGCCCTGGCCAACTGGTTGGCGATCGCCAACTACTGGGCCGGCACGGACGACTTCGCGACCCGGTCGGCCAACCTGCAAAGCGGCACGGGGGTGCCGCTCCTGGATGCCACCACGGTGACCGGCAACGGCGGGGGCAATGTCATGCAGGGTAACGGCGGCACGGCCCTCATTTACACCGATGGCCAGGACGCCATCGACAATGCTTTCGCCGCCACCAGCCTGGTCAACATCGCCCCCTGAGCGGAGCCCGCCAGCCGGGCGGCGCGAATGCCTACGCCCGGGCATTCGTGCCCTCGCCAGGGAATCGGGCCAGGTCGCCCCAGAGGGAATTGGCAGGGAATTGGTGTCCGATCAGTTTTCGGTACGAGCCCGCGGGAAAAATGCTCGGACACCAAATTCCTTTCGATTGGCACCATCGAAGTTTGGAAAGAGCGCCGGGATTATTTGATCATGCTTCTGCCGGCGCTGGCACCAAGGAATCGCTTCAGGAGACTCTGCCATGTACCACACGCTCGAATTCGCCGTCGAATGCACCACCGACCTGGAAATCTCTCCCAAGCATTATTTAGAGCGACTACTCATCCAGGCCGGCAGGCAGATACGGGCCCAGATCAAGCCGTACGTCGTGGAAACGGAGGACAGCATCGTGGAGGTCGCTGATCTGTTCTTCGAGGACGGCACGACCACCCGCCAGGTTCCGTTTCACTACTTCCGTTTTGTCGAATAGCAACGCCGGGGATTGGGGGGTGTCGTCCGGACAGCCAGCGCCGTTATCCCGCGCCGGCCTGCAAGGGGGAATGGAACCACAAAGAACACGAAGGCCACGAAGAAGGGCGTTAACTCCCGGGCCATGGGCGCCCTGGTCGAGTATCGCCGGGGTCTGTGTCGGCGCGGAGTTGAAGTTCGGCTTGCAAATGTTCCAGTGCAGGTTTGGTTAGCGCTGGAATCGGCCGGACTGTGGACGTTGTTCCAGCCCATGGAGTTGGAGCAGCCGCCGCAACGCTTCTGCCAGTCGCGCGTCTGAATCGGCTGTACCCGCTGATTCCAGGCGCAGGCCATAGGCATCCCTGTCCCTGCCGCTGCTTGGCGCCGTCGGCATGGAGTCCATCGACGGAGACGCCGTCGCGTGCAGGGCGCTGATACCCATGGAGATGTCCCGCCCAGAACCATGGTCAGACAAGAAAAGGGGACGGGCACGTTTATTTCTTCGTCTTTCGAGGGCGACCGCGGGGCCGCAGAGTAGACTGCAATCCCAAACGCTTCGCCGTCTTTTCCACCCAATCGGCGCTGCCGAACGGCGCGCCTCGGTTCACGCATTGCCGCACCGCCTCCAACTCGGCCGGCGTCAAGGCTTGATTAACCCAATCGAGCCAACAACGCGGCCGCTTGACCGGCCCCGCTGCCAGGTAGCTGGGAAGCGCCGTTTCGTCTTGCCATAATCGGGCGCTGGACCAAGGCCATTGTTCCGCACGTCGTACCAGCTTAGCGCGCACCGGGTTTCTCTCGGCATAACGCAGGACTGTCAGCAAGTGCTCGTCTTCTTCGATGGGGAACGCCTCGAAACGGCCCTGCCAGATGTGACCGCTGGTGTGATAATGCTGGTGGTAACGGCGCACATGGGTATTGAGCACCCAGTGCATCCAGCGGCTCAGATCCCCGTCTTCTTTGGGCCAGACCACCAGATGAAAGTGATTGGGCAGCAGGCAAAACCCGAGGACAGGCATGGGAATCTCGATACACGCATGGCCGATGGCCTTAAGGAAGTCCTGGTAATCGGCGTCCTTGTGGAATACCGCGCGGCGGCCATTGCCCCGGTTCATGACGTGGTAGCAGATGCCGCCGACAGAAGCTCGCGGAGCGCGTGGCATGACCGACAGTATAGCTGCGAACCGGCCAAACGTCAATAGTAAACGTGCCCGTCCCCTTTTCCTTCCGGCGCCGGCGCGGCGTTTACGGGCTACGGCAGCCTGACGGGCGGCAGCGGCAGAATTGGCGGATTTCTTTGCCAGTGGTCAAATCCCACAGTTTGATCGTCTCTTCACGTACCGAGGCCAAGGACTTGCCGTCCGGACGGAAAGCCACGGACTCGACCCAGACCTGATCGCCTCGTCCGAGGGTGTTCCGAAGCCTGGGTTGTTGGGCCGACAAGGGCGCCGCTGCAACCAGGCCGAAGCAAGCTACTCCCAACCACACGGCTCGCTGGCCTCGCCTAGCAATTTGCTTGATTGCTGGTCCCTCGTCGCGCCGCCGAACACGAAAATGAGCAGCCGGCGTTTGGTTCGGCATGCCTTGATGTCCCCGGCCTACTCGAACTCGACCTGCAGCTCCTTGCGGCCATCAACCCGGCCGTTGATTTGGTGGATTTCCCATCCGACCTTGGCCTTCTCCTTCTTGGCGGAGCCGATTGTGATCTGGACCGCCCCGTTAACCGCCTTCCCCTGGACCGTCACGTCCGCGTTATCCGACCTGGCCTTGGTCTCCTCCACGTCGGCAGGCTTGATGTTGTGCGTCACGACGATCGATTCGCCCGCCTTGACCTTGACGACGTTGGGCAGCTTGTCCAGGGTGTACTCGTGCTTTTTGCCCCCGCCCTTCTGCTCGTCGGCGGCAGCCGCAGCTATCGCGAGGGCCAGGACGACGAAGCCGAATAGAATTCGCATTGGAGCCTCCCGTGGTTGTGTTGGTCCCAAGTCACTATGCGCTGCCGTCAAGTCGCTATGCACTGCGCCGGTCAGCCTATTACGGTTTCCCTCATAAAAACAGACGGTCACCGGTCTGTCAACGAGCGGACGAGTTTTTTTGCCGTTTCTTCCTGACCCACCTGGCCGTTGCCGGCCGAGTGTCGGCAAGTACGCAAAACCAGGCCCTCAATGCGCTGGTGTTCCTGTACCAGCAGGTGCCCCGGTTTGGGATGATGTTCGGAAATGACAAAGATCTGTCGTGAAGTGCCGTACAGGGGTGGCGAGAATACACAGTGCCGAGTACGCAGTGCCGTCATTTGAAGTCTCCTCGTCGTTGCAGGTATTGCAGCCGTTGCATGCAATGCGTGCAATGCCCGCATTGCGTACAATGCACGCAATGCAGCCGGGCCGGAGTCCGTGCAACGACGCAACGACGTCGACGGCAGTCAGTGGTCAGGTGGTCAAGAGTCATCGGTTATTGGTCCGGAGTGCTCGTTAGTCATTGGTTCGTCGTTGCAGGAGATGATGCAACGACGTGGTGTAGTTCTCGGGGTTGAGGGCGTGGAGTCGCGAGTACTGAGTACTCAGGACTAAGTTTGGACTGCGCTCGAGCCGGCGGTACCATGGCGATTGGCTGGCGGCGATGTCGTTCGGATGCACAGGCCCGTGGACGGGACGCATTTCGCTGTGGCGCCGTTTTTTTGTTCGAAACGTGACAAAAATCTGTCGCGAAGGGTAGTCCGGAGGCACAGATGGCCAAAGGAGATTGGCCGACCGCCTGTGCCTTCGAGGGGAAAGCCAAGATTTAAGTGGACATGGAGGTGTCAATAAAACGTCCGAAAAATGGGGACTTTTGTGGAACAGGGATGTCAAGAGTCAATAGTCATTGGTTACTGGTTATTAGTTATTGGTTATTAGTCGTGATCAACGGACCGCAGGCCGTTCTACGGAGCCGTCCTCGGATTGGGTTTGCGGAAGATCTTTTTCGACTGCGAGGGAGCCCGGCACCAGTTTCGGGCCGGGGAGGTGTTGTTCGATGATTTGGCGGAGTTCCTGGCCATCCATCACTTCTTTTTCCATTAACTGGCGGGCGACGGCTTCGAGCGCGGCCTTGCGCACGAGCAAGACATTCCGCACTTCCTCGGTGGCATCGGCAATGATTTTGCTCACTTCGAGGTCGATTTCCCGGGCAGTCTGTTCACTATATCCCGGATCTTCCTCGTCCCAGGGGACGCCAGGCAAGAATGCCGGGCCGCTATGTTCGCGGAAGTGAATGCGGCCCAATCGGCTCATGCCGAACTCCTTGACCATGCTGCGCGCAATCCGGCTGGCTTCCTGCAAATCGCTGGTGGCGCCGTTGGACACTTCGCGATAAATCATTTCCTCCGCCAGGGTGCCACCGAGAGCGATCTTGATCTGGCTTTCCAGTTCGGATTGGGTCATCAGGTAGCGGTCATCTTCCGGCCGCCGCAGCACGTATCCGAGGGCCCCGACGCCGCGGGGGATGATCGAGATTTTGTGGACGGGATGGGTGTTGGGGAGCGCGCAGGCGACCAGAGCGTGGCCGGCTTCGTGATAGGCGACGCGCTGTTTTTCATCTTCCTGCATCAGCCGGCTTTTGCGCTTTAACCCTACAGCGCCGCGCTCGACTGCTTCCTCAAAATCCGCCCTCGTCACGCTATCCTTGTTGTTACGGGCGGCCATCAATGCCGCCTCGTTCACCAGATTGGCAAGATCCGCTCCCACCGACCCCGGCGTCAAGCTGGCCACATGCCGCAAATCGACGTCGTCCCCCAAGCGGACGTTACGGACGTGCACCTTCAAAATCGCCTCGCGACCGAGAATATCGGGGCGATCGACCACTACGGTGCGATCGAACCGACCCGGACGAAGCAGTGCGGCATCCAACGTTTCCGGTCGGTTCGTGGCGGCCATGATGATGACGCCGCGATTGGAATCGAAACCGTCCATTTCGACCAGGAGCTGATTGAGGGTTTGTTCGCGCTCATCGTGGCTGCCGATGATGTTGCCGGCGCGCGATTTGCCCAGGGCATCGAGTTCATCGATGAAGATTATGCAGGGGGCCTGGTTTTCGGCCTGGGAAAAAAGGTCGCGCACGCGCGCCGCCCCGACGCCGACAAACATCTCGACAAAGTCGGAACCGCTCAAGCTGAAAAAGGGGACCTCGGCTTCGCCGGCCACGGCCTTGGCCAGCAGAGTCTTGCCGGTACCCGGCGGTCCCACCAGCAGCACGCCCTTGGGTATGCGTCCGCCCAGCGCCTGGTATTTTTGCGGCTTTTTCAGGAAGTCGACAACTTCGCGCAATTCGGCCACGGCCTCGTCAATCCCGGCCACGTCTTGAAACGTGATTGCCAGGTCCGTCTGCGCGTATAGCCTGTGCCGGCTCCGGCCAAATGTCAGGGGTGAATTGCCGCCGCTCAGCCAGCGCACCAGCAGCAGACCGATCAAGGCAATGGAGCCGAATAGAAGCAACCCCGAAAGAAATGACGAAAGGTATTTCATCCCGGATTCTTCATCTTCTCCCTGGTAGGCCACCCCAGCGGTCCGGAGCATTTTGTGAAAGTAAGGATCATCTTCCAAACCGCTCCGGGGAGTTCGGAAGGTCACTTTTTCTTCATGAAAATTCTTGTCGGGATTGCCGATGACCCGGTCGTTGGTAACGACTTCTCCACGGATATCGGTATGGCGAATTTTGACGTTTCGAAACGTTAGACTTTTGTCATGGAGGATATTTACGAGTTGGCTGTAGTTCAAGGTTATGGCGCTGGGATCGCGATTCACAAAGTAGGCGATGGCCAGCGAAATGAGCAGCAAGACCCCCAAAGTCGGGCCATTGAATAACCACCGCCTGCGGCCCCGGTCTTTACCTTTTTTTTGCACGAAAGAACCCTCAGGTGCACGTTCGGTCCTTTTCTACTCTACCCGCAGGGAAAACGTAGGTCAACCGGCGAGCAAACATTGGGCCAGCTCCCGTGCCATGTTCATGCTTTCGTGAAAAGCAATAGATTTTTCGCGGTCGGACAGTTGTTTTCCGACCAATTCGGCCAGGGATTCCGGTGCGGCCGTCATCGTGCGGGCAGCGGCGGCAATGCCTTCCGGCATCACGGCAATCCGCCCTTGTTCCTCGGTCAGATTCAACGCGCCCGGCTTGCCGTTCAAAGTGCAAGCGATGCGAATACTCCGAATACTGGACGGACCCTGGTCCAGGCGGCGGATGCGAACCCTCGCGGAGTTGTTGGAGATCGCGAAGTGCCAACCGATTTCGACTCCGGGTTGCATTTTGCCGGACTGTACTTTCCAGCCCAATCGGCTCGCCAGCCAGCTTACCAGTTCCGAGGCTTGAATCACAGCATGCGGTCCGTGGGCGACGACAACATCGGTAATCGATTGCAGGGCGCCGGGAGCGGTGGCGGGGTCCAAAGCCTGCCCCAGGATGCGCCGCCATTTCTTCAACCGGCGCCAGTTAAGATCGCCAAAGACGCGCCAGCGGTTTGCATCGGCCGCACCCTCCGCCTGGGCGAGCCAGGAAGCAGTGGCCACGATGCCGCGGGCAGGATCGGTCCAGCCAATGCTGTCATAAATAATCTGTTGGGCGTGTTCTCCCAAATCAAATAGCAGGTCGCCTCCGAGGGACGGCGGTTCGGGAACCGCCCACCATAGATTGATGGGCAAATCCCCAATGATCAGCGCGCGCACGGCATAGGGGAGGTGATTGATCGCTGGCCCCCCGGCTCGCAAGGTCACAATGGCCGAACTGAGAATCCGCCCATCCGCCATGGAATGCTGTGGCAACCGAAGCGACGCCATCACATCCTCGGTTTTAGAACCGCCGTCGCCGATCAGCAACAGCACGCGGGCCGGATGAATCTTGACGATGTCGGGAATTTCATTCAGGACGTTGCCCGCGAGATCCTCGCTATTACAAAAAATCACCAGGTTGGAAAGGTGTGCTTGCAGGACCGGCTTGTTCTCGGCCTGTTGCAAACGCGCCAACCGGTGGGAAAGTTCGCGCTCGACATCTCCCCACGGAATGGGGCCGAATTCCTTGCCCAGTTGTTCTTTGCCGGCCAGGCTCATAGCACCCTCCACGTTCGGTTGTCGGCCTCGATCAGCCGGTCGGCTTCCAGGGGGCCCCAAGTCCCGGCGCGGTATTCGGGAAGAAACCGATCGCGCCCCGAGCTCCAGGCATCCAGGATTGGCATCACGAAACTCCACGCCGCCTCCACGGCATCGCGGCGCATGAACAGCGTCGCATCCCCCGCCATCACGTCGAGCAGCAACCGTTCATAGGCTTCCGGCGTCGTTTCCCCGTAGCTGGAAGAATAATTGAATTCCATGCGCACCGGATATATTTTGACCCGCGGCCCCGGCAGCTTCGACGCAATCCGGACCGATATTCCTTCCTCGGGCTGAACGCGCAGTGCCAAAACGGTTGGATCCAGCGGCACCTCCGGATGCGCGTTGAAAAGAATTTGCGGCACATTCTTGAATTGAATGGCAACCTCGCTGATCCGTTTGGGCATCCGCTTTCCGGTCCGGATGTAAAACGGCACATCCGCCCAACGCCAGTTATCGATGAACAAACGCATGGCCACGAAGGTCTCGGTGGAAGATTCCGGAGGAATCGCTTCTTTGCGGGAGGCAAAGTATTCGCGCACTTCGTGGCGGTAACCCGGGACTTGCTGCCCGCGCACATCGCCGCCAATATACTGGGCGCGCACGACTGTCTTCAAGACATCCTCACGGGTTAACGGCCGCAGGCAGCTCAACACGCCCATTTTGGCGTCGCGAATGACATCGGCGTCCAAAGACCAGGGGGGCTCCATCGCGGTGAGGCAGAGAACCTGGAGGATATGGTTCTGCACCATGTCGCGCAGCGCTCCGACCCCCTCGTAGTACCCGATCCGGCTGCCGGTAACCTCGTCGGTCTTCGGGTCCCGGTGCGTGAGGCCCTCCTCCTCGGCCACGGTGATCTGAACGTGATCGATATATTTTTGGTTCCACAAGGGTTCGAAGATGCTGTTGGCGAAGCGCAGCACCAAGAGATTCTGCACGGTTTCCTTGCCCAGGTAATGATCGATCCGATAGATCTGATTTTCCGCGAAAGCCGACGCCAGGGAGACATTTTCCTGCCGGGCACTATCCAGGTCCCGGCCGATCGGTTTCTCGACAATGATGCGGGTGAACGACATGCGCTCGTGGGGATCATGAACCAAGCCCACGGCGTTGAGGTGCTCAACGCATGTGGCCACCACGGCCGGAGGCACCGCCAGGTAAAACACATAGCTGCCCGGCACGCCAAACTGTTCATCGACTGCCTCAAGCCGGGCTTTAAGCTGAGCATAGGCCCGGGCATCGTTGAAACTGCCAGTTACGTAAAACAGCGCCCGGGCAAAGTCCTGCCAATGGTCATCCACAATCGGCCGGCGGGAAAAACGCGTCACCCCGTCCCGCGCACGGGCGCGCATCCACTCTTCCGGGTCGCCCTCGCTGCCCAGCCCAAAGCCGACTACGGCGAAGTTTGCGGGAAGGACGCCATCGACATTCAAGTTGTACAATGCGGGAATCAGCTTGCGCCAGGACAAATCGCCGGCGGCGCCGAAAATAACCAGCACACACGGTTGCGGCGCCAGCACCGGGACCTCCCCCCGCTTCAACGGATTATCATATTCATCGACTTTTCCAACAGATGCCATGGCTTGTCTTCTCCAATTTTTTCCCAATCGGCACTTTCCGAAGTCCTTCCCGTTGCGGGCATTGTTTTATAGCAAATTAACTTTATGAAAACGATGCAAGCCAAGATCTGCGTGGTTGGTTCCTCCAACATTGATTTGACCTTTCGAATCCCGCGGCTGCCCAAGCCGGGAGAAACCATCAGCGGCCATGCGTTTCACATTGGCTTTGGAGGCAAGGGCGCCAATCAGGCCGTAATGGCGGCCAGGCTTGGCGCTTGCGTGACAATTGTCTCGAAAGTCGGCCGGGATATTTTTGGCGAGGATATGCTGCAAAACTATCGAACGCAGGGCATCGACCCTTCGTTTGTCAGCGCCGATGCCGGGCGTTCGACCGGAGTGGCGGCGATTGTGGTAGATGAGGCGGCGCGGAATTGCATCATCGTGGTTCCGGGCGCAAACCAGGGTTTGACGGCGCACGACATTCAAAGCGCCGCCGCTGTTATTCAAGGCGCCGATGTCTTGCTCTGCCAGTTGGAAATTCCGCTGGAGACCACCCTCGAGGCTTTTCGCCTGGTCTCGAAAACGGGAGTAAAGACCATATTGAATCCCGCTCCCGCCCGCGACTTACCCGAAGAATTGCTGCGCTTGACGGATATTTGCATTCCCAACGAAACGGAATTGGAGATAACAACTGGTCAAACGGTGACGAATCTGGAGGAGGCGAAATCCGCGGCACGAATCTTACTGGATCGCGGCCCGCGTACAGTCATCGTCACCCTGGGAGCGAATGGTTCTCTGGTGGCGAATGCTCAAGAAACTGTTCATGTGCCTGCCCCAAGCGTAATCGCCGTGGATCCGACCGGCGCGGGAGACGCATTCATCGGCGCCTTGGGAGTTTTCCTTGCGGAAGGCACACCGATGCTCAGCGCCGTCGGCCGCGCCAACGCAGTAGCAGCTCTTTCGGTTACGGGTGTGGGAACCCAGTCCTCTTTTCCGTCCCGGCCCCAAGCAGAGAAGTTTTTTACGACCAACGGACTTATCCCTTAGCCACTGTCGGCGGCCGCGGTGATGCCATCGATGACGGTTTTCGTCCAGCAACCGTCCGCCTCCAAACTGGCGCCGCTCCGATAGAGTTGGGTGAGAAGCTCCTTGCCTGCGGAATCGATAAAGGTTACGCCGGTCAAGTCCAGCCGGACACCCGGTTTGCCACCGGTAGCCAAGGCATTCCGGCAACACTTGTCCAATTCCTGCACCCAAGGCCCGGATAATCGACCTTCGAGCCGGAAAGTAGCGAGTTGACAATTGCTCAAAAGGGTGATTTTAAGCATGGCAGGTAGCGTTCCTCGTCGGAACAGCAAATTGCAAGAGTCGTTCCGAAAAGCATAAAATGAGTATGAGAATTCATAAGATATTGAGGGGCAACAACTTACATTTCTTCCGCTTTAGGCAGAAAATCGCACAGTGCGGGAGATCCGGTCGGAAATGTTTGAAAGGAAGTAGCACAAACTGACGATTCTTGGACACTCTCAGGTTGGTCTACTAATTCCCAACTTGCGCATTTTTGAATGAAGCGTTGTCCGGCTGATGCCCAGCCGTGCGGCGGCGCCGAGCGGACCGCCAATCTTCCAGTTGGCGGCGCGGAGGGCGTGCAAGATATGATCTTTTTCCGCCATTTCAAGGGTCGTGGATTCGGCAGACGCCGGGGGCGGCGATGATTCGGGAGAGGAGGGCGCACCGGGAACCTTCAACTCCAGGGGATTGATTTGCAGCGAGTTGGCGCGGGTCAAGATCGCAGCCCGTTCGATGAAATTTTCCAGTTCGCGGATGTTGCCGGGCCAGGAGTATTGGCAAAGGGCCGTCATCGCCTCGGTGGGAATCGTGTCGATCCGCTTGCTCATTCGGCGGGCGGAAATTTGCGTGAAATAACTCACCAATAACGGTATATCTTCCTTGCGCTGCCGCAGGGCAGGCAGGGCAATGGGAAAGACGTTGAGACGATAATAGAGATCGCTGCGAAAAGTGCGCTCGGCCACCATCTGGGAGAGGTCGCGGTTGGTCGCAGCCACGAGGCGAACATCGACGCGCTGCGTCTTGTTGCTGCCGATCCGTTCGAATTCCTGCTCTTGCAAAACGCGCAACAGCTTGGGTTGCAGCTCCGGGGGGATGTCGCCGACCTCGTCCAGAAACAGCGTGCCGTGGTGGGCCAATTCGAAGCGGCCGATTTTCTGGGCGATGGCGCCGGTAAATGCGCCTTTTTCGTGGCCGAACAACTCACTTTCCAGCAACCCGGTCGGCAGGGCGGCGCAATTGACTTTGACAAAAGTTCGCTCCCGGCGATCGCTCAAGTTATGGATGGCGCGGGCAATCAGTTCCTTGCCGGTGCCGGTTTCGCCCAGGATCAAGACGGCCGAATCGGTTAGGGCAACCACCGCCACTTCCTGCAGCACTTTTTGCAATGCGGGGCTTTCGCCGACGATTTCTTCAAAATTATGCTCGGTACGGATTTCCTCTTCCAGGTACAGCTTTTCCTCGGCCAGCTTGTTCTTGAGATCTTCGATTTCATGATAAGCCAACGCATTGGCCACCGATCCCGCGATTTGATTGGCTACCTGGCTCATCAAATCGGCATCGGCCGGAGTGAAAGCGAACTCCCGGCGACTTGCGGCATTGACGGTTCCCAACACTCCCTTGGGGGTAATCAGGGGAACACAACACAAGGATTTCACTCCTTCCACCAAGAGAGCACGGACGAACTCCGCCGTGTATTTCTCCAAATCCGCGGCGCTGAAAATGACCGGTTTGCGTTCCGTGTATGCCCGCCCAGCCGGAGCATCCGGCACCGCGACAAGAACTCCCTCTTGAATCAAACCTTTGCCCGTAGCGAAATCCAGAGCATGCAGCTTCAAGGCATGGCTATCCGCATCGTAAAGCGCCAGGCTGGTGTAATCATGGTGCAGCGTTTGCCGCAAACAATAGACAATGGCCGCGAACAACTCGTGCAAATCCAGATGCGAAACCACCGCATTATTGACGTCCAGGAGCAACTTCAAGCGATCGCGTTCGCGGGTCAGTTCGCTCAGCAGTCTTTGGCGGTCCTGCAAAAGATCATACTGTTGGGCCGCCTGGCGCACCGTTGCGCGGAATTCTTCGGGATCCCAGGGCTTAGTTATATAGCGGAAGACGTTGCCGTGATTGATGGCATCGATGACCGCCTTGACCTCGGCGTAGCCCGTGAAGAGCAAGCGAACGGCGTGGGGATTGGTTTCGCGGACGCGGCGCAGGCAATCTACCCCGGATATCCCCGGCATGCGCTGGTCGGTAATGACGATGTGAACTTCGTTCTCTTCCAATAGCGCGAGCGCCTGTTCGGCGCCGGTGGCTCCCAAAACCCGGTACTCCAGCCGCAGTAGATCCTGGACACTTTGCACGACATCGGGTTCATCGTCGATAACCAGGATCGTATGACCGCCGGACATCACTTAGCTTTCTTGCTCACGATTTGGTTTTGGTTTCGTTAGGCCCGATCCCGAGCGATCGTTGGATGAAATCGATCACCAGCCGCTGGTAATGGGGACCGAATCCTCCATGGCGCGACCGCGGATAAAACATGGTTTCGAAATCCTTGTTGGCGCGTTGCAATTCCTGAATAAACTGCACGCTGTTTTGCACGTGCACGTTGTCATCCATCAATCCGTGGATCAACAACAACCGGCCGTGCAGGTTCCCGGCCGCCTTGACCACCGAGGCATTATTGTACCCGTGCGGGTTTTCCTGCGGAGTATTCATGTAGCGCTCCGTGTAAATGGAGTCATAATTACGCCAATCGGTGACCGGAGCACTGGCGATGCCCGCGGCGAAGAGCTTGCTGTGGGTCATGGCATAGGCGGTCATGAACCCGCCATAACTGGCGCCGCTCATGCCGATGCGCCTGGCATCAATAAAGGGTTGCTGCGTCAACCAGCCGATGGCGGTTTCGATGTCTTTGAGTTCCTGAACGCCGAGTTGCCGATAGGCGGTCCAGGTGGAGCAAGCGCCCTTGCCGCTGGCGCTGCGCGGATCGCAGCGGAAGACGATAACTCCCAGATGGGCGAGAACTTCGTCCTGGGCGCGGTTTCGACTCCAACTATCGTGAATGGTCGGCGCGTGCGGTCCGGCATAAGTCATGAACCAGGCGGGATATTTCTTGGCGGGGTCGAAGTCCGCCGGCTTCAGCAAACTGCCTTCGAGAACAAACCCATCCGGAGTTTTGATTTGCACCAGTTGCAAGGCGCCGAAACGATATTCCTCCAGGGCATAGACGGGATTGGTATCGATGATGCGGCCGAACGTGCCGTCGGAGCGAAACAGCCGAACATCTGTGGGTTCTTTCTGGCTGCTGCGGGAATCGACATAGAAATTGCATTTCGGACTCAGGTTCACGCGGTGCTCACCGGAAGTTTTGCTCAGCCGCTCCAACATTGTCCCGTCTAGTTTGACGCGATAGAGATTGTCGGCAATAGAGCAGTCTCGAGTGCCGGAGAAATAAACCCAGCCATTCGCCTCATCGACTTGATGAAGGGAGCGAACTTCCCAGGGGCCGGACGTAATCGCTTGCTTTAACTTGCCCTCCGCATCGAAATGATAGAGGTGTTTCCAGCCATTGCGTTCGCTGGGCAACAGAAAGGATCCATCCTTGAGGAACGTCGGATTGCCCGGATCATCCACCCAGGCCCTAGTCGTCTCGCGGAACAGTTGCCGGGTGTCTTCACCACTCGGAGACACGGTGCAAACGTCCAGCCAAGTCTGGGCCCGGTCTTGAACGTAGAAAAATACCTTTTGACTGTCAGGCGTCCAGGCGACTCGAATCAGCAACGAGGCGGTTTCCGAATAATTCGACAAGTCCACCCAGCGGACCGGGGCGCCGGCTACCGCAACGATGCCCAGTTTCACGAGCGGGTTGGGATCGCCGGCCTTGGGATAAGCGGTGGTTTCCACATTTTGGCGGATCGGGATGTGGTCCAGCACGGTGAATTTATGAACCGGGGTGTCATCAAAACGAAGAAATGCGATCTGCTTCGAATCGGGACTCCACCAATAGGCGCGCCAGTTGCGATCGAAGATCTCCTCGAAATAGACCCAGTCCGCTTTTCCATTGGAAATCAGGTTGCCACCGTCCGTTGTCAAGGCCCGCTCTGATTGCGTGGCGATGTCGACAACATACAGGTTGTTTTGGCGAACGAAAGCAACGAATTGGCCGTCGGGGCTGAAGGTGACGAGTTCCTTGGTTCCCGGGGTCTTGGTAAGGCGAACTGGTTTGGCGCCGTCGAGGTTACAAAAGTAGAGGTCCGATTCGTAGGTGAAAAAGGCGCCGGTGCGCTGGGGGTTCATATTCAGAGGTGCCCGCGTCAGACGTTGGGCGGCCTCCCGGCCGATGGTTGGCAGAGTTTCCAGGCCCTGAGCGAGTTTCGCGGGATCGAAAAAGGGTTGGAGGCGTCCGGTGGCCGCCTGAACCTTGTACAACTTATTGCCTTTTCTTTGCAGGAACTGCTCGCCATCATCCAGCCAGGTCAAGCCGGAAACGGGGCTGCCGGAAAAATTCGGAGCCCGCTTCCCGTGGACCAGGTCGTAAGTAATCGGCTTGTCACGAACGCGATCTTCCGCAAGAGGCCGAACCCGGCAGGAAGTGATCGGCACGCGGTCCGGCAAGCGCAGAACGGGAAAGTCTTGCCGTTCCTTCAAATAGTCATCGAAAAAATTCCAGACGGAAAGTCCATCCAGGGACTGCGGTTCGAGGAGAAAGGCCGCCAGCCGGCCCAGCCGTTGGCCGGTGCGCACCAATTTGGAACCCGCTTCGACCCGGCGGCTTTCTTTGCGGAGGGTAGCTTCCAAAGATACCGGTTGATGTTTCTGGAACGCCGCGAGCCGCGTGATCCGGTCCAGCCGATAGATCTCCAAGTCCAATTCGATGTCTTCCCGCAATTCCTCGACTTCAATGCCGTGCCGCTGGAGGTTTTCCACAACCTGGTCCAGCTTGGCGGGGAACAAATAGGCGTAAGGCCGGCGGACCGATAAAGTCGATTCGGTGTCGCCGAAGTATTGGACGGGATAGTCCCTCGTCTGGGCGGTGGAAACGCGCCTGCCGTTTTTGGTTTCCTCGACAAATCCCAGGATGCTAACCGGCTGGCCCAGCGCGGCCGCCTTGTAGCGCAAGATGATTGCGCCATCGGGCTGCGCGTCGGTCTTTGGCGAGCTATTGCTCGCGGCCAAGAGGTTTTCGATCTTTTCCTTGTTCTCGGCCGTGAATTCGCAAATGCTCCGAACAAAAGCGCGCGAAGCCAGAACGCGCTCTTTATACGGTGCGTAGGTGTACGATTCGGAAAGGATGGCGATGCGGTTGCGGAGGCCGACATAATGAGTACCAAAGCGCGGCGTCGGCAGCACGGTTTCCCATCGGGTACGGTCGGGATTGAAATTGCCGTAGAAAAACGATTTGTAGCCGGCCAGTTTTTCCAGTCGCCGGCTCAAATCCGGCAGCATGCATTCGCGGACATAGGCAATCACATTGGAGTCGCCGTTTGGAACTCGACCTCCTTCGTAGGTGATCGTGTATCGGTGATAGGAGCCGTTGGTGGTGTGGCAGTCGATCACGACCGCCGGGTCCCATTGATTCAAGAACCGGACGAAGGCGCGGACTTCGGGGCTTTCAAGCTTGACGAAATCGCGATTGAGATCGAAGCCCTGAGAATTGGCGCGAGTGCCGACGCCCTCGGCGGGGCCGTTCTGAGTGGTGCGGTTGGATTTATCGATTCTCTCGTTGCCATCGGCATTGAAAATCGGAGCGATGACCAGAATGAGATCTTTGAGCAACGGGCGTTCTTTGGCCGTGGCAATGTCGCGGGCCAACATGAGCAGAGCTTCCTTGCCGTCGACCTCGCCGGCGTGAATATTGCCAATCGCAAAAACCACGAGCTTCTTGGATTTGGCTGCCTCGGCGGCAGTGGCTACAGGCGGATCCGCCAAGATGAGCAGGGGCAAGGGGCGGCGTTCGAAACTCGTGCCCAGCTCCCCCAATCGGACAACCGTGGATGACTGGGCGAGAGCCCGGCAGAAATCCATTACATCCGCATGGCGCGAGGTGGATTTGAAATCGGATTTCTCTGCTACCGTGAGAAGCGGCTCTTCCGCCGCCCGAACGAAAGCCTGCGGTGCGGACCAAACAAAGAATAGAAAAAGCATCAACCACCGCACGAAACGGGTTTTCACGTACTTTCTCCTACCTAGATGACAGCCCCTTGTCAGTTTGCGTCGCCTCGTTCACGATTTCATTTTACGGAGAACTTATAGACAGTGGTTTGGGAATAGGTCTTGCCCGGTTCGAGAATGGTGGAGGGGAAGTTCGGGTGATGTACGGAATCGGGAAAATGCTGCGCCTCGAGACAGAACCCCTGGTGCTTTTGGTAGGTCACGCCGGCCTTGCCCTTGAGTGTGCCGTCCAAAAAATTGCCGGTGTAGAACTGCACGCCGGGTTCAGTAGTAAACATCTCCATGATTCGCCCAGTTTTGGGCTCGTGCACGCGGGCCGCGAGCGCCAGCGTTTTGCCGCCGCTTTTGAGTACCATGTTGTGGTCATAGCCGCGGGGATTGCCCTGGAGTTTGTCAATCCTGGCGCCGATGGCGGCCGGTTTGATGAAATCCAATGGTGTGTCCGCGACGGATTTGATTTCGCCCGTGGGAATGAGCGTTTCGTCGACGGGAGTGTATTTTTCGGCTTCGAGCTGCAGCTCATGACCCAGGATATTACCGGAGGCAGGGCCCGCCAGATTGAAATAACTGTGATTGGAAAGATTGATCGGTGTAGCTTTATCCGTGGTCGCCGAATAGTCGATCTTCAATTCGTTTTGCTTTGTGAGCGTATAAGTAACCGACGCGGTCAGGTTGCCGGGGTAGCCTTCCTCGCCATCCGGACTGACATAGGTCAAGGTGAGACTGACTCCGTCCGCAGTCTCGGCGGGCTTTGCCTGCCACACGACCTTATCGAATCCCTTTTTCCCGCCATGAAGGGCATTGGGACCGTTGTTGATCGCCAACGTGTATTCCTTGCCGTCAAGAGTGAATTTGCCCTTGGCGATGCGATTGGCAACTCGGCCGACGATGGCGCCGAAATAGGGATGGCCGGCCAGATAGCCCTTGAGGTCATCGAATCCGAGCACCACATCGCCCCACTTGCCGGCTCGGTCCGGGACCAGCAGTTCCGTAATGATGCCGCCATAGGTAATAATTTTGGCCTGCATGCCGGCGGCCGAGGTCAGGACGTACATGTCCACCGCGGTTCCATCGGGCGTCTTTCCGAAATCTTTCTTCAGAATGTTGGCTTTCACTTTCCCATCTCCTTTCACTGGCGGTTCCGCAGTAGCTCCCAGGGAACAAAGAACCTGTAAGAATGCTGCAAGCAAACCTACGACGGCGGCGCCCTTGTACATAGGTGGACTCCTCGCTGGCAATATGCGTAATAAATCCTTGACCCGATTTGCCGGCAAAAGCCGTGCTAGGAGCGATTATATGGCAAAAAATCCGGAAAACCCATCGGGACGATCGGTTTGAATCTGCGCGCAACAAAATGTAGCGGAATGCGTAAGAATTCCGGTGTTGCTGTCGACCGACGGGTCGGATTTCTTGCGAATTCTGACGAATCATGTCGGAATTCTTACGAATTCCGCTACAAAGCAGGCGGGCTAACGGCCAAGTGCTTGCAAAGTGCCGTCGCGATCGATTTGTCGCAAAGCCCAACGATAGGCCCAGCGCACGCTGAGGTCTCTTTCATCTTGCAAAGTCTTGAGCATTTCGGGAACGGAGGCCTGGGCATCCTGTCCAAGCCGGCCCAAGGCAAACAGCGCTTTGACGCGGCGGCCGGGATCAGAGTCCTGCAACCCAGCGACGTAGGAGTTCGCCGTTTTCCCGAAAATCGCGCGACCCGAATCCGGGGCCGGTTTGGGCGCGGCCGGAGCCGGTTTCGGCAGGTCGGGGACGACCGGAATGTTTTTGGCGCGAGACGTGTTTGGCAGCGTGGAGGCGGGATTTAACGCGGCGCCTTTATCGGGAGTCTTGATGACGACTTGACCGAATGCGAACGGAGCAAATCCCAGCACGATTAACAGAGGAGCGATTTTTTTCATGGGGGTACGGCACTTTCTGACAAACGATGCGATGAGCGCCGGGAGTATACTTTGTCCATTCTAAACCTAAGTTGGTTTTTTTGCAAAGTCGAATTGTGGAGACAGAAATATTATTTCATCTAAATTTATTGATTTTCATGAAGCGGCATTTGACAGTTGCCGTTTTTTAGCCCAGGGTATGATTAGGATGTTGCATCGGTTGCAGCACCCGTCCCCTTATGGACTCAACTGATTCATGGTTCCCGTTAAGTTGCCTGGAATTCGAGTGGTGTAAATCCGGGGCGCCGGGTCGGCAAGCGCGCTCCATTCCGGCAACGGGAGGGATGCTGGGTCATGACGACTGTAGAACTAGGCGCATGCGAATGGTTTGTTTGGGACCTTCGCCGCAGTAACTTGATTGACCGAGGGCAGCTCGACCAGGTGGTCGGTGATTTCCTGCGGAAGAATCCGCGCGCGGAACCGCCGGAGCTGGCCCAATTCCTGATCGAACAGGAAATCCTGACGCCGTTCCAGGCCGAACGGCTACTGCAAAGCAAGACGCAGGGACTGGTGCTTGGCCCATATACCTTGATGGATGCCCTGGGTTCGGGCAGCATGGGAACCGTCTACAAGGCATTGTCCAAAAACGACAATCAATGGTATGCGGTGAAGGTACTGCCGCGGCGCAGCATGTGGAACGTGCGCATCGCGCGGCGGCAGGTTCGGGCTTTCGAACAATGCAAACATCCGGCGGTGGTGCCGTTTGTCGACGTCGGGACGTCGGGAAGCACGCACTATCTGGCCTGGCCCCTGGTGGCAGGGGAAACGCTGGAAAACATCGTGCAGAAGAATGGGAAACTTACTCCCGAACTGGCAGCGCTCTACGCCCTGCAGACGGCCGAAGGACTGGAAGTTTGCCATCAGCACAACCTGATCCACGGGCTCATCAAGCCTTCCAACCTGTTGATCGGCACCGATCAGCAGGTTTATATTCTCGATTTCGGCATAGGCCTGTTGCTGGCCAATTCAGAAGGGGAATCACTCGTCGATACGATGTCCACCGCGAACACGCTGACTAGCGGATTAGACTGCGCCAGTCCCGAGTGCATCATGGAGCCGAGCAACCGGACGCCCGCAGGCGATCAATACAGTCTGGGTTGCGTGCTGTACTATTGCCTGACGGGAAAATATCCATTCCCGGACGAGAACGCCGTGGAAAAAATGATGGCCCATCAAACGAAGCAACCGGCGGCGATCCGCAGCCTTAGCCCCGAGGTTCCCGAGCCGCTGGCGGCGGTGGTGGATCGGCTGATGCAAAAGAAACCGGAAGAGCGCTACGCGAATTCCGCAGAGGTTATTGAAGCGCTGCGACCGTTGGCTCCGACACCATCGGCCCTGGGAATTCGACCCGCGCTCCGCGCGAACCGGCCGGAAATCGGTCCGCCGCGAAGCAGCGGGAGATTCAACCGATTGCAGCCCGAAGGCCGAATTACCGGAACCGAGGGACCCGGATCGCGGCTGTCAAATATCAAGCCCGGGTTGCCGACCCGGCAATCCATGCGCAGCGACACACCGGTGGCGGGGCCGCCGGCCAATACGCCGGTGGTCCCAGAAGAACCCCGGCGTGCGCGCCAATCCTTTACCATGGGAGCATCTCCTAAGCCGCCCCTGGAGGAACGCATCGGTCCGCTCGGTCTCATCATTGGCGTCATCCTGGCAGCCGGGGTGACGTGGGTTTTGAGTATGTGGCTGTTTCAGTAGCCGGCCCCTCGCTGGCGCGTCGGGCCAAGGTTGTGTCTCCTGATCCAAAAACCCAACATTAAAAAAATCGATCACCGCGCGATGAGCGAGGCGGCGCCCTCGCTGGCGCGTCGGGCTAAGGTGGTGCGGCCTGGTCCAAGAGGCCATCACTAAACAAGAAATCGATTACTGCGCGACGAGAGATCGGCGACAGGATTGGGTCCCGAAGTGGGGGGGCAACGCCATTTCTGGGCAAAGTGTGGGTGAAATAATCGTCATTTGTCACTGGTCCTTGGTCATTTGAGGCGTGGAGCGCGGCGCGTGGGGCGTCAGGCGAATCAGGAAATGCCTTGCGGTCGATGGTCCATGGTGCACGGTCGAAGCTCCATAATGCGCGGTCCACGATCCACGGTCCATGCGCTCCAGGGCCAGAGCCGGGTACCTCGAGGCAAGCGGAGAACCGGGAAGTGTTATTTTCGGGGTCGGTGGCGGTGGCGGAAAGGAACTGGCGCGGGTCGTCGATCCCGTTGAAGGTAACGGAAAAAGCAGCGCTGCCATCATCGCCGGTGGTGATGGGGGCCGTGCCGAGGAGGATCTCTCCCTCGCCGTAGCCGGACGGATTGCAGGCATTATTACCGAAGAATTCGACGGAAAAGGTAGTATTCGAAGCGCTGATCAGAGTTCCTTCGATAGTAACCGAGGCTCCGTCCACGTTGACGGATGTCAGAGTGGGAAATTCCTGGTTGTGGTTGCCGTTTGAAAGCAGTTCGATACCCAGGTTGCCGCTTTGGGAGATGGAATTGCCGACGATGGCAACGTTCAAGGCCCGGTCGACCAAAACACCGTCATAACCGTTGTAGTCAATGATGTTGGCGGCTCCGGGCTGGGAGCCGCCAATGGTGATGTCGCGAGTCGGGGCGCCGGTAACATCGATACCCTGGCCACCATTTGGAATCGCTGAGTTTGCGGAAGCGTTCGTGCCAATCCAGTTGCCCTGAATGACGTGATTGGTGCCGTTCAGGATATAGATGCCGTCGCGGGTATTTCCGGAAATCAGATTGCCGGAACCGGGCGCAGTGCCGCCAATGGTGTCGCTATTTGCCCCAAGCAGGCCGATACCTCCGAAGTTGGGCAAGGCGTTGGAACCGGACAAATCGGTGCCGATCCGATTGCCCAGAACCTGATTGGGGGCAACGGAGTACTGGTAAATTCCATAAAGTCGGTTGCCAGAAATCAAGTTCCCTTCTCCGGAGTTGGAGCCGCCGATCAGATTCTGAACGGTCCCGCGGCCAAGAACGACCCCATTGCTATTGGCCACAGGGGAGCTGCCGGTCACATCTGTTCCAATGCGGTTACCCTGGATCCGGTTATCGCTCGCATTCTCCGACAGGTAGATACCCGCACCGCCATTACCTGAAATGACATTCCCTTCGCCGGGGCCGGGACCGCCGATGAGATTGTCGGCGGCACTTTGGAAAAGAGCGAGGCCGGCATCGCGGTTGGGCAAAGCGGCCGCACCACCGGCATCGGTCCCGATCAAGTTGCCGAGTATCGAGTTGTTCTGGGTGGAGGCGCCGCTGAGCTGTATGCCGTCGCCATTATTGCCGGAAATAATATTGCCGGCGCCCGGAGCGGCGCCGCCGATGGTATTGGCAGCGGCATTTCCGAAGATGGAGACGCCGACGAGGTTGGGTAAGGCAGCAGATCCCGAATAATCGAGGCCGATGATATTGCCCTGGACGGAGTTGCCGGTAGTGCCGGCACCGAACATGGAGATGCCGCCGCGCGTATTGCCGGAGATGATGTTGCGGCCGCCGGGAACGGCAGCACCGATCGAGTTGCCGGAAGCGCCGTTGGCCAGGCCGACGCCGAAGCCGACATTTCCCAGAGCGACGGTGTCCGTGGAACTGGCGCCGATAAAGTTGCCGAGCACAGCGTTGTTTGTGGTTCCATCACCAAAAAGGACGACACCATAGTTGTTGTTGCCGGAAATGGCGTTGCCCAGGCCCCAGGTGGTGCCGCCGATGGTGTTAGCGGAAGCGCCGCCGCTGATGCCGACGCCGGAAGAAGCGTTGCCGAGAGCGGTCGTGCCGGACAAATCGGTTCCGATAATATTGTGTTGAATCCGGTTGTCGGTGGCGCCGGCCAGCAAAGCGACGCCGTAATTGCCGTTTGCGGAGATGACGTTGTAAGTACCGTCGCCGAGGCCGCCGACGAGGTTTGCGGGGGAAGAAATGCCGATGCCGCTGCCGGCGTTGCCGAGGGGAAATTGGCCGGTGATATCGGTGCCGATGTAATTGCCCTGCACGACATTGCCGGTGGAGCCGCCGAAAATGGAAATACCATCGCCCGAGGTGATGCCGTTGCCGGAAATCACGTTGCGTGCACCCGGAACGGTTCCGCCGATGGTATTGCCGCTGGAAACGCCGAAAATGCCGACGCCATAATCGTTTGGAAGGGCGGACGTGCCGCTGATGTCCGTACCGATGAGGTTGCCCTCGACGCGGTTGCGATTAGCAGAGATGAAAAGGGAGAGCCCGGTACCCAGGTTTCCCGAGATCAGATTGCCTTCGCCGGTGCCTGTGCCGCCGACGAGGTTATCGGTGGAAGTGATGACGTCGATGCCGTAGCCGTCAGGGCGGGCATTGGTTCCGGAAAAATCGGTGCCGATGTAATTGCCCTGAATGATGTTGGCACCTTCGGACCGGAGGAGAATGCCAATGTTGGCAAAATTATTGATTACAAAGCCCTTGATGGTAGTGTTGCCGCCATAAACGGCGAGGCCGATGGCGTCGGTTCCGGCGGCGGCGCCGTTCAATTCAATCAAAGGAACACCGGAGAAGCCCGGTTGGGTGGTGGCATCGAGAATGACAGGGCTGGTGATGTTGGGCAGAGATTCGGTCAGGGCGATGGATTTTTGTCCACCGCCGCCGATGTTGAAGGCGATCGTGTTCGAGCCGGGGTGGGCGTTGGCATCGAGAATGGCCTGGCGAAGAGAACCACCGCCGGCATCGGCGACGGTGTTGACCATATAAATCGTGGGAAGCAGCCGACCCTCGAGCACATCGAGCCGGGGCCGGAAATGCGGCTTGCTTTGCGTCCGTACGGAGGAGCGAATTGATTTTTTATTCGGAAAATACAGCAACACGTGGGGACTCCTTCAAAAAGCGCAAGGATGAAAAACGTATTCGTTCGTTGATTATTTGTCCTTCGGCAAAGAAGGACAGAAGAAGCGGGGAGCCGGCGAGTCAATAAATCGATTGTCGCAAAAAGCGGCAGCAAAAATCAAGCAGAAAATCAGAATTTTCGAAATAAACTGAAAATCGGTATTGCAGGAGTTTTCTCTTGCAATCGGCAGCAGGCGACCGGATAATCTTGCTCAACAGTCGCCCTACGGGGGCTTCCGGGGTGGAACTATCCAGGGCGAAGCCAAAAAAGGGGAGGGTCGCATGAAGTTCCAAATCGGAGAGATGACGGTCGGGGATATTCTGGACCGGGGACTGAAGCTACTTATCAATCGGCTACCTACGTTTTTCGCAATCAATTTGATCGTGCAAACACCATTACTGCTATATCAAATTCTGTTGCCGCAATTAATAGATCAGGGGAACATCGGCGCCTTATTTTTTCAGTCGGTTTCGGTCGTTATTCTTGCTTTAATTCTGACGCCGATTGGGAGCGCCGCAATTTTGCATGTGATAGCTCAAGGGTTTATCGATCGCCAGGTAGGGCTCGGCGATGCATTTCAATTCGCGTTTACGCGATTTTGGACCCTAATGTTCGGTTCGATCATTTTCGGGCTGGTGTTGGGCTTTGGGATTATTCTGTGTATTTTTCCGATGTTCATTTTCTTAACCTGGTACATCTTCTTTGGACAATGCATCGTAGTGGAGAAGCGTGGCGCAATCGACTCTTTTAACCGCAGTAAAGCGCTATCGGAGGGATTCCGACTGCGAATTCTGGGAGTCGCGTTTCTTCTCGGACTACTTCAGCTCATCTTTATAGGTTTGGCATCAGTCGTTTTGCAGAGGTTTTTTCCACCCGCTGAAGTGGTTCCCGTGCAGGGCGGAATTCGGGTCGTTTATAACACCACGAATCAGCTGATAAACGTTATTTTGAGTTTTCCGTTTAATGTTCTTGTGGGAACTTATGCGTCGATTTGCATCACGCTCTTGTATTTCGACCTACGCATACGCAAGGAAGGGTTCGATCTTGAATTAGCCGCACAACAGCGTTTCGCCGATCAGTCCCATGAGGCTTAGACGAAAATTTCCGGAAACCGCTGGAGTCTTGGGCGGGTTATTGATGGTCCTGCCGGCATTTGCCGCGCATCCGAGTGGGGGAGAAGTCCGACAAAAACTGGACGACATTTTTTCGCGTCCGGAGTTCACGGAAGAAAAACAGAATAACCTGTGGACCTGGCTCGCAAAGGTGCTTAGTAATTTTTTCCGATGGCTGGGCACACTCCACGAAGCGGTACCGGTTTTGTTCTGGATTATTCTGATTAGTTGCCTGGTGTTGTTGTTCTTGTTAGTAATCCACATCGTCTGGACCTTAAGGCGAGTATTCGGATTGGGCAGCAAACCGGCGGGGTTGGACGTCACCGCGGAAACGCGAAAACTACTGTCCCAGAGCTTTCTCAAACAAGCGCAGCAGTGCGCGGGACGGCTGGATTTTACCGAAGCCATCCGCTTTCTATTTCTTTCCTTGATTTACCGGTTCGATGAAACCGGAAACGTTTCTTTTCAAAAATCCTACACGAATCGAGAGTACCTTGATCTCTTTGCGGATCGCCAAAGAGTCTACGGGGATTTAAAAGTTTTTGTGGACACGCTCGATGACCATTGGTATGGACAGGTGCCGACGGATCGGCAGAATTACGAGCATTGCTGGGCCATCTATCAGACTTTAACATCGGTAAGCGCATGAATGGAGCCGGGAGTTCATCGAGATGGTGGTGGCTGGGACCGGCACTGTGTTTCCTGCTTCTGACAATTGTAGCGGTTTTGATCGGCGGAGCCGGCGGACAAAGTCCGCATGGAACCAGCTACGATGCTTCGCCCGAAGGGTTTCGCGCGGCTTACCTGCTGCTGGATGAGTTGGGTTATCCGGTAGTGCGTTCGAAGCGAGTGATCGAGTCCGCAGTCAAGATAGTAGCTTTTCCGCAGTTCGCGAAAAAAGACGTCGATGTATTGGGACGGTGGGTGCAAGACGGCGGGCTGCTGATCCTGGCAGATGATGGGCAGGAGTTTGCCCAGCAGCTGGGGGTGACTTTAGAGATCCGGTCACTGCCGGGAGATCCGGATGACGAGCCGGCCGAGGGATGGGGAGTCGAGCGCCTGGCGGGGGGAATCAAACAGGTAAGCTGTCCAGGGCAGCAGGGGCGTGTCGAGGTAACGGCCGGCGGAAAACCGTTTATTACCGTTCATCGCATGGGGCGAGGGGAAATATGGCTGGCGAATCGGCCGGAGTTTTTCAAGAACCGGCAGGTACGCCGAGCGGACAACAGCATGTTGATATGCAGGCTGGCGGAAGAGGTGCTGCAAAGGAGGTCCGGCAAGTTGGCGTTCGACGAATACTTTCACGGCATGCGCGATCGGCCGGGAGCGACGGAATTGATGTTGCAACCGCCCGCACTGTGGGTGACGTTGCAGGGGGTGGTCTTGCTGGGGTTGCTGATGTGGCATTATGTGCCGAAATTCGGGACGCCACGCCCGGACACAACGGTACAGCGGCGCTCGAAGGAAGAATTCCTGGGGGCGATGGCAGCGCTTTTGGAACGCAAAGGCGATTACGCGGAAAGCTATCGGACCGTGCGGGAAGACCTGCTGCGGGACATGGAGCAGGAGCTGGGACTGGCCAGCGGCGCGCCGGTCGACCCAAGCATAGAGGAGGCGCTGCGGCGAGAGCGAATCCGACCGGACCTACCGCTGGAACGGTTACGAGGCGGCGACAGCGCGGCAAAAATCGGCCGAGACGATTTTTTGGCAGGGATGAACGATCTGCAAACCATTCGGGATGAGTTTTTTAATGGAAGACACCATCGGTAAACTGTACGCTGCCGCCCGGCAGGAAATCGGCAAAGTGATCGTGGGGCAGGATGACGTCATTGAGCAAATCCTGGCGTCCTTGTTTGCCGGAGGGCACGTTCTTGTCGAGGGCATTCCGGGGACGGCGAAAACGCTGTTGGTGCGAGTAGTGGCGCGGATTTTCGATTGTCCTTTCAAGCGCATCCAGTTCACGCCGGACTTGATGCCGGCCGACATCATCGGCACGAACATTTTCGACCCGGAACAGCGTCGATTTCAATTTCGTCCCGGACCGTTGTTCTCCCAGTTCATTCTGGGCGATGAAATCAACCGGGCGCCGGCGAAAACACAATCGGCGCTCTTGGAAGCGATGCAGGAACGGCAGGTGACCGTGGATGGGACGACGTACCCGCTGCCCGCGGCCTTTACCGTGTTCGCCACGCAGAATCCGATCGAACAGGAAGGTACCTATCCCCTGCCGGAAGCGCAACTGGACCGGTTCATGATGAAGGTAATCGTTTCCTATCCGGATGCGGCCCAGGAAGTAGAGATTCTCCGGGTCCACCAGCAGGGGATTCGGGTGGACGACCTGGGGCGTTTCGGGTTGCAGAAAGTGGGGAGTGAAAAAGAACTGCTTAGCGCGCAAGAGGAGATTCGCAACCGGACGATCCGGGACGAATTGCTGGCATATTTGGGCAAGGTGATCCGGGCGACGCGGGAAAACATGCGCGTGGAAGTTGGGGCGAGCCCGCGGGCGGGATTGATGTTGCTGGCCGCCGCCAAGGCGCGGGCGGCGCTCGCGGGCCGAAATCATGTCTTGCCGGACGATATCAAAGCGGTGGCGAAGCCGGTGTTGCGGCATCGGCTTCTCTTGAAAGCCGGGGCGGAGGTAGACGGCTACCGGCCGGATGACGTCCTGGACGAAATTCTGACACGGACGGAGATACCGCGATGATGGTAGTACCGACGCGACGGCTGGTCCGGTGGGGTATTGCCGGAGCGGCAGCGTCGTTTCTGGTCATTGTTTTTCCAGCTGCGTGGGTGCCCCTGGCGGCATTTAACTTGTTGTTGATCGGGGCAGCGGTCGTGGATTGGCTGCTGACTCCTGCCGCGACGGTGTTGGAGGTGAGCCGGGTGGCACCGGAGCGAATGTGGCTTTTGGCGAATGAGGAGGTGGTATTGCAGGTGCAGAACCGGTGCGGGTCGCCGCTCCAAGTCCGGGTGCGGGACACAGCGCCGGAAGCCTTGCGACCGCAAACGGAAGAACTGGAGAGCGCCGTCCCCGCGCACGGGCAGACCCGATTTCGGTACGCAGTGCGATCGGTGGCGCGGGGCCGACACGTGTGGGGAAATATTCATTTGCGGTATCGGTCGATCCTGGGTTTATGGGAAAAGGAAGCACTATTTGCCGGCGCCAGCGAAATCAGGATTTATCCCAATTTTTCCGCCCTGGAGCGGTATCACTTGTTGGCGCAAGCGAACCGTCTGGAAACTCTGGGAATTCGCAAGGTGCGGCTACGAGGAGGGGCGTGGGAGTTTGAATCGTTGCGGGAATACGCACACGGGGATGACATACGGTTGATCGACTGGAAAGCGACAGCCCGGCGGCGGAAACTGATCGTGCGCAATCAGGAGGCCGAGCGCAACCAGACAGTGTTGATTTTGGTGGATTCGGGCCGGCTCATGAACGCGGAGGTGGAAGGGGCAGCGAAGCTCGATTACGCGATCAACACGGCGTTGTTGCTGGCGCACGTGGCCCTGAGGCGGGGGGACAAGGTCGGGCTGGCATCGTTTTCGCACAAGGTGCACGCCTGGGTGATGCCGCGGGCCCACTTAGCGCAAAATCGGCTGATCTCGGAAAGCTTGTTTGATCTGCACGGGGATTTCAGCGAAAGCGATCACGGGCAATGCCTGCGGCTGGTGAAATCGCGGTATCCGAAACGTTCGTTGCTGGTGATGCTGACCGATTTCGTGGACGCGGCCACCGCCGCCGACATGATTGCGAACGTGCAATCGGCGGGCCGGCGGCACCTGGTTTTGTTCGTGGCGCTCAAGGATCCGTTTCTCGAAAAAGCGGCCCGGAGTTATCCGCGCGAACGATTCGAAGGATTCCGCAAGGCGGCAGCAGTGGACTTGCTGCACGATCGGCGCGAAGTGCTCGAACGCTTGCGGCAAATGGGCGCTCACGTGATCGATGCGGAACCGGGCGCGGTGACGCCGCCCTTGATCAACCGGTACCTGGAAATTACGCAGCGCGGGCTTCTGTAGAAACGATCTGAAAAAAGGGTCCGACCCGCGATATGGCCGTGCGGGAATTTGCAGCACCTTGGCCCGACGCGCAAGCGAGGTATACACTCCCCTCGCTTGCGCGTCGGGCCAAGGTGCTGCTGAATCGCACACGTTTAATTAGGATCAGGGGATCTGAGCCCTTTTTGAGCGACCGGCCCAACCGAAATAGATGAACAGGAACAAAGCAGACAGGAAGGCGACGAGCCAGCGTACGGGCTGGGCGAAATGCGGAGTAATGTAGGCTTCGATATGGCCGGCGATAATGAGCAGGACGACGCAGCCGCCGAGCAAACCGAAGGCATCGCGGGCAGCCCGTTTCAGGGCCTCGCGGCGCGACAATCGGCCGGGAGAAATCACCGCCCAGCCGAGCATGAGGCCGGCGCCGCCAGAAATGCAAATGGCGGTTAGTTCGAGAACGCCATGACAAAGAATCAAGGAATAGAAATCCGCAAGGTATCCGTGGAGCCAAACAACACCGGAGAGCGTTCCCAGCATACGGCCGTTGAAAACCAGGATGAATACTCCCGGCAGGCAAATGAGCGCTCCGAGGGCAAACATTTTCATGGCGACGAAGACGTTATTGAAAATGATCGCGACAGCCACAAGCGGACTTTGGGCAAAGGGAAAATTGAAATTCCCCCGATATTCCCCCTGCTGTTGTTCGAGCCGCAGATTTTCGTATTCGACAATTTGTTCTGAGAAGAGGGAATAGGCAATTTCGGGATCGCGCGCGACCGCCAAAAAGGAAACGAGACTGGTACCCAAAAACAGGGCGGCGGCGATCAAGATGGGGCGGGCCTGGCGGCGGATCAAGCGGGGAAAGCCTCGAATTAAAAAGGTAAAGAAAGGCCGGACATCGAGGCGCCTGGCAGCGTAAACCTGGCCGTGCGCGCGAGCCGCCAAGAGATTGAGATACTCGATCAGTTCCGGGTCGCCATCGCGGGTGCGGGCACGGGAGAGATCGATGCTCACCTGGCGATAGAGGCGGCAAAGCTGTTTGACTTCTTCCACAGTGAGGGAGGAGACGCCGGAGCGATCCAGGCGATTGAGAAGGCTGGTAAGTTCCTGCCAGCGTTGCTTGCGGATTGGTTGCATGGATGTATTCTAAAGCTAGGCAAAACGGTATGGCAATTGGTGGTGAGAGGCGGTGGGTATGGAATGGATCGACAAGGTTCGGATTGAGACGCCGGAACAGATCGATGTCTCGCTGGAGATTGCGGGGCTGGGATCGCGGTTCGTGGCCTGGGTGGTCGATTTGCTATACAAGACTTTGTTTCTCGTTCTCCTTGTTCTGTTGGCGGCGATCGTATCAGCGCTGTTGGGTTCCGATCCGGCAGATTTCGGCCGGATGATGGTGCTGGCGATTCTGCTGGCGATCGGTACGTCGTTTATGTTGGGGTACAACATTTATTTCGAAGTGCAGCGGAACGGGCAAACGCCCGGCAAAAAAACGGCCGGCATTCGCGTGATACGGGAAGGCGGAAGCCCCGTGGATTTTTCGGCAGCAGCGGTGCGAAACATATTAGCGCTCGCGGATTTCCTGCCGCTTTTTTATCTGTTGGGAGGTTTACTGGTGCTCTTAAACGCCCGGGGTCAGCGGCTGGGCGATATGGCGGCGGGAACGATCGTCATTCGCGAACGCCGGCAGGACGCTCCGGAAAACCCAGAAGAAATGATTGAAAAATTCGCATCGGAAGAATTTGTGTTCACCGGCGAACAACTGGGCAAATGTGAAGCCGGCGACCGGCACATTTTGAAGACTTTCTTCCAGCGCTATGGAACGTTAAAGGAGCGTCCGCGGCGGGAATTGGCATTGAAACTGGCGGATGAGTTTCTTCGCAAAACGAGCTATGAGCCTGCCAGTCCTCTCGTTGAGGGAGTCCGGGCTGTTGGCTTTCTGGCAACGTTGTATCGAGATTTGGAAACGATGGCGCGGCAGGAGGGCGGGGCGTGAGGCGATACGTCGCGGGGTATTCTAACGTTAAGGAATCTATCCTGCGTGCCCCGCCTCGATGGGCTTACCCTTGCGCCGCTCGCGTCGGGGCGGGGCACGCAGGATAGATTCCCGTTGGACTGAACCGCGGGCTTGC
>Ga0306924_10000636_pt1 | contig 29858 bp, 32 predicted proteins | sample sta12Can44000111_FD_203756 | JGI IMG/M metagenome (GOLD analysis project Ga0306924, IMG submission 203756) | Lab enrichment of tropical soil microbial communities from Luquillo Experimental Forest, Puerto Rico - statanox.12C.anox.44.000.111 (v2)... | ecosystem: Environmental > Terrestrial >... | reverse complement strand
TTCCTCAACGCTCAGGAGATCGTCACCGCCATGACCATAGGCGACTACCCGGAATATCTCGCGCTCGGCTATCTCCTCAACCAGCACATGCTGCTGCCCGACGATGTCGTCACCGGCGTCGATTACGACGAGGAGCTTGCCGTGGTGGTCGTGCGCACGCAGCGCAAGACCAACTATGAGAAGAAACTGAAGAAGAAGGTGCAGACCTCGGGCTGCGCCCAGGGCACCGTCTTCGGCGACCTGATGGAGGCATTGGAAGGGGTCACGCTGCCGCACGCCGAGCTGCGCACCTCCTGGCTCTATGCGCTCACCAACAAGATCAACACCACGCCGTCGCTCTACCTCGAAGCGGGCGCCATCCACGGCTGCGTGCTGGCGCAGGAGGACAGGCCGCTTGTGTACATGGAGGATGTCGGCCGTCACAATGCGGTCGACAAGATCGCGGGCTTCATGTTCAGGCACCGCGTTCCGCCGCACGACAAGATCTTCTACACCACCGGGCGGCTCACCTCGGAGATGGTGATCAAGACAGTGCGCATGGGAATCCCGATCCTGGTCTCGCGCTCGGGCTTCACCGCCTGGGGCGTCGAGCTCGCGCGCAAGGCAAACCTCACTCTCGTCGGGCGCGCGCGCGGCAAACGCTTCGTCGCGCTCTCCGGCGAGGACCGTATCGTGTTCGATCAGGACCTGCGCTACGTCGAGGAGGAGAGCGCAAAACACCGGCGCAAGGCCGCCGTGCATGACGATTGACCGCCCGCTCGGGGTGGTGCTCGCGGGCGGGCTGGCGCGACGCATGGGAGGCGGCGACAAGGCGCGCCTGCGCATCGGCGGCCGCACCATTCTCGAGCGCGTGCTGGCGCGACTCAAACCGCAATGCGCGCGCCTCATCCTCAACGCCAACGGCGATCCTGCCCGCTTCGCGGATACCGGCATTGCCGTCGTCTCCGACACCGTCCCCGATTTTGCGGGGCCGCTTGCCGGCATCCTTGCCGCACTCGAATGGGCCGCGGCGCAGGCGCCCGGGATCACCGATGTGGCAAGCGTGCCCGGCGACTGCCCGTTTCTGCCCGATGATCTCGTGGCGCGGCTGTTGGCGGCACGCGTGGCGCAACGCACACGCCTTGCCTGCGCCCGCTCGGGCGAGCGCCGCCATCCCGTGGTCGGCCTGTGGCCGGTCGACCTGCGCGGCGACCTGCGCAAGGCGCTGGTTGAGGAAGGCCTGCGCAAGATCGAGGCCTTCACAGCACGCCATGGGGTGGCCGTGGCGGACTGGCCGACGTCGCCCTTCGACCCGTTTTTCAACGTCAACAGGCCCGAGGATGCGGCCGAGGCCGAGCGCATTGCGGCGCAGATTGCCGCCACCTGAGCCCTTGATCTCCCCCGCAATCGACAGATATTCGGTGATAACAATACCAATGAGGAAAATGCCCATGCGCGCCTTCGTCGTCGCCTGCCTTGTGGCCGCACTGATCGCGATCTGCGCCGTCGTCGCACTCAACCGCTTTCAGAAGCCGGCCGAGATCGCGTTCGCGACCTCGTCAGTGCGCATCTGAGTAGAGGCCACATCGTCATTGCCGGGCTTGACCCGCAAGTCCGGTTTACCGGATTTGCGGCCACTTAAAGGTGCGGACCTCGGGCAAGCCCGAGGTCCGGTGCAAGCCATCCTTCTTCGCAAGAAGATGGATGCGCGGGTCAAGGGCCCGCGCATGACGAGAAGAAAGTTGCATCACCCGACGAGTGACGCGTAGGAAAGAAATCCCACGCTGCTGCCCGGCACGATCTCGGTTGTCTCCTCCGGCAGCTCGATCAGCCCGTCGGTCTTGGTCAGCGACGTGATCACACCTGCCCCGTCCTGGGGATGCTTGTGTGCGGCAACGCCTCCGTCGCCGTCACAGGCGAGCCTGACCCGCACATATTCGCGGCGGCCCGCTTTCTTGCGGTAGGCAAAGGCCGCGCGCACCGGCATCGGCACAAGCGGCACCGCCTGCGCGCCGGCAAGCCGCAGCAGGAGCGGCCGCACCACGCGCGCGAAGGTCACGTAGACCGCGGCGGGATTGCCGGGCAGGCCGATGAATGCCGCATCCGCACCACTGGTGGCGCCCGGGATGACGCCCATCGCCACCGGCCGGCCGGGCTTGATGGCGACGCGCCAGAACACCAGGCGTCCGACGGTCTCGACCGCGCGCCGCACATGGTCGGCCTCGCCGGTCGAGACTCCGCCCGAGGTGAGCACGAGATCGTGGCCGTGCGCTGCGGTGGTAAGCGCGCGCGCCAGCGCCTCGGGATCATCGGGGAGGATGCCGAGATCGGTCGCAGCGCCACCCAGCCGCTCGATCAGGCCGGTGAGCAGATAGCGATTGGCATCAAACAGGGCGGGCGCGGGCCGGGCCGTGCCTGGCTCGACGATCTCGTCACCGGTCGAGAACACGGCGACGTGCACGCGGCGGCGAACCTCGAGCGCGGTGAGCCCCAGTGCGGCGGCAAGCGCCACGTCCTGCGCCGCAAGCCTGCGGCCGGCCGGCAGGACGACCGCTCCAGCTCGCACATCCTCGCCGGCCAATCGACGGTTGGCGCCGCGGTTAAGCCCCGCGGGCGCGATCACAACGTCGCCCTCGACGCGCACGTCCTCCTGCATGAACACCGTGTCGGCGCCAGCCGGCATCGGCGCGCCGGTGAAGATGCGCATCGCCTCCCCTGCCCCGAGCGGGCGGGAAGCCGCATGGCCAGCCGTCAGCCGATCGACCACCGACAGCCGGCTGTCCCCAGCACCGGCGAGGTCGGCATGACGCACCGCGTACCCGTCCACGGCCGAGTTATCGAATGGCGGAAGGTCGATGGGCGCCGCAATGGCGCCCGCCAGCACGCGTCCGCATGCCGCTCGCAGCGCAATGCTCTCGGTCTCTGCAACCGGCGCGATCCGCTCGTTGATGATCCGCTCCACTTCGGCCACGGGAAGGAGCGGACCCGAGAACGCGAAGCAGTCGTCGGTGAGCTGCGCCATCGGACACCCGGGCTATTTCGCCGCCACCGGCATGCCGCCGACCGGCGCGGCGTGGCGAAGGAGGGTGTCGACGATGGCCTCGACATCGTTGAGGTCAACGCGGGGAACGCGAATGCCGGGAATGGGAGCGTCCGAGGCAATGGCCACGATCGCGGGATCGCCGGGATGCAGCAGCGGCTTGCCGACCTCGGCGCGATACACTTCGAGCTTGGGATGGCTGCCGCCCTTGTAGCCTTCCACCAGGATGAGATCGACCGGGCTCATCTTCGCGACCAGCATGGTCAATGTGGCCTCGGGCGCCTCGCGCAGCTCGTGCACTATGGCCCAGCGCCGCAACGAGCCCACCACCACCTCGGTGGCCCCGGCCATGCGGTGGGTATGGGAATCCTTGCCGGGCCGATCGATGTCGAACGAATGGTGGGCGTGCTTGACCGTGGACACCGTGAGCCCGCGCGCGACGATGCGCGGGATCACATTGGCCAACAGCGTGGTCTTACCCGAGCCGCTCCAGCCGGCAAGGCCGATCATGCGCATGCAGCATCATAGCAAACTACTCCGCGGCCTGCATGGCGCCGCGCCCCGGAGCGGGCGGGATCTTGCCCTTGGCGGCTTCCTTCTCCGCCCACAGGCTGTGGTGCTGCTTCGCCCAGTTGGCATCGACGGTGCCATCCCACATGCCTTCGAAGGCACCTTCCATGCCCATGGTGCCGATGTAGATGTGACCGAGCATGACGGCAACAAAAAGCACCGCGGCCACGCCGTGCACAATCTCGGCAAGCTGCATGTTGGCGATGTTGGTGCCGTAGAACGGAAACATGAGGACATATCCGCTCACCGCGACCGCTCCGCCGCCCAGCACCACGATCCAGTAGATCAGCTTCTGCCCCGCGTTGAAACGATCGGAGGGAGGATGCTTCTTACCCACGATGCCGCCGCCCTCGCGCAGCCATTCGACGTCAACCCGGCTCGGAAAGTTCCAGGCGATCCACATCAAAAAAATGAGCACCACACCGAGCGTGAACGGGAAGCTGAGATAATTGTGGGCGTATTTCGCCCATTCCGACCAGGTCGTGAAGGCTTCCGGGCTCATCAGCGGAAGCAGCAGCGGCTTGCCGAACGTGATGTTAAGGCCGGAGACGGCAAGGATGATGAAGCAGGTCGCCGTCATCCAGTGAACCGCGCGTTCGAAGGCGGAAAAGCGCACCAGCACGCGCCCGGAGCGGCCGGCCTCAAGCCGCACCATGCCGCGGATGAGATAGAAGAGAACGAGGAGCGCCAGCATTCCGATTATCGCGACGCCACCGATCCAGCGCAGCGTCACCTCGTGGAAATGCCGCCAGTCGCGGCCGGCGGGCTGCTCGATCGTATACGCTCGCACGTCGGGGATCGTCCCACGTCCTTGGATGCGGTTGAGCTCGCGCAGCAACTGGTCCTCGCTCACCGAGCTCGCCGTGGGATTGACCGAGTGGTCGGGGTTGCGCTGCTGGGCGCTCGCCAAGGGCGCAGCGGCAAAGATCGTCAACAGCAACAAGGCGCCGAGCACACAACGCATGTTAACGACGGGCATCGCCATGGGAATCATCTCCTCAAGTACATAGAGGACCTCGTCATGGCCGGGCTCGTCCCGGCCATCCACGTCTTGCTTGCGGCGAGGAAGACGTGGATGCCCGGACCAAGTCCGGGCATGACGAGCGAAGTATTTGGCTCGACCATTCCGAACCGCTACGACCCGATCGTCTCGCGGTAGGCGGTTTTCCAACCCCAGGCGCCGGAGCCGTAGCCGCGCTTGGCGACCCGCTCCTTGTAGATCTGCGCAATGATCTCGCCGTCGCCGGCGAGCAGCGACTTGGTCGAGCACATCTCCGCGCACAGCGGCAGTTTTCCCTCCGCCAAACGATTGGCGCCGTATTTCTCGAACTCCTCCCGCGAGCCGTCTGCTTCCGGTCCACCCGCGCAATACGTGCACTTGTCCATCTTCCCGCGCGAGCCGAAATTCCCCACCTTGGGATATTGCGGGGCACCGAACGGGCAGGCGTAGAAGCAGTAGCCGCAGCCGATACACAGATCCTTGGAGTGCAGCACCACGCCGTCGGCGGTGGTGTAGAAGCAGTTGACCGGGCAGACGGCCTGGCAGGGGGCGTCGGTGCAGTGCATGCAGGCCATGGAGACCGAGCGTTCGCCCGGCTTGCCGTCGTTGATGGTGACCACCCGCCGCCGGTTGATGCCCCACGGCACCTCATGCTCGTTCTTGCAGGCGGTGACGCAGGCATTGCACTCGATGCAACGGTCGGCGTCGCAGAGAAATTTCATCCGCGCCATTGTCGAGCCTCCTTACGCCGCCCTGATCTGGCACAGCGTGGCTTTGGGTTCCTGCATCCCGGTGACGGGATCGAACCCGTAGGTCGTGACGGTGTTCACGCTCTCGCCGAGCACGATGGGATCGCAGCCCTGGGGATATTTGAGCCGCTGATCGACGCTCTGGAACCAGCCGGCGAAATGGAACGGCATCCAGGCCACGCCCCTGCCCACGCGTTCGGTGACCAGGGCCTTGACGCGAGTGACCTTGCCCGGCTCCATCTCCGGCCCCCAGACGTGCACCCAGGCCCCGTCCCTGATGCCGCGCTCGGCGGCGTCCGCTGGATTGATCTCGACGAACATGTCCTGCTGGAGCTCGGCGAGCCATTTGTTGGAGCGCGTCTCCTCGCCGCCGCCCTCGAACTCAACCAGCCGGCCCGAGGAGAGGATGAGCGGGAATGATTTGGCAATGCCCTTGTCCACCGCCGTCTTCTGCACGGTGAAGCCGACATTGGGCACGCGGAACTGCTTGGCATCCGGCAATGTCGGATATTTCGCCACCAGGTCCGGGCGCGGCGTGTAGATCGGCTCGCGATGCACGGGGATCGCATCGGGCAAGCCGAACGCGTTGGCGCGCGCCTTGCCGTTGCCGTAGTGGATGCAGCCGTGCGCCATCGCTACGCGCTGGATGCCGCCGGAGAGGTCGATCGACCATGACACGGTGTCGGGGTTGGCACCGCCGATGCGCTCGATGGTCGCCCTTTCGTCGTCGGTCAGATCCTTGTCCCAGCCATGCTTCTTGAGCACGGCGTAGGTGAACTCGGGATAGCCACCCGGCAGCTCGGCGCCGACGGGGGCATTGGGGCCCTCGGCCAGAAGATTGTCCTTGCGGCTCGACCCATCCGGAAGCTTCACCTCGCGCTCCACGCCGAAGCGGGCACGGAAGGTGCTGCCGCCGTCCATCACCTTGAGGTTGGTGTTGTAGAGCGTATGGGTGCCGGGATGCTTCAGCTCCGGCTTGCCCCAGCACGGCCACGGCAAGCCGTAATAGTCGCCCTTGCAGGGCCCATCCTTCGCGCGCAGCGTAACCAGGTCGAAGTCCTTCTGGTTCGCCATGTGCAGCTTCAGCCGCTCCGGCGACTGGCCGCAATAGCCCGTCGACCATCCGCCGCGATTGATCTCGCGCAGAATGTCCTCGGAGTCCGGCTGATTGCCCTCCACCTTGATGTTCTTGAACATCGGCTCCGCAAAGCCGAGCTTCTTCGCGAGCAGATACATCGCCTCGTAGTCGTCCTTCGATTCGAAGATCGGCTTGACGATCTGCTCGCCCCACTGCAGCGAGCGGTTCGAGGCCGTGCGCGAGCCCGAGGTCTCGAACTGGGTGCAGATGGGCAGGAGATAGGTGTCGTTCCTGCGCTCGGAGAGCACCGCCCAGGTGGTTGGGTGCGGATCGCCGACGACCAGCAGATCGAGCTTCTCGATCCCCTTGGCCGCCTCCGGCATGCGGGTCACGGTGTTGCCGCCGTGACCGAACACGACCATGGCCTTGAGATTGTCCTTCTGCGCGACCTGATCCTTCGGCAAGAGCGTCGCGTCGAACCAGCGGGTGGACGGAATGCCGGGCGCCTGCATGATTTCCTTGGAAGCGAAGCGCGACAGCACCCAATCGTAGTCGACCTCCCAGACGCGCGACCAATGCTTCCAGGCGCCCTCGGCGAGCCCGTAGTAGAGCGGCAGCGTCACGATATCGAGGCCGAGATCGGTCGCGCCCTGCACGTTGCAGTGGCCGCGGAAAATGTTGGCGCCGTTGCCGAAGTTGCCCACATTGCCGGTCGCAAGCAGCAGGATGCAGCTTGCCCGTACGTTGGCGGTGCCGGTCGAGAACTGGGTCTGTCCCATCGCCCAGATCAGACACGATGGCCTTTGCTTGGCGAAGGTCTCCGCCACCCGCTTGAGCTGCGCCTCCGGGATGCCGGTGACGCGCTCGACCTCGTCGGGCGTCCACTTCTCGACTTCCTTGCGCACATCGTCCATGCCGTAGACGCGCTGGCTGATGAACTCCTTGTCCTCCCAGCCGTTCTGGAAAATATGCCAGAGCATGCCGTAGATGGTCGCGATATGCGTGCCTGGCCGCACGCGCACATATTCCGTCGCATGCGCCGCCGTGCGGGTGAGGCGGGGGTCGAGGACAATGAAATTGGCGCGGTTGAGCTCCTTGCCCTCGATCAGGTGCTGGAGCGAGACCGGATGCGCCTCCGCCGGATTGCCGCCCATGATCATGAGCGTCTTCGAGTTGCGGATGTCGTTGTAGCTGTTGGTCATCGCGCCGTAGCCCCAGGTATTGGCTACGCCGGCAACCGTGGTCGAATGGCAGATGCGCGCCTGGTGATCGACGTTGTTGGTGCCCCAGAACGCTGCAAGCTTGCGAAAGAGGTAGGAGCCCTCGTTGGAGAACTTGGCGGAGCCCAGCCAGTACACCGAGTCCGGTCCCGACTGCTCCCGGATTGCTGCAAGCTTGTTGCCGATCTCCTCGATCGCCTGCTCCCAGCTCACCTTCGTCCACTGGCCGTTGACGAGCTTCATCGGATATTTGAGCCGCCGGTCGCCGTGCACGAGCTCGCGCACCGCGGCGCCCTTGGCGCAGTGCGAGCCGCGGTTGATGGGCGAATCCCAGCTCGGCTCCTGGCCGATCCAAACCCCGTTTGCGACCTCGGCCGTGACCGTGCATCCGACCGAGCAGTGCGTGCAGATGTTCTTGCGGATGACGACCTCGGCTCCTGCCGGCGGCGGCGGTCCGGCATGGGCCTTGCGCACGGAGGTGAGCGGCAGCGTGCCGAGCGCGGCAAGACCGCCGCCGAGGAGGCCCGAGCGGCGCAGCAACGTGCGCCGATCAATCCCGCGATCCGTTTCCCCCTGCATTGCGGGGAAGGCGCTGCGGGTGCTGTGACGTTGCGTTCTCCTGATCAGCACGATCGCCTCCTCAGCCCGGATAGCGGTTGACGCGATAGAAGGTCTTCACATGCTCGGTCTCGCGGTAGCGGGACTTTCGCTTCTCGTCGCTGCTCTCGGTGTCGGCCTGAGCGGTTTGCGCGAGCGGCCCCGCGGCGGCCGCTGCGAGCGTCGCGCCGCTGCCGAGGGCGCGAAGGAACTCGCGGCGCCCTACCCTTGGCTTGCGTTCTTTTCTCATTGGGCCCCTCCTCGTGCGAATCCGGTCATGGCGGCAGTGCGAACGCCTGCCTCTCGATCTCCACGAATACCCGTCCGAGCGCTCCAACGCTGCGATAGAAATCGGCGGCCTCGGCGTGCTCGAGATCGGCAAAGAAGCGCCCGATCCAGGGCGCGAGGTGCTGGTCGAATAGCTCGCGCTCGGTCTCGGCTCCCGCGTCGTAACGGCGGCTTGCGAGCCCCGACATGATCTCGCACAGGATCGCAGCGTGATCCTCGGGCTCGGACTGCCCGTGCGCACGCTCGATACCGAGCCGGCTCAAATGCGCGCGCAGCCGCGCCAGCGGCCGCTCATGCAGGAAGCCGCTGAGGTAATACGAGCCATAGGGCAGAAGCTCGCCGCGACCGAGCCCGATGAACAGATTGAAATATTCGCGCTCGAGGCGCGCCACGTCGGCGCGGCTTGCTGCCTCGGCGAGAGCGGCATGGGCAACGCCGAGTGCGGTCGCATCGCCGTGCAGCTTGGCGATGCGTCCGAGCAGCGGCTCATCCGGGGCGCGCGCGAGCAGCGTCGCAAGCAGTGCATATTCCTGCGCGCGTGCGGCATCGACCTCGTCGAGCGCGGGAGAGCTCGGCTGAACGTCGTAAAGGTCCGGACGCAATGCGGCGCGGTCGACACCGGTTGCCTTCTCGACCGAGAGCACGCGATCGGCCGGCACCCGCGACCAATTGGATACCGACGGCTGCGAAATGCCAATGCTGCGCGCAAGCGAGCCAACCCCGCCCGCTGCGCGGATTGCGTCTTTCAGTCCCTGGTCCCGCATTGGGCGTTTTGTTGGTTCTAATTATTATAGTTCAAAGCTATCGCCGGAAACGCACGCAGGGTCAATAGCGCGAGGCTATGGGTAGTGTCCTATTAGGACACTACAAGGCTATGAGCCGTAGGGGCGAGGTACCAGCGCGTTTACGCGCGTCTTCGACGCGCTATGCCTCGCCCTACTCATCGGGGCAGCGCGCCGCCGTGCGAGCGTCTCGGCGGCGGCGCGGGATCCGGGCGCTGCTTGCCTTGTGTTGCAGGCTCAAGCCTTTCCGCCGATTCGAGCGCGGCCCGATCCGGCTCGCCAGGCTTGCTTGCATCCTGCGTCAAGCGCGCGGTGCAGTCAGTCGTATCGGAGAGGACGGCTCGCTCGATCGGCGGAGGCGTCTCCTTCGTTTCTTGCGGCGAGGAGGCGGTATCGTCGGCCGTGCCCGCGATGTTGCGGCCGACGAACCGCGCGACCTGGCGCCGCAGGTCGTCCGTCATCTCCAGAGGCCCGAAGCCTGCAATCGCGTCCGGCGCGTTGAAGTCCCACGAATTCTCCGACAGCCCGATGAAATCCCGAATCGCGGGATCGACTGTCCAGGCGCGGCGAAGCGCCGCACGGGTCAGCTCGGGCGGTACCCCCGGTGCAAGAAATGCGCGGATGTCGGTCTCGGCGGTAATGGAGTCGATTGGCGGGAGCTTGGTGAGGTCGGGGATGAAGTCTGTAATGCTTTGCGTTTGAAGCGATGTTTTCTCGACAGCCTCGGTCTGCTCCCCTACCCCCGCAATCCGTGCTTCCCCAGCTTGTGAGTCGAGGGTCGCTTCTTGCGGCAACCGCGTCGAAGAAGCATCACCGCCACCCTCCCCTAAACGGGGTGAGGGAGCGGCTTTGCGCTTGCGGCGCGACCAGCGGGCGATGAAATTCTCGCGCTGGCTCATTGCGGCTCTTTCTCCGCGCTGCCGCGCCCCCCCATGCCCTGCACATCCGTCTCGTCGCGCTGGCGCTTGTAGAACGGGCGCTCGACATGGTGCTCGGCAACGAAGCGAGCGATCTGCGCCTGTACCGGCGCCGGCATCGCCACGGTATCGACGAGGTCGCTGCCGGTTTCGGTCCACGCCTCGCCCTCGGCGGGATCGGCGGTGACCGCGAACAGCGCGTAGGGCGGCTCGCCACCGGTCGGACGCAGCGCAACCCACAGCTTGGCCGCCCCGGACGCGAGATTGTCGCGATAATTGCCGGTCTCGGTCCGATAGAGCGCGATCTCGGCGGCGCCGGCATAGAACGTGGCGCCCCCCTCGTCCTGCGACAATTTCGTCCAGGGCGAGGCGGCCGGCACTCCCGCGAGCACGGAGGCGGCCTGCCATGTGAAATCGGTCCAGGGGCTTTGCGCCTTGCGCCGTTCCACGACCACCCCGACCGCGATTGTCGCGAGCGCGCCAATGCCGCTCACGACACCGGCTCCCCTTGATCGACCGGCAGGCCGGTGATGAGGTTTTGCGGCTTCATGCGCAGCATGCGGTCCTCGGTCATCGCCAATATCAGATAGATGGCATTGCCGACCGCCTTTTCCATGACCCTTGCCGCATCGCACAAGGTCAGCCGATAGAGACCGACAATCTGCTCGCGTGCGGATTCCGTGAGTTCCTGGCCGTGCCACAGCGCGTCGCCGATCGCGGTCGCCTGCGCATCAAGGCCGATATACCAGGTGAGATCCACGTCGATGGCCTCGACGAGCGGCTCCACTTCCGCCCGCAGCGCCAATAGATGCGCGAGCCAGCGTTCCATCGCTTGCGCGAGCGCGGCAAGCCCGCGCCGGCCAGCGGTGAGATCGAGCGCCATGTCGAACCGATCGCTGCGCTCGAAATAGCTGACCGCATTTTCGTCGTTCAGGACTTCAATCTCGCCCGGCGGCGGCAAGCCGAGCATCGCAACGAGCGGCGAGACCGGCTGCGGACTCGCCTCCGATACCGTCTCCTCGTCGGCCGCAATCAGCGAGCCGCCATGCAGCGCGAGGCGCTGCGGGCGAAAGAACAGCTCGGCCGCGCGCAGGACAAAGGCATCATCGCAGCCGTCGAGCACGTTGCGCAGGATCACATGCACGAGCTGATTGACGAAGAGCGGCGGCGTTGCGCCGACCCCGCGGCGGACGAGCTCGACATAGGCCGCCTCGACCGTGCGATGGGCGGCAAGATGGTCGCGCCATGCGATCGCCACGGCCCAGTTCTCCCGCGCGTCGGCGTCCGCGATGGCGGCGATCTCTTCCCGGTCGACGGACCGGCGCGGGTTGGCGAGCAGCGCTGCGTGCAGCGTCCGCTCGGCCGCGCAGGCCTCCGCCGGCGGCGCAAGCTCCGGCCGCGCGAGATAGATCTTGAGAAATTCATCGGTCACCACGAGGTGACCTGCCGCGTCGCGGTCGAGCAGGTGATGCCCGCAACTGAGCCAGAAATCCTTCATCCACCCTGCCTCGACCGGGCTTTGACGGCGATTTATAGCATGAGCACCCTTTGGCCGACGCCGATCCCGGGTTGGAACTCTAGGTTCGTTTCGCAAAAACGCCGGTGTCTGCGAGCATTTAGGAGGAATACAGCTTTTGCGTGCGGGCCTAATCCACCTTGCCTGCGTGACGCTGTGGGCGGCTTGGACGTCAACCGCATGGAGCGGCATCGCCACGGCGCAATCCTATCCCAGCAAGCCCGTGCACATTGTCGTGCCGTTTGCGGCCGGAGGGATCACCGACATCCTGGCGCGGGCGCTTGCGCTGCGGCTGACGGAAACGTTCGCCCAGCAGGTTGTGGTGGAGAACAAGCCTGGCGCCACCGGCCAGGTCGGCGCCGAGGCCGTCGCCAAGGCGGCGCCCGACGGCTACACGCTGCTCGTGGCAGCGGACGCGACCTTCGTCACCAACCCGCACTTCTATAGCAAGCTCGCCTACGACGCGCTCAACGACTTCGCACCCATTACGGGGCTCGGCATCAGCCCGCAGGCGCTGGTGGTCAATCCCGCGCTGCCAGTGCGCCGCTTCGCCGATCTCATCGAGCTCGCGCGAAAGAAGCCCGGCGAGATCAACTATGGCACCTTCGGCATCGGCTCGAGCGGGCATCTCAACATCGTTCTCCTGGGCGAGATGACGGGCACGAAATTCACGCCCGTCCACTATCGCGGCGCGGCGCCCGCGATCACCGACGTGATCGGGGGTCACATTCAGATGATGATCGTGAGCATTGGCCTCATCGCCCAGCCCTGGCAGAACGGGCAGCTGAGCGTGCTCGGCTTCGGCAGCACGCAACGGCTTGCGCAATTTCCCGATGTGCCCACGCTCGCCGAAAGCGGGCTGCCCGGCTACGAGGCGGGCTCCTGGTACGGGCTTGCGGCGCCCAAGGGAACGTCGGCGGAGATCGTCAATTTCCTCAATGCGCAGACCCGCCGCATCTTCGAGGATGCTTCGTTCCGCGAGCAGTTTCTCACGCCGAACTTCATCTTCTCCATCGTCAGCCCGGCCGACGCGTTCGCCGAGCGCATCCGGAGCGAATCGGCGAAATGGGGAAAGCTGATCCGCGACACTGGGCTGAAGGTGGAGTGAGCGGCCGTGTAGCTTTGGTAGGGCGGATTAGCGCAGCGTAATCCGCCATCCACGCAACGGCGGGTGTGACGGCGGATTACGGCGCGCAAGCGCGCGCCTAATCCGCCCTACGGCGAGGGGCCTCACATCCGCGGGCCGCCGGTCTGGCGGTCGAGCCACGAGGGCTCGCGCAGAGCCGCAAGCAGCGAGCGGCGTTCGGCGTCCTTGGCGCCCATGCGGCGCACCAGAAGATCGCCGTTCTCGGCAATCTCGCGGCGCGCGCCGCGCTCGGGAGGAAGCCGCGCCAGATAAGCCTTGGCCGCCTCCTCGAAGCCATGCGCCTGCCAGGCATCAAGTGCGTTCATGAAATGCCGCGAGAAGCTCTCGACGAGGCCCCCGCTGTCGAGATCGAAGCCTTCTGCGTCGAGTGCAGAGGAGAGCGGGCGCAGCCCGGGCTCCCCCTCCGCCATGGCGACGGTGCGGATCATGGCAGCGAATACGAGCCAGTCTGGCGGTTCGTTCTCGCTTGCGCCCTGCGGCCAGCCCAGGCGGGCGCCGCCGACGAGCGCGCCATCGACCCGCACGGCATCGGGCCAATCGAAGGTGAGCGGACGCTCGGGCGGGGCATGCGCGGCAAGCGCATCGGCGAGCGCGGCCAGCCCCACATAGAGCGCACGGCGCGCACTACGCAGCGCCTCCTCCGGCTCCAGCACCACCGCGAATTCCGCAAGATCGAACCGCCCCACATGCACCAGCAGCCCTGCGCCTTCGTCGGCGGCCACGCGCATGGCGTGCGCAAAGGCATCGCCCACCTCACGCAGTGTCAGGAGCCGGAACGGCGGCGGCAGGTCGAGCGCAGGCTTGGAGGAGGGGCGCAAATCAGTTCCATTCGCGCCGAGGCTGCGGATGTTGCGTCGGGTTTCAAACCCGCCCCTACGTCGGAGAGGTCGGCGCCGCCCTCGCGGGGATGATCGCCAGTCACTATAACACTGCACATGGCCGAGCATCCGCGAAACATTCTCATCTGCTCGTGCGAGGACACCATTCCGCTCGACGCCGAGGCGGTGAAGCGCGGCTGCCGAGGGGCGACCGTGTCGACAGCGCAGCAGCTCTGCCGCGCCGAGCTCGACAAATTCCGCGCCGCTGCCGCAAGCGACGCGCCACTCACGATCGGCTGCGTGCAGGAGGCGCCAACGTTCTCGCAAGCGATCGAAGGCGAGCGCGGCGGCGTCGCCTTCGCCAATATTCGTGAGACCGCCGGCTGGTCGAAGGATGCCAAAGCAGCCGGGCCGAAGATGGCGGCGCTCATTGCCGCCGCCGCCGAGCCCGCATCGGAGGTTCCCTTCGTCCGGTTCGACAGCCAGGGCATTGCACTCATCTATGGTTGCGACGAGGTGGCGATCGAAGCCGCCAACCTGCTCAAGGACCATCTTGACATCACGGTGCTCCTGGCACCGCGCGCCGATGTGACGCCACCGCGGGTTGCGGAGTTCCCCATTGTGCAGGGCCGCATCCGGTCCGCCAGCGGCCATCTCGGCGCTTTCGAGCTCATCGTCGACGACTTCGCCGAGGCGGCGCCTTCCTCGCGCGGCACGCTTGCCTTTGCGCGCGGGCGCAACGGCGCCGTCTCCCGCTGCGACATCGTGCTCGATCTTTCCGGCGCAACGCCGCTCTTCACCGCGTCCGATCTGCGCGAGGGCTATGTGCGCGCCGATCCGCGCGATGGCGCCGGCTGGCTGCGCGCCGTGCTCAAGGCGCGCGACCTCGTCGGCAGCTTCGACAAGCCGCGCTACATCTCGTTTACGGCCGATCTCTGCGCGCATTCACGCTCAAAGATCGTGGGCTGCCAACGCTGCCTTGACCTCTGCCCGGCGGGCGCGATCGAGCCCGCGGGCGATCACGTCGCCATCGACGCGCATGTCTGCGCGGGCTGCGGGCAGTGCGCTGCCGCCTGTCCGACCGGGGCTGCGGCCTATGCGCTGCCGCCGACTGACGCACTGATCCGCAGGCTGCGAGCCCTGCTCACCACCTACCGCACCGCCGGCGGCACGCAGCCCGTGCTGCTCATGCACGACGCTGCACACGGCACGCCGTTGATCGATGCGCTCGCGCGCTTCGGCGACGGCTTGCCGGCAAACGTGCTGCCCGTCGAGGTGAACGAGGTGACGCAGGTTGGCCTCGAGGCGATTGCGGCAAGCTTTGCCTATGGCGGGAGCTCGCTGCGGCTCCTCCTTCGCGAGAAGCCGCGCCACGATATCACGGGCCTGCGGCAGACGCTGGGGCTGGCCGAGCCGATCCTGGCCGCGCTGAGGTTCGGCAGCGAATGCGCGGGGACCATCGAGACCGATGATCCCGATACGCTTGCGACGACGCTGCGCGCGCTCGCGCCGGGCACAGTATCAGCACATCCTTCCCAGTTCGTGCCGGTCGGCGGCAAGCGCGAGGTCATGCGCCTTGCGCTGCGCGAGCTTCACCGTGCCGCGCCCGCACCGGTCGATGTCGTGCCGCTGCCGGCGCGTGCGCCGTTCGGGGCCGTGGCGCTCGACACCGCGGGCTGCACGCTTTGCCTCGCCTGCGTGTCCGCTTGTCCCACCGGCGCGCTGTCCGACAATCCCGAACGCCCGATGCTGCGTTTCACCGAGGACGCCTGCGTGCAGTGCGGCCTGTGTGCGGCGACCTGCCCGGAGAAGGTAATCACGCTCGTCCCGCAACTCGACTTCCGGGCCGCAACCGCGAGCGCGCACGTGCTGAAGGAGGAGGAGCCGTTCCACTGCATCCGCTGCGGCAAGCCGTTCGGCGTGAAGAGCACCATCGAGCGGGTTACCGCAAAGCTCGCCGGCAGTCACTGGATGTTCGCCGGCGGCTCGGCGCGCCTCGATGCCATCAAAATGTGCGAGGACTGCCGGGTTGCTGCCGTCACCGAGGATGGCCTCGACCCGCATGCCGCCCCGCCGCGGCCGCCCCCGCGCACCACCGAGGATTATCTGCGCGAGCGCGAGCAGGCGGAGCGGGCGGGCAAGCGCGAGGGGTGAGCGCGCTGATGCACCACATCCGTACGTCGACACTGGACATCGCCTGCGAGATGAGCGGGCCGGAAGACGGTGCGCCGGTCATCCTGCTGCACGGCTGGCCCTACGATCCGCGCACCTATGACGCCATGCTGGCTCAGCTCGCGGCGGCGGGCTGCCGCGCCATCGTGCCATACCTGCGCGGCTTCGGCCCCACCCGCTTTCTTTCCCCGGACACGCCGCGCTCGGGACAGCAGGCTGCGCTGGGCAGCGACCTCATTGGACTCATGGACGCCCTTTCGCTCCCGCGCGCAGCGCTCGTCGGCTACGATTGGGGCGGGCGCGCCGCCTGCATCGTCTCGGCGCTGTGGCCCGAGCGCGTGCGCTGCCTCGTCACCGGCAATGGCTACAACATGCAGGATATTGCGCGCTCGGGCGTGCCGGCGTCGCCCCAGCAGGAGCTGCGCTTCTGGTATCAGTACTATTTCAACACCGAGCGCGGGCGCGCGGGACTTGCCGCGAACCGGCGCGAGTTCTGCAAGCTGCTCTGGCGCCTGTGGTCGCCGAACTGGGCATTCGACGATGCGACGTTTGAGCGCTCCGCGGCCTCTTTCGATAATGCCGATTTCGTGGACGTGACCATCCATTCCTACCGCCACCGTTTCCGCAACGCGCCGGGCGATCCCTCGTTCGAGGGCATCGAGGAGCGTCTTGCGGCGCGTCCAAAAATCGCAATACCGACGATCGCGCTACATGGCGAGGCGAACGGCGTAGGTCCGCCGGAAACATCGGCCGACCACGCGCGCTTCTTCAGCGGTCCTTATGAGCGACGCCTCATTCCACGCGTCGGCCACAACCTGCCGCACGAAGTCCCGGACGTGGTGGCGGAGGCCACGCTCGAGCTCATGGCTGCCACGAAGTCGTCACGAGAGGGCTGACCGCGCACATTGTTTGTAGGGGCACCCTCTCTCCAATTGCGCGCATGTTGCAAGAAGGGCCGGTTTGAAACCTGCCCCTACAGCCTGGCCCGATTGAGCGCGAGCGAAATTCGGGGCCATGCGCGTTGCGCAAAGCGATGACGCAGGTCACCTCTCAGGCAAGGTCGAACAACTCCTTCGCCAACTCCGCGACCTTCGGGTCGAGCGGCCGCGGCTTGAGCTCCAGCCCCTTGCCGAGCAGCTCGATCAGGATGGTAAAGGCGGCGAGACGCCCGAAGGGTTTGTTGTTCGCCGGAATCAGAAACCATGGTGCGCGCCGGGTCGAGGTTTGCTCCAGCATGTCCTCGATGGCGCGCTCGTAGTCCGCCCAGTGCGAGCGGTTGCGAAAATCCTCGTAGGACAGCTTCCAGCGCTTGAGCGGGTTGCTCAAGCGGTCCTTGAACCGGCGCACCTGCTCGGCGGGCGTGATGTGCAGGAAGAATTTTGCAATGCGGACGCCGTCGGCAATCATCATGTGCTCGAACTGGTTGATCTCGTCGTAGCCCCTGCGCCACTCCCGCTTGCGGGCGAAGCCCTCCACCCGCTCCACCAGCACGCGCCCGTACCAGGAGCGGTCGAACACCACGATCTGCCCGGGCGCCGGCAGCTTTTCCCAGAACCGCTGCAGATAGTGCCGGCCCTGCTCGGCCGGCAGCGGCGCCGCGATCGGGTAGACCTTGAAGCTGCGGGGGTCGAGCGCCCAGCCGAGCCGGCGCACGATCCCGCCCTTGCCGGCGGTGTCCCAGCCTTCCAGCACGACCACGGCGCGCTCGCGAGTGCCGAGGTAGGCCTGCTGGATCGCCTGCATGGCGGACTGCATGGATTGCAGGCGCCGCTCGTAATCCGCAAAATCGACCTTAGGATGCCTGGTGAGCGCGGAGAGCCGCGGGCGGCGGGTGACGATGAAATCCCTGGTCTTCATGACGAGCGAACGGAAACATGCATGCTGAAGGTCGAAGGCGTCCTGCACTTCACTATCCCGGTCAAGGACCTCGACCGGTCGGAGAAATTCTATACCGGCGTCCTCGGATTCGAGAAAATCGGCGGGACCGACCGCATCGTGTTCCTGCGCGCGGGCGAGGATTATTTCAACCTCACCTACTCGGAAAATCCGATCACGACCAATGTCGGCGACCGGCATGAGATCCACTCCGCCTTCCGCCTGACGCCGCAGGCCTATGACGAAGCGCTGCGGGCTCTGCCCGCGCGCGGCATTGAGATTTTCAAGCAGGAGGACCGTCGGACCGGCGTGTTCGTCGGCCGCAGCGCCTATTTGCGCGATCCCGACAACAACGTCATCGAGCTCATCGATCTCGTGCGCGGGCCGGCCCAGCATGCTTAGTGTCGCATGCTGTGTCCTTGTCCCCAAATTGATGTAAATATCGACTTGCCGTCCACGTGTCCTACCCTTTCGGCTGCCTGCTTGTGAAGTTCATCGGAACCCACGCAGAATATGATCGCATCGATCCGGAGTGATTCGTGGACGCACGCTTCTGGCTGATACAGGCCTTCAACGGCCTCTCCTACGGAGCGCTCCTTTTTCTCGTCGGCAGCGGGCTCTCGCTCATTTTCGGCGTCATGCGCATCGTCAACCTGGCGCACGGCTCGTATTTTCTGCTCGGCGGCTACGTGGCGCTGTCCGTGATCTGGACGACCGGCTCCTGGCTGCTGGCGCTCCCGGCCGCTGCGCTGGCCGTCGCGCTCCTTGGACTCGCGATGGAACGCGTGTTTCTGCGCCCGCTCGGGTTCGATCCGCTGCGGCAGGTGTTGCTCACCGTGGGCTTCGCATTCCTGTTCCAGCAGGCGGCGCTCGATATCTGGACCGGCAACAACTTCGATATCAGTCCGCCGCCGGCGCTGACCCGCAGCATCGTGGTCGCTGGCCTCTACCTGCCGCTCTATCGCCTCTTCATGATCGCGATGGCACTCGCCATCGGGCTTGCGCTCTGGCTCACCATGGAGAAAACGCGGCTGGGCGCCACCATCCGCGCCACCGTGGATGATGCGCAGATGGCGCGCGGGGTGGGCATCGATACCTCGTTCGTCTCCATGCTGATCTTCGCCCTTGGCGCATTTCTGGCGGCGCTCGGCGGCGTGATTGGCGGTGCCTTCCTCGGCGTCTATCCCGGGCTCGACTTCGAGATGCTTCCCATTGCGTTCGCCGTGGTCATCATCGGCGGCATGGGCAGCCTCGGCGGCGCCGCCATCGGGGCGCTGCTGGTGGGCCTCGCCGACAATTTCGGCAAGGCGCTGTTTCCCGAGGTATCGTACTTTACGCTCTATGCGCCCATGGCGCTCATCCTGGCGGTGAAGCCGACCGGCCTGTTCGGGCGGGAATGAGCATGGCGGGCGCATGGGGCAAGGTGCTGGCGGTGGTGGCGGCGCTGGCTGTGGTGGCACTGGTCACTCCGCACATGAGCTCGTTCGTCATCCTGCTGACAACGCGCGCGCTTGCGTTCTCCATCCTGGTGATGAGCCTCGACATCCTGCTCGGTTTCACCGGCCTCGCCTCGCTCGGCCAGGCGGCCTATCTCGGCATCGGCGCCTATATCACTGCAATCCTGGCGACGCGCTACGGAATGGGGCTGGGCTACGATTTCTGGCTCGTCATCGCGCTTGGCATCCTCGGCGGGGCATTGCTGGCCGCGCTGTTTGGACTGCTCGCGATCCGCGCAACGGGCGTCTACTTCCTGATGATCACGCTCGCGCTCGGCCAATGCGTGTGGGGGCTCGCCTATCGCTGGAATTCGCTGACCGGAGGCGACAATGGCATCAATCTCGGGCAGCGTCCCAAATTCGGCATCGACCTCGGCGATGAGGTGACGTTCTTCTATCTGGTGTTCGCGCTGTTCGCGCTCTCACTCGCGATCATGTACACGCTGGTGCGCTCGCCGTTCGGCCGCAGTCTCGTGGGCATCCGCGAGCGCGAGCTGCGCATGAAAATCCTCGGCTACAATACATGGCTGCACAAGTATCTCGCATTCATCATCGCCGGCGGCTTCGGCGGCCTGGCGGGCGTGCTGTGGGCGCACACGGCCGGCATCGTGAGCCCGGAGAACGTGGTGCTGACCACCTCGGTCGATGCGCTGCTCATGGCGGTGCTGGGCGGGGCCGGCACTTTGGTGGGCGGCGTCATCGGCGCGGCCGTCGTCTTCGCGCTGCGCGAATATCTCAGCACGCTGGTGCCGTGGTGGCAGTATGCGCTCGGCGGCGTCTACGTGCTCACCATCTTCTATCTGCCGACCGGACTGATGGGGATCCCGGCGCGCGTGCGTCAGCGCCGCGCGGCGCTGCGGAACCGGGAGAATTCCAAGGAATTGGCATCGGTGGCGTCCTGAGCCACTAACCAAGGAGTGCAAGACATGACAGGCTCATTGCTGCGACCACTTGCCCTGCTCGCCGGCTGCCTCGCGCTGGCTGGGGCGCCACAGCGGCTCGCCGCCGAGGAGCTGCGCATCGGATTTGTGGCGCCGACCACCGGAATCTTCGCCCAGGTCGGAAAAGACATGGTCGACGGCTTTCAGATGTATCTCGACGAGGTCAAGAACGACTTCGGCGGCGCCCAGGTGAAGTTCCTCGTGGAGGACGAGCAGGCCAAGCCGGACACCGCCGTCACCAAGGCCAAGAAGCTGATCCTGCAGGACAAGGTTCACATGCTGGTCGGTGGGCTTCTGGCCTCGAGTGGGTATGCGCTGGCGCCGGTGAGCACCGCGGAGAAGACGCTTTACGTGGTCCCGGTCTCGGCTGCCGACGACCTGACCCAGCGCGACCTGCCAAAATATCCGTATTTGATCCGCACTGGCTGGTCGAGCTCACAGCCCAGCCATCCGTTCGGACAATGGGCCTGCGACCAGGGCTACAAGCGCATTTCCGCCATCGGCGCCGACTACGCGTTCGGCTACGAGGTCATCGGCGGTTTCCAGAAGGCGTTCGAGGACTGCGGCGGCAAGATCATCCAGAAAATCTGGCCCCCGATCGGCACCAAGGATTTCGGACCCTATATCCCGACGTTCAAGACCGATGCCGATGCGATCTTCACGCTCATGGTCGGCCCGATGTCGCTGCAATTCCCCAAGCAGTTGCGCGCATCCGGCTACAAAAAGCCGATCCTCGGTGGCGGCACGAGCTACGACGAGTTCGTGCTGCCGTCCATGGGCGACGAGGTGATCGGCGACGTGTCGGCGCTGCAGTACAGCGCCGCGCTGGAAAATCCGAAGAACGAGGCTTTCGTCAAGAAATACCGCGCGAAATACGGCAAGGTCCCGTCGTACTATTCGGAGACCAACTACACCACGGCGCAGATGATCCATGAAATCATTAAAGAGAACAACGGCAAGTTCCCCGGCGCCGAGGAGTTTATCAAGCAGCTTGCCGCCCGGAAGTTCGATACGCTGCGCGGGCCGGTGGCCTTCGACGACATGCGCAACCCCGTGCAGAACATCTACATAAAGAAGGTCGAGAAGAAGAAGATGTTCGGCTACGACAAGGAAGAGCTCTGGAACACGGTGATCAAGACCTATCCGAACGTGGGCCAGTTCTGGACCTACGGCAAGGACGCCTTCCTGCGGCAGCCGGTCTACAGCCGCGACTTCCCGCCCTGCAAGTTCTGCGAATAGCAGGGCATGGCGGAGAGGGAGAGGAGCATGAACGGCAGCCCTTTCAAGCTCGCCACATTCGCTCGGTCGGGCGGCGCGCCGTTTGCGGCCATCGTGCTCGGCGACAAGGCTGTCGATCTCGCGCAGGCACACGCGCGCTATCGCTCGGCGAAAGGGCGCGGGGCGCTCAGCGAGGATGGCAGCATTCGCGGTCTCCTTCCCGACTGGGACGCCAGCTTCGCCGTGCTGCAGGAGATGGTGGCGTTCCTGGAAAAGGAGGGTCTCGCCGCGGGCGCCACCGCCGTGTCGCAGCTGCGCGTGCTCGCGCCGGTGTTGCACCCCGGCAAGATGTTCTATGCCGCGCAGAACTTTCAGGAGCATGTCGACGAGATGATCCGCGCGGGCATGTCGCCTGCGAGCGGCCCCCGCTTCACCGGCGAGAAATCGACCACGCGGCCCTATCTCTTCCTGAAGGCGCCGAGCTGCCTTGCCGGCGCCAACGATGACATCGCGATCCCGCTCGGCATGCAGAAGATCGACTGGGAGGCGGAGATCGCGCTCGCCATCAGCCGGCCAGGCAAGCGCATCAAGGCCGAGCGCGCGCTCGATCAACTCGCCGGCTTCATGACCACCAATGACGTGTCCTGCCGCGATCTGCAGATCCGCGCCGACCGGCCGGCGCTGCGCTCGGACTGGCTCGGCGGCAAAAGCCACGACAATTTCGCCCCCATGGGGCCGTTCCTGGTGCCGCGCGCTTTCGTGCGCGATCACATGAACCTGTTCATCCGGCTCACGGTCAATGGAGGCGTGAAGCAGGACGGCAACACCTCGCAGTTCATCTTCACGCCGGAGGAGCAGATCGAATACGCCTCCAACATTCTCACGCTGGTGAGCGGCGACATCTTCAGCTGCGGCACCTGCGGCGGCGTCGGCCAGGGCACCAATACCTTTCTCAAGGTGGGCGATGTGATGGAAACCGAGGTCGAGGGGCTCGGCAAGATGCGCAACCGCCTGGTCGCAGAAACAGCGTAGGGCGGATTAGGCGCGCGCTTGCGCGCCGTAATCCGCCATCACACCCGCTCTCCAAACTCGCCTGCAACATCAATCTCGCCTGCCCAATCGGGCGGGAAAATGCCCGCGTGCACATCACGATGAAAAGACGAATGCGGCCAGTCCTGGACCCGGCGCACCAGGGCGTGCTTGATCGGGTTAATGTAGCAATACTCGATGTGCCGCGCGTAATCGCATTCGTCCCTGATGAGGTGCTCCCAGAAACGGCGCTGCCATATGCCGCGCTCCCCGCGTGCCTCACGCACACAGCTGCGAGGCTCCTGCTTGGGGGTCGATCGCGCAAAGCGCGACTTGATCATTCGCCACCGGGTCGAGAAATCCGCATCGCCCTCCGGCAGGCTCCAAACGGCATGAATATGCTCCGGCAGCACAACGAACGCGTCGATATGGAAGGGATAGCGTTGCAGCGTCCAGCGGGTCGCTTCCCGCAGCGCGTCGATGCTGTCGGTTAGTAGTGAGCTGCGCCGGTCGAGCAGATTGACAGTGAAAAACCAGCACCCACCAGGTACCCACGCGCGCCGGTAGTTTGGCATTCATACATCGTAGCACATGGCAGGCCGGACTATTTTTTGCCTCGCCGAGAGCCCTCATCATGCGTCGCAATCCGCGTTGCGTGGATGGCGGATTACGGCGCGCAAGCGCGCGCCTAATCCGCCCTACGCCGTTCGAACGGCGCGTGCCGGTGCTGCGGTAATGGTCGACGGTAACGCGATGCTCTGAAAGACTTTTTGTTTGTTTGTTCGCGCGTCCGCCGCAATTGCGACGCGAGATTACTGTCTGATGATCGCTGCCTAATGATTAGGGGAAGGGAGGGCAAGGCCGGCCCCGACCTCCGGGTCGGGGCTCCCTGCCGCTCTGCGGCCGCCGGCTATTGCAGCTGACCCGCGATCTTGTCGATGCCCGCCTTCACGCAGGCCTCGTCCTTCTCGCCGCCGGGCGCGCCGGAGACCGCGGCGGCGCCGATCACCTCCTCGCCGACCTTGATCGGCAGCCCGCCGCGCGCGGTGGTGAAGCCGGTCAGGAACTGCGCGCCCATCTGCGGATTCTGCTTGAGCCGGTCTTCCATCTCGCCCGAGGGAATGCGGAAGGTGCGCGAGGTGTAGGCCTTCTTGAACGCGTTCTCCATGGTGTGCGGACCGGTGCCGTCGCCGCGCAGGTGCACCAGGATTTCCCCGTTGCGCCCGACCACGGCGGCGGAGACGCGGTAGCCCTTGGCCTTGCAGTCGGCCATGGCGGTCGTGGCGACGGTCAGCGCCGCGTCGGCCGAGAGGTCCTTGTGCGCAAGCATCTGCGCGCCCGATGCGGTCGGCAGCAGAGCGAGCGCCCAGGCACAAAGGGCAAGACGAGAGCGGTATTCGCACATGTGATCCTCCCGGTGCTGTGGTGACGGTGGCGCGCTATCAAAGAGCCTCGCGTCCTTGCAGGCAATCCCCTGTTTCAGGGACCGCGGCCGCTCACGCTTCGGCGCGGAACGGGCGCATCAGGAGGCCCTCGATCGCTTCCTCGACGCTGGTGCGTTGCGCCAGGATATCGGCGACCGCGCTCGCGATCGGCATCTCGATGCCGCGCGCCCGCGCCATAGCGAGGAGCACCGGGGCGGTGAAAATGCCTTCGACCAGCGCGCCGCCGGCCCCGTCCGCTCCCGCTGCATCGGGCTTGCGACCCTCGCCGAGCGCAATGCCGAAGGCGTAGTTGCGCGAGGCCGCGCTCGAGCAGGTGAGGATGAGATCGCCGAGTCCGGAGAGGCCGGTGAGGGTTGACGCCCGCGCGCCCAATGCCTCGCCGAACCGGAACAGCTCAGCGAAGCCGCGCGTCACCAGCGCCGCGGCGGCACTGGCACCAAGCCCGCGCCCGGCTACGACGCCGGCGGCGATGGCGAGCACATTCTTGGCCGCCCCGCCGATCTCCACTCCCCGCATGTCGGTTGAGTGATAAAGCCGAAAGGCGGGCGAGCCGAGCGCACGTGCGAGCGTGCGAGCGAGCTCCTGCTCGCGAGTGGCGAGCGTCACCGCGGTCGGAAGCCCGCGTGCCACATCGCGCGCAAAGCTCGGGCCGGAGAGGATGGCCGGCGCCGCACCGGGAATGCTCTGCGCAATCACCTCGGTCATGAATTGCTGCGTGTCGCGCTCGATGCCCTTGGCGCAGGCGACGACTGGCGTGCCCGCGCGCAGCTCCGGCGCCACCGCGCGCGCGGCTGCGCGCAGCTGCTGCGCGGGCACCGCGAGCAGGACGGCGTCATAGCGCCCGACCTCGGGGCCCACCGGCGCAACGCCGATGCGCTCATCGAGCCGCATGCCCGGCAGCCGCTGCGAGACGCGGCGCTCCTCCAGCAGATCGGCGCCGGCGCGCTCGCGTGTAGCAAGCAGCACCGCGCGGCCCGCGCGCGCGATGGCATTGGCGAGCGCGACGCCCCAGGCACCGGCGCCAACAACCGCAATATGGTCGAAGGAGTACATCTCTCGCAGCAGCGAATGGAAGAGAACTAGGACGGGTCGCTCAGGTCAATGCCGGCCACCTTGCGCCGACTCACTTTGCGGGCCTCATGGCCAGAGCTCGCGCGTGGCGAGCGCGGCGCCTTCGGACAACGCCTTCAGCTTGGCCCAGGCGATCTGCGGATGGATGCGGCCGCCCAGCCCGCAATCCGTTCCAGCGATCACGTTCTCGCGCCCGACCACGCCCGCATAGCGCACGATGCGGTCGGCGACCACCTGCGGATGCTCGACGATGTTGGTGGCGTGGCTCACCACACCGGGGATGAGCACCTTGCCTGCGGGCAGCTTCGCGTCCTGCCAGACCCGCCATTCGTGCTCGTGGCGCACGTTGCCTGCCTCCAAGGAGTAGGCACCGGCATTGACGCTGAGCACGAGGTCGACGATGTCGGCGAGCGGGATGTCGGTGGTGTGCGGCCCGTGCCAGCTGCCCCAGCAGATATGGTAGCGGATGCGTTCCGGGGGCAGCCCGCGCAAGGCGTGATTGAGCGCCTCGATGCGCACCTGCTCGAACTTTTTGAACTCCGAAAGCGGCGGCTCCGGATTGATCATGTCCCAGTTGTCGGGAAGGCTCGGATCATCGATCTGCAGCACGATCCCGGCCTCGACAATGGCCTTGTATTCCTCGCGCATGGCATCGGCCGAGGCGAACAGGAACTCCTCCTCGGTCTTGTAATAGAAGTCCTCGCCACGGGCGAAGCTGCCAGGGCCGATCGCGCACATGAACGCTTCCTCGACACCGCAGGCCCCCATGGCTTTTTTCAGATTGGCGATATCGGCGGCGAGCGCGGCACCCCCGGTATACCGGATCGGTCCGGTGCAGGCGGGCCGCGCGACCGGACGGCGCGCCGCGCTTCCCATGAGGCTGCCGCTCGATTCCGGGTCCTGATAGAACTCGCCGAACGTCTGCCAGTCGCGCCGGTTGGCAAACGAGGTCAAGGCCACCTCCGCAACGCTCGATCCCGAGTGCCGGGAGCGGCCGTGCGCGGCGGATGCGGGCGAGAACCCCGACATGCGCGCAAAGGCATAATTCCACCACGCGCCGTAATCGTAGCTGCCGGCAACCGGCTTGCCGAACTCGCCGTCGTCGGGGATGTCGATCCCGAGCTCGCGTTGCTTGCGCACGACGCCGGCAACCGAGGTCGCGAGGCACGCGCCGTAGGCGGCCTCATCCGCCTTCTCGCCGCCTGCCCGCGTGCGGCCGAGCGCGATCAGATCTGCCGGCCGCGACAGGCTGCCGGCATGCGTGGTGAGAATCCGCTCCGTGCTGGCTTTCATGATCCCTGTCCTCCCGCGGGCACCCTGCCCCGGCGACAAGCGTACTGATCAATGGGGGAACCGGAAGCACGGGTCAACGCGCTGACCGCGTGCCGTAGCGGCGGAGCGTTGACAGCGGCCGGCCCAGCACGGAAATTAGCTGAAAACTTCTTGCCTTCGGGCGCGGTCGTCGACCGCCGCTGCGCGAGCGAGGGCCCATGTTGGAACAGCTGCAGGCACCGCCGCCCTGGCCCGGCATTCCCAGGACCTCTTCCGAGTACGTGACGCTCATCGCGCACTACTACCGCGCCGAGATGTCGCGCATGTCGGGCTGGCGAGACCGCATCGATCGCACGACCAACTGGGCCATCACGGTTGCCGGCGCGATGCTGTCGGTCTCGCTCTCCACTCCCACCTCCCATCACGGCGTGCTGATCTTCGCCATGGTGCTGGTGCTCCTGCTGCTGGTTATCGAATCCCGGCGCTACCGCTTCTTCGACGTGTACCGGGCGCGGGTGCGCCGGCTCGAACGCCAGTACTATGCGCGTATCTTCTCTGCAGAAGGCGAGAGCGATCCCGAGTGGCTGCGCGAGCTCAGCGACAATCTCAAAAAGCCGGTGTTCCTGATGGGCCGGACGCTCGCCTTCTCCCGCCGCCTGCGCCGGAACTACGTCTGGATGTTTCTCATCCTCCTGGTCGCCTGGCTCTTGAAGATCAGCTCGCCGAGGCTGATGCCCGGGGGCGGACCCGGCCACTTTGCCCATTCGCTTTCCGAATGGGCCGACGGCGCCGCCATTGGTCCCTTGCCCGGCTGGGCGGTGGTGATCGCGGTCGCGGCGTTCTACTGCTGGATCACCTATGCGGCGCTGCGCCGGTACGCGGGCGAAGGCGAGCTCGCCCACGGCGACGTGCATGTATGAGCACGCGGCGGCCGCCATCGGCCATGCCGCTGTGCCGCGGCCGCACCGCACGAGTTGCCTACTGCGAGGCGAGGGAGCGCAATGCGACTGATGATCCTGAACGGCCCGAACCTCAACCTGCTCGGCGTGCGCGAGCCGCATATCTACGGGTCGACGACGCTCGCCGCCATCGAGGCGAGCTGTCAGGAGCTGGCAAGGTTTGCCGGCGCACAGCTGTCGTTTCACCAGTCGAACCATGAAGGCGTGCTGGTCGATCTCATCCAGTCGGCGCGGGAGAAGGCGGACGCCATCATCATCAATCCCGCCGGTTACTCGTTCACGTCCATCGCTATCCTCGACGCGCTCAAGGCGTTCGATGGACCGATCTTCGAGGTGCACATCTCCAACATCCACGCGCGTGACGAGCTGCATCGGCATTCGAAGCTCTCGTCCGCGGTCAAGGGTGTGATCGCGGGGCTCGGCCCGTACGGCTATATCGTTGCCATGCAGGCGGCGTTGCTGGCGATCGGCAAGCTGCCCGAGAGCCTGCCCATGCCCATGCGCCTCGGGCCGCGATAGGCGGCTAGAACTCGTTGCGGTGAAGTGATGCGCAACCCTGCCACACGCTCAGTCCGGACTCCCTCTCCCCGCTCTTTGGAGCGGGGAGAGGGTGGGGGTGAGGGGCACGCTGATCCGCGGCGGGTGACGCCCCTCACCCCAACCCTCTCCCCGTAAGAACGGGGAGAGGGAGTAGGCTGAGTACGTCGCACTGCTGATCACATATCAACGAACGCTCTAGAACTCGGTCACCTTCTTGGCGCGCTTCTCAAGGAAGGCGCGTAACCGGTCCTTCGCCTCATCGCTGCCCTGCGCCACCGCAGCCATCAGCGCCTCCAGCATGAAGCCCTCGCGCGGGTTGGCCTCGGCAATTCTCGGCAGCGCATGGATGACGGCAAAGTTGGTGATCGGAGCGTTGAGCGCGATTTTGCCCGCGAGCTCGAGCGCCCGGGTCAGGCCCTGTCCCGCCTCGACGAGATAGTGCGAGAGGCCGAGCGCCTGTCCCTCCTCGGCGCCATAGACGCGGCCGGTCAGCATCATGTCGGCCATGCGCGCAGCCCCGATCAGGCGGGGGACGCGCACCGAGGCTCCGCCGCCGACGAAGATCCCGCGCTGGCCCTCCGGCAAGGCGTAGTACGCCGAGCGCTCGGCGACACGGATGTGCGCCGCCGCTGCAAGCTCGAGCCCGCCGCCGACCACGGCGCCCTTGAGCACCGCCACGACGGGAACGCGGCCGAGCTCGATCTGCTCGAACACGCGATGCCACATCATGGAGTGCGCCACCCCCTCCACCGTGCTGCGCTCGGAGAGCTCCGAGAGGTCGAGGCCGGCAGAGAAATTGTCGCCCACGGCATCCAGCACGACCGCCTTCGCATCTGCCGCCAGGCTCGCAAAGAACGAACCGATGCCCTCAACCGTTGGATCGTTGAGCGCGTTGCGCTTCTCGGGCCTGGCGAGGCGCAGGATCGCAATCTCGCCCCGCCGTTCCGTCTGCAGCGAGCTCGGCAGCGGCATCGCCGCCCTCACGCTGCCTTGCCGTCGAGCTTGAGCAGGCGGGCGGCATTCTCCTTGAGGATCAGCGGACGCACGTCGGGCTTGATCGAGATGGTCTCGAAATCGGCAAGCCATCGATCCGGCGTGATCATGGGGTAGTCGGAGCCGAACAGCATCTTATGCTTCAGGATCGAGTTCGCGTACTGGATCAGGTTGGGCGGAAAGTATTTCGGCGACCAGCCGGAGAGATCGATATAGACCTGCGGTTTGTGGGTCGCGACCGAGAGCGCCTCGTCCTGCCAGGGAAACGAGGGATGGGCAAGAATGATCGGCATGTCGGGGAAGTCGACGGCGACGTCATCGACATACATGGGGTTGGAGTATTTCAGATGGATGCCGCCGCCGCCGCGCACGCCGGCGCCCACGCCGGTCTGGCCGGTGTGGAACAAGGCGGGCAGGCCGGCTTCGGCAATCGCCTCATAGAGCACGTAGGCGTTGCGATCGTTGGGATAGAACGCCTGCAGCGAGGGATGAAACTTGAAGCCCTTCACGCCGAAGTCGCGGATCAGGCGGCGCGCCTCGCGCGCGCCCATGCGCCCTTTCGCCGGGTCGATGCTCGCAAACGCGATCATCACGTCGCTGTTCTGCGCAGCAAGCTCGGCGACCTCCTCGTTGGAGACTCGCCGCTCGCCGCTCGCGCGCTCGCTGTCGACCGGGAAGATGACGCAGCCGATCTTGCGCGCGCGGTAATAGGCGGCAACCTCCGGCACCGTGGGCCGCTCGCTGGCGCCGCGGAAATAGTCCGCCATGGCCGCGGTCCTCGCCTTCCAGACCTCGTCCATCGGCTCGCGCGCGGACACCTCGGCATGGGTGTGAACGTCGATCGCGCGGAGCTCTGCCAGGGTCATGGCCATCACCCTGCCTCGTACCAGCGCCCTGTCATCCCTTCACCAGCGGACAGCCGCCTTCCGAGAGCGGGCGAAAGGCCTGCTCGGCAGGTATGGTGGCAAGCAGCTTGAAGGTATCCCACTCGCCCTTCGATTCCGCCGGCTTCTTCACCTCGTAGAGATATACGGGATGGATCTTGCGGCCATCGGCGCGAATGGTGCCCTTGCCGAAAAGCGGATCGTCGGTCGGCAGCTCCTTCATCTAGGCGACTACCGCCTTGCCATCGCTTGCATTGTTGAG
>Ga0306924_10000634_pt1 | contig 29941 bp, 26 predicted proteins | sample sta12Can44000111_FD_203756 | JGI IMG/M metagenome (GOLD analysis project Ga0306924, IMG submission 203756) | Lab enrichment of tropical soil microbial communities from Luquillo Experimental Forest, Puerto Rico - statanox.12C.anox.44.000.111 (v2)... | ecosystem: Environmental > Terrestrial >... | reverse complement strand
AAGACGGCTGAACTCCTGCTTGCTCATCGACAACACCGCCACCACGGTGCACCTCCCCGGACCCCAAAACCCGGGCGAGTGTCACCTCTACTTTGCAGAGGGGTGTCATCTCTATATTGCTCCCACAGGGAGCCATCGTGGATCAGTGGTTCGGGAAATACGCTGCCGGTTGGACGTCAACCCAGGACGTGATTACGAAACTCAACACTCCAGCCGCCAAATCTGACCCATACTTCATGTACATCGCCAACAACATTAGAATGAAACAAGGATAGCGCCAAGTCGCATTGAGCGTCTCGGGTCTTGAGAACCGGGAGGAAAGAGGAGGTAGGTGTGCTCAACGGAAGCTGCGGACCAGGCATCGTTGCGACCGGCGCTTTTCTCCGGATGGGTGGTGTGGACCTCACCGTCTTAAATCATGCGCTGGATCCCTTAATCCTCGTACTCTATGCCCTTGCATGGCTTCGCGTTTTCGGAGCGCTTCTGACTGTTTGGGCCACCGCACGGTTCCGGCGACTTGGCGTGGGAGTCGATGGTCGCGCATCCATCATTCTCTGATTGCCGTGAGCAGCACAATGATCGCGTGGTTTTTTCTGGCCTTCCATGTTGCGGGAACTACGCGGCGCTACTAGCCAAGCACGGCCAATAACCCATGCCGTGGGTGAACGACCGCTACCGGCGCTACCTCGCCGTTGCGGCGCGTTCCGGCGAAGGTCCCTTCACCACCCCTTTCCAGACCCCGGCCTACGCTTGGCGAGCCGCGCAGCAAATATAGAATGGCGTTCATCGCCGACCGCATGTCGGTCTTGCGCGGTCGCCCGCCCGGAGACGCCTTCGGGATCAGCGGCTCCAGCCGCACCCACTCGGCATCCCTCAGACCGCTCGGATTACCGTCGCCCTCCCGCCGATAAATCCGACGGTGCTCCTCTGTCCACATCGCAGTTCGCCATCAAGCGGAGTCCGTTTACCGTAAATCACGCAATCCGGCGCGACACAACACGCTTTTGGGTCAGGCTCTAACCATAATGCGACCTGTTGGCATCCCTACGCGAAGGGTTTGAGGATGATGGTCAACAGCCTCTTTGACGGCTAGCGGTTCGAAGACGTCTGGCTCGACAAATAAATGCGTTCAAGGCGGAGCCAGGCGGGCCCGCGCGAGCCGTTCCCTGATTGCCGTCTTGGCGAACTCGAGGTGATGAGCCCGCTGCTCGTCGCTATCGAAGGTGCCCTGCAGCGGATCACCGAAGACGTGGCAATAGATCATCTCGCCGCCGCAATCGGGATAATCGACGCGAAATTCGCCCCAGCGCAGCCGCAGATAACCGACCTTGCGGTCGCCAATAAAGGCGTCGTATTGCTCGGGGCAGGCCGAGCAGGTCAACCTCAGGGTGATGTTGCGATAGCGCTCGTCGAATTCCGCGGCCGAAAACGTCATTGCACCGCCTTGGGATCGAGCACGCTCACGCCGTAGCGCGCGAAATCGGTGATGCTGAAGGTCAAGATCCGATCGAGCCGATGGATCTGCATGGCCGCGACAATCCGCGCATCGAACACTCCTAACCTGATCACCTGGTACTGGTCGACGAGACGTTCCCAGGCGTCATACAGCGCCGGCTGGTCGCGCAATAGCGTAAAATCGCGCTTGATGTTCTTGCGCCGCAGACCCGCCTCGACGTCGGTCAATCCGAGACCGCCAGGACGCCGCCGCGGCGTCGTCGCGACGCGCCAGAATTCGGCGATGTTCTGCGGCGTCACAAAGAGCTCCTCAGTGCTCGCGAGCAGGCGGGAGACGCTGTCGATCGCCGTTTGATGCTCGACGCGTTCGGGGGCGATGCGGGCGATCAGGACATTGCTGTCGACCAGCGTTCTCAAAATCCGCGCTCGCTATCGCCATAGATCCCTTCGCGGGTCATCATCTCGTCGGCCAATGGCTGTCCCGGATGCAGGCTGACCCACTGGGAATCGTAGCGCCATAACGCGATCTTCTCCTCGCGCGTCAGGGGCCGGGGCTGGACATGCTCTGCGAACCAGCGGCAGGCCAGTTCGACGAATTTGGGGATCGGCGCCGGCCGTGGCGGGTTGGTACGGGTGGCACCGAATTCGTAATCGGCCAGGCGCGACGGGCTGAGCCCGAGCTGTTGCGCCAATTCGGCACGGCTCCAGCCCATGCGGGCGCGGAAGTCTTTCAATCCTTGCGGTGTCATGCCCGGGATATAGGCGCTGTAACGATTGTCGCAAGCGGCGGGGCTTCAATCATGCGATCATCGTTTAGATAGGAAACCAGCGGGGATAGGACCCCGACGTACAGAGAGCACCTTACGGCGGAGCCAGGCAGGATCCCGCGCGGCCGCAGGGCTGGTCCGGGGAACGGGAGCGAGTTATTGTGTCCCGATCGGAGACAATCGAGGGTCGTCATGCCCGGGCTCTACCTGGCTCCACCCGCGCATCCACGTGGCCGGCGCCGCCAGCATCTGTTGCGAGGACGTGGATGGCCCACGGATCAAGTCCGGCCATGACTACTTTGAGCTGCACAAGAACCGTTGCGCGTTCGGATCCGCATCCATGGCGAATTTCCCGGACCGCCTGCGCGCGACCGCGATGGTGGCCGGTAGCGATCCGTTTGTGCAAAGAATCGCATTTTCTTAATTGACAACTTACTGACGTCTATGATATCGTAGCAACGGTCTGGATCGCGTCATGCGACGCGCTGAGCCGGCTTCCGGCGGCAGTGCACCTCCGCGACTCTGGCATTTTCGCATTAAAAACAGGCCGCGGAGCAACGACATGTCGATAACTGATAATGTGCTGCAAAAAACAGCAAAAACAGCCAGAGGTGGCTCGAATGATCGTGCCGTCAATCCGGCCGAGATCGTCGTTGGCGACCGCCTGCGGGCACTCGACCGCCAGAGCGTCGAGCGGCTCAAGGAATCGATCTCCAGATCGGTCTGAAGACGCCAATTTCGGTTCGATCCAGCGAGCAAGGTTGGACGCTCGTCTCCGGTCGTCATCGCTTAGAGGCGTGCATCGAACTCGGGATAGAGGAGATCCCGGTTTTTGCGGAGACGGGCTCTGAGCTCGAGGCTCGCCTTTGAGAAATCGCGGAGAATCTGCATCGTGCCGAACTGACCGCATTGGAACGGGCCGAGCACGTCAGCCTATGGATCAGGCTAAGGGGCGAGAGGGGTGAGGGTCGGCCCTCCGATCGAGCCGGTGACAAACTGGGCCAAGTTGGGCCAGTTTCCGAGTTGAATAGAGCTGCGCAAGGCGCGCGGCCCCCCGCTCAGGGCGGACGCGGTCGCGAAGGCGGGGTTCGAGCCGCGGCTCGTGAACTCGGCATCTCGCGAAGCGATGCTCGGCGCGCGGTTCACCGTGTCCACCGCATAGGACGGGCGGTGCGCGAGGCACTTCGCGGCATGCCGGAGATCGCCGATAACGGGGCTGAGCTCGATGCGCTCGCCGCCTTACCGGCAGAGCAGCAAGCCGCCGCGGTTGCCGCGGTCAAGAGCGGTGGTGCTCCGAATGTGCGCGGCGCAGCCGCGACGACTGCCCAGCCAACCGGGCGTGCCGCCGCTAATGCCGACAGGCTGCTCGACGCCATCCTGGAACAGATCCGACGGCTCGGCCAGGAAGACCGGGAAAGGCTGTGGGACGCCCTTGCCGATCAGTGGCACGAGGAAATCAGCCGAGCGTTCACATGCCGCCTTCCCCAGCGCCCTCGGCCCGCCGCGAACGAGATTGCCGAGCCCCTAGCGGTATCGCGGCGGGTCATCGCCGAGGGCGGCAACAAGACCGACGAAACCCGGCGGCGGGAGGCGCTGAGCGCCTGCGCCACGCCGAGCCATCCCGATGTCGGGGGCGGCGCGGTGCAACCGATCAACGGCCCGTTCTGTGAGCGGGTTTATGCGGTGGGCAGTGTCGAATGGGCGGAGCAGCGGCGGCGCGCAAATGGCGATTGACGGTGCCGAGCTCAGGCGCGAGGCAAAAACCCCTCGGGTTCAGGCGCTGCGTGTCGCGGCCGCTCGAAGCGTCGGGTTTCAATCATTAGGAGAAATCGCGCTGCAGATTTGCTGCAGATGCAGCACCGATTAACTTTTAAGACAATTTCAGGTCGTGGTTCGCGGCCGTGGTGCTTGCGTGTAGGCGTTTCGATCGGACAGGTGATAACCTCTACGGCGGCAGCAAATCCGCGAAAACCTGAAAGACCCGACCATGAAGCAGGCGGCAGGCGCGGGAGGTAATCCGATGATGCGGGGGCTTCGACTGTATTTGTCGATGGGCGGGCTGCTCGCTGCTTTGCTTCTGAGTGCAGCGGCATTCGCGCAAAAACCCGGCGGCATCCTGCAGATGCCCGGCTTTGCCAGCCCGGCGAGCATGTCGATCCACGAGGAGTCGACGATCGCGGCCGGCATTCCGTTGATGGGGGTGTTCAACAATCTCGTCGTCTTCGACCAGCACGTCGCGCAGAACAGCCTCGCCTCGATCGTCCCCGATCTCGCCAGCGACTGGGCGTGGGACGAGACCGGGCCGGCGCTGACCTTTCACTTGCGTCAGGGCGTCAAATGGCATGACGGCAAGCCGTTCACCGCCGCGGACGTCAAATGCACCTGGGATGCGCTCGCCGGCAGGTCGAGCGACAAGCTGCGCGTTAATCCTCGCAAATCGTGGTACCGCAATCTCGACGAGATCACCACCAACGGCGATTACGAGGTCACCTTTCACCTAAAAAGGGCGCAACCTTATTTGATCGCACTGCTCGCCTCGGGCCAGTCGCCGGTCTATCCGTGCCACGTCTCATTGCGTGACATGCGCAGCCATCCGATCGGCACCGGCCCGTTCAAATTCGTCGAATACAAGCCGAACGAACACATCCGCGTCGTGCGCAATCCGGACTACTGGAAGCCGGGCCGCCCCCATCTCGAGGGTATCGAGACCACAATCATCCCCAGCGTAGCGACGCGGCTGCTGGCCTTCATCGCCGGCAATTTCGACATGATCCAGCTGGCGATCCCGGAGTTGCAGGATCTGCGTAGCCAGATCCCACAGGCTCAGTGCGACGTGGTAATGGACAACAACAGCCGCGACCTGCTGATCAACCGCGCGAAGCCGCCTTTCGACAATCTCGAATTGCGCCGCGCCATGGCGCTGAGCCTCGATCGCCAGGCCTTCATTGAGATCCTGACCGAGGGCCAGGGTGCCGTCGGCGGCACGATCCTGCCGCCGCCGGACGGCGTGTGGGGTATGCCACCCGATGTGTTGCATAGCGTGCCCGGCTACGGCCCCGATGTGGCGAAGAACCGGACGGAAGCCCGCGAAATCATGCAGCAGCTCGGCTACGGCCCCGATAAGCGGCTCGCGGTCAAGGTGTCGACCCGCGACGTCCCCGGCTATCGCGATGCGGCGGTGATCGCGATCTCGCAGCTGCGGGAGATCTACATCGATGGCGAGCTCGAGCCCATCGACACCGCCAACTGGTTTCCGCGGGTCATCCGCAAGGACTACACGATCGGGGTCACGGTCGCCGAGGGTGGCCTCGACGAGCCCGACCAGAAATTCTACGAAACCTACGTCTGCGGCGCCGACCGTAATTACACGGGCTATTGCAACGACGAGACCGACCGGCTGATCGACCGGCAATCGATTGAGGCGGATCCGGAGAAGCGCCGCAAGCTGGTCTGGGAAGTCGAGCACAGATTGGCGGAGGACGCATCCCGGCCGGTACTGCTCTATTCGCGGTTTGCCACCTGTATGCAGCCGCGGCTCAAAGGGCTGACGACGATGACCAACAGCCGTTTCAACGGCTGGCGCATGGAAGACGTCTGGCTCGACAAATAACCCACTGCATCAGGGAGAAGCAGATGACCCGCAAGCTTCCAACGCTTGGAGCGAGCGCTGCGCTATTGCTCGCGTTGCTGGCGGCCGAGCCGGCATCGGCGCAAAAGGCGGGTGGCGTGCTGAGAATGTATCATTTCGACAGCCCGGCCAGCCTGTCGCTGCATGAAGAAGTGACGTTTGCGGCTCTCGGGCCGGCAATGGGGCTCTTCAACAATCTCGTCATGTTCGACCAGCACGTAGCGCAGGCGAGCTTCGACTCGATCGTGCCGGATCTGGCGACCGAATGGTCGTGGGACCCGTCCAAGACCGAGCTGCACTTCAGCCTGCATCAAGGCGTCAAATGGCACGACGGCAGGCCCCTTACCGCTAGCGACGTAAAATGCACCTGGGATACCTTGCTCGGCAAATCGAACGAGAAGTTTCGCCTCAATCCGCGCAAAGCCTGGTACCAGAACCTCGAGGAGGTGACCGTCAAGGACGACTATGAGGTAACCTTCCGTCTAAAGCGGCCGCAGCCCTCGTTTATTGCGCTGTTGGCTTCCGGCTGGTCGGCCGTCTACCCTTGCCATGTGCCGCCGCGCGAGATGCGGACCCAGCCGATCGGCACCGGCCCGTTCAAACTGGTCGAGTTCAAGCCGAACGAAGGGATCAAGGTCAGGCGAAATCCGCAATATTGGAAAAAGGGCCTGCCTTACCTCGACGGCATAGATTACACGATCATCAAGAACCCCTCGACCCGGGTGCTGGCGTTCATTGCCGGCAAGTTCGACATGACCACACCCTATAATCTGACCATCCCGCTGATGCGCGACATTCAGAGCCAGGCGCCTGACGCAATCTGCGAGCTGACCCCGACCAATGTGGCCCGCAACCTGATCGTCAACCGCGACAAACCGCCCTTTGACAATCCTGACATCCGGCGGGCGATGGCGCTCAGCCTCGACCGCAAGGCCTTTATCGATACGATCAACGAAGGCAAGGCCGACATCGGCGGCGCCATGCTGCCGCCGCCCGAGGGGATATGGGGAATGCCGCCGGAGATGCTGCGCAGCCTGCCGGGCTACGACCCCGACGTGGCGAAGAACCGCGGCGCAGCGCGCCAGATCATGGAAGAGCACGGCTATGGTCCCGACAAGCCGGTCAAAATTACCGTATCAACGCGCAACATCCCGCAGTATCGCGATCCGGCGATCATCCTGATCGACCAATTGAAGCAGATCTATATCGACGGCGATCTCGAAGAAATCGATACCGTCAACTGGTATCCCAAGCTGACGCGGAAGGATTTCATCGTCGGCCTCAACCTCGCCGAGAACGGCCTCGACGATCCCGACCAGACCTTTTACGAGAATTTCGCTTGCGGTGCGGACCGCAACTATACCGGATATTGCAACCGCGAGCTCGAAAAGGACTTCGACCGGCAATCGATGGAAGCCGATCGGGAAAAGCGCAAGCGGCTGGTGTGGGAGATCGACCGGAAATTGCAAGAGGAGGGCGCCCGGCCGATGATCTACCACAACCGCGCGGCAACCTGCTGGTATCCGCAGGTGAAGGGGGTCACCGTGATGGTCAACGGCATCTACAATGGTTGGCGCATGGAAGACGTCTGGCTCGACAAGTAGCTAGACGGCGCGGCAGCCGAGCACGGCCGTCGGGTAGCGCAAGGACGCAGCCTAACCGACACTCCTGCGCCCGAGCGTCGGGTGTCGGGATGACATCACGGAGATGCGATCGACCGGGGCCGAGAGGCATGCTATCTTCGCGCGTCGGCCCCGCGAAATCGCATGCGGCGGGGAGGGAGGAAGGGCGTGGGATCCTACCTGGTGCGCCGTTTCGGTCTGATGCTCCTGACATTGTTCGGGATATCGGTGATCATCTTTGTGATGCTGCGGATCGCACCGGGCAATATCGCCGACATCCTGTTCGATGCCGCAGGCTTCGTCGACCAGGCCGAGAAGGCGCAGATCATGAAGGATCTCGGCCTCGACAAGCCGATGCCGGTGCAATACGCGAGTTGGATCGGCGGGCTGCTGCAGGGCGATCTGGGCTATTCCTACGTCACCGATCGGCCGGCCATCCATGAGATCCTGCCGCGTATCCCGATCACCGCCAGGATCGCGGGACTGGCCTTGTTATTCGCGGCAGTGATCGGGATCCCGCTCGGGGTCATCAGCGCCGTCAAGCAGAATACCCGGCTCGATTACATCTTGCGCGTGGTTTCGCTGTCCGCGCTGTCGATGCCGGCCTTCTGGCTCGGATTATTGGTCCTGATGGGGTTCGTTGGGTATTTCGGCACGATCCCGATCTATAGCGATGCGCCGCAGAGTTTCGGGGCCGCTCTCGTCATGTACAGCGTGCCCGCCGCGGTAGTCGGGTTCCGCAGCCAGGCCTTGCTATTGCGACTGACGCGCTCGTCGATGCTTGAAGTGCTGCGACAGGACTATATCCGCACCGCGCGCTCCAAGGGCGCATCGGAAAATGTGGTCAACTACCGCCACGCCCTGAAGAACGCGGTCCTGCCCGTCGTCACGCTGATTGGCCTCGAGGCCGCGTTTCTGATGGGCGGACTTGTTGTCGTCGAGACCGTGTTTAACATTCCGGGGGTAGCGCGCTTCCTCGTTGAAGCCATCCGCTGGCGTGACTACCCGATCGTGCAGAACCTCATCATGTACATCGCGATCATTGTCGTCGTGGTCAACTTCACCGTCGACATGCTGTACGCTGCATTAGACCCGCGGATCAAATACTCGGATTGAACCGGAGATCATGCCATGAGCAGCATCGATTACCGGGCGGAGCTGGCCAAGGCCGGCGCGAACATCGACAGCCCGTGGGGCAAGTTGCGCTTTCTCGCGCGCCGCTATCCTTTGGGTGCCGCTGGTGCGGTGATCCTGGCGGTTTGCGTCTTTGCTGCTGTGTTCGCCAATTACATCACCGTCTTCGACCCGCTGTCGACGAATGCCGCATTGTCGCTGGCGCGGCCCTCGGCGCAGCACTGGCTCGGCTGCGACTTCATGGGTCGGGACGTCTACAGCCGCATCGTCTACGGCGCCCGCATCTCGCTGGCCGTCGGCCTCGGCTCGCTGGGTTTGGGGCTCACCTGCGGCGTCATCATTGGGCTGACGTCCGGCTATCTCGGCGGCTGGGTCGATCTCGCCGTGCAGCGGCTCATTGATATTCTGCAATCACTGCCATTGCTCGTCATGGCGTTGTTGATGACCGCGTCGCTGGGACCCTCGCTCAGGAACACGATCATCGCGATCTCGATCGCGCTGGTCCCCTCTTCGGCCCGCGTCGTCCGGGCGAGCACCCTTTCCCTCCGCGAGCAACCCTTTGTCGAATCGGCGAAGGCGATCGGCATGAGCGAATTGCGGATCGCATTCCGACATGTGCTCCCCAACACTCTAGCGCCGCTGATCGTGTTGGCGACAGCCCAACTCGGCGCGACGATATTGATCGAGGCGGCGCTGTCGTTTTTGGGGCTCGGCGTTCCGGAGCCCTATCCCTCATGGGGGCGCATGCTGTCGGAATCGGCGGCGGAATACGTGCGCACCGCGCCGTGGCTGGTGATTTTTCCCGGCCTTGCGATCAGCTCAATCGTGTTCGGAACAAACCTTTTGGGCGATGCGTTGCGCGACGTCCTCGACCCGCGGCAGCGCAGCTGACCGACGCGCCGTCGAGCAGACGATAACGGCGGGATGCCCCCGATGGCGAATGACGAAACGGCGACCGACCGCACAGCGTCACCCGCCTATGCGATGACAAAAACGGCCGAACAGGCGGTGAGTGTGATCGAGGTCAAGGGCCTGCGGACCTACCTCTTCACCCGGTCGGGCATCATCAAGGCCGTGGACGATATCTCGTTCTCGCTGCGGCGGGGCGAAACCTTGGCGGTGGTCGGCGAGTCTGGTTGCGGCAAGTCCATGACCGCGCTGTCGATCATGCGCCTCGTCCCCAATCCTCCAGGTAGGATCGTCGGCGGCACGATCGCCCTCGAGGGTCGAGACCTGCTGCAGCTCCATGAAGCCGAAATGCGCGACATCCGCGGCAACGACATTTCAATGATCTTCCAGGAGCCGATGACCTCGCTCAATCCGGTGCTGACGATCGGCCACCAGATCGCCGAGGCGCTGCGGCTGCATCAGGAACTGTCGAAGAATGCTGCCAACGAGAAAGCGGTAGAGATGCTGCGGCTCGTCAAGATCCCCGAGCCGGCGCAGCGCGCGCGAGAATATCCGCACCAACTGTCGGGCGGCATGCGGCAGCGGGCGATGATAGCGATGGCGCTCGCCTGCAACCCGCGGGTGCTGATCGCCGACGAGCCGACGACCGCCTTGGACGTGACGATCCAGGCGCAGATCCTTGACCTGATCCTGGAATTGCAGAAGCAGCTGGGCACTGCACTGATCCTGATCACGCACAATCTCGGCGTCGTCGCCGAGACCGCGCAACGCGTAATCGTGATGTATGCTGGTAAGAAGGTCGAAGAGGCCGAGGTCGACGCGCTGTTCTCGCAGCCGCTCCACCCCTACACCCACGGCTTGCTGGCGTCGATCCCGCGTCTCGAGATCATGGCGGGGCGCAACTATGCCTCCGTCGAGCGGCTGCAGGAAATCCCCGGCATGGTGCCGGCGCTAAGCAATCTTCCGCCGGGCTGCACGTTTGCCCCGCGCTGCTCTTTCGCCGATGACCGCTGCCGCGCGCAATTTCCACCCTATGAGCAATTGCGGCCGGGGCATTGGGCGGCCTGCTGGCATTCGGAAAGGCTCTACGGGCGGGATGGCTAGTGCTCTGACACCGGATATTGCTGGGGCGAGGGAGGCTGGGCGGAACCGTGCCCCGGTGATCGAGGTCGCCGGGCTTAAGAAGCATTTCCCGGTCAAGAAAGGCCTGCTTCGCCGCACCGCCGGATACGTCTATGCGGTCGACGGAGTCAGCTTTTCGATCAATCAAGGGGAAACCCTGGGGCTGGTCGGCGAAAGCGGCTGTGGCAAGTCGACCGTAGCGCGGACGGTGTTGCGGCTGGTCGAGCCGACCGAGGGCACGATCAGGCTCGACGGAGAGGACATCACTCGGTTGGGTAAGACGGCACTGCGGCCGCATCGGCGACAGATGCAGATCATCTTCCAGGATCCGTTCTCCTCGCTGAACCCGCGCATGTCGGCCGGCGACATCGTCGGCGAACCGCTGCAAGTGCACGGGATCGCCCATGGCAGGGAAAAAGAGGAGCGCGTCGCCGCGCTGTTCGACCAGGTCGGGTTGCGCCGGTTGCAGATGCGCAGCTTCCCGCACGAGTTCTCCGGTGGGCAGCGCCAGCGCATCTGCATCGCCCGCGCGCTCGCCTTAAACCCCAATTTGATTATCGGCGACGAGCCGGTCTCCGCACTCGATGTGTCGATCCAGGCCCAGGTGATCAACCTGATGATGGATCTGCAGCGCGAGAAAAACCTTTCTTACCTCTTCATCGCGCACGATCTCGCCGTGGTCGAGCACATCAGTCACCGCATCGCGGTGATGTATCTCGGTAAGATCGTCGAGTATACAGACAAGCAAACCCTGTTCACGAGCCCGCTGCATCCTTATACCGAAGCCTTGTTGGCTGCGGTCCCGGTCCCCAATCCGAGGATCAAGCGCAAGAAACACCTGCTGCAGGGCGATGTTCCGAGCCCGATCAACCCGCCGCCGGGCTGCACCTTCCATACGCGCTGTCCCTATGCCGAGGCGCGCTGCCAGAGCGAGGTCCCGGCACTGCGCGAGGTCAGCCCCGGCCACCAAGTCGCCTGTCACTTGCGCTAAATCGCGTCCACCGGCGCAACGATGCGGCGCCCAAGGAACAAATAGGGGGTCTCTTGGGATGCAGCGCCCGGGTTGGGGTGTGTCCTATCGCTGCGTTCGCGGGGACCGGCCACAATTTACGTCTCTCCAAACCCTCTACCGGAGCGGAACCCTCGCTGGTTACTAACAGATTGTAGCGTAGAGAGAATCAAATAGTTCGGGCGCGTTAAGGTTAACCGTGGTTTCATCAAGAGCTATAGTACAACCCCGTCCGAGGTTTGATCCGGCCGCTGAATTTAAGCGTGTACCGACAGAAACATCACTCATCTTAATGCTCGGTTGCCTTTAGGACTGAATTATGTTATAGTATTTATCTTTTGAAACGACGCTCAACCGTACCGCGCTATATTGGTGGCATAACGGGCGTAAGTGGGTGACCTGTCTGATGTTAGGCCAAACTTCGGCAAGCCCGTTGATCGATGAGCGAGCGCCGAAAGGCGGTGTGCAGCCCGAGGTCGCGTCGCTGAGCTCCTCCGATCCGGCAGACCTTGCCAATACGCTCGACGCATCGTCGGGCATGCTCTCCGATATTGGGGGCAAGCGGCTGCTGCCCGCCCTGGTGGCTCGAACATCGACACCGCGCCGCGCTGCGAAGGCTCTTCCGGTCGGTATCCTCTTTTACCTCCTCTCCGTCGGGATTGTCGCCGCTGCGACCGCCGGTGTATTCTTTGGCATTGGTTTTTTCTTGCTCGCTCAACCTATGGAGTCAATGATTACAAATGCCAATATTGGAGATCACGCTTCGGGTACCGAACGTCGCCTACCGCTTACTTTGAGTAATGCATCGTCGACTTACGGCGACATCGCATCGGTCCCAATCGAACCGCAAATCCCGCGCTCGGCGGCGACCGCGGCGTTGCCCGTCGTTGCCGTTGCACTGCCAGCTGTGCCCCCGTCCCCCGCCAGGGATGTACCCGCAAGTGATGAGAAGGATCAATCCTTCGACAAAGCGGCGCCGGAGTCTGAGGCCCGTGCGGCTTCGCCGGACGCTTCGCCGCCAGCCGCACTGACGGCCGAGCCGGTACCGGGCTCATCAGCCCCCGCGTCGGCGCCCGAGAGGGCCACGCGCCTCTCCGCAGGGCAAATCACGGAGCTCCTCGACCGCGGCGACTCCTTCCTTCACGCCGGTGACGTTGCTTCAGCACGGCTCTTTTACGAGCGGGCCGCCGATGCCGGCGACTGGCAGGCGGCGATACGGATGGGGGCAACCTTCGATCCTGCCTTTCTCGGCCGAGCCGGCGTGCGCACGGTCGGCGAGCCGACCAAAGCGCAATCCTGGTACCGGGATGCGCTTGACCTCGGCGCGCCCAAGACCGATCGTCAGCTCGAGAGCCCAAAGACGAAATAGCCACCGAGAACGACAATGAAGCGTCCGACCATCGCGGCCGCGGTCGTCGCGGTCCTCGCGACGCCGATCGCCCTTGTAACTTCGGCGAGCATCGGCGCGCCGACGGATATAGCCGTCGTCAACAGGGGTGTCGTGGAGCTCCAAACGGGGCGCACCGCCGGCATCTCCGCGCGCATCGCCGAGGATCTCGCTAATCTGATAGACGACGGAGCGACGCGTCGGGTTTTGCCGGTCATCGGCAAAGGATCGCTGCAGAATATTACCGATCTAAAACTGCTGCGCGGGATCGACATGGCTATTCTGCAGGCCGATGTTCTCGATTACGCGCGCCAGCAGAACTATTTCCCCGGCCTCGAAGGCTGGATCACTTATATCGCTAAGCTCTATAACGAGGAGTTTCATCTTCTTGCCCGGCGCGATATCAAAAGTGTCGCGGAGTTGGCAAACCAACAGGTGAACGTCGATTTGCGCGGCGCCGGCACCACGATCACCGCAGGCCGGCTGTTTGCTCTGTTGAACATCCCGGTGACGCCCACCTACGACGATCATGAGGTGGCGCTTGAGAAGCTCCGTAAGGGCGAGATCGCGGCCATCGCCTTCGTTGCCGGAAAACCAGCGCCGCTCTTCCGCAGCATCGCCGGTGAGGACGGCCTTCACTTTCTCGCCATCCCGCTCAGACCGGAAGTGACTGCCGCCTACGTGCCGACGCGCCTCACAGCTCAGGACTATCCGGGTCTGGTGCCTGGCGACCAACCGGTCGACACCGTGGCGGTGGGCGCCGTGCTCGCGGCTGCCAATCTCCAGTTCGGCTCAGACCGCTACCGCAATCTCGTGAACTTTGTCGAGGCGTTTTTTACTGGGTTCCAGACGCTGCTCGAACCCGGCCACCATCCAAAATGGCGCGAGGTCAATATCACGGCAGAGCTTCCCGGATGGCGCCGATTTCCGCCCGCCGAGGAGTGGCTGCAACGTAACATACAAGTAGCCTCCCCGCCCAATCTCCAGGATCTCAAGACGATCTTCTCGCGATTTATCGACGAGCGTCAGCAGGCCGCTGGCGGGCAGCCGATGACCCAGCAGGAGAAGGACCAGCTCTTCGGGCAGTTCGAACTCTGGCAGAAAAGCCAAATCCGGTAGCCCGCGCAGCGAGCAGAGCGATCCCTTTCGGCACCTTGGAAGGGCTCTGTGCAGATGAACCAACCCCTCGTTGTGAAAATGTATCGCTTGGCTGCGATCCCGGCCAGGTGCCGCCTGGCCACCTTTGCCGTCGCCGCCGCCGTCCTCGCCATCGGCCGACCGGCCGTCGCCGATACCAGCCCCAAGCACGGCGGAACGCTCGAATTCGCGGTCACCGTCGAGCCTGGCAATTACGATTGTCACGGCAACATATCCTTTGCCTTCCTGCACCCCATCGCACCGCATTACTCAACCTTGCTCAAATTCGATGCCGCTAACTATCCGCGGATCATCGGCGACTTGGCGGAGTCGTGGAGCGTTGCGGCCGATCGGCTGACCTATAGCTTCAAGCTTCGGCCCAATGTCCTGTTTCACGACGGCTCGCGACTGACGTCTGCCGACGTCAAGGCGAGCTACGAGCGCATCGCGCACCCGCCGCCGGGTGTCGTCTCGGCGCGCAAGGTCGATTACGCCGCCATCTCGAGCATCGATACGCCCGACCCGCTCACCGTCGTTTTCCATCTGCAGTGGCCCGAGGCGGCGATGCTGGCGAATTTCGCCTCTCCATGGAACTGCATCTACAGCGTCGCCAAGCTCGCCCAGGACCCCGAATTTCCCAAAGCTCGCGTGCTCGGTACCGGAGCATTCGCCTTTGTCGAGTACGAAAAGGGAAAGTATTGGCGGGGCCGGCGTTGGGACAGATATTTTCTGCCTGGCAAGCCCTATCTCGACGGCTACCAGGCAGATTTCATCCCCGCAAATGCGGTGATGACGGCGTACAAAAGCGGCCGCATCGCCGCCGAGTTCCGCGGTGTGACACCCCCGCAACGCGACGACCTCGTCGAGGCGCCCGGCGACCGCATGGAGATCAGTGAAAGCCCGTGGCTCTCAAATCTCCTGGTCGTGTTCAACACCAAGCGCCCGCCCTTCGACGATACGCGGGTGCGGCGCGCGCTCTCACTCGCCATCGACCGCTGGGGTGCTGCGGCGAAGCTGCAGGGCACGACTTTCCTGAAATATGTCGGCGGCGTCATGCGGCCGGGTTCGAGCATGGCCACACCGGAAGCGGAGCTGGTTACGATACCCGGTTTTTCGCGCGATATCACCGCTTCGCGCGACGAGGCAAGGCGGCTGCTCGACGAGGCCGGGGTGCGCGACCTCAAGGTGACGATTACCGTCCGCGATATCCCGATGCCGCACTATGCGGGTGCCGATCTTTTGGCCGAGAGCTGGCGCCAAATCGGTGTCACGACGACGCAGGACCGCCGGAACATCTGGGATTGGCAAAAGGAAATCGATGCACGCCAATTCGACGTGGCGCTCGATTTCTCCGGCGACTTCTATGACGACCCGACGATTCAGCTGACCAAATACGTGTCGCACGATCTGTCGCCGGTCAACTACTCGTATTCGACCGACCGTTTCCTCGATGCTCTCTTTATCGGTCAAGCGGTAACCAATGACCCCCGGCAACGCGCAAAAATCGTCCGCGATTTCGAGCAACATGCTCTGTCCGAAGCTTACACGGTGCCCCTCTTGTGGTGGAATCGCATTGTCGCAACCTCGGCGAAGCTCAAAGGCTGGAGCATCACGCCAAGTCACTTCATTGGACAGGATCTGACCGAGGTTTGGCTAGACCAGTGACCTGTGCTACGAGTGCCGTCGACTTTGAGACGTCGCGGCACGCTGATCGACGCGGCTACAGAACATTGAGAGGGGAACTATTGCATGGTGAACTTAGGAGCCGCCGATCGAACGCACGAAGCGGCAATCCGCCGCTCACCTTTGAAGAAGCTCTATGTCCAGGTGCTGATCGCGATCGGGGTGGGCATTCTGCTCGGGTATTTCTACCCGAGCCTGGCGGTCGAGATGAAGCCGATCAGCGACGGCTTTATTTCGCTGATCCGCGCCGTCGTGCCGCTGATCATCTTTGCGACGGTGGCGGTCGGGATCGCCAAGATGGGCGACATGCGCCGCGTCGGTGTCGTCGGGCTTCGAGCGATTATTTATTTCGAGGTCGTCTCGACCCTGGCGCTGCTGATCGGGCTTGTCGTCGGCAATCTGGTTCAACCGGGGGCCGGCCTTCACATTGATCCGGCGCATTTGGATGAAAAGGCGATCGCCGGCTACGTCACCAGCGCCAAGTCTCTGACGATCGTCGATTTCCTGATCAAGATGATCCCCACCAATCTGGTCGGCGCCGTTGCCCAGGGCGACATCCTGCCGGTGCTGGTAATGGCGGTCCTGTTCGGTTTCGCGCTCTGCCACATGAGGGAACGCGGCCAGCGGCTCGTCGCTTTGATCGACGACTTCACTCATGCGCTGTTCGGGGTCGTGCGCATCATCATGTATGTGGCGCCGCTCGCAGCCTTCGGCGCTATGGCATTCACGATCGGGAAGTTCGGCTTCGGAATGCTCGCCAGCCTCGGGCAATTGTTGGCGAGCATCTATCTGACATCGATCTTGTTCGTGCTGATCGTGTTGGGGCTGATCGCCCGGATCTTTGATTTGAGCGTGTGGAAAATCATTCGCTACTTCAAGGACGAGCTGCTGATCGCCTTCAGCGCGACCTCGGGGGAGGCGATGATCCCGCGCTCGATCGTCAAGCTCGAGAGGATGGGGTGCTCGCAAGAGACCGTCGGTCTGGTGCTGCCGACCGGCTTCTCGTTCAACACAGACGGCACGGCTATCTACATGACTATGGCGGTATTGTTCATCGCGCAGGCGACCGATATTCACCTGACGACCGGCCAGCAGCTGACGATGCTCTTCGTCATGCTGTTCACCTCCAAAGGTGCGGCTGGCGTGGCCGGCGCCGGCTTTGTGGCGCTCGCCGCGACGCTGCCGGCACTGGGAATTTTGCCGGTCGGCGGCTTGGCGCTGCTCCTCGGGGTCGAGCGGTTCATGTCGGAAATCCGCGCCGTCACCAATCTGTTCAGCAACATCTTCGCGACAGTGGTAATTGCGCGATGGATGGGTGAGCTCGACGACGAACGTCTAAACCTTGTCCTCGACGGCGAGACCGAGGACGAGCCATTGGAGCAGCCGGTTTAGAATCTAGACGTTGACCGGCGCGAGCGGGGCTCGGCCGCGGATCAGATCGGCCGCCTTTTCGGCGATCATGATCACCGGGGCATTGATGTTGCCGCCGACCAGATCCGGCATCACCGAGGCATCGACGACGCGCAGCGCGTCGACACCAAGCACTCTGAATTCGGGGTCCACGACAGCCGCCGGATCGCTCGGCCGACCCATCTTGCAGGTGCCGAGCGGATGGTGAACGGTGATCGCGGAGGCACGGATATGGGCGTCGATGTCGGCATCGGACCGGCAATCGCGCCCCGGCGCAATCTCTTCCCCGGCGAATGGCGCCAAGGGCGGCTGTCGACCGATCTCGCGCGCGAGGCGCAGACCGGCGCGCAAACTGGCCCAGTCCTTTTCGGCGGCGAGGAAGTTCTGATGGATGCGGGCGGGAACGCGTGGATCTTGTGAGGCGAGCTCGATCCGGCCGCGGCTCTCCGGCCGCAACAGCACGGCACGGCAGCCGAAACTATCGGCATAAGGACGCACAAAGGGCGGAAAATATGGGGTTGCCGTCATCGGCGCGGCATTGAACAGCAGCTGGATGTCCGGAAGCGGCAACCCGGGCGAGCTCTTCAGGAAGGCCATGATGCCACCCGGCCAATCGGCCGCAATCCCCTCGCCGCGCAGATACGCTTTGCCGAGCTCCAAGAGGACGCGGTCGGCGCGCATCTTGGCGTGCAGAGGGCCCGGCTCCTTGCGGGCATACGCGACGGTAACCGAGACGTGATCCTGGAGGTTGCCGCCGACTCCCGGCAACCGCACCTTCACCGCGATCCGTTGCTTGCCGAGCGCCTCGGGATCGCCGATCCCGGACACCATCAAGAGCTGCGGCGAATTGATCACGCCGCCGGCCAAGATCACCTCGCGCTCGGCGCGGGCTGTCAGCCGCTCGCCTCCGTTGAGATACTCGACCCCGACGGCACAATTGCCGTCGCAAAGGATGAGTGTCGCCAACGCCTCGACCTCGACAGCGAGATTGGGCCGCGCCAGCGCCGGCCCCAGGTAGGCGACGGCCGCACTGCATCGCCGACCGTCGCGGATCGTCTGCTGCGAACGGCCGAAGCCGTCCTGTTGCGCGCCGTTGTAGTCCTCGGTCAGCGGATGACCAGCCGCTTCTCCGGCCGCCCGATAGGCCTCGACGAGCGGATCAGAGTAGCGCGTCAGCCGCGTCGTCAGCGGCCCATCCCCGCCGCGATAGGCGCTGGCGCCGCCTTCCCAGCATTCCTGCCGCCGGAAGTAGGGCAGCACATGAGCATAGGACCAGGTCGTCAGTCCGGCTTCCGCCCAGCGCTCGTAATCGCCGCGGTGGCCGCGGACATAAGCCATCGCGTTGATCGAGGACGAGCCGCCGATCACTTTGCCGCGCGCGCACTCGACCCGGCGTCCATCCATCGTCGCCTCGGGCTCTGCGAAGTAACCCCAGTCATGCTTGCGCTGCCGCAGCATGCGGCCCCAGGCGAGCGGGATGCTGATCCAGGGATCGCTGTCCCAGCCTCCTGCCTCGAGGAGCAGCACCCGTGCGTCGGGGTCTTCGCTGAGTCGGTTGGCCAGGACGCAACCGGCCGACCCGGCGCCGACAATCACGTAAGCGTAGGTCCGATCGCCCATCTTCGCACCCTCGTCCTTACCCGACCCCGACGAGGATAGGGCATTCACGGTCACCCGAGGACCCGTTCGTCACCCCGGCGAAAAGCCGAGGCCGGAGGCAGTTATCTCCCTCCCGGCGCGTTCCGCCATCCCGGCGTGAACCCGGACATATCACTCCTTCAGTGTGTTGGATGCCGATGCGGGCGTCCTCCTTGCGGAGGTCGGGCCTGCACCGAGCCGTATCGAACTCGGGCACTGCCTGGCGCTGCGGCGACAGGCAGGACGGAAGGGATTCGGCAGTACCACGGTCGCGCTCTTAAGGCTATGGTGGCCATCCTAAAGATTGAGTATCGGCATGGCAGCTCACGTGCGGAAGACAGCGGCATCGGAAAGGCGAGCGAGCGGGCTCGTCCTTCTTTCGCGCCAGAGCCCGATCGGGAATTGGGGCGAGCTCGACACGGCAACTTCGGACGCGTGGCTGACGCCCTCGGCCGATCATCACGCACTCGCGAGGATGGGGATAAAGGCCCAGGGTGGCGGGCCGCACCAGTCAAAAACGATGATGCTGGCCGACCTTACGAAGCTGCTGGTGGCTGGCGCGGCCGATCGCGCGGTCGATGCCGTCCTTCGCGACAACCTGCTCGGCAAGTCTTCGATCCGGGCTCGGAGGGCTGCCCTCTATCGGTTGCGCCAACTCTACGGGGTGGGTCAGCGCTGGCCGATCTGCCTCGTCCTACACCGGCTCTGGGAGCGCGATCCTGCCGGACGACCGATACTGGCGCTACTATGCGCGCTCGCTCGAGACCCGCCGCTACGGGACGGCGCGGCCGCGGTGCTCCACGCTCCACTTGGCGAACGGGTGCGCTGGCCCGCAATCGCCGCCACTTTCGAAGCGCGCAGCCCGGGTCGGCTTGGCGAGGAATCTGCAAAATCGCTTGCGCAGCACGCCGCCTCGACATGGACGCAGGTCGGATTTCTGAAGGGAGCTGATCGTAAGGAGCGCGTCCGCGCTAAGCCAACTCCGGCGTCCGCTGCCTATGCCGCGTTGATAGCGGGGCTCTGTGGCTTTGGCGGGATGCGACTGGTCGAGTCTCGATGGCTCGACGCACTCGACCGACCGTTTGAGGATCGCCTTGCGCTGTTGCGGCAGGCCGAGGGGCTGGGACTGGCTCGCGTTCGAAGGGTCGGCGACGTGTTCGAGATCGATGCCCGCGGCCCGCTGGCAAGAACATTGGGGGTAGCGGAGCTTGTCGACCATTGAGGAGCTGCTGGACGATTTTAGGAAGCGTCTGACGGTCCCGTGGCGCGGAGACGAACCGTCGGCCGGCCGCGTCTGGATTCTTTGGTACGACAAAACAAACGAACGCCGGGTGCGCGGTCGCCTGCGCGAATTTCAATTCACCGCGGAACAGGCCGGGAAGGGGTGGCGAGAGTTCGACATCGCCCCCCGATTTGGTGTCTGGGTGGCGCAGCAGCCGTGGTTTGATCGGCTTGCTAGGCGCCCCGGCACATTGTCGACGGTGATCCCGGTATTCGAGGATCATCTCGCCGAGACCATCAGAGGCGAGCTGCACGAATGCGGCCCGAGCCACATCCTCGCCCTCACGGGTATCGCCTCGCTGTTTGGGCTGACGCGCGCCTCATCGCTGATCGATAAGGTTGTCGGCAATATTCCTGGTCGCCTGCTTGTCACCTTTCCCGGCGTGCATCGAGGCGGCATCTATCGGCTGCTCGATGCCCGCGACGGCTGGAACTATCTGGCCGTTCCGATCCCCTCGACAGACAGGGTTTGAGTCATGTTGAACAAGGACGTTCTCGCCCACGATCCTTCCGAATACCGGCTCGCCGATGGCGGGGTGGCCAAGGTCCTCTTCCCGCCGGACGCCGAGCAGAAGGCGATCCTGCGCGAACAATTGCAAACCTTTGTCTGCGAGGGTGCCTATGCCGAGGGCTTGCGGCGGATGCTGGAGGCCTTTAACGGCGCAGCGGGACGGCGGGGAGACGTCCCCGCGGCCTGGATCTCGGGCTTTTACGGGTCCGGCAAGAGCCTGCTCGCCGCGATGTTGGGCGCCCTTTGGACGAACCTGGAATTCGACGGCGGCGCCTCCGCCGAAGGGCTCGTTCAAAGCATGCCGTCCGAGGTCAGGGCGGCGCTGCGCGAATTGCGCGCCAACGCCGCTCGGCTCGGCGGGCTGCTCGTCGGCGGCACCACGCTGGGTCGCGGCGTTCACGACCCGGTCAAGGCGGTCCTCAATGTCATCTTCCAGGCGGCCGGCCTGCCCGGCGGCAGCGACATTCGGCCGGCCCTGGCGACGCTGTGGCTCGAGGACGAAGGTATTCTCGCCGATGTGCGCGGGATGCTTGGCGGCAATTTCGCCAGCGCCAGCCAGAGATTCCTGTTGGACAGTTCATTCGCCGCAGCGGCACAGAAGGCAAAACCCGGCCTCGCGCCCGATCTCGACACCCTGATGGATCGTCTGGCCCAGCAATTCGCAACCGAACCGGAGCCGACGGTCGAGATGCTTGTCCACACCGCGCGGAAGGCATTGTCCGTCGGACGCAACGAGATGCCGTTGACCTTGATCATTTTGGACGAGGTGCAGCAGTTCATCCGCGAGGACAGCAACATCTCGCTGACGATACAAACGATTGCCGAAGAGCTGTGCTCGAAATTCCGCGGCCGGGTGTTTCTTGTGGCGACCGGCCAATCGGCGCTCGGCGATGTGCAATATCTGGAGAAGCTGCTGACCCGTTTCGTGGTGACCGTGCCCCTTGGCTCGGCGGATATCAACTCGGTCATTCGCAAGACCGTGCTGCTGAAGAAGGACGCCGCCAAGCCGGAGATCGAGAAAATGCTCGACCTCAGGGCCGGGGAAATCGACCGCCATTTGCAGGGGTCGAACCTCCGACACACGGCGACCGATCGCCCGAACGATGTGGCGGATTGGCCGATCCTGGCTGCGCGCCGGCGCTTCTGGGAGCGCGTCTTGGCCGAGCTCGACCGATCGGGGCTGGGAGCGACATTGCGCGGTCAGCTGCGGATCAGCCTCGATGCAGTGAAGCGGTACGGCGGACGCCCGCTGGGCGTCGCAGTGCCCGGCGATTTCCTGTACGACACTTTTGCCGCTGAAGCCCTCTCGCGCAACCTGATCTCACGGGAGATTTACGACCGGATCGAGGCGCTGCACGCGCAGTCCGGCGACGGGCCATTAAAGGCCCGCCTGCTGATCCTGGTTTATCTGATCCATCGCATCGCGGCGGACGCACAGAACCACGGCGTATACGCGAAGCCGGATGTTTTGTTGGACCTGTTGGTCGAGGATTTGGGCGAGGCCGCGTCGGTACGTGCCAAGGTTCCCGACCTGCTCACCGATTTGCGAGCCGAAGGTGGGGTTATCGAGGCCAATGGCGAGTGGCACCCGCAGACGCGGGAAAGCGCCGAGTGGCAAGCGGCGTTTGGTCGCGCCGAACACGAGGCCGCCGGCGATCCGACCTTGGTTCCGCGCCATCGTTCCGCACTGCTGCAACTCGTGACCGACGAGGCGCTGGCGGCTCTCGGGACCGTCCAGCAGGGCAGTTCCAAGACTCCGCGGCGCATCGAGCGGGTGGTCGGCGACGCGAAACCCGGCGGCGACGGTCTTTTGCTCCGACTGTGGAACGGGTGGGATCACCCGCTGACGGCGACCCTGAACGACATCAAGGCGGCCGATATCGCCAAGGACGCGACGATCCATCTGGTCATTGCCGAGCATCGCGCTCAGGAACTGCGTAACGCGATCGTCGCCCGCGAGGCGGCCACCGCGACCATCCAGGGCCAGGGCCTGCCGAGCACCGACGCCGGCAAGGAGGCCAAAGCGGCCATGGAATCGACGCGCGGCCGTGCCGAGGAAACGGCGAAGGCGATCCTGCGCGAGGCGGTCGAAGGCGCGCAGGTTCTCGTGGCGGGGGGTGCCGAGGTCGGTGACGGGTTAAAGCGCACGGATGCGGTCCGAGAGGCCGCGATACGTGTTCTCGACCGCCGCTACCCGGAGTTTGTGGTAGCGGATCATGTCGCCTGGGATCGCGTGGTGTCGCAGGCGCGCAGGCGGGTCCCCGACGCGCTGAAGGAAGTCGGCCACACCGGCGATCCTCAGGACCATCCGGTCTGCAGGGCCCTCCTGTGCGCGCTGCGACCTTCGAAGAAAGGGTCGGAGCTGCACGCGAATTTTACCGCTCCGCCCTATGGCTGGCCGCGCGAGGCGGTTGAGGCGGCGATGCTGTCCCTAGCAAATGCCGGCCAGATCAAGCTTGCCGGCGGTGACGGCAAGCCGGTCGTAGCCGCCGACCTGAATGCGACCCAACTGCGTACCTGCACCTTTGCCCCCGAAAACCGGGTCGTCTCGGCGAGCGAGCGGATCGCCGTGCGCTCTCTCGGCCAGGCCTTGGGCCTGACCATTCCCTCGGGTCAAGAAAACGACCATCTGCTGACGATCTTGGAGCGCCTGCACCAGGCCGCCGAAGGCGCTGGTGGTCCGCCTCCGGCACCGGCGGTCCCCGAGGTCCCGGGGATGAACGAATTTGATTCCTGCACCGGCAATGATCTGCTGGCCGAGCTGGGGGCCCGGGCAGAAGAGCTGAAGCCGCTGATTGCACAGTGGCAGGCCGCGAAGGCCGAGAAAGAGCTGCGGCTGCGCGATTGGAATTTGGCAACACGCCTCGTGTCGCTCGGCGCGGCGGGGCAACGGGAGGCGCTCGATGCGGTCCGCACCGCGCGCAACTTGCTCGCCGAGCCGAACCCGTTGCCATCGCTCGTTTCTGCCGCGGCGGAGGATCTGCGCAGCCAGACGAATATGGCACACGCCGCGTGGCAACACGCATGGGAAGCGGGCGAAACGCGGCTCAAGGCCGATCAGGCGTGGGAAAGGCTGAGCCCGGACAAGAAGCAGGAGCTGCGGGTCGAGCACACTCTGCTGCTGCAGGAAATGCCCGACGTGTCGACGCCGGAGAAGATCGCTGAGAGTCTGTCGGCGCGCGGCCTGTCGCAGTGGCGCTTCATGGCGCTTTCGCTGCCAAAGTGCATCGATAATGCTTTGCGCGATGCGGCGCTCGAACTGGAGCCGAAGACGCAGACCGTGGCGGTGCCGCGCCGCGTGATTAGGACCGAGGCCGACCTCGATGCCTGGCTCAGCGAGATTCGGGGGACGATCGCACCGTTGCTGGCCGATGGCCCGGTGTGGCCGAGCGCCTGACATGACGACACTGGGAACCGCTCTGCGCAAGCGGCTCGAAAACACGATACGGGAGGCGCGCGAAGTCGCCGATGAGGCCGCGGCGGATGCGGTCGCGCGACTGGCGATCGCGGACGCGAGGCCGCCCGCGTATCTATCGGATCGGCAAAAGGCCTTGAGGCGACGCTTGCGCGCCCATGCTCGTTCGCTCGGCGACAAGCTTGACGCTGATGACACGATGGAAACGAGGCGGCTGGCTGAAGCCATCGCATATGAACACTGGCACCGCATGCTGTTCGGCCGGTTTCTGGTCGAACGCGATCTGCTGATCCACCCGAAGCACGGGGTGCCGATCTCGCGCGGCGATCTGAAGGAGCTGGCCGAAGAGGAAGGATTTGCCGACGAATGGGAATTGGTCGAGCGCTTCGCAGCGCCAACCCTGCCGGCCGTCTTCAAGCCGGATGATCCGGTACTTGAGTTGGAGCTTGACCCGCACTTCCAGTTGCGCCTGCGCCGCCTCGTCACGGAGCTCCCGGAACAGGTCTTTGCCGCGGACGATTCGCTCGGCTGGACCTATCAGTTTTGGCGCGCCGCCGAGCGAAAGCTCGTCGATCAGGCGGTAAAAGAGACCGGGATCAAAATCGGCAGCGTCGAATTGCCGGCCGTGACGCAGCTCTTCACTGAGCCGTATATGGTTAAGTTTCTGCTGCACAACACGCTCGGCGCGTGGTGGGCAGGGAAGCTGTTGGCGGCCAATTCCGATCTTGCACGCAATGCGCCTGACGAGGACGTATTGCGCAGGGCATGCGCGCTTCCCGGGGTCGAGTGGGAATATCTCCGGTTTGTCCACGAGGAGGACGACGGGAATTGGAAGCCTGACGCAGGATCGTTTCCGGGTTGGCCCAAGCGTGCGGCAGAGATCACTTACTGTGATCCGTGCTGCGGCAGCGGTCATTTTCTAGTCGAAGCTTTCGGCATGCTCGCTGCTCTGCGGCAAGCGGAGGAAGGCCTGTCCCCGGCAGAGGCTGCCTGCGCAGTGTTGCGCGACAATCTCTTCGGGCTCGAAATTGACGGCCGCTGTGTGCAGATCGCGGCGTTCAACATCGCGCTCGCCGCATGGCGCTTGGCCGACGGCCCAGTGGACTTGCTGGTGCCTCATATCGCCTGGGTCGGCGCGCCTCCGCCTTTGCCGAAATCCCAGTTCGTCGCGCTGGCCAACCGCGATGGGGAATTGCAGCGGGGCCTTGGCGCACTGCACGATCTATTTCGGCAGGCGCCGCTCCTCGGCAGCCTCATCGAACTGTCAGGCGGCGATCTGGTCGATCCGACCCGCGTTGCACGCATTGAGCAAAGCATCGCGGCGTTGGTGGACAAGATGCGCGGCGCCGAGCCAGAGCTGGCGGAAGGCGCGCTCGCCGCGCGCGGCATGGCCGACGCTGCGGCGATCTTGTCGCGATGGTTCACATTGGAAGCGACCAATGTGCCGTTCCTAGGGCGTGGTAAGCAACACATCGATCTGGCGGGCCACCTGAAAACCGGTTTGAAACCGCCAAGTCCGATCTCGCGACGGCCATGTTGGAGCGCATGCGGAGGCTCGCGCAACCAACTGGCACAGTCGCTGCAGTGATGCCCCAGACATGGCTCTATCTCAAGGCTTACGAGGCATTGAGGCGGACGCTGATTGGGACTAGTACCTTTTCGGTCGTCGTAGATCTCGGCCCAGCAGCATTTCAGGACATGAACTGGTGGGCGGCGAGGACTGCTCTCGTGGTTGTGCAAAATACAAAGCCAACGATTCGGAATGCATATTTGGCTATAGACGCTGATACGGGACGCGAATTCGATCGGAAATCGACGGTGCTTCAGCAAGGGGCAGCGCAGCTTCTTAGACAACAATTACAGTTGCAAAACCCAGATGCGAGAATTCTTACAGTTGCTGCGGGCGCTGGAAAACGTCTTTCAGCTGTAGCGATTAGTTTGCAAGGCATCAAGACTGGAGATGACGCAGCTCTGCGGCGCTCCTTCTGGGAGGTTGGAGTTAAGCTGGAGCACTGGAAATATCTACAAACGACTGTGGAAACAACGACCGCTTTCGGTGGCCTTACTGATGTCGTTTGGTGGCAAGAACCAGCGCATACGCTCGCTAGGCTTCAGGGCCTTCGGGCTCATGGCAATCCTGGATGCGCCGTCAGCCAAATGGGGGGATTGCCAGCTGCTCTATATCTGGGAGAGGCGTTCGATAGCAATGTTTCTGCCGTAATCCCTAGGGAGAAGGGGCATCTCCCTTCCATATTTGCCTACCTCTCTTCTCCAGAATTTAGGAAAGATGTGCGAAGATTAGAGCCAGGCTCTAAAGCCAACAACGGCATACTGGTCGAAGCGCCGTTCGATCTCCCTCATTGGCAAAAGGTCGCTGCCGAGAAATACCCGAACGGCCTGCCGGACCCTTATTCCGATGATCCAACGCAATGGCTGTTCCACGGCCATCCGTGCTATGCCGAAGCGGGCGCCGAACTGCATGTAGCGCTCGCTCGTCTCGCCGGGTATCGCTGGCCGGCGGAGAGCGATGCGGAGATGCGCGTGTCCGTCGAGGCCCGCGCCCATATCGCGGAAGTTGCGCGCCTGTCGGAGGCGGACGCCTACGGTCTGCTTCCCCTCGTCCCGGTGCTCGGCGAACGCTCGCTTGCCGACCGACTGCGTGCCTATTGCGCCGCGGCGTGGGGAGAAAATTGGACGTCCGGCAGCGAAGCGGCGCTGATCGCCAGCGCCTGCGAGCGCGCCAAGGAAAAGCCGCCGAAGCAGCTGACGTTCGATGCCTGGCTGCGCAGCCATGCGGCCCGCCAGCACGCGAAGCTGTTCCATGATCGGCCGTTTTTGTGGTGGATCACCGACGGCCGCCTCGACGGTTTCACCGTCGTCGCCCATTACCATTGCCTCGATCGGGCCAGTCTCGAACGCGTCGCCTACTCGATGCTGAACGACTGGATCGACCGGCAGGGCGACCATCCTCGCGGCGAGGCCGCGCGTATCCTGCAAGCCAAGCTGGCCCGCATTCTCGATGGCGAGAAGCCTTACGACATTTTCGTTCGCTGGAAGCCGCTCGAGCGGCAGCCGCTGGGCTGGCAGCCCGACCTGGATGATGGCGTGCGGCTCGATATCCGTCCGTTTGTTGAAGCCGGCGTGCTCGCGCATATGCCGAAGGTCAGATACACCGTCGATCGGGGTAAGGACGTGCCCTCCGCGCCCTGGTACCCCCTCTTTCATGGCGAGCGCCGAAACGATCACCACACGACACTCGCCGAGAAGCGTGCGGCGCGGGCCGAGGCCACCGAATGATCCTCACGTTGCCTCCTTTTTTGGTCGCGCGGCGAGCCGCTAGCGCCGAGGACGTCGGAAATGGCGCTGGCGACGGCAACCTGATGCGCCGCTGATGCCGACGATCAGCGCCTTCTACGGCATCCTGATCCAGATCTTCTGGCGCGACCACGGGCCGCCTCATTTCCACGCCCTCTATGCCGAGCATGAGGCGCTGATCGACATCCGCACGCTCCAGGTGATCGAGGGCAGCCTGCCGCGGCGAGCGCTCGCGCTGGTGCTGGAATGGGCTTCCGAGCACCGGGCGGAACTGATGGAGGACTGGGACCTATGCAATCGCCTGCAGACACCCAAGAAGATCGCGCCGTTGAGCTGACGCCGGCGGTTCTTCCGCTGGCGCCTTGGCGCGTCGCCGAAGTCGAGGCGCTGCCCGGCTTCCGGCTGCGGGTTCGGTTCAACGACGGGAGCCAGGGTACGGTGGAAATGGCGGAGTTCGTCAATTCCAAAGCTGCGGGCGTGTTCGCCGCCCTTCGCGACGAGAGCGCCTTCCGCCAAGCAACGATCGTCTTGGGCGCGGTCACTTGGCCCGGTGATCTGGACCTGGCGCCCGATGCGATGCACCGGGCGATCAAAGAACACGGGACATGGATCGTAAAATGAATTCGGGAAACGAGAAGCCGTCCGCATTGGCGTGGACGCCATGGCAGCGGTCTTCCGCTGCGCGAGGACGTGCGCAGCGCCCTGATCCCTTATGACGACGCGAGGGTACACGATCTTGCGAATGCCGCGATAACGTAGCTGCCGAGATGACGACACCCCTCGACGCTCTCGCCGAAGCATTACGAGAATGCCGGAAATATGCCAGCGGTGCGGAAGCGCCGCCGGAAGCGATTCTGTGGTGCGATCCGGGACGCGAGTTCGCGCCGATCCTGCCGGCGCTCCGTGCTCGTCTGCCAAACCTGCTGAGTTTTGGCGTCTATGAGCCGTCCACACGCACCGGACCGGCGCTGTGGCTGCGCGCGGCTGCCGCCCGCCAGGTCGCCGGTCTTGCTTGGGCGGAAGATGAACCCGCGCTTCTCTATCTGCCGGGCCACGGCCGCGACACGCTGCGCGGGGCGGAGGATTGCCCGGCAGAACTTGCGCCGCTCGTCTGGTTCGCCGTGGCGGGTAGCTTCTTCGGCCAGCCAAAGCAGACGCGCGACTGGACCTTGCGTGGCTTTCTCGCGGCGCAAGGCAGCCCGGTCGGGCTCGATATCGCCGACGACAAGGCAACGCGCGAGGCACTGTGTCGAGCCGCAAGCCGGCTGTCCGCAGAACCGATAGAGGCACTGAAGGGAAGGCGGCTCGATGCCATCGCGCTGGACGGGCTGCTGGTTCCCGATCCGGTTGCCGATATGCTCCGCTGGATGGACGGAACCTTGACCCCCGAAGCCGATCCGGAGCGGTTCAACGCGTTCGCATCGCTCGCCACAAAACAGATGGGCTTCGACCCGCGCAAGAGATCGCCGCAGGATGCCGCCGCCCGGTTGGCGAAACGGGAAAAGGGATGGGCCAAGGTCTGGGACCGCTTCGAGGAGGCGAACGGCGCCTATGAGGAGGTCGTCAAGCTTCTGCGCCTCGAGGAACCACAAAGCCTCTTCGAAGGGCAGGACGCTTATCCCAGCATCATTGCACGCGGTGAGCAGGAGTTGCGGCAGGCGCTCCTCGCTCTGGTGAATACGACGCCGGAAAAGGCGGCGGCGACACTGATGGACCTCGAAGAGCGGCACGGATGGCGCCGGGACACCGTGTGGGCAAAGCGCGGCGAGGCGCGCCTGGCGCAGGCGCTCGAGCACCTCGCGGTCGTGGCGCAGCCGCCGGCCGTCGGCGCGCCAAACGCCCATGATCTTGCCGAGACTTACCTGACCGAGGGGTGGAAGACCGATTGGGCTGCGATGCGCGCGCTCGACATCGCGCGCACAGGCGAGGACCGTGAGGCTGTCACGGCTGCCGTCCGCGCCGTTTATCTTCCGTGGGTCGATGCCGGCGCCGCGCGATTGCAGGCGCTGGCGGCCGAGGGCGGGGTAGCGTTCGCCCAACCGACCAAACCGTCGGCGGCCTCATCCCGGTCCGCGTTGCTGTTCGTAGACGGCCTACGTATGGATTTGGCGCAGCAGCTCGCTGCGCTGCTGCACGCCCGGGGGGCTGCCGTCAAGATAAGCTGGACATGGTCGGGGTTTCCGACCGTGACTGCCACCTGCAAGGCGCTGGTGAGCCCGGCGGCGGGGTTTGGAAAGGTCGTTATTTGAATAAGTTAGATTTGGGTGATAGGATTTTTGATCTCATGAATTTATGACGTTTTTTGATTTTGCCTTCCACAGGAAAACAAGGGTTTTCGGCACGTCGACAACTTAGTCCCTTACGAGCTGAGTGTTTGTAACTTGTGAGCAGATTTGTCAGGCGAGGGCAGGAATGATGGTGTGTTCAGTGAGGCGGCGGCCAGCCGCGATGGCGGCGCGGCCGGCGCGGGTGAGATAGTAGCGATAGGTGGCGGTGACACGTTTGATGACGCGGAGCT
>Ga0306924_10000633_pt1 | contig 29955 bp, 25 predicted proteins | sample sta12Can44000111_FD_203756 | JGI IMG/M metagenome (GOLD analysis project Ga0306924, IMG submission 203756) | Lab enrichment of tropical soil microbial communities from Luquillo Experimental Forest, Puerto Rico - statanox.12C.anox.44.000.111 (v2)... | ecosystem: Environmental > Terrestrial >... | reverse complement strand
TCGGGCAAGGAGGTCCTCGCCCGCGCGATCCACGCCGAGAGCCCGCGCGCGGCCGGGCCGTTCGTCGCCGTGAACTGCGCGGCGCTGACCGAGACCCTCCTCGAGTCCGAGCTGTTCGGCCACGAAAAGGGCGCGTTCACGGGTGCGGTGGCCCGTCGCAAGGGCAAGTTCGAGGCGGCAGACGGCGGCACCCTGTTCCTCGACGAGGTGGGCGACATCTCCTCCAAGCTCCAGCTCGAGCTCCTGCGCGTCCTGGAGGACCGGTCGTTCCACCGGGTGGGCGGCAACGAGCCCATCTCCGTGGACGTGCGCATCGTGGCGGCGACGAACCGTGATCTGAAGAAGGCCGTCGCCGAGGGGCGCTTCCGCGACGATCTGTACTACCGGCTCAACGTCATCCCGATCGTGGTCCCGCCGCTGCGCGACCGGCGGCAGGACGTGCCGCTCCTCGTGGACCGGTTCATCGAGGCGCTCTCGGCCGAGCTGAACAAGAAGCTCGACGGCGTTTCGCCGCAGGCGATGACCGCGCTGCTCGCCCACGACTGGCCCGGGAACGTGCGGGAGCTTCGCAACGTGCTCGAGCGGGGCGCGGTGGTCGCGCACGGTGCGACCATCCAGGTCGAGGACCTCGGGATGGCCGGCGCGCAGCCCACCGCGGCCGAGCCGGGCGCCGCGCCCGCCGCCATGCCGGGCACCCTCGAGGACGTCGAGCGCCGGCACATCGGAGAGGTCCTGCTGCAGGAGAACGGGAACGTCACCCGAGCGGCGCGCGTCCTCGGCATCGACCGCGTCACCCTCTACAAGAAGATCCGGAAGTACGGCTTGCGGCGCACGCAGGGCGAGGAGGCGGACGAAGCGCCGCAGCTCGCCACCGTAGAGCCTCGCAACGGCCGTTGAGGAACGCATCACCGTCCCGAGAGCTGTAACCGCGCGGAATGACGAAGGGGTGGCCGTGAGGCCGCCCCTTCGCCGTTGAGAAGCGCAACTCGCCGGCGCTCGTCGCGCAATGCGTTGCCAAACGCAACGCCCGCCTGAACACGCCGCAATCAGGGCGCTTTCTCGCGCAATTGCTCGCGCGCGCGGCGCGAGCCGGAATTGGCGCGGTCATTGCGATGGTCTCCGCGTGGAGGCCCACGATGTCCTGCCCATACCTCGCCGAGATCACGATGGTGTACTGCCGCGCGAGTACGGTCCGGAAGCTGATCCCGAGCGACCGGCTCACCACGGCCAGCCACTGCGATGGCGATTCGTTCGGCGGGTGCCCGCTGTTCGTCGAGGCCCTGGCGCGCGCGGGAGAGAGCGTCCGGGAGCTCGAGGAGGAGTGCAGCAGAAGCCCAGCGAAGTCCGAGTCGAAGAAAGGAGCGGAGTCATGATCCTCGCATTCGCGATTGCCGTCCTGTCCGCGCCGCTCGTTGGTTTCCTCGTTCACGAAGGCCTGCGCTGAAGCGCGCACCGAAGCGCGCACCAGGGGAGAGCGCACCATGAAGCTCAGCCGGAGAGGTTTCCTCCATATCGCCGGGGCGTCAGCCGGCGCCGGGCTGCTCGCGCGGCCCGGCGCGGCCTTCGCCTCGGAGGCCGTGCCAGGCGCCGACGAGCGCGCGATGCTCGTCGACACCACGCTCTGCAAGGGCTGTCGCGCTTGCGAGGCGGCGTGCAGCGAGGCCAATGGCAACCCCCCGCCCGATCGCGGGGAGGACGTCCTCGACACGAACCGCAAGACCTCGCAGACCGCGTTCACGGTGGTGAACCGCGGGCCGAACGGCCCCGGCGGCGCCCGCCGGTATGCGAAGACCCAGTGCATGCACTGCGTCGCCCCCGGCTGCGCCTCCGCGTGCCCGGTCAAGGCGCTGCAGAAGCAGCCCGAGGGTCCGGTCACCTATGACCCGTCGAAGTGCATGGGCTGCCGCTACTGCATGGTGGCGTGCCCCTTCGGCGTGCCCAAGTACGAGTACGAGGCGCTCGCGCCGCGCGTGCGCAAGTGCACCTTCTGCTTCGACCGGCAGAAGGCGGGCAAGGCGCCGGCGTGCTCGTCGGTGTGTCCCACCGGCGCGCTCACCTTCGGCCGCCGCGAGGATCTCCTCGAGGAGGCGAAGAAGCGCGTGTACGGCCAGCCCGACCGCTACGAGCGGCACGTGTACGGCGAGCTCGAGGCTGGCGGCACGAACTGGCTGTACCTGGCCGACGTGAGCTTCGCGAAGCTCGGCCTTCCGCAGAACGTCGAGAAGCAGTCCTACCCCGACCTCGTGAAGGGGGCCCTCGGCGCGCCGCCCTTCGTGATGACCCTGTGGCCGCCCTTGCTGATGGGGCTCTACACGTTCGCCCACCGCCGCGAGAAGGTCGCGAAGGACGGCGAGCACGGAGCCCACGGCGCGCACGGAAAGAAGGAGGAGCGCCATGGCTAGCCCGGCCTTCGCCGACGTCCCCCGCAGCTTCTTCCAGGAGAAGATCCTCCTCGGCATGACGCCGCGCGAGTACCTGCGCTCGCTCGTCACGCCGGGCAACGCCCTCGTCGCGGTGATCCTCTGCGTGGGCCTGCCGCTCATGGTCTACCGGTTCGCGGCCGGCCTCGGCGCCACCACGAACCTGTCGCAGACCGCTCCGTGGGGCATCTGGATCGGCTTCGACATGATGACCGGCATCGTGCTCGCCGCCGGCGGCTTCACGCTCGCCACGACGGTGCACCTGTTCGGCCTCCACGACTTCCACCCCATCGTCCGCCCGGCGCTGCTCACCGCGTTCCTCGGCTACGTGATGGCGATCGTCGGCCTCATCGCCGACCTCGGCCGCCCGTGGAACATGGTCTACGTCTTCGTGCGGCACGGCACGCCCTCGGCGCTCTTCGAGATCGCCTGGTGCGTCGTCCTCTACTCGTCGGTCCTCTTCCTCGAGTTCCTGCTGCCGACCTTCGAGTGGCTCGGGCTGAAGCGGTTCCGCTCGGTGCTCCTCAAGATCATGCTCCCGCTCACGATCCTCTCGGTCGTGTTCTCCTCGATGCACCAGTCGGCGCTCGGGTCGCTCTTCATCATGGCGCCCGGCAAGCTCCACCCGCTCTGGTACACGCCCTGGATCTTCATCTTCTTCTTCATCAGCGCGGTGATGGCCGGCATCTCCATGGTCATCGTCGAGGCGAGCCTCTCCCACAAGGCGTTCATGAGCCGCATCCACCATCACTTCGACCTGGCGAAGCTCCAGTACGGGCTCGCCCGCGGTGGCGCGATCGTCTTCTTCGCCTACTTCTTCCTGAAGCTGCAGGGCGTCATCGACATGCACGCCTGGGGCTACCTGTGGAGCGGCTGGGGCGCCTGGTTCGCGGTCGAGATGCTCGGGTTCGTGCTCCTCCCCGCGATCCTCTACGCGGTGGGCGCTCGGAACATGAACGTGAAGCTCGTCCGGCTCGGCGGGGCGCTCGGCGTCATCGGCATCGCGCTGAACCGGCTCAACGTCTCGGTCATCGCCTTCAACTGGAACCTCCCCTCGGCGCAGCGGTACGTGCCGTCGTGGATGGAGGTCGCCGTGTCTCTCACGCTCGTCGTGCTCGGAGTGACGCTCTTCCGGTTCTGCGTGAACCGGATGCCCATCATGAGCGAGCATCCCGACTACGCGGGCAGCGAGTACTAGGAGGACGCCATGCTGACCCACGATTTCCTTTCGATGTATCCGGCGAAGCAGGCTGAGTACGCCCTGGCCATCTCCTACATGCTGGCCTTCATCGGCTGGTGGAGGTTCGTGAACGGCGGCAAGCGCGCCGAGGCCGAGCTCCGCCTCGAGCACGCCGAGCCCGCCAAGGCCACCGCCGCCGCGGCCGCCGCCGAGCAGCCCTGGTTCTCCATCCCGGCGAACGTGTGGCTGCACCCCGGCCACACCTGGGCCCGCGCCGCGGAGGACGGCACCGTCGCCGTCGGCCTCGACGACTTCGCCCACAAGCTCGTCGGCCCGGTGGAGAAGGTCGCGCTGCCGAAGCCGGGCGCGCCGGTCGGGCAGGGCGTCCCTGCCGTCGTCCTCGCGTCGAGCGGCAAGAGCGTCCCCATGCTGTCGCCGGTGGACGGCGTGGTCTCCGAGGTGAACGAAGAGCTCGTCTCCGACCCGACGCTCCTCTCGAACCCGTACGTGCAGGGCTGGCTCTTCAAGGTGCGGCCGGCACGGCTCCGCGCCAACGAGCGGCAGCTGCTCGGCGGCGAGCGAGCCCGGGTGTTCCTCGACGAGGCGGCGGCCGCGCTCGCGGCCAAGGTCTCGCCAGAGCTCGGCCACGTGCTGCAGGACGGCGGCTCGCCGGTCTCCGGCATCGCGCAGGAGCTCGAGCCCGAGAAGTGGGACGCGCTCGCCCGCAGCTTCTTCCTCACCGAGGAGGCGTAGCCATGACCCGCAAGACGCTGACGAGGTGGGTCCTCGTGATCGCGGCGGCAGGCATCACCGGCTTCTCCACCGCCGGCGAGCTCCGCCGCCTCCCCGCCGACTCGACGCTGCCGCAGGGGGAGGGGAGCCCCGGTCCGGTGAGGTTCAGCCACCAGTCCCACGTGGACGCGGACGCCCCGCGCTGCGTGACCTGCCACCCGCTGTTCTTCCGGATCCTCGAGCGGAAGACGGCGAGCGGGAAGCCGATCACGCACGAGGGGATGGAGAAGCGCGGCGAGGCCTGCGGGAGCTGCCACGGCAAGGACAAGGCGGCGTTCGGCTTCGACGACTGCAGCATGTGCCACAAGACGTAGCGCACCCGTGGTGATTCGGGAGGGAGTCATGGACGCGATCCTCGGCATCCTGGAGTACGTCGGAATCTTCGCCGCCGGACTCGTCGCGCGCCTCGGCCTCGTCCTGGTCGTCCTGGCCGCCCTGGCGCTCCCGTTCGCCCTCTGGGCGATCGCCGTCCGCGGCGTGCGCTGGGCCCGGCGCCGCATCGCCGGGCTGAAGCCGGCGGGCAAGCTGGTCTTCGATCCCGCGCTGCACTACGCGCCCGGCCACACCTGGCTCCGCGAGGACGGGAGCCGCGTGAAGGTGGGCATCGACGACCTCGCGCAGCGGATCCTTCCGTGGGCCGTGTCGGTCCGTCTGCCGCAGCCCGGTACGCACGTGCGCGCCGGCGCCACCGCCGCGGTCATCTCGTGCGGCGATCGCGAGGCGCGCATCGCCTCGCCGGTGGACGGCACCGTCACCGCGGTGAACGCCGCGGTCGCGCGCAACCCGGCGCTCGTGAAGAAGGAGGCCTACCAGCGCGGCTGGCTCTTCGCGGTCGAGCCGGCCGACACCGGGTGGCGCCGCTTCCCCACCGGGAACGAGGCGCGGGCGTGGCTGTGCGGGGAGGAGCAGCGCCTCGAGCACCGACTCGAGCTGCAGCTAGGGGCGGCCGCTGCCGATGGCGGCGAGTGGATCGCCCCGCCGCACACCTTCCTGTCGCGCGAGGAGTGGCAGATCATGGCCCGCTCGGTCCTGTCGCCCGGACCTGCGCCGCTCCATCCTTGAGTTCAGGCGCGTCCGCGCGCCTGCGACAATCCGTCTCGCACGAGCCCCGGGCCCCCGCGCCCGGGGCTTGTGCGTCAACATGCCGCGATCTGCGCTGTCTTTGCGTGGAATCCTTACCTGTTGCTGCGAATGTGCTGGAACAGCGCGAAGGCGAGGGGTGGAGGACGGTGCGTGTCGGGTAAGAATTGCGCGAGGTCAAGCGCTAACCCCTCGCAACCCATTGGATCGCGCGTTTGGGCGCATGGACTACGACGCACGATGCGCGTACAGGTGTTGCCAATCCCAACAGGGATCATTCCTCAAAACAGGGGAGAGGCATGTTCCTGAGAGGTTCGCTCATCCTGCTCGCGCTGCTGGCGACCACGCCGGCTCGCGCGGGCATTCCGGCCGAGCAGGAAGACTGTCTTGGCTGCCACGGCGCAGACGCCTCCATGTCGATGGACCTCCCGAGCGGCGAGAAGCTCGGGGTCTATGTCGACCAGAAGGTCTTCGCGAAGTCGGTCCACGGCGAGAACCTTCGCTGCACCGACTGTCACTCCGACAAGAAGGACTACCCGCACGACAAGCGGCCCTTCCAGACGAAGCGGGACGTGACCGTCGCGTATTACGAGCAGTGCAAGTCGTGCCACTTCGCGAACTACACGAAGACGCTCGATGGCGTGCACTTCGCGGTCATGGCGAAGGGGAACCGCAAGGCGGCCCTCTGCGTCGACTGCCACGGCTCGCACGACATCACGCGCCCCACCGAGCCCCGCACGAAGATCTCGGCCACCTGCGCCGGCTGCCACGGCGACGTGAACAAGGTCTTCATGACGAGCGTGCACGGGAAGTCGCTGGAGATGGGCTCCGAGGACGTGCCGGTGTGCACGGATTGCCACCGCGCCCACGACATCGCCGACCCGCGCGGCGGCGTGCTCTCGCTGAAGACTCCCGAGATCTGCGGGCGCTGCCACACGAACGCGAAGATGATGGAGAAGTACGGGCTCTCGACGAAGGTCGTCGACACCTACCTCTCCGACTTCCACGGCATGAGCGCCACCATGCAGCGGCGCAAGTCCACCTCCGGCGCGCGGCTCGCCGCGGTGTGCACCGATTGCCACGGCGTGCACGACATCCAGGGGGCGAAGGACCCGTCCTCGCGGACGATGCAGGCGAACCTCACGAAGACCTGCCAGAAGTGCCACCCGGATGCGACGCAGAACTTCCCGAAGAGCTGGCTGTCGCACTACGAGCCGAGCTGGCAGAAGGCGAGCCTCGTGTACGCGGTGCAGGTCTTCTACAAGTTCCTCATCCCGTTCATGATCGGTGGCCTCATCCTGCAGATCGCGCTCCACCTCTGGCGCGTCGTGGTGAATCGATGAGCTCGGAAATCTACATCAAGCGCTTCAACGACCGGCAGCGCTTCGAGCACGCGCTGAACCTCGTGGTGTTCGTCACCCTCTGCGCCACCGGGCTCCCGCAGAAGTTCTACCAGTCGGGCTGGGCGCAGACGATGCTCGACGTGTTCGGTGGCGTCGACCGCGCGCGCTGGATCCACCGTGCGTGCGGCGTCACGATGGCGGTGGCCACCGTGGCCCACTTCGGCTTCGCGCTCGCCGCCATCGCGAGCCGCAAGGTCCGGCTGGCGATGATCCCGTCGCGGAAGGACTTCACCGACGCGATCGACACGCTGAAGTACTACATGGGGCTCAACGACAAGCACCCCCTGTACGATCGCTTCGAGTACAAGCAGAAGTTCGAGTACTGGGGCGTCGTGATGGGCTCGCTCATCATGATCGGGTCGGGCTTCATGCTGTTCTTCCCCACCGTGTTCGCGCGGTTCCTGCCCGGCGAGGTGATCCCGGCCGCGAAGATGGCGCACTCGAACGAAGGCCTCATGGCGTTCCTCGTCATCGCCATCTGGCACATGTTCAACTCGGTGCTCGCGCCCGAGGTGTTCCCGATGGACACGGCGATCTTCACCGGCAAGATCAGCCGCACGCGCATGCTCCACGAGCACCCGCTGGAGCTCGCGCGGCTCGAGAACAAGTCGATGGAGCAGCTGCTCGCCGAGGGCCATGGGCATGGCGGCCACGGGGCGCCTCATGGTACGGGGGAGGGGAAAGCCGACTCACCGCATGCACGCAGGAACGTGGGCTGACGTCGCAGCGCAATCCATCGTCCACGGCTTCGTCTGCGCCGTGGTGGTGGAGGCGCTCATTCGCCTCTGGCGCGTCGCCGCGCCCACCGAGCGGCTCGGTCTCCGGCTCCTCGCCGTGATCGGGCCGCTCGTCGTGTCCCCGGCGCTCGTCCTCGCCTTCCCGGCGCGCGCCTCCGACGAGTTCCGCGACCACTTCGCGGTGTTCACCGCGCGACACTGGGAGGACGTGCGGGTGCTCGGGGTGCCGCTCTTCTCGGTGTGGCTCGGCGCGCTCACCGCGTCTGCCGTGGCGCTGCTCGTCATGGACCTCAAGCCGCTCCTTCGCCGCCGCCGGGAGCTCCCCGCGGCGCCGGTGCCGCCCGCGCTCGAGCGTACCGTGGAGGCCCTGGCCGCTCCGCTCCGGGTGGCCGCGCCTCCGGTGCGGTTCCTCGATATCGCGGGGCCGGTGCTCTTCTGCACGGGGGTGCGCCGCCCCACCATCGTCGTGTCGCGCGGCACGCTCGAGCTCCTCGACGGCGAGGAGCTCGAGGCCGCCATCGCGCACGAGCTCGCGCATCTTTCGGCCCGCGATCCCTCGGTGAGCTGGACGCTCATGGGCGTGCGGCTCCTGCTCTTCTTCAACCCGGCGGTGCAGGTGGTGGCGCGCGCGATGGCGCGCGACGCCGAGGCGCGCGCCGACGAGCGGGCGGGACGGGTGGGCGACCGGGTGGCGCTCGCGAGCGCGCTCCTGAAGCTCTTCCGGGCGACGAACGGTGACGCGGCGGGTGGCATCTCGCGCACGCTCCCGTTCGCGACCGCGCTCGCGGAGCCCTTCCGGCGCGCGCGCACGCTCGACGTGGAGGCGCGCTGCCTGCGCCTCCTCGAGCCCGTCCCCGCGCACCGGCCCGAGCTGGCCGCAGCGAGGGTGCTGCTCGCGGCCGCCGGCCTCTTCCTCCTCACCGTGGTGGTCGCATGACCGCCGGCCCGCGCCCCACCCTGGTGCGCGAGCTGCTCCGCGCTGCGGCGTGGTTGGTCGTGGTGGGCGCCGTGATGCTGGGCGTGCTCGCCGCGCTCGACGCCGTGCCGGCCTGGATCAACGGCGAGTCGCGCGACGTGCGGCTGGCGAGCTCCCTCGAGGACGCCGAGCGGCGCGTGCGCGCGCGGCTCGTCCTGCCCGCCTACTTCCCCGACACGCTCGGCTGGCCGCCGGAGCGGATCCGCGTGCTGGCCGGCCAGCCGCCGGCGGTCGCGCTACAGGTCACCGCGCGAGGAGGCGGCGAGACGCGCCTCGTCCTCGCGCAGACCATCGGGGTCGGTGAGATCCCCGAGCGGCTGCTGCCGCCGGCGGGCGCGCTCGACGAGGCGTCGGTGGCCATCGCGGGCGGCCAGGGGCGGCTCCGGCGCATCGTGGGACCCGACGGGCAGATCTGGCGCGAGGTGGCGTGGACGCAGGGGGACCGGACCCTCGTCGCGCGGTCGAAGGGCAGCCTCGAGGAGCTCCTCCGGATGGTGCGAAGCGCGAGGGTGCAGCCGTGAGCCCACAGCGACCCCGCGACGCGTACGGCCGCGTGAAGCTCGGCGCCGGGCTCCGGTTCAGGTTCTACCTGCTCGTCGCCATCGGCGTGCTCGCCCCGGCCGCGATCGTGGCCGGCGTGAGCTTCGTCCGGCTCGGGCGGCTCGATACCTCCCTCCTCCTCGCGCGCGAGGAGGCCGCGCAGGCGGTCGCCGAGCACGTGGACGAGGAGCTCTCGCGAGAGCTCGAGCTCCTCCAGCGGATCGCATCGTCCCCGTCGATGAACCTGGCCGACGGCGACCTCGAGCCGGAGCGCGAGCTCCTGCGGCAGAGCTACCGACAGTTCCACTTCGTGGGCGGCCTCTTCCTCCTCGACGAGCACGGAGAGCCGCTCCTGGAGGAGCCGCGCCGCGACCGCCCCATCTCGCCGCCGGCCTCCTTCCAGGACGTGCGAGAGGTGCTGCGCACCGGGAAGCCACGGGTCACGAGCCTGATCCCCGGCACCACGCAGCGCGTCTACGCGCTCGTGTCGGTGATGAACTGGCAGGGGCGGGTCGTCGGCCTGGTCGGCGGGGTGATCGATCAGGTGATCACCCACGACGCCGGCATGCTCCGCCATGCGGTCCGCGGGCCGGAGGGGTACGCCGACGTCGTGGACTCGAACGGCGTGGTCCTCGCGAGCACGAGCCGGAGCCGGGTCCGCAGCCCCGAGTCCTGCCAGAAGTACGTAGGGCGCCTTGCGAGCGAGCGGCGGTCGACGTCCGGGACGTGCCAGGGCTGCCACGGGAACACGGTGGTTCCGTGGGTGCTCTCGTTCGCGCCGCTCGCCATCGCGCCGTGGGGTGTGGCCGTGCTGCAGCCCGAGGAGCAGGTCCTCGCGACCTCCAGCGCCCTGCCACGCGACTTCGTCATCTATGCGCTCGGGATCGTGCTCGTCGCGAGCCTCTTCGCCTGGGGCGCGGCCCGCAGCGTCACCCGCCCCATCGGCGTCCTCACCGAGGCCGCCGAGCGGATCGCCGCCGAGCGCTTCGAGCCCCCGATCCCGAAGCTCGGCGGGGACGAGATCGGCCGGCTCGGCCGCTCCCTCGAGCACATGCGCAAGTCGCTCCGCGATCACATCGCCTACCGGGCGCGGATCTCGGAGGAGCTCGAGGCCCGGGTCGCCGACCGGACGCGCGATCTCGAGCGGGCGAACGCTCAGCTCGTCGAGCGCGAGGAGGCGCGGGCGCAGCTCCTGAAGACGGTGATCACTGCGCAGGAGGACGAGCGAAAGCGCATCGCGCGCGAGCTGCACGACGACACGAGCCAGAATCTGGCGGTGCTCGTCATGGGGCTCGAGAGCGCGATCAACGCCTTGCGCTCGAACGGCCCGGCGCCGCGCCTCGAGGAGGTGAAGGCGCTCGCGGTCCACGCGCTGGAAGAGGTCCACCGGCTCATCTACGACCTGCGGCCCTCGGTGCTCGACGACCTCGGTCTCTTCTCGGCGATCCGCTGGTACGCCGACCGGCAGCTCGGGAGCCGCGGGATCGCGGTGCGCTGCGAGGTATCGGAGCCCGAGCCGCGCCTGCCGCCCGCCTACGAGATCGCGCTCTTCCGGGCGTGCCAGGAGGCGATGAACAACGTCGCCCGTCACGCGCAGGCCGAGTCGGTGCTCGTGCAGGTGAGCGCCGAGGACGGCCGCGTGCGGATCGAGATCGAGGACGACGGGAAGGGGTTCGATTCGGGCGCGCCGGCGCCGACGGACCGGGCGCACTGGGGGCTGCTCGGGATCCAGGAGCGGGCGTCGATCCTGGGAGGCCGCGCGCGCATTGACTCGGCGCCGGGTCGCGGCACGCGGGTCGAGATCGAGGTGCCGCTGCCCGCAGCGGCGTGACGAGGAATCGGGGGAAACCACATGGCGAAGATCCGGGTGCTGATCGCCGACGACCACGCCATCCTGCGCGAGGGGGTGCGCGCACTGCTGGCCGTCGCGGAGGACATCGAGGTCGTGGGCCAGGCGGCGGACGGGCAGGCCGCCATCGATCAGGTGGCGAAGCTCGACCCCGACGTCGTGCTGATGGACATCGCGATGCCCGGGCTGGGCGGGCTCGAGGCCACCCTCGAGCTGCGCAAGCAGGGAGCACGGGCGAAGGTGCTCATCCTCTCGCAGTACGAGGACCGCGAGTACGTGCGGAGGCTCCTGCGCGCGGGCGTGTCGGGCTACGTGCTGAAGAAGTCGGCGGGCTCCGAGCTCGCCGGCGCCATCCGTGCCGTGCACCGCGGCGGCCTCGTGCTCGACCCCGAGGTCGCGCGCACCGCGATGGGCGACGGGGGAGGGGAGCCCGGCGTCGCCCCCGATCCGTACGAGACGCTCACCGACCGCGAGAAGCAGGTGCTGAAGCTGGTGGCGGAGGGGAAGAGCAACAAGGAGGTGGCGGAGCTCCTCGGCATCAGCGTGAAGACCGCGATGAGCCACCGCGAGCACGTGATGGAGAAGCTCCAGCTCCACACCCGCACCGAGCTCGTGCGGTACGCGCTGCGGGTCGGCGTGATCCGGGTGGAGTGAGGAGAGGTTAATCTCCGGCCACAAACCGGTCGGACCGATGGGCATCCGGATCTCGAGGGCCGGCGCCGGCGCGGCCGGGCGTTCGCCGGAGCCATCGCGGAGCGGCGACTCGAGCAGCGTGCGGCCGTCGCCGCGGAGCGCCGGCGACGGCGACGCGCCCGGCCGCGTACTTCCCGCCGGCCCTGGAAACACGCGTAAACGTGAAGCGCGCCAGCCCGTTTCCGGACCGGCGCGCCTCGTTCCCCCCGCTGGATGGCTCTGGCTACTTGCGGCGCTTCTCCTCGATCTCGCTGGCGAGCTTCTCGAGCTCGGGCGCGGCCGGGGCGGCGCCTCCCGCCTTCTCGGCCTTGTCGCCGGCCTTGCCGGTGAGGTGCGCTTCGCCCGGGAGCGGACCCGGCGCGAGGTTCGCCGCGAGATCCGTCGCGGTCTCCTTCACGCCGCCGCCGAGCTTCCGGCCGATCGCGACGCCCACGGCAACCAGGCCGATGATGGGGAACGCGACCACGAACATGCCGCCCAGCACCGGCGCCGCGGCGATCACGATCGGCACCGGCACGCGCGTCCAGCGCTCGTTTCGCGCGCCCGGGAGCGTCTCGCCGTCCTTCTCCACCCTGGCGAACGTCCAGCGCCTGGAGTTGAAGTAGTAGCCGCCCTTCACCGGAGTTCCGCTCGTGATGGCCATGGCCTTCTCCTTCTGGTGCTGCGCGAATTGCAATCCGACCTACTTGTTGCGGCGCGCGTCGATCTCCGCCTGCAGCGCGTCGAGCTCCTTCGCCTCCGCGGACCCCTTCGCCTCGTCCTTCTTCTCGCCAGCCTTGCCGGTGAGGTACGCCTCGCCAGGCACCATGCCGGGGCTCATCGTCGCGGCGAGCTCGGTGGTGGACTTGCTGAAGATCCGGACCACCGGACGGGTCAGCGCCTTCGCCGTGAGGTAGAAGCCGATGAAGGGCATGAACATCAGGAAGCCCGCGCCGAGCACCGGCGCCGCGGCCACCGCGACCGCGAGGGGCATCGGAACCCACTGCTCGCCGGCCGCGCCAGGGAGCAGCTCACCGTCGTGCTCCACCGGCAGGATGGTCCAGCTCTTCAGGCTGAAGTAGTGGCCGCTCTTCACCGGGGTGCCCGCGTTCAGCTTCGTCATGACGTTCTCCTTCGGTCGTGTCCGGCTCGCTCGTCCGGCTCGGGTTCGTGAAGTCCGTCGAGTTCGTTCCCCGCTCTCGACGATGACAATCTCTCGCAATCGAGCGCACTTCGAAATTGGGACGAGGCCCGAGCCGCCGGGCTTTGATCCCGGGCCCGGAGCGGCCCGCGATCCCGAGGCGCGCCCGGCGTCCACCCGAGGCGTGCCTCGGGTGTTTTCCGGAGGCGGCCGGCGACCGTTTCCGGACACGCGCGTACGTCCCCGGATGCACTGGGTTCGTGGGCGGACGGGCGCACCCTTCCGGCGGAGGGCGGCGACGCACGCGGTGCCCGTGCGCGAGCGCCAAAGGGCGCCGCGGAAGCCCTTCCGGGACCCAGTGCGTGGGGGGAGCTAGCGCCCGGACTCGGTGAAGAGGGGGTGGAAGGGCGGCGGGAGATCGCGCCACGGCGCCGCCGGATCGGTCCAGCGGTGGTTCCGGATCACGGACTCCAGGTCGACTGGAGCGTACGTGTTCCAGAAGAGCAGCGGCCGGCGCGTGTCGCCGGCGCGGAGCCGCTCGCGCGCGCGATCGAGGAAGTGCCGCATGGCCTTCGCCGTGTACGTGGTGTCGAGCTCCATGCCCTGCGTATCCCGCACGACGCGCACGATCTCGTCGAGGGTCGCGTCGGAGCGGCCGTAGCCGGGCGCGAGGTAGCCACGCACGTAGGTCAGCGCGGCGGCGCTCTCCATGAAGTCGCACTCGCTCACGCGCGCCCGCTCCGCCGGAGCGAGCGCGTCGCGGACCGCCCGGAAGGTGTCCCGCGCCTCGCGCCGGAGCATCCACTCGCTCTGGAGCCACCCCTCGGTCACGCCCACCGCGCGCACGCGCGTCGCGCCCCAGCGGCCGGCGAGGCAGCTCCCGGCGAGGAGGCCTGCCGCGGTGCCGCCGGTCGCCGACGCGACGACGATCTCGTCCGGCAGGCCGGCGTCGCCCGTCTGCTCGAGCAGCTCGAAGTACGCGTTCACGTAGCCGAGCGATCCGACGTCGGACGTCCCGCTCGGCGGGATGTAGTAGGAGCCCTCCGATGGATGGAAGAAGGCCCGCAGCTCGAGCCAGGCGACGTCGAAGATGGCGCCGGCCAGCGAGGAGTGGAACCGCAGCTCGGCGCCGGCCGCGTGCAGCGCCAGGAGCCTGCGCTGCACGGCGTGCGACATCGGAGAGGGCGCGAGCACGATGGTGGCGTGCAGGCCGTTCCGGCGCGCCGCCTCGGCGGTCGCGAGGCCGAGGTTGGTGCCGAACCGGCCCGACGTCACGACGGCGCGCGCGTGGCGGGCCTTCGCCTCGCCCAGCAGGAACTCGAGCTTGCGCGCCTTGTTCCCGCCCACGAGCCCGTCGGCCACGTCGTCGCGCTTGACCCAGAGCCACGGCGCAGCCGTGCCTGCGCTGCCGGTCTCCGCGCGGAGCCGCTGCTCGAGCTTGCCGAGCGGCTCGACGGGGGACGGGGTCGCCAGGAGCGGGATGCGCGGCGTCCGGGCGAACGACGGGAAGGCGCGGACGAGCGCCGAGTCGGACGTGCCGGCCGCGAGGGTGCTGGAGGCGTGGAGGAGCGCGACGGCGCAGCAGAGTGCGCGCCAGCGCGGCGGGCCTTCGCGCGGTGCTTCCGTCGACGCCTTCGGCTGCACGGCTCTCACCACTCAGCCGTCGCCGACCAGGACTCCGGCCCGGTCCTTCGCTGCCAGGTCGAGGTCGCGGCGTCCGCCGTTCGCTCCCAGGGCTCGCTCCAGCGCGCCGCGCGCGAGGCGAGTGCTTCCGACGGCGAGCACGATCGTGGTCGCGAGGCCGGTCCACCAGACGAGCTGGCCGATCACTCCCGGCGCCGCCGGCCGGTGTCCGAGCTCGCTCAGCGCCGTGAGCGCCGAGCCGAACCAGGCGTAGGACGCGGTCAGCGGGAGCATGCCGACGACCGAGGCGAGCATGTAGTCCCGCATGCGGATGCGGGTGGCGCCGAGGGCATAGTTGATGAGCTCGTTCGGGATCACCGGAGAGAGCCGGAGCAGGAACACCGTCCACAGGCCGTTCGCGGCGATCGCGTCGTCGAGGGCCGCGAGCCGCGGCTCGCGGGTGATGCTCCGGACGACGCGCTCCCGCAGCGCGAGCCGCGAGACGAGGAAGGCGAGGGTCGCGCCGGCGAGGCTCGAGGTGAGCCCGAGCCCGAAGCCCCAGGCCGCGCCGTACACGAAGCCCGCGCTGACGCGGAGCGGCCAGGAGGGGATGAGCAGGAGCGCGCACAGCACGTGCGCGAGGGCGAACGCCGCGACGCCGAGGGCACCGGCTCCACGCGCCCAGGAGGCGAAGCCCGCAATGCCGGTGCGCAGGGGGATGAACGAGGAGGCCAGGACGAGGACGGCCACGGCTCCACCGGCCACGGCGCAGCGGCGGCGCGTGAGCGCCGAGGTCAGCGCGGGCGGCCAGCGGCGGTCCGCGCCCAGTAGCAGTACGGCTCGCATGAGCGTGGGGGCATCCGACCAACCGACCCGGGGTGGATGTCCCAGCACCTCCCGTCCCGCAAACGACCACATCACAATCGGGTTAGCCGATCAAGGCGGCATCGCCTGGCGCCGGCGCACGATATCGCAGCGAATTCATTGGCAAGCGATATCCCGTGGTCCCAGGAGACCTCACCCGAGGGCGGGAGGCATCCTGAAGGGGGGATTGAACCCCGCGTAGACACAGGGGTGCGCGCATTCGCGCACCCTGACGCCTACCGTGCGCCAGCGCGCACCTACGCCGCTGCGCCCCTCCCGCGCCGCACAATTGCCGACGATGACCACAAACGCAGCAAATGAAAGGCAATTGCATCCAATGAGCGCGAAGGAGCACAAACGCGCGTCGCGTGTTCAGGGGGCCAGACGCGTTCGCAATGCGAGTGTTACCGTTCCTCGTCCGAAGTGTGAAATCCTGCACGCCACCGAGCGCTGACATGTTCAATCCATCGTTCTCTCCGGCAATCAGGCGCGACGACGGCATTGCCACGCTTCCCTTCAGGTTCGGGCGCGGCGCGCTCGGGTTCTGGGTGGCGTCGCTCGCCGGGTTCGTCGCGTACGGCTATCTCGTCGCCGAGCTCGCGCAGGCCGGCATGGGCGATGGCTCGCGGGCCGAGGCCGCCGAGACGGCGCTCGTGCTCGGTGGCGTCGGTGCGGTCGTGCTGGGCGTGCCGGCCGCGCTCCTCTTCGGCGCCGTCATGCGGCGCGTGCGGCGTGGCGCCGAGTGGCTCGCGGCGCTCGCCACCGGGCTGGTGCTCTCGGCCGCGGTCTACCTGCCGCTCCGGCTGTTCGCGGCCGTGGTCGCCGCGGAGTGGGGTCCCGCCCGCGGCCCGGCCACCTTCTGCGTGGCGTCGGCCGCGGCCATGATGGCCGGCGCCATCGCTGGGACCCTCGCCGCGCGCCCCGGCCCCATGCCCGCGACCGTGTGCTCCGCGCGCATCGAGGCGCCGGCGGACGCCGCTCACGCTCCACTGATCTGACTCTCCCGGGGGGGAACGATGATGATCCGACGTCTCGTAGCGATGTGCGCCGCGGTCGCGGTGCTCCTGCCCGCCGCCGGTGCGGCGAGCGACGACGCGGGGGGAGACCTCGCGGCGGTGAAGCGCCGTGGTGTCCTCAGGCACCTCGGGATCCCTTACGCCAACTTCGTCACCGGCAGCGGCGACGGGTTCGACGTGGAGCTCGTGCGGGCCTTCGCCGCGCACCTCGGCGTGCGCTACGAGTTCGTGAACACCGACTGGGCATCGGTGCTCCCGGACCTCACCGGGCGGCGCGTGTCGGCCTCCACGCCCGCGCAGCACGCCGCCGAGACGGCCGTGAGGGGCGACCTCGTGGCGACCGGCCTCACGATCCTGCCGTGGCGCGAGGACGTCGTGGCCTTCTCCAGCGCGGTGTTCCCCACGCAGGTCTGGGTGGTGGCTCGCGCGGAGTCCAAGGTCCAGCCGATCAAGCCGTCGAGGGACGTGGAGCACGACATCGCCGCGGTGAAGCGGCTGCTCGACGGCCGAACCGTGCTGGGGGTCTCGAGCACCTGCCTCGATCCCACGCTCTATCAGCTCGAGAAGACCCGGGCGCGGCTGGTGGTGAAGAACGTGCGGCTCGACGAGATCGCGCCGCGGGTGATCCACGGCGAGAGCGAGCTCGCGCTCCTCGACGTCGCGGACGCGATGATCGCGCTCCAGAAGTGGCCGGGGCGGGTGAAGGTGATCGGCCCGATGAGCGCGAAGCAGAAGATGGGCGTCGCGTTCCGGAAGGATGCGCCGGAGCTCCGCGAGGCGTTCGAGGCCTTCCTCGCGGAGGCCAAGCGCGACGGGACCTACCAGCGCCTGATCCGGACCTACTTCCCGGAGGCGCCCGTGTACTTCCCGGAGTTCTTCGCTTTCGGCAGGAGCTGACCTCGCGAGGGAGGAGCGGTCGTCATGCGAAGGAGCCAGTTCGTCCGCCGAACCTGCATCTTCGCCGCCGCCGCCGCGGCGATGGTGGCGCTCGTCGGCTACCTGCTCGTCACGAATTACCGCTCCGCGCTCAACGTCCGCGAGAACCTGCTCGTGCAGCGGTCGCAGCACGTGCAGTCACACGCCGTCGCGGTGGGGCACCTCTTCGCGTCGGCCCTCGAGGACATCCGCTACCTCGCCGACTCGCGCGAGGTCGCGGCGTTCTACGAGAGCCGCGATCTCGGCATGAGCATGGAGTACGGGCTCGCCCTGAGCCTCGTGCCCATCCGCGACCGCCTGAAGGCGCTGGTGCAGCCGAAGTCGGCGCCGAGCAAGTTCCTCCGCGTCGCGATCCTCGACGAGAACGGCGGGATCCTCGCGGACTCCGCGGACGGCGGCGAGCCGGCGTGGGATGGGGAGGATCGCCGCGTCGAGGCCTTCGGCAAGGCGGTCCTGACCGCGGACGGCGAGCACCTCTCGATCGCCTGGCCGCACTCGTTCAAGGGCCGCCACGTGGCGCTCTTCCTCGCCTGGCTCCGGCCGGAGGGCGTGCTCGAGGCGCTCGCGCAGCAGAAGAGCGGCTCCTCGTACTTCATCCTCGACCCTTCGGGCCGGCCGTACTCCCCGGAGAGCCTCGGGAACCCGAGCCTTCCCGCGGGCGTCGCGGGGATCCCGGCCGACGGGCACATGGTGGAGGTGCGCTCGCCGGAGCAGGGGCGGCGCGATCGTCCGGCGAGCTACCTCGCGGCCCGGGTGCCAATCCCCGGCCAGGATCTCTCGCTCGTGCGGTTCGACCGCGCGGACCTGCTCGGTGAGCTCTCGCCCATCGCGGGCGCGCTCCATCTCGCGGTGGCGGCCTGCGTCGTCCTCGCGATGCTCACGCTCGCCGTCATCCTCAACATGCGGGCGCTGATCCTCCAGGCGCGGCTCGACGAGTCGCTGCGCCGCGAGCAGGAGGTCGCGGAGAAGCACGCCGCGCTGCAGCGAGAGGTGTCCGAGCGCCAGCGGCTCGAGGCCGCCCACGCCACCCTCACGATGGCGGTCGACCACGCCGCCGAGGCGATCGCGGTCACCGACGGCCGCGGCGCGATCGAGTACTCGAACGCCGCTTTCCAGCGCCTGGCGAAGTGCTCCGCCGACGCGTCGCGCGGGCTGTCCGTAGCCGACGCGATCGCCCAGCACGCGGGCACCCCCCACGCGGCGGACCTCAGCGACGCGCTCACGGGCACCGCGCCGTGGCGGGGTGAGCTCTCCGGCCAGCGGCCCGACGGCTCCTCGTTCGACATCGAGCTCGTCACCTCGCCGGTGCACGACGAGGTGGGCAGGGTGGTGAGCCACGTCCTCGTGGTGCGCGACGTGACCGAGGAGAAGCAGCTGCGGGAGAAGCTCCGGCACTCGCAGAAGCTCGAGGCGATCGGCACGCTGGCGGGCGGCGTCGCCCACGACTTCCGGAACCTGCTCACCGTGATGAAGGCGAACGCCGAGTTCTGCCTGGGCACGCTGCCGGAAGATCACCCGGCCCGCGGGGACGTGCAGGAGGTGCTCCAGGCGGTGGGCCGCGCCGCGGACCTCACCCGGCAGCTCCTCGCGTTCGGGCGCCGGCAGGTGCTGAACCCCGAGGTGCTCGACGTCAACGTGGTGGTCGCCGACATCGAGAAGATGCTCCGGCGGCTCATCGGCGAGAACGTGCAGTTCCGCACCGCGCCGGGCCGGTACCTGAGCCACGTCCGGGTGGACCGCGGGCAGCTCGAGCAGGTGCTCGTGAACCTGGTCGTCAACGCGCGCGACGCGATGCCCGAGGGCGGCCGCCTCACGATCTCCACGGAGCAGGTCCGCCTGAGCGACGCCGAGGCGCGGCGCAAGGGAGCGCCGTCCGCCGGCAGGTACGTGAGGCTCTCCGTCTCCGACACCGGCATCGGCATGGACGCGAACACGCTCCGGCGCGCGTTCGAGCCGTTCTTCACGACGAAGCCGCACGGGAAGGGCACCGGCCTCGGGCTCGCGACGGTGTACGGCATCGTCCAGCAGAGCCGCGGCTTCGTCACCGCGAGCAGCACCCTCACGCAGGGGGCGACGTTCGACGTCTACCTGCCCGCGGACGAGGAGGAGCTCCTCCTCACCGCGCCGGCGATCGCGCCGGCGAGGGGCCGGCGGCGCGCGGACGAGACGATCCTCGTGGTGGAGGACGAGGAGCAGGTGCGCGCGGCGCTCCAGCGTCAGCTCTCGGCCGAGGGGTACTCCGTGCTCACGGCCCCCGACGGCCGGGCGGCGTCGGCGATGATCGAGCAGTTCCCGCAGCGCATCGACCTGCTCCTGTCCGACGTGGTGATGCCGCACCTCGGCGGACCGGAGCTCGCGCGCAAGTTCCGCGTACGCCATCCGGACGCCGCCGTGGTCCTGATGTCCGGCTACTCGGACGAGGCCGTGGCCCGCCACGGTGCGCTGAACCCGGACGCCGCGTTCATCGAGAAGCCGTACGACTACTCGGAGCTCGCCCGCCTCCTGCGCAGCCTGCTCGATCGCGCGACCCCGCCGCCGCCGCCGACGCTCGCGATGGCTTGATCGCGAGGCACCCCACCGGGACCGCCCGGTGGGCTTGCGGGCAGGCGAGCGCGTGCCCACCTTCAAATCAGCGGTGGGGGCCTCCCTTCTCCTCCAGACCGCTACTGCGAGAGAGCTGCGACGGCTGCGAGGCCGGGTCCCCCTGACCCGGCCTCGTTTTTTTTCTCGAGAGAAGCCGCTGCCGGCTCAGGAGGCCACGGCGCGGAAGTTCCGGACGGTCCGCACGTCGACGAGCCACATCGGCTCGGGAGCGGAGTCGTCCGGATCGAGCTCCATGGCCTCGTGCTCCGGCTCGCGCTCTTCCGGCGCCACGGCCGCGGCTCCGAAATGTCGGGAGAGCGCCTGCGCGATGTCGCGCTTGCCGGCGAGGAGCGCGCGGACCGGGATCCCCGCCGCGAACCGGAGCTCGTCGATCGCTGAGACGTCCTGCGGCTCGGCGAGCGCGACCAGCAGCCAGGCGCGGCTGCCGTTGCGGTTGGTGACCACGCCGACCGGGAACGCGTGATGCCGCCGCAGGAGCTGCTCCGGCACGAGGCCGAGGACGGCGGGCGGCAGGGTCCGGCTGCCGATGTGGACGGAGTCCACGCGGAGCTGCCGCGCGAGCACGTCGACCAGCCGGCTCTCATCGATGAAGTGGAAGCGAACCAGGATGTCGCCGAGCCGCCCACCGAAGCTCCGCTGGTGGCGGAGCGCGGTCCCGAGCGCGCCTCGATCGATGGCCTTCTCGTCCAGCAGCAGCTCACCCAACGGTACCTGGCTCACCCGACCCCCGATGCGGCTGGCCCCCGCCGCAACCCCCTGGCCCTTCGTAGTCCCCTCGACTGAGACGCGCGTACAGTCCCGAACGGGGGAGAGACCGGCAAGTACCGCGGCCAAGGGGCGCTGCGCGGGAGCCGAGCGTAGCTGGGGCTGGCGTGCAGCGGTTTCGTTGCACACCGCCGATCAGGCGAGCTTGCGCAAGGAATGCAGCGGGCTGGGGGGCTGAGCGCAGGGCAAACTGCGCCAAAGAACCCACAAGCCGGGGATTCCAGGCGGGGTGGGCCAAATGACCCGACTTGGCCCCGTCCTTGCGAGCGAGGGCTCGAGATGGGCTCGGTCGATCGAATGGGAGGTCTGGGCGCGTGAACCTCGCGGTGCGGGTATTTCGGCGGCTCGACCGCAGCATGCGGGCGCGCATCATCCTGCCCACCGCCATCCTCTTCACCGCGACGCTCACGGTGATGGTCGCGTTCGCCGTCACGTTCTACTCGGACGACATGGAGCGCGGGCAACACGAGAAGGCGGAGCTGTTCGCGGGCATGGTGGCGAACGGCATCACGAGCACGATGCTGCAGGGGACGCCGGACGAGATCCCGGCCGTGCTGCAGGTGATCGCCAGTCACCGCTCCGACCTCACGTCGGTGAGCCTCATCCGGCCGACCGGCGAGGTCGCGCGCTCGTCGCTCAAGGACCTCGTCGGCACCCGGCCCTGGGCGGAGATCGCGCGCTACGACCGGCCCACCGTGATCACCTCGCCCTCCGGCGATCCGGGCGAGTACGCGATCATCCACCCCATCCCGAACGAGGAGCAGTGCTCCTCCTGCCACGGCGGCCGGTCGCAGGTGAACGGCTGGCTCGACCTGCGCTTCACGCAGAAGGCGGTGACGGTCCAGCGGGTGCGGCTCGTCCACACGCTCGTGACCTCGGCGGGGCTCGCGCTCGTGTGCCTCCTCACCATCACGTGGTGGCTCGTGGGGCGCGAGGCGATCGGCCCGCTCCAGCGGCTCGTCACGACGATGAAGCGCGCCGAGGCCGGCGATCTCGCGGTGCGCGCGGACGAGGGGCGACCCGACGAGCTGGGCATCGCGTCTCGAGGCTTCGACGCCACGCTCACCGCGCTCCGCCGGTCGCAGAACGAGCTCGAGGCGTTCTACCGGGAGCGGATGGTGCGCGCCGACCGCTTCGCCGCCGTGGGCGAGCTCGCCACCGGCCTCGCCCACGAGATCAAGAACCCGCTCGCCGGCCTCTCGGGCGCGCTGGAGCTCCTCTCGGAGGACCTGTCCCAGTCGCCGCGGCAGGCGGAGATGGTGGGCGAGATGCGGCACCAGGTGCAGCGGCTCACGAACACGATGGAGAGCCTGCTCTCCTTCGCGCGACCGCCGAAGACGAAGCTCCGCACCACGAACGTGAACCTCACGCTCGAGAAGGTGCTGTTCCTGGTGCGCCAGCAGCAGCGCCGCACGGCGAGCGTGGAGATCGCGCCCGATTTCGCCGCGGACTTGCCGCCGGTGCTCGCCGACCCGTCGCAGCTGGAGCAGGTGTTCCTCAACGTGTGCCTGAACGCGTGCCAGGCGATGGGCGGCAAGGGCAAGCTCCGGATCCGCACCTTCGCGGACGAGGGGCGGGTGGCCATCGAGATCGCCGACAGCGGCCCCGGCATCCCGCCGGAGGTCCGGCCCCACCTGTTCAAGCCGTTCTTCACCACGAAGCGCGAGGGGAATGGGCTCGGGCTCGCCATCTCGGCGCGCATCGTGGCCGAGCACGGCGGCCACATCGGCTACCGCTGCCCGCAGGAGGGCGGCACCATCTTCAGCATCACCCTTCAGCAGGCGCGCGGCGGTGGTGAGCGCGCCACGGAGCACGCAGCTTGACCAACGGCGCACGCATCCTGGTGGTGGACGACGAGAAGCTCATCCGCTGGTCGGTGGGCGAGCGGTTGCAGCGCGACGGGTACGAGGTACTCTCGGCGGAGAGCGGGGAGCAGGCGCTCGACCTCGTCGCGGCGAACGCGCCCGACGTGATGCTGCTCGACGTGCGGCTGCCGGGCATCGACGGGATCGCCACGCTCCAGCGCGCGCTCGCGGTCCACCCCGAGATGAGCGTGCTCATGATGTCGGCCCACTCCACCGTGGACATCGCGGTGGAGGCGATGAAGCACGGCGCCATCGACTTCCTCGTGAAGCCGTTCCCGTTCCAGTCGCTGGACGCCGCGGTGCAGCGCGCGCTCTCCACGGCCCGGACGCGCCGGCAGATCGCGGCGCTCACCTCGGAGCGGAAGCAGGCGGCCGCGATCGACGCGCTGGTGGGCCACTCGGCCTCGATGGAGCTCGTGCGGAACATGATCGCGCGGCTCGGCCAGAGCGACGCGACCACCGTGCTCATCGAGGGCGAGAGCGGCGCGGGCAAGGAGGTGGTCGCGCGCTGCATCCACTTCGAGTCGGGCCGCGCGGACCGGCCGTTCATGCAGGTGAACTGCGCTGCGCTGCCGGAGCACCTCCTCGAGAGCGAGCTCTTCGGCCACGAGCGCGGGGCGTTCACCGACGCGCACGCGCAGAAGCGCGGCCTGTTCGAGAGCGCCGAGGGCGGCACGGTGATGCTGGACGAGATCGGTGATCTGCCCGCCGGCGGCCAGGCGAAGCTCCTCCGCCTCCTCGAGAACAAGACCTTCCGCCGCGTGGGCGGGGTGAACGAGCTGCGCGCGGACGTGCGGGTGGTGGCCGCCACGAACGTGGACCTGGAGGAGCGGGTGGCCGAGGGCCGGTTCCGCGCCGACCTCTTCTTCCGCCTGAACGTGGTGCGGATCCGGGTGCCGCCGCTGCGCGAGCACCCGGAGGACGTGCCGCTGCTCGCCGCCCACTTCGTCGCCCGGTTCAACCAGGAGATGAAGCGGAGCGTGCGGGGCATCTCGTCGGCCGCGCTCGAGACCCTGCAGGCCTACCAGTGGCCCGGCAACGTGCGCGAGCTCCGGAACGTGGTGGAGCGCGCGTTCATCCTGCACGCGAACACCGACGAGATCCGCCCCGAGCACCTCGCCCCCGAGCTGCGGAACGGGGTGGCTTACAAGAAGGCCGAGAAGGCGGAGAAGCTCGTGCCGGCGGTGGAGCAGGGCATCGTGCTCGAGGACGTGGAGAAGAAGCTCATCCTCGAGGCGATGGAGCGCGCGAACGGCAACCAGTCGAAGGCGGCGCGGCTCCTCGGCATCAGCCGCGACACGCTCCGGTACCGGCTGAAGAAGCACGCGATCGCATAGTCGGCCCCTGGCCGAATGAACAGCGCTGCGAAGCAGCGCCCGCGGGAACGGCGCGCGAGCCGAAGGCGACGCGCGCCAGGGCCCCGCTCCGCGTAGTGGGGGAACGATCGGAAGCGCGTTCCGCGCGCGGCTCTGCCGGCGGGGCGGGGGCGCAGCCCCCGTCTATCTGACGGCGCCGCCGCCCGGCCCCGCCGCGGCATCACCTCGCGTCAGTACGACTTCGTGCCACTCGGCGGCACCGACGTGCCGTGCGGTACCGACGTGTCCTTCTTCGAGGACGATCGATCGCCCGAGCCGGTGTCGGGGCCGCTGCTCTTCGGGCCCGCGGTCGTGGCGCTCGATGAGCCGGTCGCGCCGGAGCTCATCACCTCGAGTCGCTGCACGTTCAGCGTGTCCCCCGAGCCGGAGAAGCTCGCGCGCACCTGATCGCCCTCCTTCACGTCGCTGATCGTCGCGCGGGAGCCGTCCTTCGTCACCTCGGTGGACGAGTCCATCTTCAGCATGCGGCCGTCGAGCGTGAGCGTGTTCGTCGAGCGGTCGATGTGATCGATCCGGCCGGCGAGCTCCTTGCCGGCCTGGCTCGTGCTGGACGACGCGCTGGCGCTCGGGTCCGTGCCGGTCGTGCCGGAGTTCCCGTAGGTCGTGCTCCCGGAGGTTCCGGTGCCGCTCGTCCCGCCGCTGGTGTTTCCTTGCGCCGCCGCCGGACCGGCCGTCAGCGCGAGCACCCCGGCCACGAGCGCGACGCAGGAGCCCCAACCCTTCCTCCTCATGCGCATCTCCCCCTTTCTTCGTGCCGAAGGGGCCACTCGAGTGGCCCGCATCGAGTGCTGCTGGGTGAGGTTAGGGACCGTCGCGCTTCCGCGGCAGGGACCTGTCAGACCGGCTTGCTACCTGAACGTGCGAGCAGTATCGTCCCTCGGGAAGGAAGCAGCGAATGCCGGCCGTACGCCCCGCCTGCGAAGTCCGCGAAGTCATCCAGGAGCTGCGGGAGCGAATCCAGCGGATCGAGCGCCGGCCCGTGCGCAGCGACCGCGTGGTGGCGAGCGGGTGGGTCGAGGTCGATGGCTTGCTCGGCGGCGGCTTTCCGCGCGGCGCGCTCGCGGAGATCGTGGGGACCCCGGGGAGCGGGAAGACGGCCCTCGCACTGTCCGCGGCCGCCCGCGCCACCGCCGAAGGCGCGCTCGCCGCGTTCGTCGACGCGCGCGGCGAGCTGTACGCCCCCGCGGCGGCGGCGCTGGGCGTCGACCTCGAGCGGCTGCTCATCGTGCGGCCGCCCGCCCCGGCGGTGCGGGGCAGCGCTCGAGCGCGCGAGCTGGCGCCCGCCGTGCGGGACGCGCTCTGGGCCGCCGAGGCGCTGCTCGGGAGCGGCGCGTTCGCGGTGGTGGCGGTCGACGCGCCGCTCGCCGCGGGCGCGCGCGCAGGGGCAGGCGGGGCGAGCGCGGAGGCCATGCTCCGCCGGCTGCAGGGCGCAGCGGAGAAGGGAGGCGCGGCCGGACTGTGGCTGGGGGAGCCGGGGAGCTGCCGGGCGCCGGCGGCGGTGCGGCTCGAGGTGGCGGCGGGGGCGGAGGGTCCGGTGGTGCGGCGCGGTGGCCCGGACACGGGGGCGTATGTCGATGTCGCATGAGGAGGCCACGCAGCTCGAGCTCGGCGCGGCGCGGCCGGTGCTTGGGCCACGGCTGTGCGCGGTCCACGTGCCCGACCTGGCGCTCCAGCGGGTCACGCGGGCGCGCGCTCGTACACAGGGCGCAGGCTCCGGATCCCCAGCCGGTGACGAGCCGCCGCTGGCGGTGATCGGCGAAGGCCGGGTGGTGGCGGCGACCCCTGCGGCGCGGGCGAGCGGGGTGCGCGTGGGCGACTCGGCGGTGCAGGCCGAGGCCGCGTGCGCGGGGCTCGTGCTCGTCCCGCACGACGCCGAGGCCGACCGGGGCGCGCTGGAGGCGCTCGCCGAGGCGCTCCTGGCCCTCGCGCCGGCAGCGGAGGTGGTCCTACCCGACGTGCTGCTCCTCGACGCGAGCGGGGCGCGGGTGGTCGCGCGAGACGAGCCGGATCCGGAGGCTGCGATCGCGGCGCGCGCGGTCGCGATCGCGGGGGAGCTGGGGTACCGGGCCCGGGCGGTGGTCGCGAACGGGCGAGGTCCGGCCCGGGCGCTCGCGCGCTTCGGCGCCGTGGCGCCGCCGGTGCCGCCCGGCCGGCTCACCGCCGCGCTCGCGCGACTGCCGCTCCAGGCGCTGGAGCTGCCGGGGCCGGTCGCGGCGCGGCTGCGCGCGCTCGGGATCCACGACGCGGGCGCGCTCGCGCGACTCCCGGCGTCCGGGCTGGGGCAGCGTTTCGGGGAGGCGGGGGTCGCGGCCTGGCGGCTCGCGCGCGGGGAGGATCCGTCGCCGCTCGCGCCCTGGACGCCGTCGGTGCTGCCCTCGGAGGAGGTGGAGCTCGAGGCGCCGGTCGAGAGCGCGGAGCCGCTCCTCTTCGCGCTGAAGCGGCTCTGCGATCGGGCCGCGGCGCGGCTCGCCGGGCGCGGCCTCGGCGCCTCCCGGCTCGAGCTCGTCCTCCGGCTCGATCCCGCCGGAACGGCGCGGCTCGAGATCGCGCTCGCCTCCCCGTCGGCGGCGGCGTCGCGCTGGCTGCTCGTGCTGCGCGAGCGGATCGGGATGCTGCGTCTCGAGGGGGCGGTGGCCCGCGCGCGGCTCGAGGTGGCCGCGGCGTCGCCGGCGCCGCCCGAGCAGCTCGCGCTCGCCGACAGGCCCGAGCAGCTCGCCGCCCTGGACACGGTCCTCGCGCGCCTGGCGGCCCGGCTCGGCGCCGACGGCGCCTTCGCGGCCGAGCCGGTGGACCGTCACCGGCCGGAGGCGGCCTACCGCGCGGCGCCTTTCCGGGCGTCTCCGCGGCGGACGGGAGGAGGCGGGGGTGAGGAGGACGCGCCGCCGCCCCCGCGCCCCACGCGGCTCCTCGCCGCGCCACTGCCGCTCGTGGCCGAGGGGGAGGGTGGCCGCCTCACCGCGGTGCGGCTCGAGGGCCGCGCCTTCCCGGTCGCTGCGCTCTCGCCGCCGGAGCGGCTCGCCGGCGAGTGGTGGGATCGGCCGTTCGACCGCGAGTACCGGCGCGCGCGGCTCGACGGGCTCGGCGACTGCTGGATCTTCCGCGACGTCGCCACCGGGCGGCTGTGGCTCCACGGGTTCTTCGACTGAGAGGATGCCCGTGCGCTACGCCGAGCTGCGCTGCAGGACGAACTTCTCCTTCCTGCGGGGCGCGAGCCACCCCGAGGCGCTCGCCGCGCGCGCCGCCGAGCTGGGCCTCTCGGCGCTTGCCGTCACCGACGTCAACGGGATCTACGGGGTGGTCCGCGCGCACGCCGAGGCGAAGCGGCAGGGGATCCCGCTCGTCGTCGGCGCCGAGGTCACCTGCCGCGGCCTCGCGCCGGGCCACGCCGCGCCGCTCGTGCTGCTCGCGATCGATCGTGAGGGGTACGGAAACCTCTGCCGGATCCTCTCCGAGGCGCACTGCGGCGGGCCGCCGGAGCGCGCGGGGGGGCCGCCGCGCCGCCTCGACGAGGTGACGGCGCCGTTCGAGCTCGTGGCCGGGCGCGCGCGGGGGCTGCACGCGCTCTACCCGGGCACCGACGGCGCGGCTGCGGCGCGACTGCGCGACGCGTTCGGGCGCAGGGCGGCGCTCGCGGTCGCGCGCCATCACGTGGCCGGCGAGGAGGCCCGGATCGCCGCGGCCCGCGCCGTCGCGCGCGGGCTCGGGCTCGCGGTGGCGGTGACGAACGACGTCCACACGGCGGACCGCCGCGCGCAACCGCTGCAGGACGTGCTCACCTGCGTGCGGCTCGGGACCACCGTGGAGCGGGCGGGGAGGGCGCTCTTCCCGAACGCCGAGCGGGTGCTGAAGGGGCCGGAGGAGATGGCGCGGCTCTGGAGTGACTTCCCGGAGGGGCTGGAGGCCGCCGCCGAGATCGCCGACGCGTGCCGGTTCCGGCTCGACGAGATCCGGGGCGAGCATCCGCTGCCGCCGATCGTCGAGACCTCGACCCCCTCACCCCAGCCATCTCCGACCGCCGCGATCTCGATCCCGCCCTCGACCTCGACCGCCGCGCCGGCTCCCAAGGGAGGCATCGATCTCCTGCGCGACCTCGTCGAGGCCGGCGCCCGCGATCGCTGGCGGGGCGAGCCGCCCGCCGACGTGCGGCGGCAGATCGAGCGCGAGCTCGAGCTCGTCGAGCGGCTCGGCTACGCGAGCTACTTCCTCACCGTCTGGGACATCGTCCGCTTCGCGCGCACGCGCGGCATCCTCTGCCAGGGGCGCGGCAGCGCGGCCAACTCGGTGCTCTGCTACGCCCTCGGGATCACCTCCATCGACCCGGTGCGGATGGACTTCCTCTTCGAGCGCTTCATCTCGGTGGAGCGCGGCGAGCCGCCCGACATCGACGTGGACTTCGAGCACGAGAGGCGCGAGGAGGTGATCCAGTACGTGTACGATCGCTACGGCCGCGACCACGCCGGAATGGTCTGCGAGGTGGTGAGCTACCGCGCCCGCTCGGCGATCCGCGACGTGGGGAAGGCGCTCGGGCTCTCCCTCGGCCAGGTCGATCGGCTCGCGAAGCTCGTGGGCCACTACGACGCGCTCGACGACGTGACGCCCGCGGTGCTCTCCTCCGCCGGCCTCGACGGCGAGGCGCCCGCGCTGCGCCGGACCCTCGCCCTCGCGCGGGCGCTGCTCGGCTTCCCGCGCCACCTCTCCGTGCACGTGGGCGGCTTCCTCATCACCCGGCTGCCGCTCTGCGAGACGGCGGTGGTGGAGCCGGCGGCGATGGAGGGCCGCACGGTGGTGCAGTGGGACAAGGACGACATCGCCGACCTCGGGCTCCTGAAGGTGGATCTCCTCGGCCTCGGCATGCTGTCGGCGCTCTCCCGCTCCCTGAAGCTCCTCGCCGCGCACCGGCCGGAGCCCGCGCGGCCGGCGGCGGTGGCGCACCCCGACTCGCTCGCGACCATCCCCGCCGAGGAGCCGGCGGTCTACGAGATGTGCTCGCGCGCCGACACGATCGGCGTCTTCCAGATCGAGTCGCGCGCGCAGATGTCGCTCCTGCCGCGGCTCGCGCCGCGCCGCTTCTACGACCTCGTCATCTCGGTCGCGATCATCCGCCCCGGGCCGATCCAGGGCGGCATGATCCACCCGTTCCTCCGGCGGCGGGACGGGCTCGAGCCGGTGCGCTTCCCCTTCGAGCCGCTGCGGCCCGTGCTGGAGAAGACGCTCGGCGTGCCGCTCTTCCAGGAGCAGGCGATGCGCCTCGCGGTGGTGGCGGCCGGCTTCTCGCCCGGGGAGGCCGACGAGCTCCGCCGCGACATCACCCACAAGCGCTCGCACGAGCGGATGGAGGCGCTCCGGGGCAGGCTCCTCGCCGGCATGGCCGAGCGGGGGATCTCGCAGGCCGACGCCGAGGCCATCCACCGGCAGCTCCTCGCCTTCGCCGGCTACGGCTTCCCCGAGTCCCACGCCGCCTCGTTCGCGCTCCTCGTCTACGCCTCGGCGTGGATGAAGTGCCACCACCCGGCGGTCTTCGCGACCGCGCTCCTCGATGCCCAGCCGATGGGCTTCTACGCGCCGCACACGATCGTGGAGGACGCGAAGCGGCACGGTGTGGAGGTCCGCGGGATCGACGTGCAGCACTCGGGCTGGGAGAGCGCGCTCGAGGGGCCGGAGCCGGGAGCGCGCGCGGCGGCGGGGGAGGTGCCCGCCCTGCGGGTGGGGCTCTCGGCGATCCGCGGGCTTCCGCGAGAGGTGGGGGAGCTCGTGGTGGCCGCGCGCGCCGCGGGCGGGCCGTTCGCGTCGGTGGGAGACCTCGCGCGCCGCGCGGCGCTCTCGAGGGCGTGGCTCTCGCGGCTCGCCGAGGCCGGCGCGCTGCGGAGCCTCGCGCCCGAGCGGCACGACGCGGTGTGGCGCGCGCTCGCGGTGGTGCCCGGGAGCGACGGGGGCGACCTTTTCGCGGGCAGCGCGCCCGAGGAGGTGCCGGCGCCGATCCCGGCGGCCTCCGCCGAGGAGGAGGTCGCGGCCGACTTCGCGACCACCGGACTCTCCGACCGCGCCCACCCGATGGCGATGCTCCGTCCCCGCCTCGCCGCGCGACACGTGCGCACCGCCCGCGAGCTCTCCCGGCT
>Ga0306924_10000630_pt1 | contig 29981 bp, 30 predicted proteins | sample sta12Can44000111_FD_203756 | JGI IMG/M metagenome (GOLD analysis project Ga0306924, IMG submission 203756) | Lab enrichment of tropical soil microbial communities from Luquillo Experimental Forest, Puerto Rico - statanox.12C.anox.44.000.111 (v2)... | ecosystem: Environmental > Terrestrial >... | reverse complement strand
TTCGAGGCCGGCATTGACCCGCGCCCATGACGAGCCGACGAACTTCAGCTTAATCTGCTCGCGGTCGAGGAACGGCTCGAGCGCCTGCAGCGTGGTGAAATGGCTGCCGGAATGATATCCGACCGCCACGTCTTGTCCGGCCAAGTCCTGCGGCCCGCGGATCGGCGCGTCGGGCGGCACCATGACGCCGCCCGGCGTGACCACGTAGGATTTCCCCCACATCTTTCCGATCTGCTGGGAGGAGGCCTGATTCACCGCCCAGTGGCAGGCGCAGGAAACGTCCGACTTGACGCCCTTGTTGCCTTTGCCCTGCTCGTAGGATTCGAACGCGCCGGAAAAGACGTCGACGATCTTGCCGCCGGCGTCGACCTCCTTCTTGCGTTCCGCCGACAGTCCGCCGCGAAATTCATAATCGAGGCCCGCATCGCGGAAGTAGCCCTTCTCGTGCGCGATCCATTCTTGCAAACGCCCGTGCGGCTGGATGGTGAATTTCGCCATGACGCTTCTCCGAATGGCGCGAAGTCGCCGGAGCGGTAGCGGGGCTTCGCCTGCAGGCTGTCACGAAGCCGCGCGCAAGCCTCCTTGCTCATCTCGCGAACGAAGGCCGTCGAGAATTGCCACCGCGCGGGTCATGGAAAACTCGCGCGTCCGCGGATCGAAGGCCTTGGGACTCCCCGGCATCATGTAGCCGTGCTGCACGCCCGGAAAGATATGCAGCTCCACATTGTTCTTTCTCGATGCCAGCGCGCGATACGCGCTCAACACCTCCTCCGGAGCGCGGTGGTCCCGATCGCCCCAGAGGATGCAAACCGGCGCGGAGACGTCCTCGACCTCGCGCAGGTAATCGAGCATCTGCGTGCCGTGGCAGGAAATGCCGGCAGCGTAGCCAAGCCGTTTCGGCCCGAGGATGGCGTAAGGGCCACCGTAGCAGAAACCCATCGCCACGGCGCTGCCGTTGAATTCCGGCAGTTCGCGCAGCCGCGCGAGCGTATCGGCCATATCGGCCTCGCCTTGTTTGATCTTCTCGAGCCGCGGCTGCGATCGCTCTTGCGCGCGGCCATCGTCGTGGGAGAGCGCGCCCGGGACCGTGCGCCAGAACAGGTCGGGCGCGGCGGCGATGAAGCCATGCGCGGCGAACTCATCGGCGATGGCGAGAATGTCCGCGTCGACGCCGTGCACCGCACAAGCAAGCACAACGGCCGGAACCTGTCCGCCGGTCTTAGGAGTGCTCAGATAGCAATCGAACTCGCCGCCCTCGCTCGAGCGCACCTTGATCCACTTCCCCGGCATGGCATGCCTCCTTTTTTCTGCCCACAACTACTTTTTGATGAACCCTGTAACCCTGCCGGTCAATATGCGTTCGGCGTCTTGCGCGATGCGGCCGACGATCTCGGCGGCAGGCGCGATGTCGTGAATAAGTCCTGCATCTTGCCCCATCGAGAGGACGGCTTCGTGCACGTCGCCACTTTTGCGCGCCGCTTGCAGCGCCGCCTTTGCTTCCGCTTGACGTTGACGCAAGGCCCATTCCCGCCCCGCCCACCGTTCGATGAACCGGTTGCGCCGCGAGCGCGACATCGCCCCGGGCCACACCAGCCCAGCCGCGACATCCGGGATTTCGGAGAGCAACGTGTCATGCCCGTCGCTCTCCAGGATCGCCTGCTTGAAGTTGGGATGCAGCGGCGATTCCCGGCTGGCCAGAAATCTGGTTCCGAGCAGCACGCCGTCGGCGCCGAGCATGATTGCCGCCGCCAATCCGCGCCCGTCGGCACTTCCACCCGCGGCGAGCACCGGAATGGGAGCGACGGCGTCCACCACCATCGGCACGAGCGTCAGCGTCGTTTGCCAACCGACGTGCCCTCCGCCTTCCGTGCCCTGCGCGATGATGACGTCGGCCCCGGCCCGCGCAGCTTTTACCGCCTCGGAGACGCCGCCCGCCATGAACGTGACCTTGCAGCCCGCCGCGTGCGCACGCTCGACGTAGGGCTTCACGTCCTGCTCCGCGGACGGCCAGGCAAAGGCGATCACCGCCGGCCGCAGCGCGAGCGCGGAAGCGAAAGACTCTTCCTCGGTATCGAACAGGAGGAAGTTCAAGGCAAAGGCTCGATTGGTAAGTTTGCGAATCGCCGCCGTCCCAGCTTGGATCTGCTCCGCCGTCAGGTAATGGCAGCCCATCGCCCCGAGAGCGCCCGCGCCGGACACGGCGGCCACGAGTTCCGGCGAATAGACCGATCCCATGCCGCCGAGGGCGATCGGATGATCGATTTGTAGGAGGTCGCAGACGGGCGTTCGGATCATGACTTCGCTCTTCGGTTCCGAGAATTTCAGGAGTCCGTCGGTGGATCAACCACCGCATGCCGCATCTTGGTACCTTTGCTTGCTTGTTCCTAGCGCCGCGCCGCCCGCGAATCTTCCGCCGTGAGCCCTAAGCCTTTTTCCAGTGCGGGATTTGACGCGACGTTATGTCCCCTTCGGCACCAAGGCGGACGCAGGCATCATCATTTGGGTCCCGTTGCTCGTTTCGGGAGCCCTCCGCGCTTCAGCCCGATTCAGAACAATTCAGGTCTAGCCCAAGGACCTCAAGGCAAGTCTGAAGCAGGATGCTTCAGCAGCCAAAGCCACATCAGCAACTGGGGGAAGCGGGTGCCGACCTGGAAGGAAAAACAATAGACCGAAGCCCCGCAGCGCTGGGTTCTCAAACTGGAGGATAGAGCCATGTCATCCAGCGGAGGAGTACAAAAGCGAAATGCCTTCGCCGCTTTCGCCGCATTTCGCCTCGCGGGGCTTGAAGCCTCCCTGAACCATGCTCGCGAGATCGGGAAGAGCTGGACGCCGTGGGGCACTTCCTCGAGGAAGCGCAAGGATACCTAGCGCAAATCCGCGTCTTACATGAAGAAGCGCTGGATGAGTTCAGCAGGGCGCAGGGAGAATAGGCTCCTTCGCTAGTTCCGGCTCGCGACAGCAGAGAGGCCGGATCGCGAGGCCGATCCACATTCGCCGTCCGCAAGACGAAGCTCAACTGTGCCGACTGGCCAGGCAGACCGGCGAGCTGAGCGCAGCAATCCCTTTCAGGGCAATCCTCCGTGTGCGCCGACCACGCCGGCGCCGAGCGCAAACGCCGCGATGGTCAGAGCCAGCGCGTGCAGCCCTGTCGCCAGCGCGAAGGCGCGATCCTTGTTGCGCAGAGCGAATTCGCGAAACACACGGTGCAGCACGAGCGGTTCGAGCACGTAGACGATGAGGGCGAACAGCGCCCACACCGCGATCATCAGGTGCAACCACCAGAACGATTCCTGTTGGAGGCGATCCCAAGCGCCATCCTTCATCAGCATGTAGGCGCCGGACAGCCCGACGAGCAGAATCGAAACGCGGACCTGCGACGCGAAACGCCGCTCGAAGGCCTCGAAGGCTGCTATTGCGTCCTTCGCGTCGAGCAGCGCGCGTGCGCGGGGCAAAACAATCGTCGTCACGACGGCTACGCCGCCGATCCAATGAACCAATGCGAGAACGTGAATAGCCCGCGCCAGCGCGAGGTCGTCGATCAGCATCGATCGAAAGCTCAACAAGCTGCGTTAAGCCTGTCAACCGCACGATCTCAAAGTCTCGACTGACAGAGGCGGCTGCGCCGCGAAAGGTATCCAAGACGTTCGGTGCGTAAGATATCGAAGACCCGCGGCCCATCGGCAACGCCTGGTCGACGCATTCAAACGGTGTTGGTAGGTTCGGTTTTGGTCGTTCTGCCGATTTACTATCGATCACGGGGGAGACATCCATGACCACGACCGACACATCATTCGTTGCACAGGGCGCCCTGTCGGGCCTCGGCTCTTACCCCATCGGCTTTTACGCCCAGTCCAAAGGACCTACGCCGAGCAAGGCGTTCCCGCCCTTCCAGGTTGGTGCGCTGGCTGTGGGTCACGTGGCGGGAGTCTACGGGGCGACCGATACCGTCCCCCTGCCTCGGCCAGGACAGTTTCTGCCCGGCGTAAGCGACTGGGGCAATGCCGGCGTGTGGGGTTACGCCGTCGACACTTCCGGTGTCGCGGGCTATGCGGCCGGCTCAGCCACAGGGGTTGCCAAAGCCGGCGTGTTGGGCATCTCCGACAACTATTACGGCATCTTCGGCTACGCGCCCGGCAACCCATATCCGGGCCCCGGCACCATAACAGGCGGCGTCTACGGTTCTTCCGACTTCGGCTTTGGCGTCAGGGGGTTGTCCAGCCACCGGTACGGCGTCTTTGGCGAGTCCTGGGCGGACGGCTATGGCGTCTACGGCACCTCATGGGACAATCACGGCGTCCGTGGTGATTCAGCCAACAGTTCCGGTGTCGTCGGCCTCGCAGGCACCTACTCACTCCCGGTCCTCTCTCCGAACACCGCCGGCGTGTTCGGCATCGCAGGCGCCCTGGGACCGCAGCTCGCCCAGGCGCCGCAGCAAGGCAATATGATAAAGCCGCCTACCGCTGGCGTCTTCGGCACGGCGGACACGCATCCCGGAGTAATCGGCACATCGAACGACAGCATAGGTGTCTACGGCTTCTCCAAAGGCAACTCCGGCGTGATGGGCGAGAGCGTCAGCTCCTGGGCCGGCTACTTCGCGGGCGACGTGCACATTGCCGGCAACTTGTCGGTTGCTGGGCCTATGAAGGCAGCAGCGGCGGCTTTCCCTGACGGTACGCAACGCGTGCTCCTTTGCATGGAAAGCCCGGAAGCCTGGTTCGAGGATTTCGGCACGGGCAGGCTCAAGCGTGGGCGCGCGGCGGTGAAACTCGATGCCGATTTCGCCAAGGTGATTAAGCGCGGCGACTATCATGTCTTTCTCACGCCGCGTGGCGATTGCCGCGGACTCTACGTGCGTAGCCAAGGCGGCGTAAGCTTCGAGGTGCGCGAGCTTGCCGGCGGCACATCGAGCGCCGCGTTCTCCTATCGCATCGTGGGGCGGCGCAAGGACATCAAAGGCCACCGCCGGTTCGCCAAGATCGACACGCGGCTACCGGTCCCACCAGCGCGGCGGGTACGGCGAGGACGAGTGGCGAAAGTCCCGCCTCCGCCACCGACCGAGCTGCGCGCGTTCGCCGCTCGGATGCGAAAAGCCGCGCAAGGCCAGATGCGCAAGCGCGGGCGCAAAGGCAAAGGGTCGTAGCACGATGCCGCATCCGCTCATCATCGCCCCGTCGATTTTGGCCGCCGATTTCGCCAAGCTCGGCGAGGAGGTGCGCGCGGTCGACGCCGCCGGGGCCGATTGGATCCATGTCGACGTGATGGACGGGCATTTCGTGCCCAACATCTCGATCGGCCCCGACGTGGTGAAGGCGCTGCGCCCGCACACCAAGAAGGTGCTCGACGTGCACCTGATGATCGCGCCCTGCGATCCGTATCTGGAAGCCTTCGCCAAGGCGGGCTCCGACCACATCATCGTGCACGTCGAGGCAGGGCCGCACGTGCATCGTTCGCTGCAGGCGATCCGCGCGCTGGGCAAGAAGGCGGGCGTCACGCTCAACCCCGGCACCCCCGAAAGCACGATCGAGCCCGTGATCGACCTCGTCGATCTCATTCTGGTGATGTCGGTCAATCCCGGCTTTGGCGGCCAAGCCTTCATTCCCTACGCGGCGGAAAAGATTTCACGGCTACGCGCGCTCGCGGGCGCGCGGCCGATCGATATCGAAGTCGACGGCGGCATCACCGCGGAGACCGCGCCGCTCGTGGCGCGCGCCGGCGCCAACGTGCTGGTCGCGGGCTCCGCCGTATTCAAGGGCGGAAAGCCCGAGACCTATCGCGCCAACATCGCGATGATCCGCAACGCCGCGGCGATCGCGCGCGGGGAGGCGGCATAGTGGGCGTACTTATCGACGGAACGTGGCGCGACGGCGAGCTTCCCCAGGAAACCGGGGCCGGCGGCGATTTCCGCCGCGCCGACAGCCGCTTCCGCGACCGCATCACCGCGGACGGCTCATCCGGCTTCAAGGCCGAGCCCGGGCGCTACCACCTCTACGTCGCGCACGGCTGTCCGTGGGCGCACCGCACGCTGATCTACCGCGCGCTCAAGAAGCTCGACGGCGCAATCACCGTCGCCTACTCGATCCCGGGATTGCGGCAGCAAGGCTGGACCTTCGAAAATGATCCCGCCTTCCCGGATTGCACGCCCGACACCGTCAACGGCTTTCATTATCTGCACCAGGCCTATACCGCGACCGATCCTCGCTACACCGGCAAGGTCACGGTGCCGACGCTGTGGGACAAGAAGCGCGGGCTGATCGTCAACAACGAGTCCTCCGAGATCATCCGCATGCTCAACAGCGAATTCGACGGCATCGCCGGCGATGATGCGGATTTTTATCCCAAGCCGCTGCGCGCCGAGATCGATCGCCTCAACGAGACGATCTACGCCACCGTCAACAACGGCGTCTACCGCTGCGGCTTCGCCAAGTCGCAAGAAGCCTACGAGGCCGCCTACGACGCGTTATTCGCCACCTTGGATGAGCTCGACGCGCGGCTTGCGCGCCAGCGCTATCTCTGCGGGCGCACGATCACCGAGGCGGATTGGCGGCTGTTTCCCACGCTGGTGCGTTTCGACGTCGCCTATTTCTCGCTGTTCCGCTGCAACAAGCAGCGCATCGCCGACTATCCCAATCTTGCAAACTACATGCGCGAGCTCTACCAGCTGCCCGGCATCGCCGAGACGGTGAAGCCGCGCTATTACGTCATTAATTATTGGTCGATCGCGCGCATCAATCCGTTAGGCATCATCCCCAAGGGCACGCCGGCCGATTTCACGGCGCCGCACGATCGCACGCGCCTGGCGAGCTGAGGACGTTCCTTCCCGACCCAGTGGCGCCCGTTCTAATCCGGCCTGGCACCGGAGAACTTGACCACCTTGGCCCACTTCGCGGCTTCGTCGGCGATGAGCTGCCCGAACTCGGCGGGCGAACCTGCAATGAGCGAGGCGCCAAGCTCGGCGAAGCGCGCCTTCGCCTGGGGATCGGCGAGGATCGCGTTGGTCTCCGTGTTGAGCCTGTCGATGATCGCCTCGGGTGTTCCCTTGGGCACTCCGAGGCCGTACCACGCGCTCGCCTCATAGCCCGGGACGAAATCGGCAACGGTCGGCAGGTCCGGCAGCACATGCGAGCGCGCCGCGGCCGTCACCGCCAACGGCCGCAGCTTGCCCGCCCGGATGAACTCGATCGAGGTCGGCACGTTGTCGAACATCACTTGCACCTGACCGCTGATCAGGTCGGTCAGCGCCGGCGCTCCGCCGCGATAGGGCACGTGCACCATGTTGATGCCGGTCATCATCTTGAACAGTTCGCCGGATACGTGGATGGTCGACCCGGCGCCGGACGACGCCATGTTGAGCTTGCCCGGATTGGCTTTCGCGTAGGCAATCAATTCGGGAACGGTCTTGGCCGGCACCGACGGATTCACCACAATCACATTGGGGAAGCGGATGAGGCCCGCGACCGGCGCGATGTCGCGCATGAAATTGTGGTTGAGTTTTTCGTAAAGCGTCGCGTTGATCGCGTTTGCCGGCGCGACGAGCAGGAGCGTATAGCCGTCCGGCGGCGCATTCACGACGGTCTCGGTCGCGATATTGGTGCCCGCCCCCGGCCGGCTTTCGACGACGACCGGCTGACCCAAGCGCTCCGACAACCATTGCCCGATCAGGCGCGCGGTGATGTCGGCCGAGCCGCCGGGAGGATAGCCGATGACCAACCGCAGCGGCCGCGTCGGATAGGTTTGCGCGGCCGCGATGCGCGGCAGGATCGGCAGCGCGCTGGCAGCCGCTGTCAGGCATAGAAATTGGCGACGCGAAAGCCTCATCGCGCTGTCCATTGGCGTAATCCGCGCCCGCGCTGGACAGGTCAATTTGCTTTCGCCACGAAGGCGCGGGCGGCGGCGATCTCGGGGCGCCCCGGATCGGCATTCTCGGTGAGCGCGACCGCGGCGGCGTAGTGGGCGCGCGCAGTGGCGTTATCGCCCAGCGCTGCGGCGGCCTTGGCGGCGCCAAGCGTTGCGCCGAGGCGGTGCGGCTCCTTGTTCAGCGTCGCCTCGAAGGCCGCGAGCGCCTCCTTGGCCTTGCCGCGCTCGAGCAGCATCGCGCCGTAAAGCTCGCGCGCCGGCGCCAGCGGTCCCGGCGTGACCGGGTGCTTTTCGGTCTTGTCCTCCGCATCGCTGGCCGCGCTCATTGCCGCCAGCGCCTCGTCGTACTTGCCCTCGGCGTACAGCTCCCAGGCCGTCGCCACCTGGCGCTGGATGTCGACGATCTCCGACCAATACGCGTCCTTGGCCTCGCGCAGCTTGTCGCGCAACTCGACGAGCTTGGCGACGTCCGCTTTGGCGGCTTCCGGCTGGCCCGAGCGCGCCGCGCCGAGCGCGCGCGCAAAATGCGTGACGGCATCGGCATAGGCGATCGGGCTTGGCTTCGGTTGGAGTTCGGCCGCCCCCTTCCAATCGCCTCGCTCTACGACGTAGCGCGCCTGGCCCGCAGCGCGGGCATAGAAACCGGCGAAACGCTTGTAACCCTCGGCTGCCAGCATCTCGTCGACGACCGCCCGAGCCTCTTTGTCTTGCCCGAGTTGCAGATGGGCATAGACCAGATAATCCATTCCATGCATCCCATCGTCGCCTTCCTTGTCGGCTTTCGCTGCCTGCACGGATGCGATGTTGGACGCGATCGACTCCTTCCAATAACCGACCCGCGTGAAGATGTGCGACGGCATGTGTTGGGCATGCGGCGCGGCAGGCGCGATCTGCGCGTAGCGCTTCGCCGCATCGAGCCCTTTCTCGGCGATCGGCGGATAATCGTAGAGATGGATCAGATAGTGGGCGACGCCGGGATGCCGCGGCTGGCGCTTGAAAATGGGCTCCAAGATCGCCGCGCCCTTGAGCTGATTGGAATAGGTCTTGTCGGCGGGTGACGCCGCGACATTCAACGTGATGGCGTACTCGATCTGCGCTTCGTCGTCGTCCGAATAACGCTGCGCCAACGACTCCATCGCCTTCAGGTAGGCCTGCACGCGCGTGCGGTGGTCGATCTTGTCGTAGTCGGTATAGAAGGTGAGAAGCGCATCGATGTAGTCGCGTTCGCGCTGGGTCTTGGCGCCGAGCGTCTTGCCCTTTTGCAGCGCGGCCAGCCCGAGCGGAAGGCTCTCGGGCGGCGGTGGGGCGTGCGGGTTGTAAAGCAGGCTGAGCGCGATGCCCCAATAGGCGATGGCGCATCCGGCGTCGGCGTTCAGCGCCTCCTCGAAAATCGTCTTCGACTGCCGATACCAGAATGAGTGCTGGTACCGCATCCCGCGATCGAACCGACGCTGCGCCGTCTCGTTGCACGAGGTCGCAAAGTGGACGGTGCCGAGCCGTTGATCCGATTCATCCTGCGCGCTCGCCGGCTGCGCGCAGGAGAGCGTGGCGCCGACGGTGGCGGCGATGGCGGCGGTGGCGGCGACTGCGGTCGCTGACGAGAATCTGATCATGGCCTGCCTCCCTGTGCTCGAAACCGAGCGGCGACAATTTCGCCGACAGTAGCAAAAGCGCTGCCGGCCAGCAATTTGGCACTCGGCATGAGTGGTAATAGCGTGCGCGAATTGAGCTTGCTGCGACGATCTGCTACAGCGCGGTCATGATTTGCCAGGGCCGCCCATGATCCCGCGCTACACTCGGCCGGAAATGGCCGCGATCTGGGATCCGCAGACGCGCTACCGCATCTGGTTCGAGATCGAGGCGCATGCGGCCGACGCCATGGCCGAGCTCGGCGTCATTCCCAAGGCCGCCGCCAAGGCGATCTGGGACAAGGGAAAGAACGCCAAGTTCGACGTCGCGCGCATCGATGCGATCGAGCGCGAGGTCAAGCACGACGTCATCGCGTTCCTCACGCACCTTGCCGAGATCGTCGGACCGCAAGCGCGTTTCGTGCATCAGGGCATGACGTCATCCGACGTGCTCGACACCTGCCTCAACGTGCAGCTCGTGCGCGCCGCCGATCTCCTGATCGCCGATGTCGACGCGCTCATGGCGGCGCTCAAGCGGCGCGCCTTCGAGCACAAGAGGACGCTGACGATCGGCCGCTCGCACGGTATCCATGCCGAACCCACGACTTTCGGCATCAAGCTCGCTTATGCCTACGCCGAATTCTTTCGCGCCAAGGAGCGGCTCATCTGCGCGCGCACCGAAGTCGCGACTTGCGCGATTTCCGGCGCGGTCGGCACCTTCGCGCAAGTTGATCCGCGCGTCGAGGAGCATGTGGCAAAGGCGATGGGCCTCGCCGTCGAGCCGGTATCGACGCAAATCATCCCGCGCGACCGGCATGCGATGTATTTCGCCACGCTCGGCGTGGTCGCCTCCTCGGTCGAGCGGCTCGCGACCGAAATTCGCCACCTGCAGCGCACGGAGGTGCTGGAAGCCGAGGAGTTCTTCTCCGAAGGCCAGAAGGGCTCATCCGCCATGCCGCACAAGCGCAATCCCGTTCTCTCCGAGAACGTCACCGGGCTTGCCCGCGCGGTGCGCGCCTATGTGACGCCGGCGCTTGAGGACGTGGCGCTCTGGCACGAGCGCGACATTTCCCATTCCTCGGTCGAGCGCATCATCGCGCCCGACGCCACCGTGACGCTCGACTTCGCGCTCGCGCGGCTTGCGGCCATCGTCGACAAGCTCGTGGTCTATCCCGCCAACATGCAAAAGAATCTCGAGCGGCTGGGCGGCCTCATTCATTCCCAGCGCGTGCTGATCGCGCTCACGCAAAAGGGGGTGGCGCGCGAGGAGGCTTATGCCATCGTGCAGCGCAATGCCATGCGAGCCTGGCAAGGCGAGGGTGACTTCTTGTCGTTGCTCGCCGCGGACAAGGACGTGCGCAAGAATTTGAGCGAGGCCGAGCTCAAGCAAAACTTCGACCTCGACTATCACCTCAAGCACGTCGACACGATTTTCGAGCGGGTCTTCGGCAAGACCTCAGTCGCGTCCGCGGCATCCCGCTAGCGCGAGGTCGCTCCGGTGACAACGACCATCCTCGTGTTCGATTCGGGCCTGGGCGGCCTCACGGTTTTTCGCGAAGTCGCCAAGATGCGGCCCGATGCGCGCTACCTGTACGTGGCCGATGACGCTTTCTTCCCGTATGGCAGCCACGGCGAGGCCGAGCTCGTCGCCCGCGTGACCGAACTCATGGGCGAGCTGATCGACACCCACCGCCCCGACCTCGTCGTCATCGCCTGCAACACCGCCTCGACGCTGGTGCTGCCGCATTTGCGCACGCGCTTTCGCGTGCCCTTCGTCGGCACCGTGCCGGCGATCAAGCCGGCCTGCGCCGTCTCGCGCACCAAGCGCGTCGCGGTGCTCGGCACCGAGGCGACGGTGAGCCGCGAATACACACGTGCGCTGATCCGCGACTTCGCCAACGGCAGCGACGTCGTGCTGGTCGGCTCGGCGCGGCTTGCCGCCTTCGCCGAGCACGAGCTGAACGGCGCGACCGTCGCCGATGATCTCATCGCCCGCGAGATCGCGCCCTGCTTCGTCGATGACGGCGGACGGCGCACCGATACCGTGGTGCTCGCCTGCACGCACTATCCCTTGTTGCTCGACCGTTTCGAGCGGCTCGCGCCTTGGCCGGTGACCTTCGTCGATCCCGCTCCCGCCATAGCCCGGCGGGTGGCCGATTTGCTCGGACCCGCGGCCAGCGCCGAGGTCCCCTCCCCCGCCCGCTTCGCGTTCACTTCCGGCCGGCTACCCTCTGCCCCGCTCGGCGCGGCGCTGGCGCGGTTCGGGATCGGGACCAATCCATGATCGGATGCGGTCCGGCGCGTGGGTAGGCGGTTTCTGATTTCACCCGCCGCAAATCCGGCTTAGCATTCCGGAATCAACCTTGGCGGAGGGGCGCTTGCGATGCCGAACGACTCACAGACGGTGCGACGAACCGTACAATTCAAGTTCACGCTACCGAGTGCAAATTCCGGGCAACTTGTCTCGCTCTTGAAGTCGGCGGCGCCGTTCTACGAGGCGTTTGGCGCGCGCCGCATGCGGCTTTTGCAAAATGTCGACGATCCTGCGCGCTTCGTTCACGAAATCGAATACGAAACCCACGAATTCATCGAGCTAAACCGTCAGCGCGTCGCCAGCGATCCCCGCATGCAGGCCTCGATGCAGACCTGGCGCTCGCTGTTTCCCGGCTCCGTCGAGATCGACGTCTATCAGGAGATTGAGTAGCGCTTCTGCCCGCGCATGACGCGCTAGCAAAGCACATGACAGGCCGGCAAAAGCGGTTTGACTTGACCCCGCTTTGCCCCTAGAAACCCCGCACTGCGCGGGCCTTCGGGCCTGCGCGGCGTTTCGCGACCCGCGGTCTTGCCCGCCGCTTCGGCCAAGACCTGTCGGTTTCGGCAAAGCCGAAACAGAGGAGGGCGCGATCCTCGACAACCAAGACAGAGGACGCGATGACCAAGCGCCACGAGGCGAAATACAAGATCGACCGCCGTATGGGGCAGAATGTCTGGGGCCGCCCCAAGAGTCCCGTCAACCGCCGCGAATATGGTCCCGGCCAGCACGGCCAGCGCCGCAAGGGCAAGCTCTCCGACTATGGCGTGCAATTGCGCGCCAAGCAGAAGCTGCGCGGCTATTACGGCAATATCTCCGAGCGGCAGTTCCGCGGTATCTATGCGGAAGCGATCCGTATGAAGGGCGATTCCGGCGCGCACATGATTGCGCTGCTCGAGCGCCGGCTCGACGCCATGATCTATCGGGCGAAGCTCGTGCCCACGGTGTTCGCTGCGCGCCAGTTCATCAGTCACGGCCACATCAAGGTGAACGGCAAGCGCGTGACGGTCCCGAGCTATCGGGTAAAGGTCGGCGACGTCATCGAGGTGAAGGACCAGTCGAAGCAACTGGCGATCGTGCTCGAGGCCGTCGGCCTGGCCGAGCGCGACGTGCCCGACTATATCGAGGTCGATCACTCGAAAATGACGGCGAAGCTCACGCGCATTCCGCAGTTCAGCGAGGTGCCCTACCCCGTGCAGATGGAGCCGCACCTCGTGGTCGAGTTCTATTCGCGCTGAGCGGCGGCGCGCTCGCCCCGAGATCCCCATCGTGCTCGCCGCTTCTCGACTGGACGGACGAGCGCCGCAAACCCTTGCCGGTCTATTCGCACTCGCATGTGCGCTTATGCCCGCCGCGGCGACTGCGCAACCGTCGAAGCTCGAATCTGCGTATGTCGTGCTCGGGCCGCAGGGCGCGTTGGCGCGCGTTATCGTCGCCGATGCGACGCGCTGCCCCTCCATCAGCATCGACGGCAGCGAGCAGGCGATGAAGGTTCGGGCGCTGCCCGACGCGGCATTCCCGGTGCTGGTCTGCGAGCTGCCGCTCACGGCGGGCGCCAAGTCTGCGCACATTGCGGGCGTCGAAAACGTGCCGCTGCCGGTCGTCAAGCCGGCGCTCACCTCGATCGCGGCCTTCGGCGACACCGGCTGCCGTCTCAAGGCGGCCAATCGGCCGGCCCGGCCGGATGACGACGAGGATCTCGGCAAGTTCCAGGACTGCAACGTCCCGGCGCGCTGGCCGTTTGCGCGCCTGGCCGCGAGCGTGGCGCAAGCCAAGCCCGACCTGATCATCCACGTCGGCGATTATCTCTACCGCGAGAGCGCCTGTCCGCCGGCCGATGCCGGCTGCGCGCGCAGCCCGCACGGCGACGACTGGCCGAGCTGGAAGGCGGATTTTTTTGCCCCCGCCGCCCCGGCGCTGCGCGCCGCGCCGTGGATCGTCGTGCGCGGCAACCACGAAATCTGTAGCCGCGCCGGTGCGGGCTATTTCCGCCTGCTCGATCCAAGGCCGGCGGACGCAGCACCGCCCTGCGTCGATCTGGTCCCCCACTTCACCGTTACCGTGGGAGGCCAATCGTTCATTGTCCTTGATTCAAGTAACGCGGCCGATAGTTGCCCGTGCGATAGCGGCCCTTATGCCGCGGAATTTGCAGGCATGCGGCCGGCTCCGGGCAGCTGGCTTCTCACCCACCGTCCGGTATGGGGTTTCCGCCCGCGCGGCCAGACGATCAATGCGACCTTGCAGCAAGGGCTCGCGGGCGCTGGCGGCAAGCTGCCCGACGGCATCGCGCTCGCGTTGGCCGGACACATCCACGTTGCGGAGGTTTTAAGCTTTGCGGACAAACGTAGCCCGCAATTCGTGCTTGGAACCGGGGGCACGCTGCTCGCCGGCAAGATCAAGCACGATCTCTCCGGCGAGACTATCGCGGGCGTGACGGTGAGCTATGGCCGCTCCGACCATCGCTTCGGCTTCGCGCTGTTCAAGCCCGCAACGCGGGGCGGCACTGCGACATTTCACGATGCTGGCGGCAAACGGCTCTTCCGCTGCAAGCTTGGAGCAGGCGAGGTCGCCTGCAACTGAACCGCATCGGTTGGACGCATTGGACCGGCTGGTCCAAACCCGTCAACTGTAACAGCGCGCATGCCGAACGCGGTGCACGGCTCGGCCATGCCGCGCGGTTAAAACGACGCGGCGCGACCCCCAGCAGCGGCACCAGCGCGGCTTCGGGAAAACGGTCGCGGCGCAATCGAGCGGCGCGTAGCCGCGGCCGTATAGAGGTGCCAGCACACCGCAGGAGGCGCGGTGGCACGCGGCGCCGGCGTAAGCAGGCACAGCCAGCAGCGCCAGCAGCGCGGCAACAGCGAGTCGCATCGTGATTCCTTTCGTCCGAATATTAGTCTTGAGGCGGTCAAGTGATAAGGCCGCCTCTCGCCTGGCGCGGCGCTATCCCGTCGAGGAGCGCGCGCGCCGGTAGCGCGACCTGACGCCGCGCATCCGATCGCGCAGGCCCGAATCCACGAACGGTGCGAGCTTGCTCCACAGCGCAAGCCAAATCAGCCGGCACAGGAGCCGCGGCGTGACGTAGCCCCAATCCGACGCCAGCACCGGTATGGCGCGCAGGCTGTATTCCGGCCAGATCGCTGCGGCGACGAAGGCCGCGCGGCGCCGTTCCCAGCCCCTCTGGCGGGTTGCGGCGAGCCAGGCGCGCAGCACGTCGAGTTGCCTCGCGCTGCGCGCTCCGCTCAACGAGTAGGAGTCCTGTCCTTTGCGAAAATACGACACGGCGCCCGGCGCGTACGTCGCCCCTTGCTCGAAGGCCGCGGCGTAGGCCGCGAATAGGTCGCCGTGCCAGCGCAGCTCAGGCGGAAAGCCGCCGAGCGCGCGCAAAAGCTTGACGTTGAACCACACGCTGGAAACGTGGAAGTAGAAGAAATTGCGCTGCATGAGCCGGACGAACTCCTCGGGCGAAAAATGCCGGCGCTCAGGGGGTAGATCGAGCGGCATCAATTTTCTCGTCGCGCCATCGGCGCTCATCTCGGCTTGGTCGGAGAACACGATCCCGGACGTCGGGAACGCCGCCGCCGCCGCGGAGGCGCGTTCGACGGTCTCGGCGTCAAGTCGATCGTCGGCGGCGGAGAACAGCACGAAATCGCCGCTGACGAGCTCGAGCCCGGTATTGCAGGCGGCGTTTACGCCGCGATTTTCCCCATGGAGATGAATCCGCAGCCTCGGCATGCGCGCCGCCGACGCTTGCAGCCGCGCGAGGCTATCGTCGGTCGAGCCGTCATCGACCACGACGATTTCAGACGGCGGCAGCGTCTGCTGCGAAATTGCGAGAAGCGCATCCTCGATCAGATGCCCGTGGTTGTAGTTCGGGATCACCACGGACATGCGCGGGCCGCGGCTGGAAGTCTCGCTCATGGAGGAAGCAGCCTTGTCGCGCTGGCTGCAGATGACTCACGAACGATCATAGTCGCTGATCCATCCGCGCCGTCATGGCCGGGCTTGACCCGGCCATCCACGTCATTGCCGCAATCAAGAAAAGTAAGACATGGATGCCCGGCACGAGGCCGGGCATGACGAATAAACGATAGACGCCATTGGACTCAGGTCGCGGCGCGTTCCTTCACGGAAACGCCCTTGTCCTTCAGCAGGCCCTGCAATTCGCCCGCCTGAAACATTTCGCGCACGATGTCGCAGCCGCCGACGAATTCGCCCTTCACGTAAAGCTGCGGGATGGTCGGCCAATTGGAATAGGATTTGATGCCTTCGCGCAGGTCATCCGACTCGAGCACGTTCACGCCCTTGTAGCTCACGCCCAGGTGATCGAGGATTTGCACCACCTGCCCGGAGAATCCGCACATCGGGAACTGCGGGGTGCCCTTCATGAACAGCACCACGTCGTTGCCTTTGACTTCGTTGTTGATGAACTGCTCGATCGCCATGGAATGCCTCATGTGCCGGCGCCAGCGCAGGTTTGCGCCGCACCTCTCGAGCTATATGTAGCGTAGGGGAGGCGCGAGCCCAAGGGCCGGGAACCGCGTGGCGGTCACTTTTTCACCGGTGCGTAAAAGGTGCCTTCGACCTCGAATATGTCGTCCTGATTGAGGCGGTGAACCTCGACGATCGTGCGCGGCGGATAGGGCCCCTTGCCCCACAGCTCCTCTTGCACCTTGTTCACCAGCGGGCGAAATCGAGCCATGTCGTTCACGTAGACGACGATGCGCACGCAGTCGCGCAGGCTTGCTCCGTCCGATTGCGCAATCGCCTGCATGTTGAGAAAGCCCTGCCGGATGCGGGCCTCCTCGCCCTGGACGAGAGTGTTCGTCGCGGGATCGATGCCGCGCATGCCGGCGACATAGACGAAATCGCCGGCGCGGGTGCCGAGGCTCCACGTGCCGGTCGGCTTGATCGCGCCGGCCGGCGCCAGCGTCTTGACCTGCTCCGGCGCCTGCGCGGCCACGCCGCTCACGCGATCAAGACAGCCGCGGCTGCAATGGCCGTCATCTTCCCCGCGCCGCTCATCATCGCTCCGGCGTGCCGGTCTGCAGCGCAAGCGCATGCAGCTTGCCGCCCATTTCGGTCTTCAAGGCTTCATAGACGATCTGATGCTGCTGCACCCGCGATTTGCCGCGGAACGATTCCGCGAGCACGGTGGCGGCGTAATGGTCGCCGTCGCCGGCGAGGTCGCGGATCGTCACCTCGGCATCGGGAATACGCAGCTTGATCAAGCGTTCGATCTCGCTCGCAGCCATCGCCATGGCTCTGTCTCCCGCAGCATTTTACCGCGAAGCGTAACCGATTCGCCGCGAAAAACGCCTCAGGCGCAAACGGTCAGGGCGCTGCGCCGGCCACATAAGCCGGCAACCAGCCCTCGAAGCGCTCGCGCAGTTTTGCGACCAGAATGGGGCGCTCGCCTTCGAGCGTCAATGCGTCCCCGCCGGTGAGGCCGATCTGCCGCGCGGGAACGCCGGCCGCACGGGCGCGCGCCAGCACCGTCTCGGCGACCCCCGCCTCGACCGTAAGGAGGTAGCGCCCCTGATCCTCGCCGAACCAGAAGGCGTGGGCGGCGAGCGGCGGCCGGTTGAGCTCGGCGCCAATGCCCGAGGCCATCGCCATCTCCGCGATCGCCGGCAGGAGCCCGCCGTCGGAAACGTCATGGACGGCGCTCGCGATGCCTTCGGCGATCAGCGCGCGGACGAAGTCGCCGTTGCTGCGCTCGGCGGCAAGATCGACCGGCGGCGGGGCGCCGTCCTCGCGCTCGCAGATCTCGCGCAGATAAAGCGACTGGCCGAGCCAGCCCGCGGTCTCGCCAATGAGCAAAATGGCCTCATTCTTCCGCTTGAAGGCGAGCGTCGTCGATTTGCTGAAGTCGTCGATCAGCCCGACCCCGCCGATGGTGGGCGTGGGCAGGATCGCGCGGCCATTGGTTTCGTTGTAGAGCGAGACGTTGCCGGAAACGACCGGAAAGTCGAGCGCCTCGCACGCCTCTGCAATGCCGTGAATCGCGCCGACGAGCTGGCCCATGATGTCCGCCCGCTCGGGATTGCCGAAATTGAGATTGTCGGTCAGCGCCAGCGGCCGCGCGCCCACCGCGGTGAGATTGCGCCAGGCTTCTGCCACTGCCTGCTTGCCGCCTTCGAACGGATCGGCCTCGCAATAGCGGGGCGTCACGTCGGTGGTGAGCGCAAGTGCTTTCGGACCATCGTTGATGCGCACCACCGCGGCGTCCCCGCCGGGCCGCTGCACGGTGTTGCCGAGGATCACGTGGTCGTACTGCTCCCACACCCATCGCCGCGAGCACAAATCGGGCGAGCCGATCAGCCGCAGCAGCGCATCCGCGGTCGCAACCGGCGGGGCGACGTCCGCTATCGTCAGGACCGGCTTCTTCGACGTGTCCACATGCGGCCGGTCGTAGACCGGCGCCTCGTCGCCCAGCTCCTTGATCGGCAGATCGGCGACGACCTTGCCGCCGTGGCGCACGACGAACCGCTTGCTCGGCGTGGTCTTTCCGACCACGGCAAAATCGAGCCCCCACTTCTTGAAGACCGCCTCTGCCTCGCGCTCCTTCTCCGGCTTGAGCACCATGAGCATGCGCTCCTGGCTCTCGGAGAGCATCATCTCGTAGGCGCTCATGCCGCTTTCGCGGCAAGGCACCGCGTCGAGATCGAGCGTGACCCCGAGGCCGCCTTTGGCGCCCATCTCGACCGCGGAGCAGGTGAGCCCCGCCGCCCCCATGTCCTGGATGGCGATGACGCAGTCCTTGCCCATGATTTCGAGACAGGCTTCGAGCAGGAGTTTCTCCGCGAAGGGATCGCCGACTTGGACGGTCGGGCGCTTTTCCTCGGTATCCTCGCCGAACTCGGCCGATGCCATGGTGGCGCCATGGATGCCGTCGCGGCCGGTCTTCGAGCCGAGATAGACGATCGGCATGCCGACGCCCGATGCGGCCGCGTAAAAAATCTTGTCGCGTGGCGCCAGCCCAACCGCCATCGCGTTGACGAGACAGTTGCCGTCGTAGCGGGTGTGGAAGCGCACCAAACCGCCGACGGTCGGAACGCCGAAGGAGTTGCCATAGCCGCCGATTCCCGCGACTACGCCGGCGAGGAGATGCCGCGTTTGCGGATGCGCCGGCGCGCCGAAGGAGAGCGCGTTGAGACAGGCGATCGGCCGCGCGCCCATCGTGAAGACGTCGCGCAAGATGCCGCCCACCCCGGTTGCCGCGCCCTGGTAAGGCTCGATGTAGCTCGGGTGGTTGTGACTCTCCATCTTGAACACGACGGCGAGCCCGTCACCGATATCGATCACTCCCGCATTCTCGCCGGGTCCTTGGATCACCCACGGCGCCTTGGTCGGCAGCATGCGCAGGTGGATTTTCGAGGACTTGTAGGAGCAATGCTCGTTCCACATCGCCGAGAATATCCCGAGCTCGGTGATCGACGGCGCACGACCGATGAGGGCGAGAATGCGCTGATACTCCTCGTTGGTGAGGCCGTGCGCGGCGATGAGCTCGGGGGTGATTTTCTCCCGCTTGGCAGCTTTCGGCTTCGCGGGCCACGCGGGCGGTTTGGTGCGCGCTCGTGGCGGACCTTTTGCGGGTGTCTTAGCCACGGTCCCAGCCCTGATTTCCCCGCGACTGGGCCCGGGCAGGCTCGGCGTTAAAGCCGAGCTCGCTGGAAAGCCATCGCGTCATGCCGCTTGCTTGAAGTGATCGACGAGGCCCGCGAACAGGCCGCGGCCGTCGGTCGGACCGAGCGCGGCTTCGACATGATTCTCCGGATGCGGCATCAGGCCGAGCACGTTGCCGCGCTCGTTGAGCACGCCGGCGATGGCGTTGGTGGAACCGTTGACGTTCCACGAGGGCTGGAGCTCGCCATCGGGCGCGGCATAGCGGAACAGCACCCTGCCCTCGCCCTCGAGCCGCGCGATGGTGGCGTCATCGGCGATGTAATTGCCCTCGCCGTGCGCGACTGGCACGCGGATCACCTGTCCGGCGTTATAGCCGCGGGTAAAAGGCGTATCCGAGCGCTCGATGCGTAGATAGACGTCGCGGCAGACGAATTTCAGCGCGGTATTGCGCATCAGCACGCCGGGCAGAAGCCCCGCTTCGCACAGAATCTGAAATCCGTTGCACACGCCGAGGAGAAGGCCGCCGCGCCCGGCATGGGTGCGCACCGCCTCCATGATCGGGGCGCGCGCCGCAATGGCGCCGCAGCGCAGATAATCGCCATAAGAAAAACCGCCCGGAATCACGACGAGATCGGTGCCGGCAGGCAAGGCGGTGTCGGCATGCCAGACCATCGCCGGCGCGCGGCCGCTCACCAGGCGGAGCGCGCGCGCCATGTCGCGTTCGCGATTGATGCCGGGAAAAACGACGACGGCGGACTTGATCACAACCCGAGCTCCCGCTCGGTCCAGCGCAGCACCAGATCGCCGTTGAGAAATTGCAAGGCGGCGCGCTCGGCTGCGGCGATATCGGCGGCGACGACGGTTGCGACCACCACGTCGCACTTGTCGTTGAAAGCGATGGCGAGGGCGGTCCGCGGCGACCCGTAAGGCATGGTGACTCGATACGGCCGGCTGCGGCCTTTCATCCAGCCGACGCTGACCGGTTGCCCCTCGCGCAATCCGTCAAACTTGCTGCTGAGCAATTCGAGATCGCCCACGCGGTCAAGCTCCGCGTCGTCCGACACTCCCGTCGTGCAATTGCAGAATCCGAGCTTGGGGCGCAGGTAAAGCTGGATCTCCGCGCCGCAGTCGGCGGCGCGGCAGCGGAACGCACGGCCGGTGCCCCATTGGTCCACCGGGAACGGCCATTTGATCTCGCTCCACGCGCGGGGCGCGGGCTCTCCCGCCGTGGCCGGCTGCTGACCGGCTGCGACTGCGCCGGCGACGAGAGCCATCGCAACGATGCCGGCGCGCAACGCGATCATTTCAGTTCGACCTGATAGTTTTCGATCAAGGTATTGGCGAGGAGCTTGTCGGCCGCCTGCTCGAGCATGGTTTGCGCGGCTTTGCGGTCGCGCCCCTCGATCTCGATGTCGAACACCTTGCCCTGGCGCACGCTGGCCACGCCGGCGATGCCGAGCGATTTAAGCGCGCCCTCAATCGCCTTGCCCTGGGGATCGAGGATGCCGGATTTGAGGGTGACGGTGACGCGAGCCTTCATCGCCTGTCCTGACGAGCATCGATATGGCGCGAATCGTTCAAACCGCAAGCGGAAGAAACGCGCAGTGCGCCCGCGCGCGCCTCATAGCTTCGAAGTTTAGGCAGAAATCGCCTCAGTGCACAGGGGCCGCCGTCGCTTGCTCGAGCAGCCGCCCGCGGCGGGCGACATGGCCGCTCTCGCCGACGAGTCGCAGCGCCGCCCAAAACGCCGCCTGGGTACTGGCGACGACGGGAATGCCGTGGCGCGCCTCGAGCGGCTTTGCCACGGCCAAAGTGCGCAAGCCGCCACAAGAGATGAGCAGGCCCTCTGCGGCCGGCGCCGTGGCGCAGACCTCGGAGCCGAGCGCGATGATATCCGCTTCGCTCTTCGTGTGCGGCTCGCCGAAACCGAACAAACCGAAACCCTTGAGCGCCAGCACCTCGAACCCATGCGCGGCGAGAAACGCTTCGAGCCGGTTGTTCACGTCCTCGGCATATGCGGTGGCCACGGCGATCCGGCGTGCGCCGAAGCTGCGCAACCCGTCGACTACCGCTTGGCTCATGCTGCTCACCGGCAGGCCCGTCGTCCCGCGCAGCTTCGCCATGAGCTCTGCATGCGCCTCGGCGCCACGGTAAAACGTCAACGAGGTGCCGATCACCATGATGGCATCGACGCCAAGCGCAGCGAGTTGTTCGGCTGCCGGAACGATTCGCTCCCACGCGCTGTCATAGCCTTTCGACGTCAGCGATCGCACGCCGACGCCGCGCGGGAGGAAACGCACGTGCGGGTACATCGCAAGCCCTTCGTCCGGCACCGTGTCGGTCGCAAACGGGACTACGAGCCCGATGGTGAAGTCCTTGCCCATGCGTTGTCCAAGCAGTCCTCAGGCCACAGCGAAATGCGGGAAGCTCCCGGATGTCGCTGCGCTCATCCGGGCTACAACCCATCACCGCGGATATTCACCCCTTTACCAGCACCGGGCCCATGCCGCGCGGCCGTTCGCCCTCGCTCATGATGCCGAGGCGTTTTGCGACCTCGGTATAGGCCTCAACCAGGCCGCCGAGATCGCGGCGGAAGCGGTCCTTGTCAAGCTTCTCGTTGGATTTGATGTCCCACAGCCGGCAAGAATCGGGCGACAGCTCGTCGGCCACCACGATCCGCATGAGGTCGTTCTCCCACAACCGGCCGGTCTCCATCTTGAAATCGACAAGGCGGATGCCGACGCCTAGAAACAGGCCAGACAGGAAATCATTGACGCGGATGGCGAGCGCCATGATGTCGTCGATCTCCTGCGGGGTGGCCCAGCCGAAGGCGGTAATGTGCTCCTCCGATACCATCGGATCGCCGAGCTGGTCGTTCTTGTAGTAGAATTCGATGATCGAGCGCGGCAGCTGCGTGCCCTCCTCGAGCCCGAGCCGCTGCGACAGTGAGCCCGCCGCGACGTTGCGCACCACCACTTCGAGCGGAATGATCTCCACCTCGCGGATCAACTGCTCGCGCATGTTCAGCCGCCGGATGAAGTGGGTCGGAACGCCGATGTCGTTCAGGTGCTGGAAGACGTATTCGGAGATCCGGTTGTTGAGGACGCCTTTGCCCTCGATGACATCGTGCTTCTTGGCATTGAACGCGGTCGCGTCGTCTTTGAAGTGCTGGATCAGCGTTCCCGGCTCCGGTCCCTCGTAGAGGACCTTGGCCTTGCCTTCATAGATGCGACGGCGACGGCTCATCGGCGTGTACCGTGGTTTGTCCATCTGAATGCCGTGGCTCCGGTTCGAGATGACGTCCGCGGCGACGGCGCGTGGCGGCTCAACGGAATGTGAACATGCGACGCGTCCACTGCGGCAAACTAGCCGATCGCGCCCAGCAGTACAATCGCGGCAAATAGTTTTATTGCGCGCGTTCCACTACTGCGAATCAGTTCGCCCTCGGTTGCCTTGACGATCGCGTCCCGCTATGCAAGGCGGCGCGCAGGTTTCAACTTCGGTTGTTGAAACCGCGGAATGCGACGCGGCGTGCCGCCCCGGCGGAAATGTCGGAAACCGATGCGAGCGCGACCGCTGCCGATGAGCGAGAGAGGCAATGACCACGTTCGACAAGCGCGAGGAAGGCTTCGAGAAGCAGTTCGCCCACGACGAGGAACTGCGATTCAAGGCGACCGCGCGGCGCAATAAGCTGCTCGGCCTGTGGGCGGCACAAAAAATGGGACTCTCCGGCGCCGAGGCGGAAACCTATGCGAAGGAGGTCGTCACGGCGGATTTGGAGGAACCGGGCGAGGACGACGTGTTCCACAAGATTCGCCGCGACTTCGATGCCCATGGCGTGACCGCGTCCGACCACCAAATCCGCCGCACCATGACCGAACTGATGGCGCAAGCGATCGAGCAAATCAAAGCCGCCCGCTGAGGATTTCCGCGCCCGCTATTTTTGCCTTTCTCGATTTTGGCGACGAGCTGAGCCAGTATCCATTCCCCATGGCCGGCGCGGTCCACTACAGCAAGGAATGATCTCATGAGCACTGCAACCGCCTTCTCGCTCGCCCGCCGGCTCAAGGCCGGCGAGACCGTGCATAGCGGCTGGTGCGGCCTGCCCGCGCCGATCGTCGCCGAGCTCGTCGGCCGCGAAGGCTTTCCCGCGGTCACCCTCGATAGCCAGCACGGGCTGTGGGACACCGCCTCGCTGCTCGCCGGCATCGCGCAGGTGCGCCAGGCGGGCGCGGCGGCGATCGTGCGCATTCCCGTCGGCGAGTTTGCGACCGTGAGCCGCGCGCTCGACTTCGGCGCCGAGGGCATCATCGCACCGATGATCAACACGGTCGCGGATGCGCGCGCCTATGTCTCGTTCGCGAAGTTTCCGCCGATCGGGGAGCGCAGCTGGGGGCCGCATCGCGCCACCACGCTCGCCAACATGCCTGATCAGAAAGTCTATCTGCGGGAGGCCAACGCGCTCACCGTCACCTTCGCCATGATCGAGACGAAAACGGCGCTCGACAATGTCGAGGCAATCGCGGCGACCCCCGGCATTGACGCGCTTTTTCTCGGGCCCGCCGACCTCTCGATCGCGCTGAGCAACGGCGCCGACGTCGACCCGATGTCGCTCGACGTCGATCGCGAGCTCGACCGCATTCTGGCCGCGGCGAAGAAGGCCGGCAAAGTCATGGGCGCCTACTGCCACTCGGTCGAGCGCGCGGTCGCGCTCGCCAAGCGCGGCGTCCGCTTTCTCGCCGTCGGCAGCGACATGGGTTTCCTGCGCGCCGGCGCCTCAGCGGCGCTCAAAGCGCTGAAGAGCTGATCCTCGTCTCCGTCCATTTATTTCGGCGCGCTTGTGCTCTAACTGCCGTTTATGGCCCGCGCCAGCTGCTCGAGCACCTGCTGCAAGTTTGCCTCGACCGCGCCTGCCTCGACCTCGAGCACGCGATAGCCGCGCTCGCTCAGCCACGCCCGCCGCTCGGCGCGGGTCTTGGCCGCAGCATCGGTTTCCTGCGCGGGGATGAGCTCGATCACCAGGCGCAGCGGGAACGAGACGAAGTCGGTGATGTGCGGCCCGACCGGAACCTGCCGCTTGATGCCCTGTCCGGCAAAGCGGCGGTCATTGGTGAGCGCGCGCCACAGCGCGCGTTCGGCGTCGGTGGGGTTGCGGCGAAGGAGCCGCGTCAGTCCGCGCATCGGACCGGTCTCCCCGGCCAAGCCGTCTTGCCCGTGCTCGGCGAGGAGCGCGCGCAGCGCGACCGCTTCCTCGCTGTCGAGCACGCCGCCGCGCGCCGGTCCCTTGCGGCCTTCGCAAAGCGCGACGACGATGCCGTGCAAGGTCTGGATGTCCTGTTGAGTCGGCTGCATGCGCGCGAAAATGTTGCGCAGGTTGACCAGCATGGTCGCGCGCTTCTCGAGCGGGCGGAAATATTCGATCTGGTCGAGCTCACGCTCGAGATTGGCGAAGAACGCTTGCACCTGCTCCTTGCCGGCGGGCGACGACTTTTGCGGCATGGCGAAGGGCAGCGCGCCGCTGGACGAGAGCTTGAACCATTCGTACGCGACGACCGCCACCGCCTGGGCGAGGTTGAGCGAGGCAAAGGCCGGATTGACGGGAAAGGTGACGATGCGGTCGGCGAGCGCGACCTCGTGATTTTCGAGGCCGTAGCGCTCGCGGCCGAACAGCACGCCGACGTTCTCGCCGGCGGCGACACGCGGCGCGAGCAATTCGGCCGCCCCTTCCGGAGAGATCACGGGCTTGGCCTGGTCATGGGCGCGCGCGGTGGTGGCGAGCACGAGCGTGCAGTCGGCGATCGCCGCCTCCACGTTGTCGTAGAGCTGCACCTCTTCGAGCACGCGATCGGCGCCGGACGCGGCGCGCCGCGCGTGGATATTGGGCCAGCCGTCGCGCGGCTTGACCAGGCGCAGTTGCTTGAGGGCGAAATTCGCCATCACGCGTGCGGCCGCGCCGATGTTCTCACCGAGCTGCGGCTCGACCAAAATCATGATCGGGCCCGGCGTGTCGATCCAGTTTTTGGTCTTGTCGGTTCCGGCGCCAGGCATGGTTCAACACAATTAATACACCAGCACGTCGTCAGTGTGCTCGCGGGCGGCAAGCGTGCCGACGGGCGCGGTGCCCTCGCGTCGGCCGAGGCTGTGCACCGTCGTGTAATGCTGCGCGAGGCGCGCAACGAGCTGCGCTTTGCTCGCCGCGCTGTAGCGGCGCGGTGTGAATTCGAAGCTGATCGGCACGGAACGCGTCATGAGTTTTGCGAGCCCGTCGAGCACCTGCGGCTCGTAGCCCTCGACGTCGACCCAGGCGAGGCCGACGTTATCCAGGGGCACGCCCAAAGACGCGAGCTCGTCGTCGACCCGCACCACCGGCACTTCGATCCGAGCCGTGCCGTCGATCGACGGCGGCGCACCGATGGCATGCGCCCCGGTATTGCGCGGGTGAAGATGCAGCACCGCGCTGCCCGCGGCTGCGCCGGCGGCCTTCGCCACGATGATGGCCGCGTCGCTCAGTGCGTTGATCTCGAGATTCTTCGCGAGCAGCGCCGCATTGCGCGGCTCGGGCTCGAACGCGATGGCGCGCGCGAAGCGCCCCGTGCGCAGCGCATAGACCGTGTGCGTGCCGATATGGGCGCCGATATCGACGAATACCGCATCCGCCCGCAGCCGGCCCGCCGCTAACAAGACCTCGACCGCGCTGTCGATCTCGCGCCGCTGCCAGCCGCCGTGCCACATCAGCCAGGCGCCGACCACGCGATCGCTCGGATCGATGAGGAAACGCACGTCGCCGAGCTCGCACAGCACCAGGTGCCCGCGCGCGGACAGCGCATTCATCACGACGTCGCGCAGCACTGGCCAGCCGACCAGAAGCGGCTCGAGCATCGCCTGGCGCAGCGCACGGCGGCGGCGGCCATAGGCTCCTCTGATCTCGCGCCATGTCGGCATTTTCGCCAAGCCCAAGCACCCGGTTATGCGCGCACAATGGCGCGTGCTGTCTTTGCGCGCAATTCGGCGCGTGTCGAGTTTTACTCTTGCAGGACGCGACGCGGCGCGCCATAAGGCGCCTGCCCCAGGGCATTCCGCTCCCCTCCTCCCCGCTCCGCGCGCGCAAAAACAAAGGCGAAGGCCGCAATGGCGAAGATCGCAGTGAAGAATCCGGTCGTCGAGATGGACGGCGACGAGATGACCCGCATCATCTGGCAGCTCATCAAGGAAAAGCTGATCCATCCCTATCTCGACGTCGAGCTCCTTTACTTCGACCTCGGCATGCAGAAGCGCGACGAGACGCGCGACCGCATCACCATCGAAGCGGCGGAAGCGATCAAGCGTGTCGGCGTCGGCGTCAAATGCGCGACCATCACCCCCGATGAGGGGCGGGTGAAGGAATTCGGCTTGAAGGAAATGTACCGCTCGCCCAACGGCACCATCCGCAACATTTTGGGCGGCGTCATCTTCCGCGAGCCCATCATCTGCAAGAATGTGCCGCGGCTCGTGCCCGGCTGGACCAAGCCGATCATCATCGGACGCCATGCCTACGGCGACCAGTATCGCGCCACCGATTTTCGCGTCCCCGGCAAAGGCAAGCTGTCGCTCTCCTTCGTGGGCGACGACGGCACCAAGATCGAACGCGAGGTCTTCCGCTTCCCCGGCGGCGGCGTCACCATGGCGATGTACAATCTCGACGACTCGATCCGCGATTTTGCCCGCGCCTCATTGAACTACGGGCTGCAGCGCGGCTATCCGGTCTACCTCTCGACCAAGAACACCATCGTCAAGATCTACGACGGGCGCTTCAAGGACATCTTCCAGGAGATCTACGACAGCGAGTTCAAGGCCGAGTTCGAGAAGAAGGGCATCTTCTACGAGCACCGGCTGATCGACGACATGGTGGCGGCGGCGCTGAAATGGTCGGGCGGCTATGTGTGGGCCTGCAAGAACTACGATGGCGACGTGCAGTCGGATACGGTGGCGCAAGGCTACGGCTCGCTCGGGCTGATGACGTCGGTGCTGATGACGCCGGATGGCAAGGTGGTCGAGGCCGAGGCAGCGCATGGCACGGTGACGCGGCACTACCGCCAGCACCAGAGGGGCGAGCAGACCTCGACCAATTCGGTGGCCTCGATCTTCGCCTGGACGCGCGGGCTCGCCCATCGCGCCAAGCTCGACAACAATCCCGAGCTGGCAAAATTCGCCACGACGTTGGAGCGCGTCACCGTCGGCACGGTCGAGTCCGGCTTCATGACCAAGGACCTCGCCCTGCTCGTGGGCGCCGACCAGAAATGGCTCTCCACCACCGGTTTTCTCGACAAGGTCGACGAGAATTTGAAGAAGGCAATGGCGTAGTCGCTACCGCACGGCAGTCGGGAGGATATCCCATGCGCATTTTGACCTTCGTCGTCACCTCGGTCCTGCCGACCGCCGTATCGGCGCAGGTTCCGCCCGCAATCGCGGCGCCAGGCGAGAACGCGGTCGTGACGCTCCATGCCGAGGGCGCGCAGGTCTACGAATGCAAAGCCGGCAACGACGGCAAACTCGCCTGGGCGTTCCGCGAGCCCATCGCCACGCTCATCCTCGATGGCAAGACCACCGGCCGCCACTATGCCGGGCCGACCTGGGAGCACGCCGACGGCAGCGCCGTGGTCGCCAAAGCCGCCGCCAACGTTGCGGGGCAGACGGCCAACGACATTCCCTGGCTCAAACTCGAGGTGACGGCGCATCGCGGCGCTGGCCTGCTGTCGGACGTCACGACGGTGCAGCGTATCAACACGCGCGGCGGCGTCCATGCCGGCGCCTGCGATCGCGCCGGCGCCTTGCACAGCGCGCCTTACGCGGCGGATTACGTCTTCCTGCGCAAGGGGTCGTGAGCGAACCAACGTCGCTGCGCACCGACATCGCGGCGGGAGTGATCAGCTTCCGGCGAGCGCGCCTTCGATTGCCTTGAGCGCCGCCTCGGCCTTGGAGCCGTCGGGACCGCCGGCCTGCGCCATGTCCGCGCGCCCGCCGCCGCCTTTGCCGCCGAGCACCTCGGCGCCTTTGCGCACGAGATCGATCGCAGAGAAGCGTGACGTCAGATCGGGGGTGACGCCAACCACGACGCCGGCCTTGCCTTCCTCGGTGACGCCGACGATGGCAACCACCCCCGAGCCCAGACGCTTCTTGCCTTCATCGGCGAGGCTGCGCAGATCCTTGAGGTCGATGCCTTCGACGGCGCGCGCCAAAAGCTTTACGTCGCCGATCAGGCGCACGCCGTCGGCGACCGGCGCGCTGCCGCCTCCCATGGCGAGCTTCTTCTTGGCGTCGGACAGTTCGCGCTCGAGCCGGCGCCGCTCGTCGAGCACTTGCCCGAGACGCTGCGGCATGTCCTCGAGCGGCGCCTTGAGTTCAGCCGCCGCCGTCTTGGCGAGGTCGCCCAGATGCCGCGCGTGCTTGCGCGCCGTGCTGCCCGTGAGCGCCTCGATTCGGCGCACGCCGGCCGCCACCGCGCTGTCGGCAAGCCCGGCGATGAGGCCGATGTCGCCGGTGCGCCTGACGTGCGTGCCGCCGCACAGCTCGACCGACCAGCCCATGGTGTTGCCGCCGCCCTCCCCCATGGCCACGACCCGCACCTCGTCGCCGTATTTCTCGCCGAACAGCGCGCGCGCTCCCGACGCGATCGCTTCGTCGACTGCCATCAGCCGCGTGGTGACCGGCGAATTCTGCAGCACGATGTCGTTGGCGATGTCCTCGACCCGTTCGATCTCCTCGGCCGTCATCGGCTTGGGATGGGAGAAGTCGAAGCGCAGCCGATCGGGTGCGACCAGCGAGCCCTTCTGCGCCACGTGATCGCCGAGCACCTGGCGCAGCGCCTCGTGCAGAATATGCGTCCCCGAATGGTTGCGGCGGATGGCGCTGCGGCGGGAACTATCGACTTCGAGCGTGAGCGCGGCGCCGACCTTGAGCGTACCCTTCTCCACCTTGCCGGAATGCACGAGCACGTCGCCCGCCTCGCGCTGGGTGTCGGTCACGGCAAAGCGCACGCCGTCCGCGTGCATGACGCCGGTATCGCCGACCTGCCCGCCCGCCTCGCCATAGAACGGCGTCTGGTTGAGGATGACGGCGCCGGTCTCGCCCGCGCGCAAGGCGTCGACGTCCTTGCCGTCTTTGACGAGCGCGGCGACCACGCCCTCTGCCGTCTCAGTCTCGTAGCCGAGGAAATCGGTGGCGCCGACGCGCTCCTTGATGGGAAACCACAGCGCCTCGGTCGCCGCCTCGCCCGATCCCGTCCAGGACGCGCGCGCTTTTTCGCGCTGGCGCTCCATGGCCGCGTTGAAGGCGTCGGTGTCGACGGCGATCCCGCGCGGCTTGAGCGCATCTTGCGTGAGATCGAGGGGAAAGCCGTAGGTATCGTAAAGCGTGAAAGCGGCTTCGCCCGAAAACTTCGCCCCGCGGGAAAGTCCCTTGCTGCCCTCCTCGAGCAGCGCAAGCCCGCGCGCGAGCGTCTTGCGAAACCGCGTCTCTTCGAGCTTGAGCGTCTCGGTGATCAGCGGCTCGGCGCGCGAGAGCTCGCCGTAAGCTTGGCCCAT
>Ga0306924_10000627_pt1 | contig 30031 bp, 28 predicted proteins | sample sta12Can44000111_FD_203756 | JGI IMG/M metagenome (GOLD analysis project Ga0306924, IMG submission 203756) | Lab enrichment of tropical soil microbial communities from Luquillo Experimental Forest, Puerto Rico - statanox.12C.anox.44.000.111 (v2)... | ecosystem: Environmental > Terrestrial >... | reverse complement strand
TGGCGCCCTCAGCAGGATCGCGCACGACCTCTCCCCTGCCGGGAGAGGTGACCGCGCGCCTCCTCACATGCAGTGGCAGTTCTGGATCATCCAGACGCTCAACAGCGTGGCCTTCGGGGGGCTGTTGTTCCTGCTCTCCGCAGGGTTCTCGCTGATCTTCGGCCTGATGCGGATTCCCAATCTCGCGCACGGCGCCTTTTTCATGCTGGGCGCTTATTTCGGCTACACGCTCCTGGCCTCACGGCTCAATTTCTGGCTGGCCGCGATTGCCGGCGGACTGGCGGTCGGCCTGATCGGGATTGCGCTCGAGCGCCTCATCCTGCGCCGGCTCGCCGGCAACGAGCAGGGACAGGTGCTGGTCACGCTCGGCATCTCCTTCATCATCGCCGACATCTGCCTGCTGGTATGGACCGGCGATCCGATGCCGCTGCCGGCGCCGGCCGCGCTGCGCGCTCCGCTGCGCATCGCCGGCTACGCGTTCCCGACCTATCGGCTGGTGGTGCTGGCAATCGCGCTCGTGGCGGCGCTCGCCCTCTACCTGCTGATGGAGCGCACGCGCCTTGGCGCCATGATCCGCGCCGGCGTCGACGACATGGAGATGGCGCGCGGGGTCGGCATCCCTGTGTCGCGCCTGTTCACCACCGTCTTTCTCCTGGGCGCAACGCTCGCTGGCCTCGGCGGGGTCCTGGGGGGCCCAATCCTCAATGCCTATCCCGGCCTCGATACCGACATGCTGCCGCTGGCGTTGATCGTGGTGATCCTCGGCGGCGCCGGCAGCCTGCTCGGCGCGTTCGTCGGCAGCTTCATCGTGGGATTCATCTACAATTTCGGCATCGCGCTGGTGCCCGATCTCGCCTATTTCGTCCTTTTTCTGCCGATGGTGCTGGTGCTGGTCTTCCTGCCGCAGGGATTGTTCGGCCGGGTGCAGATATGACGCGCGGGAGCGCAGTCATGCTTGCGCTGTGCGCGGTTGCCCTGCTTGCGCTGCCCTGGATCATCGGCAGCGAGTTCTACGTCAACATGGCGAGCCAGGTGCTGATCTATGCCCTGTTCGCGCTCTCCATCAACATGATGCTCGGCTATGGCGGCATGGTCTCGCTCGGTCATGCCGCCTATCTCGGCATCGCCGGCTATGCCTGCATCCTGGCGACGCTTGCCGGCTACAACCAGCTCCTCGCCGCGATGTTCGGGATCGCATTGTCGACCGCCGCGGCCGCGTTGTTCGGCGTGCTCTCGCTGCGCGCGCCGGGGCTCGGGTTCGTGATGATCACGCTTGCGCTCGGCCAGATCGTGTGGGGGATCGCCTACCGCGCCAACGATCTCACTGGCGGCGACAACGGCATCCGGCATCCCGCGCGCCCGATGCCCTTCGGCATGGATATCAGGGACGCACCGAGCTTCTATTATTTCACGCTGGCTGTGTTTGCTATCGCGCTCGTCTGCATCTGGCGGTTTGCCCGCTCCCCGCTCGGAGCAAGCGTGATGGGCGCGCGCGATCAGCCCCGCCGCATGCGCATGCTCGGTCACCACGTCTGGCTGGTGCGCTGGATCACCTTCGTCATGGCGGGTTTCTGGGGTTCGGTGGCGGGGGTTCTTTACGTCTATTATAACCTGTTTCTCAGCCCGCACGCGATGTCGCTGCAGCAATCGGCCGAGATCCTGCTGATGGCGATTCTCGGTGGTGCCAGCACGCTTACCGGCCCCATCCTCGGCGCCGCGATCATCACCCTCGTCAAGAACGTGATCTCGACCTATGTCGAGCGCTGGAACACGCTGCTTGGCATGATCTTCGTGCTGGTCATTGTGTTCATGCCGCATGGCCTGGTGCCGGGCTGCCGACAGCTGTGGCAGCGCATGCGCGGCCGCGAGGGCGCCCACACGGCCATAGGTGCCGCGCCGGAGCGCGCGCAATGAGCCCGCCCGCGCTTGCGGTTGCGCACCTGAGCAAGCGCTTCGGCGGGCTGCCCGCTGCCAGGGACGTCTCGCTCACGGTGATGGCGGGCGAGCGCCGCCTGATCATCGGCCCCAACGGGGCGGGCAAGACCACGCTGTTCAACCTGATCACCGGCGACCTTTCCGCCGATGGCGGATCGGCGCGGCTGTTCGGGCAGGAGCTCATCGGCATGCCGACGCAGCAGCGCGTGCATCTCGGCCTTGCGCGCACCTATCAGATTCTCACCCTGTTCCCGCGCGAGCGTCTCATCCACAACGTGGTGCTGGCGCTGCTCGGTCTCGACCGGCGACGATGGAATCCATGGTCGATCCTGCTCGCCAAGCACGACCTCTATGATGCCGCACGCGCAGCACTCGACAGCGTCGGGCTCGGCGGCAGCGCCGAACGCGTCGTCAGCGAGACCTCCTATGGCGAGCGGCGCCGGCTTGAGCTCGCCATGGCGCTGGCCCAGAAGCCGAAAGTGCTGCTGCTCGACGAGCCGCTCGCCGGCCTGTCGCAGGGCGAGCGCCAGACCGTGCGCGCACTGCTCGAATCGATTCCGCGCGATGTGACCATCGTGATGATCGAGCACGACATGGACACCGCGCTTGCGCTTGCCGAGCGCATTACGGTGCTGCATTACGGCGAGGTGATTGTCGAAGGAACGCGCGCCGAGGTCGTGGCCGACCCGCGCACCCGGGAGGTCTACCTTGGCGACTGATGCGCTTGCCGTCGCCGATATCGACGCGTTCTACGGCGACAGCCACGTCCTGCACGGCGTGACGTTCTCGCTGCGGGCGGGCCGGCTGCTCGGTCTGCTCGGACGCAATGGCGCCGGGAAGACCACCTGCATGTCGACCATCATGGGCTTCCTCAAGCCGCGGCGCGGCGCGATCAACCTTTATGGCCAGGGAGTGGCCGGCCTTGCGCCGGACGTGATCGCGCGCAAGGGCATCGGCCTCGTCCCGCAGGGCCGGCGCATGTTCCGCTCGCTTACCGTGCGCGAGAATCTCATGGTGGCGGCACAGCCGCGAGGCAATGGCGGCCGTGGCGGCGGCTGGTCGCTGGAGCGGGTGTTTGCGCTGTTTCCCCGTCTTGAGGAGCGGCGCGGTCAGGTCGCGGGTTCGCTCTCGGGCGGCGAGCAGCAGATGCTTGCGATCGCGCGCGCACTGATGGGCAATCCGCGCGTGCTCCTGATGGACGAGCCGTCCGAGGGGCTGGCGCCGCAGCTCGTGGCTGAGGTCGGGCGCACGATCGCGCAGCTCAAGGCGGAAGGCCACTCCATCATCCTGGTGGAGCAGAACATCAAGCTTACCCTCGATCTTGCCGACGACATCGTCATCATCAATACCGGCCGCGTTGTCTTCAGCGGCGAAGCCGGCTCGATCAGGCTCGACGATGCCATCGTCTCGCAGCATCTCGGCGTGTTCTGATGATACCGTCGTAGGGCGGATAGCGTCAGCGTAATCCGCCATCCCAAGCCGGCGGATTACGGCGCGTGAAGAACGCGCCTAATCCGCCCTACGAGAGGAGATTCAATGCCCCCGCAATGGAACAAGTACGGCCCGACCGCAGCCCGCAGCCACGGCAAGCCGGGACGGGAGATAAGGCCATCGAGCACCACCATCGACATTCACTCGCATGTGGCCGTCCCGGAGGCGGCCGCACTGGTCAAGCCGCACCTCGACCCTGCGACCACACCGCTCGCGCATTTTGCCGATGCACCCACCAAGGCGCTGAGCGCGAAGCAGGAGGAGGATATCCGCGCGCGCATCACCGGCTACGACGCGCGCCTCGCCGAGATGGATGCCATGGGCCTCGACATGCAGCTCATCATGCCGCCGCCGAACCAGTGCACCTATGCGGTCCCGCTCGACATTGCCGTGAAGGTCGCCCGCATGGTCAACGACGGGCTGGCACAATACGTCGCGAAGAAGCCCGACCGCTTCGTGGCGCTCGGCACCGTGCCGCTGGCGGACGGCGCGGAAGCGGCGAGCGAGCTCGAACGCTGCATGAGATCGCTCGGAATGAAAGGCGTGGAAATCCTGACCAACGTCGCCGGTCACGAGCTCTCCGAGCCGCAATATGCGCCGTTCTGGAGCAAGGCGGAGCAGCTCGGCGCTCTCGTCGTCATCCATCCCAACGGGTTCACCGAAGGCAAGCGGCTCACCCGCTTCTATTTCAGCAACGTCATCGGCAACCCGCTCGAAACCACGATTGCGCTCCATTACCTGATCTTCGACGGCGTACTGGAGCGCCATCCCAATCTGAAAATTCTGGCGGTGCACGGCGGCGGCTACCTGCCGGCCTATTGCGGACGCATCGACCATGCCTGGGGGGCGCGCTCGGATTCGCACGCCAACCTGCCGCAAGCGCCCACCAGCTATCTGAAGAAGATCTATTTCGACACCGTCGTTTTCACGGATCACCAGCTCGCCCAGCTTGTGCGCGTGTTCGGCGCCGATCACATCCTGATGGGCACCGATTATCCCTTCGACATGGCCGAGTACGACCCGATTGGCCATCTGGCCTCGGCCGCGGAGCTCGATGCATCTGCGGTCGCCGCCATCACCGGCGGCAATGCGCGGCGGCTACTGGCGATGTGATGACTGCGGAGCTGGCAGCGTGATTGTCGTTGCGATCGATATCGGAGGCACCTTCACCGATCTGATTGGATTCGACGATGCGGCCGGTTGTTTCGTGCAGGCGAAGAGCCTCAGCACCCCGGCCGACCTTGTGCAAGGCGTCATCGATTGCATCCGCAAGAGCGGACTTGCCGCGGATGAGATCGACGAGCTGATCCACGGCTCGACAATCGCCATCAACACCCTGATCGAGCGCAAAGGCGCGAGGACCGGCCTCATCGTCACGCGCGGCACGCGCGATGTCTACCTCATCGGGCGCGGCAACCGGCCGGAGGCCTACAACCTGTTCTTTCATCGCCACCGTCCGCTGGTGCCGCGCCACCTCACCCGCGAAGTGGAGGAGCGGCTGCTCAGCTCCGGCGAAGTGCACCTTCCGCTCGATCGGGCCGGCGTGGCGGAGGCCGCGCGCGTGCTGGCGGCGGAAAAGGTCGAGGCGGTCGCCGTCTGCTTCCTGCACGCCTACGCCAACCCGGAGCATGAGCGGATTGCTGGAGAGATGATCCGCGCAGCGCTGCCTGGCGCGTATCTCTCGCTCTCGCATGAGGTGTTGCGCGAGTACCGCGAGTTCGAGCGCATGTCGACCACCGTGGTGAATGCCTATATCGGACCGAAGGTCGGAGGCTATGTGGAGAGCCTCAATGGCAGTCTCGGCAAGCTCGGCTTTCGCGGCGCGCTTTCCATCATGCGCTCGAATGGCGGCGTCATGACCCCTGAGGTTGCAAGAGAACGCCCGGCGGCCATGATGGAGTCGGGACCGGTCGGCGGCATCATCGCCGCCGCGCAGGTCGGCGCGGCGCTGGGCTCAAGCAACGCGATCTCCTTCGACATGGGCGGCACCACAGCCAAGGCGAGCCTGGTGCGCGACGGCGAGCCCACCATGGCGCCGGGCTACTACGTCGGCGGCTATGCCAGCGGCCATCCCCTGATGCTGCCGATGGTCGACGTGGTCGAGGTGGGCGCCGGCGGCGGCTCCATTGCCTGGCTCGATGAGGTGGGTGCGCTCAAGGTCGGGCCGCAGAGCGCCGGCGCCGATCCCGGACCGATTTGCTATCGCGGCGGCGGAACCGAGCCGACCATCACTGATGCCAACGTGGTGCTTGGCCGCGTGGACCCCGAGAATTTTCTGGGCGGCGAGATGAAGCTCGATGCGCAGGGCGCCTGGCTCGGCATCGCCGAGAAGATCGCGAAACCATTGCAACTCGACACGGTTGCGGCGGCGGCGGCCATCGTCGACATCGCGGTTTCCAAGATGTCGCTTGCGGTGCGCGAAGTGTCGGTGGCTCGCGGCTACGATCCGCGCGATTTTGCGCTGGTCGCTGCGGGCGGCGCGGGTCCGCTGCACGTCATGGCGATTGCGCGCGAGCTCAATATCCCCAAGGTCATCGTGCCGCTGTTTCCGTCGCATTTTTCCGCGCTCGGCATGCTGCTCGCCGACGAGCGGCACGATTTCATCCGAACCCATTACTGCGACCTGGCCACGGTCGAGTTCGGAACGCTCCTGCGCATCCACGATGAGATGGTTGCCGAGGCACGCGCGGCGCTGCGGCGCCGGGAGCGAGCGCAACACCAAATCCATCTCGACTTGCGTTATGTCGGCCAGGAATTCACGCTTGCGGTTCCGGTCACTCCCGAGCAAATCGAGCGGGAGGATCGGGCCGGCATCAGGACGGCGTTCGATGCGCTCTATGAGCGTCGCTACGCCCATCATTCCCCCGAGGAGCCGGTGGAGATGGTCAATATGCGCCTTGCCATGACTGCCAAGCGGCCGAAGCTTTCCTTTCCACGCCTCGCCGAAGCCGGCGGGGCAGTCTCCTCACATCGGCGCGAGGTCTATCTGCGCGACATGCGCAAGCCCCTGCCCTGCCCCGTGTACCGGCGTAGCGAACTCGCTGCGGGATGCCGCATGGCCGGCCCCGCCCTCATCCAGGAGCATGGGACAACGACCGTCATGTTTGAGGATGACCTCTGCACGGTGGCGGCTTCCGGCGAACTGATCATCACCGTAGCCGGCACATGATCCCCGACACGCTCGACCCGGTCACGCTCGAAGTGCTGCGCAACGCGCTGCCCGCCGTCGCCAACGAGATGGCGGCCGACCTCCAGCGCACCTCCTACAACATGATGATCTACGAGGTGCGCGACTTCTGCACCGCGCTGGTCAACCCCGCGGGGGAGCTGATCTGTCAGAACGTGGGCGGCGTGTCGCACTTTGTCGCCGACCTCGGCGTCATCATCACCGACGGGATGCAGCGCTACAGCAAGGACGGCTTTGCGCCTGGCGACGTTATTATCACCAATCACCAGGCGGTCGCCGGCCAGCACCTCAACAACGTCGTCATCTACATGCCATACTTCCATGACGGCGAGCTCCTGATGTTCGCAATGGTGCGCGCGCACTGGATCGACGTCGGGGGAATGAGCACGGGCTTTGGCGCCGGACCCACGGTTGCCGATCCCTGGCTGGAGGGGCTGCAGCTCGACCAGCTCAAGATCTACGAAGCGGGCCGTCTCAACGAGACGCTCTATCGGGTGCTCAAGGACAATATCCGGTTTCCAGAGTCCTCGCTCGGCGACATGAAATCGCAGATGGCGGCCTGCCGGCTCGCCACGCAGCGCATGGACGAGCTGTTGGGCAAGTACGGACGTGATACCATTCTCGCGGCGATTGCGCGCATCTTCGATGAGACCGAGACCAGGTGCCGCAACGTGGTATCGACGCTCGCCGACGGCATCTATGAGGCGAGCGCCGCGCTTGACGAGGACGGCGTGGCGCACGGCGAGCCGGTCCCGATCCATGCCAGAGTGACGATCGCGGGCGGCGCCATGACCATCGATCTCTCCCGATGCTCGGGAGAGCGGCGCGCAGCCATCAACTCGCGCACCTTGGCCGGCGCACGCGTCGCCTACAAGGCGCTCACCGGCCCACTCGAGCCCGTCAACGAAGGCTCCTTCCGCGCGCTCGAAGTGATCATTCCCGAGGGCAACATCATGATGGCGCGTTTCCCCGCGCCCATGTCGACCTGGAGCATGATCGTGCCGATGGTGGTGGATACCATTGTCGCGGCGCTCGCGCCCGCCATGCCGCGGCAGGTGCCGGCCGGCCACCACGGCCTGCTCGGCGGCGCGGTGGTGTTCTTCGGCGTGCATCCCGCGACCAGACGACGCTTCGTGGTGCAGAGCATCGAGGGTGGTGGCTGGGGTGGGCGGCCGGGCGAGGACGGAGAATCCGGCACCGTTTCCGTGTGCCAAGGCGACGTGCGCAACGGCTCGATCGAAGGAATCGAGCTCAAGTGCCCGGTGCTGGTCGAGGCGCGCAGCCTGCGCACCGACTCGGGCGGGGCCGGCAAACACCGGGGCGGACTCGGCATCGACATGCGCGTGCGCAACCTGGTCGAGGGCAAATGGAATTTCGAGCTGGTGCGACGCAATCATTGCCCGCCCTGGGGGCTGTGGGGCGGCAAGCCCGGCGAGTTCGGCATGTATCTGTTGCACGAGCCGGGCGCGGGCGATTTTCGCGTCATGGGAGGCGCGCATCATCCGGTGCCGGTCGGAAGCGAGGTGATTGTACGCACCGGCGGAGGCGGCGGCTGGGGTGATCCGCTGGAGCGCGATCCTCGCGCCGTTGCCGCCGACGTCCGAGAGGAATTCATCTCGCTAAAATCAGCCCACGAGGATTACGGAGTTGTGCTGCGGGCCGACCTGAGCATCGACGCAGCCGCAACCGATGAGCTGCGAGATGCGCGCAAATCAAAAAGCACGTAGCCCGGATTGAACGAAGTGAAATCCGGGACCGGTAACGGCACAGGCACTGCATTCCCGGATTTCGCTTTGCTCAATCCGGGCTACAAGTAGAGAGATGAACGACGTCGCAATCCGCATCACGGGCGTCTCGCATCGTTTCGGGGAGGAAGGCGACGCGCGCGGGGTGCGCGCATTGCGCGATGCCTCGCTCGAGGTCATGCGCGGCGAGCTCGTCTGCCTGATCGGGCCAAGCGGATGCGGCAAGTCGACGCTGCTCAACATCATGGGCGGCCTGATGACGCCCACCGCGGGGGAGGTGGAGGTGCTGGGCCGGCGCGTGGTTGCGCCCATGCCGCGCGATATCGCCTTCGTCTTCCAGGAGAACGCGCTGTTTCCCTGGAACACGGTGCTGGACAACATCAATCTCGGCATGGTGTTCCAGGGCGTACCGCGCGCGGCGCGCGATGCGCGGGCGCAGCGCTCGCTCGAGGCGGTGGGACTTGCCGATTTCGCACAGCATTATCCGGCACAGCTTTCCGGCGGGATGCGGCAGCGCGCGGCGCTTGCACGCGCGCTCAGCCTGGAAACCGGCATTTTGCTGATGGACGAGCCGTTCGGCGCGCTCGACGAGCAGACACGCATGATTCTCGGCGAGGACCTCTCCGTGCTGCTTGCGCGCACCGACAAGACCATCGTGTTCGTCACCCACAGCCTCGGGGAAGCCACCTTCCTCGCCGACCGCGTAGCCGTGTTTTCCGCCCGGCCGGGAACCATCAAGGAGCTGATCGCCGTGGACGAGCCGCACCCGCGCAAGCCCGAGTTTGCCACCTCCGCCAAGTTCACGGCCCTGCGCAACCGGCTCTACGAGCTGTTGCACGAGGAGATCCGCAAGACCATGGCGGAGACGGAAACATATGCTGATGAAATTGGATCGCGCACGCGCAGCTAGGCTTAGCCCTCCCGGAAGGAGAGAGGTGAAGAGCACCGCGGTCGCTCTCGTTGGACTATCGTTTTATACGTGGCTCGCTTGGAGCGTCGGCCAATGAACGCCGCCAAGCAGCAACGGCAGCGGCTTGGCAGCGGGGCCGTGCAGACGGCGTTCCTGATCGTGCTGATCGCGCTCTGGTATCTCGCCACGACCCGTTGGCGCGTATCTCCGCTGCTGCTTCCCAATCCCGTCGCGGTACTCGCTGATTTCTGGGATATTCTCTCGACCGGAGAGTTTATCGGCGATCTGCGCGTCACGCTCACCGAGCTCGCAGCCGCCTTTGCCATTGCGGCCTGCGGCGGCCTCGTCGTCGGCTATCTGGTGGGGCGCTCGCGCTATCGCATTGCCGTGTTCGAGCCGCTGTTCGCCGGCATCTATTCCATTCCGATCATCCTCTTCCTTCCGCTCTATGTCTTGTTCTTCGGGCTCGGCCCGGCGTCGAAGATCGCGCTCGGCGCCAGCATCAGCTTCTTTCCGATCGCGCTCAACACCATCGCGGGCTTCGGCTATGTGGACAGGTTGCTAGTGGTTGCGGCGCGCTCAATGGGGGCCTCGGAGTATCAGCTGTTCCGGTACGTGCTGCTGCCGGCTGCGCTGCCGGTCATCCTTTCCGGCATGCGCATCGGCTTCACCGTTGCCCTCCTCTCCATCATCGGCAGCGAGACCATCGCCTCGCTCGCCGGATTGGGCCATCGCATCGTTCACCTGGCCGAGGCGATGGAGATGACGCGCATGTTCGCCTACATCGTCTTCGTGGTGGCCATAGCCGCGACCCTCAATGCCCTGGTGTCTGCGCTCGAGGCGCGGGTACGGAGCGCGCGATGAGCTTGCCGGCCAACCGGCTGCGGACCTCCCTGCGGCGGCCATGGGTCGCCCGCATCGGCGTGATCATTGCTCTCTTCGGAGTGTGGGAGGTCGCCGCGCGCTGGTGGGTCGACCCCATGTTTTTCAGTCCGCCCTCGCAGGTGTTCGCATCGCTTGGCGCGCTGTTCGATACCCGCGGCGTGCCGGCCGCGCTGCGCCTCACCTTTTGGGAGCTCGGCGTCGCCTTCGTGCTCTCGGTCGGCATCGGGCTCCTCATCGGGCTGCCGCTCGGGCTGGCCCCGTTTGCACGCAGGAGCTTCATGCCGATCGTGCTTCTGCTCTACGGGACGCCGCAGGTCACCATCCTGCCGCTGTTCGTACTCTATTTCGGCATCGGCCCTGCCTCGAAAATCGCATTCGGCGTGAGCCATGGCTTTTTTCCTCTCATCATCGCCGTGGTGGCGGGGGTGCAGAACATCAAGCCGATTTTCCTGATCAGCGCGCGCTCCATGGGCGCGACGCGGATGCAGGTTCTGCGCCACATCGTGTTTCCGCATATGATCCCGAGCTTCTTCTCCGGCATGCGGCTTGCCATGAGCGGCGTGCTGCTGGGCGTGCTGCTGGCCGAACTCTACGTGTCGACCGCCGGCATCGGATATTTCACGACCCTGTTCACGCAGAGCTTCGATCCGACGCGGCTTTTTGGACTGATCGCGGTGCTCGCAGCCATGGCCATTGTGCTCAACGAGGTCGTGCGGCGCGCGGAAATTCATTTCAGCCGCTGGCACATGGATTAGGGAAGGCTGCGATGCCGGCAAAGCTCAGGCTCACCGTTGCCTGCGGGGATTACGAGATCGTGCGCGCGCTCAAGGAAGGCGCGGTCACTGCCGACGGGATCGAGCTCGTCATGCTCACAGGGATGGGGCCGCGCGAGCGGCATTGGCGTATGGCGCGCAAAGCCGAGTTCGACGTGTGCGAGGGCAATGTCGGCGCCTATTTCATGGAGCGCGACCACGGCGCGCCGCTCACCGCCGTCCCGGTATTCCTGCATCGGCGCTTCCGGCACGGATTCCTGTTCGTCAATGCCACATCCGGCATCCGCACGCCGAAGGACCTGATCGGCAGGAAGGTGGGCGCCACGAATTTCCAACCGGCGTCCAATATCTGGATGCGCGGCATCCTGGAGGATGAGCACGCTCTGCCGCACCGGCAGGTGACATGGATGGTCGAGCGCAGCGAGGATGTCGCATTCAGCCCGCCCAAGGACCTGCGCATCGAGATGATTGCGCCGGGCAAGAAGCTCGACGAGATGCTGGCGACGGGCGAGCTCGATGCCCTGCTCTCACCCGACCTGCCGCGCCTGTTTCTCAACGGCGACAAGCGCGTCGTGCGCATGTTTCCCAAGTACAAGGAGATGGAGGTCGACTATTTCCGCCGTACCGGCATCTTTCCCATCATGCACGTGACCACCATCAAGCGGGAGATCGTGGACAAATATCCCTGGGTCGCGACGAACCTGGCGAAGGCGTTCGAGGAGGCAAAGAACATCGCCTATCGGCGGATCGCCAATCCGCGCATGGTGCCGATCGCCTGGGTGCGCACGGCACTCGAGGAGCAGGAAGAGGTGCTGGGGCGCGATCCCTGGGCCTATGGCCTCAACGCCGCCAACCGCAAGAATCTCTCCACCGTGCTGCGCTACACCTTCGAGCAGGGCATGATTTCGCGCATGCCCGCGCTCGATGCACTGTTTGAGGACACCGATCTCGGCGATGCCGGCGGCTCCGACGGGATTTAGTTGATGATCGACCTAAGTCTGCTCCTGATTCAGGGTCTGTCATGCGCGGGCTTGACCCGCGCATCCATCGAAAAAGGCTCTTCTTGCTTAAGTGATGGATTGCCGGGTCAAGCCCGGCAATGACGGAAGTGATGAGATGAGCGCGCTCACGCAGCTTGCCCGCTACATCGCGGAAAGCGGCCCGGCTCACGATAAGCAGCGCAAGCTGGTTGAGCTTCACCTCATCGACACTGTCGGCGCCCTAATCGCGAGCATCGGGACACCGGAAGGCTTGCGGCTCCTGGGCTTTCGCGCGCGCGCGCCAGCGGTGAGTCCGGCCGGCGCAATCGAGCTCGATCTCGCCATCCGTTGCGCGCTTGCCCGCGCCAGCGAGATCGATGACATCCACCTGCCCTCGATGACCACGCCGGGTGCCATCGTCATCCCCGCCGCGCTGACTTTGGCAGCCGCGGCGCCGACAGTGGGGGCGCAGGATGTGTCCGCCCATGACCTCACGGCGGCGATCATCGCCGGCTGTGAGGCCATGACCCGGCTCGGTCGCAGCCTCGATGGTCCGAGCATTCTCTATCGCGGCATCTGGCCCACCTATTTTGCCGCACCGTTCGCAGTTGCCGCCGTGGCCGCGCGCCTGTTGAAGCTCGATGCCGGAGAATGCGCAAATGCGCTGGCGCTCGCGCTCACGCTCGCGGCGCCCGGCGTGGGGCACCATAATCCGCAAAGCACGTCGCGCTGGTTCGCCATCGGCGCCGCCGCGAGAAACGGGCTTGCCGCGGCGCTCGCAGCGCAGGCGGGCTTCACATCCGATCTCAAGCTTATGGAGAGCAAATTTTTCCCGGGTATTTTTGCTATCACACCCAATCTTTCAGCGCTCATGAAGGGGCTCGGCCGTGAAGCGGCCTTGCACGAGGTCTCATTCAAGCCGTGGTGCGCGGCGCGCCAGACCATGGCGGCAACCCAGGCACTGCGCGAGATCCTCCGAGCCGGCGTGCGGCCTGACGAGATCGATCGGATCGAGGTTTTTGTGCTGCCGCCGCACCTTGCGATGATCAATCACGGCGTCAGGGAAGGCGATCGTGCCTCGCACCTCACCAGCTTGCCATATTGCATGGCGTTGGCGGCTCTCGCGGCGGATACGACGCCCGATGTTGCCCGCTCGCCGGTTGACCTATCGCCGCCCATTCGCGGTTTCATGAGCAAGATCAAGGTCGCCGCAGACGAAAGCCTGCTCGCCGACTATCCCCGCACCTGGCCGGCGCGCGTGGTGGTGACCGCACACACCGCCCGCCACGAGCGGCTCGTGACGTACGTTCCCGGCGATCCCGCGCGTCCCTTCTCTCGCTCGGATGTATGCGCAAAATTTTCCCGGGTCGTGACGCCGGTGATCGGGCCGGAAAGGACCGAGCGGATGCTGGCGCGCTGCGAGGAAGCGATCGAACGCGATGGGTTCGCAGCATTGGCGGCGGAGATCGAGACGGTGTGCTGCGAAGCTGTAGGCGGATTAGCGAAGCGTAATCCGCCGATTGCGTAGAGACGGCGGATTACGGCGCGTAAGCACGCGCCTAATCCGCCCTACGGCTTTGCCGGCAAGAATTCCTCCGTGTAGAGCTTCTCCATATCGGGCTGCGCCGACAGGAGCTGGAGCTCCACGAACGATTTCGCAAGCGTCGCCAGCGCCGCCGGATTGAATTTGCCATCATCGGAGAACATCGGCATCAGCTCATCGTAGCTGCGCGAGGTGACGTCGCCGTCCTTGCCGGTGACCTCCTGCGCGATGGCCACGGTCTCCGCCTTGTTGCCGCGCATGAAGGCGATGGTCTCGAACCATCCCTTGAGAAAACGGCGCACAAGCTCGGGATGATCGGCGATGAGCTTGTTGGTCGCGAAGATCACGTGGATGTGGAAATCCTTGATGTCGGTGAAGCGCAGGAGGATGCGGCCTTCGCCACGCTTTTCCATTGCAAACGCATTGCCGATGTCCATGATCGCGCCGTCGATGTCGCCGCGTTTCATCGCGGCGATCTGCCCGGGCATGGCGCCCATGGGCTCGATCTCGATGCCCTTGGGGCCCCAGCCCTGCCGGCGCGACGTCTCGCTCACCAGCCAGTAGGTCAGCGAGCCGGCAGTCGAGACACTGATCTTCTTGCCCTTCAGCTCGGCAACGGTTTTCGGGCCATCGGGCCGCACGACGATGGCGAGCAAGAGCGGCGGCCCGGCCATGGCGGCGACTGCCTTGATCGGCGCGCCCTTGACGATGAACGCCATGGCGGGCCCCGAGCCGAGGGCGATGTCGAGACTGTCGGAGGCCATTGCCTGCTGCATGCGCGCATCGCCGGCAAACGCAACCGACGCAACCTCGATGCCGTTCTTCGCGAAGAAGCCCATGCGCATGCCGATATCGAGCGGCACGAAGGAGAAAGCCTCGGGCACCGCCTTGCCGACGCGAAGAAGCTCCGCTGCCGCACCGGGCATTGGCGGCAAGCAGGCGGCCAGCAGCACCAACACGGCGGCAGCGCGTTTCATCATACGCATCAGGCGACCTCTTCCCGGCATTCAGGAGAGCTTGCGCCGCAGGAGGCGCTCGGCATTTCCGGCAAAAATCTTGCGCCGGTCGCCCTGCGGGATCTCGAGCTCGTTGATCCGAGCGATGGTGGGAGCAATCGGACCGAGCGGCGTATCGGTGGCAAACACCACGTGATCAACGCCGAAGAATTCAAGCCCGCAGCGCACCGCCTGGACGCCACCCCCGAAGAGCGCGGTGTCGCCGTAGAAATCATGCAGGTAATCGAGATGCGGGCGCTTGAGCGAGGAGAGCACCTTCGAATAGTCCTCATCGAGCGTGCGGCTGCCGAGCACCGCGAGGCCCGGTCCGATGCGCCCGTCATAGAACGGGATCATGCCGCCGAGATGGTGCGTGATGATCTTGAGGCTTGGATAACGGTCGAGCAGCCCCGCGAAGACCATGCGCACCATGGCGACCGAGGTCTCATACGGCCATCCGAAGCACCACCACATCTCGTAGCGAGACTTCTGCTCGGCGGTGTAATCCGGCATGGCCGCGGTGCGCGCGGGATGCAGCCAGATCGGCAGATCAAGCTCGGCCATGGCGGCAAAGATCGGCTCGAAGGCGGGATCGTCGAGCGGCCGGCCTGCGATATTGGTGAAAATCTGCACGCCGCCCGCGCCAAGCTCGGTGACCGCCCGCCGCACTTCCCTGACCGAGCCCTCGACATCGGTAAGCGAGAGCGCGGCGACGAAGGCGGGAAAGCGCGCGGGATGGCGGGCACACAGCTCCGCCATGGCATCATTGCCGATGCGGGCGAGACTGAGCCCGATGTCGCCCTGCGCGAAATCCTCGATTGGCGGATTGGGCAGCGAGATGATCTCGCGATAGTCCCCGAACTGATCCATCTCGCGGAAGCGCTCGTCGAGATCGAACAGCTTCTTCACGCCGCGCAGGCGGGCTCCGATGTTGCCGAGCCGCGGCGCGATGCGGTTCATCTCCTGGAAAAAACGGTCCGGGAAGATGTGGCAGTAGATGTCGACGATAGTATCGTTGGGCATTGTGGATGTCCTTGCTCGAACCTCATCCCGAGGAGCGAGCATGAATGCGCCCGTCTCGAAGGATGACTGCTTCGAGACGCGCGCCTCACCGCCTCAGCATGAGGCCGGCACTTAAAACTTCACGCGATCGGCCCCCTTGAGGCCGAGTATCTCGCGCGCCTCCTTGGGGCTGGCGAGCTGATAGCCAAGCTCCTCGATCAGGCGACGCATCTTCGCGACCTGTTCGGCGTTGCTCTTGGCGAGCTGCCCGCGCGCAATATAGAGGCTGTCCTCGAGCCCCACGCGCACGTTGCCGCCCATCATCACGGCCTGGGTGGCAAACGGGATCTGGACGCGGCCGGCGCCCAGCACAGACCACTGATAGTCGTCACCGAACAGCTTGTCGGCGGTCCGCTTCATGAACAGGAGATTCTCGACGTCGCTGCCGATGCCGCCGAGAATGCCGAAGATCAGCTGCAGGAAGATCGGCGGTTTGAACATGCCGCGGTCGACGCAGTGGGCGAGATTGTAGAGGTGGCCGGTATCGTAGCACTCATGCTCGAACTTGGTGCCATGCCCCTCGCCCATGAGCTTGGCGATCTTCTCGATGTCGCGAAACGTGTTGCGGAATATGTTCTGGTCGGAGGAGACGAGATACTGCTCCTCCCAATCGTATTTCCATTTCTTGTAGCGTGCTGCCATGGGATAGAGCGCGAAGTTCATCGAGCCCATATTGAGCGAGCACATTTCCGGAGAAAATTCGGACGCCGCGGCGAGCCGCTCCTCGACCGTCATGATCACGGAGCCTCCGGTCGTGATGTTGACCACGGCATCGGTTGCCTGCTTGATGCGCGGCAGAAACTGCCGGAACACCGCGGGATCACCGGTCGGCTTGCCGTCCTGCGGATTGCGCGCATGCAGATGCAGCACGGCCGCGCCCGCCTCGGCGGCCTCGATCGCCTGCCGGGCGATCTGGTCCGGCGTCACCGGCAGCGCTTCCGACATGGTCGGTGTATGAATGGAGCCGGTGATGGCGCAGGTGATGATGACCTTGTCGGACTTGCCGGCCATTGTTTCCTCCCGGTGTGCGTGGGCGCCGATCGATCAAGCGGATGGGTTTGTGCGGCCATCCGCGGAAAAGCGCAAGCGCCGCGCAAGCGGCAGCAGCTGCCATCCGAAGCGTCCGGCAAGGACGCCCCAGATGCCCTTGGGTGCGAGCAGCATGATCGCAATGGCAACCGCGCCGAGCATGAGCAGATAGAGGCTGCCGAGATCAGCGAGCGATTGCCGCAGAAGAAAGAATACGAGCGTGCCGATGATTGGCCCCTCGACGCGCCCGATTCCGCCGATGACAGTGATGAAGATGACGTAGGCGGTCCAGTCATTGACGCTGAAGGCGGTGTCGGGCGAGATGCGCAGCTTCTGCAGGAAGATGAGCGCTCCGATGATGCCGGTCGCGAATGCGGTTGCGATGTAGATCGCAAGCTTGAGGCGCCGGACATCGACGCCGTTCGAACGCGCGGCGAGCTCGTTATCGCGGATGGCAGTGAGAGCAAGCCCGTAGCGCGAGCGCAACAGCAGCACGATCGCGCCGCACACGGCGACTGCAAGCGCAAGCGCGAGCCAATACATCTCGAACTCGCGCAGCTGCCGGCTCGGCGCCATGGTGATCACGATCTGCGCCGGCAGGCTGATGCCGGAGCCACCGCCAAGCGCCGACACCTGCGCCGCCATGAGGCGGAACACTTCCGCAATGACCCAGGTGCCAATTGCGAAATAGTGCCCGCGCAGCCGGAACATCAGCCCGGCGACGGGAACCGCTACCGCCGCCGACACCAGCCCGGCGAGCGCCACCGCGGCCAGAGGATGAATCCCGGCGAGGATCGCGCACGCGAACAGGATATAGCCGCCAAGGCCGACATAGGCCTGCTGGCCGACCGAGACCAGGCCGGCGTAGCCGGCGAGCAGATTCCACAGACTCGCAAGCGCGATATAGACAAAGATTTCCGAGCAGAGCCGCAGGTCATCGCGCCCGGCGAAAGCGGGAAGCACGGCGAGCACGATGACCGTGATAGCAAGCGCAGCGCTGCCGATCCGGCTCGAACGGGTTGCATGTTCGACCTTGAACGGCGCCGTCATTCCGCTCATCCCTGAATCCTTGGGAACAGGCCTTGCGGCCGCACCGCCAGGATGGCGAGGAAGGCAAGATGGCCGGCCAGCTGCTGCCAGCCCGGATCGATGTGCGCGCCGATCGCCTGCGACACGCCGAGGATGATGCCTCCGGCGAGTGTTCCCCACAGGCTGCCGAGACCGCCGATGATGACGGCTTCGAAGCCGAAGATCAGGCGCGCCGGCCCGATCGCTGGATCGAAATTGGTGCGGATGGCGATCAGGACGCCGGCAACCGCAATGACGGCGAGCGAGACCGCCATGGCGAGAGCGAACACGTGACGGTTGTCGAGTCCCATCAGTTGGGCAACCGATGGATCGTCCGCCGTCGCGCGAAATGCGCGCCCGAGCGGCCGGCTATAGAACAGGACCTGCAGTCCGCCGATGACGGCAATAGCGGCGACGAGCTGGATGAACGGCAGCACGCCGATCCAGATGCCCTCCGCGACCGGAAAGCTTGCCACCTCGATCGCGCCGGCGGCAAGCCGCCGGCTGTCGGCGGTGAACAGCTCCAGGAGGCCATTCTGGATGATCACGGAGAGCCCGAACGTCACCAGGAGCGGCGGAAGAAGATCATCGCCGAGCGTCCAGTTGAGGAGGGCGCGCTGCAGGACGTAGCCGATCGCCGCCATCACCGGCGCAACAATCAAGATGGCAGCGAGCGGATTGACACCCACGGCGCCGGTCACGATCAGGGCGAGATAGGCCGCGACCACGATCAGGTCACCGTGCGCGATGTTGACAAGCCGCATCACGCCGAAGATCAGGGCAAGCCCGGCGGCGAACATGGCATAGAGGCCGCCGATCAGCACCCCCTGGATGATGACGTTGACCCACTCCATCATCCGGTTCACGCTCCAAAATAGGCGGCAGAGATCGCTGCGTGCGACAAGGATGCGCTGCGGCCTGCAAGGGCAACGCGGCCTTCCTGCAGGCAATAGACCTCTTTCGCTGCATTGAGCGCCTGCACGACATCCTGCTCCACGATGATCAGGGAGACGCCTTCAGCGACGATCTGCGGCAGGCGGGCATAGAGGTCGCGTACCACGATTGGCGCAAGGCCGAGGCTGAGCTCGTCACACAGGAGCAGGCTCGGGTTCGACATCAGCGCGCGGCCGATTGCGCCCATCTGCTGCTGGCCACCGGAGAGCCTTGCACTCGGCAAATGGCGGCGTTCGGCCAGTGCTGGAAACAGCTCGTACACGCGGGCCAAATTCCAGGGGCCGGGGCGGGCGAGCTGCCCGCCGATGAGGAGATTCTCCTCAAGCGTGAGCGAAGGAAAGAGGCGGCGCCCTTCCGGTACGAGCGCAATGCCGCGCGCCACCACCGCATGCGCGGGGAGCTCGCCGATCGGCTCGCCGCGAAAGAGGATCGCGTCCGGGCGCGACCTGATCAGACCAGCGATGCTGTTGAGGAGCGTTGATTTACCCGCGCCGTTGGCGCCGATCACCGCGACCACGTCCCCCGCCGCGGCAGCGAGCGAGACCGAAAACAACGCCTGGAAGTCGCCGTAGTGCGCATCGAGCGAACGCACTTCGAGCAACGCTTCAGGCATCGGCCGGAATCCCCATGTAGATCTCGCGCACCTCAGGGAGTCGCACCACCATCGCGGGATCGCCTCCCGCAATGAAGCTGCCAGCGTGCAGGACGGCGAGCCGGTCCACGAGCGCAACGAGCGCATGCACGACATGCTCGATCCAGATGATGGATATGCCACGAGCGCGAGTGTGGCGGATCAGCTCGACCAGCGCCGCACATTCATGCTCGGTGAGGCCGCCGGCGACCTCGTCGAGGAGAAGGACGCGGGGGATCGTTGCGAGCGCGCGCGCAAGCTCGAGCCGCTTGCGGTCGAGCAGGGTGAGGCTGCCCGCGATCCGATTGGCTTTGTCAGCAAGCGCGCAGTGTTCCAGCAGCTCCACGCAGCCGGCATAGACATCACGCTCGCGGCGGTTGCTGCCGAATGCCGCAGCCACCACCACGTTCTCAAACACGCTCATGCCGTGGAACGGCTGCGGGATCTGGAACGCCCTTGCGATGCCAAGCCGGCACCGGCGCTCGGGTGCAAACGCCGTGATGTCCCTGCCGGCAAGGAAAACGCGGCCTGAGTCAGGCGTCACGCTGCCGCTGGCGATGCCGAACAACGTGCTCTTGCCGGCGCCGTTCGGCCCGATGATGCCGAGCGCCTCGCCTTCGCCCAGCGCGAGGTCGATCCCGTTCGCCACCACCACCGCGCCAAAGCGCTTGCAGATTTTCTCGAAGGCGAGGACGGGAGCCACAGATCAGGACAGCAGCTGCAGCTGTCCGCCGACCGGAATCATCGGAGCGGTCTTGTTGGCGGTGATGACGAGATCGAACCTGTTGTCCTTGCGCTGCCATTGCCCGGCGACCAGCGGCGTCTTGCATACGTTCTTCACCGGCTGCCCCGTCCATTTCACGGGACCGACGATGGAGCTGTAGTCGGTTGCAACAATGGCATCGAGGATCGCTTTCGGCTCGAGCGTCTTTGACCGCCTGAGCACGTCGATTGCCACCTCGAACAGCGCATGCTGGAAGCCAATGGGCTGGGTCCATGGCCGCCTGGTGGCATTGACATAGGCCTCGGTAAGCTCGCGCGCGGTCTGCCCCGTGAGACCGGACCTGAAGGGGTGATTGGGCGTCCACCAGATCTCCGTCGTCAGGCCGTTGCCGCGCGGGCCCAGGGACTCGATGACCGAGGGAAACAGCAGCGCCTTGCCGATGGTCACGATCTTCGGCCGGAAGCCCTGCTGCGCCGCCTGCGACCAGAAGGTGGCAAAGTCGGGCGGGATCATGTTGCCGGTCACGATCTCGGCGCCCACCACCTTGAAGGCCGAGATCTGCGAGGTGAAGTCGTTGTTCATGAGCTGATAGCGACCGGGGTCGGTGAGCTTGTAGCCGGCCTGCGCCAGCGCAGGCGGCAGCCCGCGTTGCGGATCGCCCCAGGCATTGCCGTCGGCGTCGTTGGGAAACAGGCCGCCAACGACCTTGTTGGTCGGCGCCGAGTCCCACAGCGCGAGGAACGCGCCGATCACGTCCTCCAAGCCCCAGAAGAAGTGATAGGTCCAGGTAAAGCCCCTGGCCGGATCGCCATTGCGCCCGAAGAAATAGGGCTGCCAGGGGCAATTGGTCGTGATGCAGGGAACCTCGTTGACCTCGGCCTGGTCGGCGACCGGATTAGTGGTATCGGGCGTTGCCGAGGCCACGATGAGATCGACCTTGTCGCCAAGAATGAGCTCAGAAGCGACTTCCGAGGCACGGCTGCCGCTCGACTGGCTGTCCTTGCTGATCAGTTGCACCGGGTAGGTGCGGCCGCCGCTTTGCAATCCGCCTGAGAGAATCCCCCGCACCTGATCGAGGATGAAAGCGTCGGCCTCGCCGAAACCCGCAAGCGGTCCGGTTTTTGGGCTGACATGGCCGATCTTGATTGCGCGGCTCTGAGCATGCGCGGGGATCACGCGCAGCACGCTTGGTGCGGCAATTGCACCCAATCCGGCACCAACGACAGCGCGGCGCGAAACGCGGCCGAACCGGACTGATTTGGTTGAGCGACCGTTCTCCGGCATGTGTTGCTCCCTGGATTGTGTCACGCCTGGACGCCAGCGCGTAGGGACGAGGCATGCCTCGCCCCTACCCTCGCCTCTAGATGCGCGATTGTTTCAGATGCTGGAGCACCTTCGTTCGCAGCGCCGCCTGCTGCTCGCCACTCCACTTGCGAAAGCCTTCGCCCGATTTGAAGCCAAGCTTGCCCTGTGCGACAAGACTCCCGAGATAGGGCGACGGCGCGGGGCTACTCTCGATATCAGGAAGCACGGTGCGGTGAATGGCGAGCGTGAGATCGGTCCCGACGAGATCGGCGTTCTCGAGCGGACCGAGAACGGCAAGACGACGTCCGAAGCTCGCCTTGATGACAGTGTCGACCGTCTCCGCATCGCAAATGCCGTGCTCCACCAGCGATATTGCCTCGCGCCATAGCGCATGCTGCAGGCGGTTGCCGACGAAGCCGGGAACGTCCTTCTTGACATGCACCGGCATTTTGCCCGCCGCCTTGTGCAGCGCGATGGTCCATTCGATGGCTGCTGGTGCCGTCCACTCGGTGCCGATCACCTCGACCAGCGGCACGAGATAAGGTGGATTCCACCAATGCGTGCCAAGCGCGCGCGAGCGGTCGCGCAAGCCCTCCATGATCTTGGTGATCGGGATGACCGAAGTATTGCTGGCGAGAATGGCATGCGAGGGGGCGTGCTTTTCGATTTCGGCGAACAATTTCTGCTTGAGCGGCAGGTCCTCGAGCACAGCCTCGACAACGTAGTCCGCCTCGCGCACGGCGGCTGCCAGCTGGAGCATCGGATGCACCCGCTGGACCGCCGATTCATCGTCTCCGAGATCCCGGAGATTGGCCAGGATGCGCGAGGTTGCGGTGTCGAGCGAGGCCATGACGGAATCGTGGATGCGCACGTCGTGGCCTGCGAGCGCAAACACCTGGGCGATGCCGTGCCCCATGAGGCCGGCACCAATGACGGCAATGCGCGCGCGCTCCGGCACCGTCATCCCGCCGTATAACCGCCATCGGCGTAGAGAATGTGCCCGGTGTAGAAGTCCGACGCTTTCGAGGCGAGAAACAGAAGAGGACCCGCGAGATCGGACGGCTCGCCCAGGCGCCCTTTGGGAACGCGGGTAAGAAATCCCTTGCGCACGTCACGCGCGCGGTCGCTGTCCTCGAACATCCATTGCGTGAGCGGAGAGCGAAATACGGTCGGACCCAAGGCATTGACCGTGATCCCGGCTTCCCCCCACTCGCAGCCGAGCGCCTTGGTGATCCCGTCGACGGCCGATTTCGAGGCGCAGTAGGCGGTGTAGCCGGCGGGATGGCCGAGCAGCCCGCGCGCCGACGACATCAGGATCACCTTGCCGCCCTGCCCCTGCTTGAGCATCTGCCTGCCGACGGCGCGCGCGATCAGCCAGGATTGGGTGACATTGGCGTCCATCACGTCGAGGAAATCCTCCGCCTTCTGCTCGACGATCTTGGACACCTTGTTCTGCCCGGATGCCACCACCAGAATATCGACGCGACCGAATTTCTTCACTGCCGCCTCGACGATGGCATCGCAATTGGCCTCGGAGCTCGGTCGCCGGGCCACGATCTCGACCTCGCCGCCGAGCCTCTCACACTCAGCCGCAATCTTCTGCAGCGCATCGGCCTTGCTTGCGCAGAGCACGACGTTGGCGCCCGCGGCCGCAAGCACCTTGGCCGCAAGCGCGCCGAATGCGCCGGTTGCCCCGGTCACGATCGCAGTGTTGCCGCGAATGTCGAACAGGGACAGCGGATTTTTGAGAAAGTCCTCGGACATCGCGAGGCTCACTTCTGCGGTGTCGAGACAGCGACCAGCATGGTCACGACATCATTGCCGCGATTGACGATTTCGCGGGTCTCGTTCGGGCCGATAAAGCAGGAATCGTTGGCCTTGAGCACGCTCTCTTTCCCGCCGGCAATGAGCGTGAGCTCGCCCGAGAGCACATAATAGACCTTCTCTGTGGGCGAGGCGTCGGGGCCTGCCCCGCCGCCGGGCAGAAAATGCGACAACCCCACCGTGAACTGCCTGGGGCCCCCGGCATCGAGCCCGAACAGGCGCAGCGAGCAATAGGCGCGGTGATTGGGCGCCTCGTAGGGCCTGGCTTCGCTCAGATGTTTCACTTGCATCAGAACTTCTCTCCACGCTCGATCCGATAGGACCCCTTGGGGTCGATGATGGCGACGAGACGAATGATGCAGCCGTCACCGCGTTCCCAATTCCACGGAAACAGCGCAAAGGTGCAGCGCCTTCCCGTCACCTTGTCGATGTCGCCACCGACGTTCTCGATGCCGAGAATTCCGTTCTTGAACAGGATGCGGTGGACCGGCTCCCAGTCGGGAAAGTCCTCTTTCCAGTCGCGCCCGCCCGACCACTGCCGGTACTCCTCGGCGAGATGCGGGTGCAGCGGGCCGTTTCGTTGCGGGCCGATGGCGGTGGCAAGCGGATGGTCGTTCGCCTGGGTGTCGTGGCCCACCACCTTCACCTTTTTCTCGACGAACCACTCGCCGGCCGACGGCACGAATCCGGGTGCGCGGCAGAAATAATCCTCGTTGTCCTCGTAGACCTTGTGCCAGCCGGTGTTGACGATCACGACATCGCGCGGGCGCACCACGGACCCGGCCGCTTTTTCCAGATCGTCATAGGTGATCGGCTCCCATTTCTTCTTCGGGATCGAGACCACAATCCCGGAGCCGAAGAAATGCGGGAGCGGGACCTCGTCGATAAAGGGCGTGCCCTGCACCACGTGCGCCGGCGCATCAATGTGGGTGGTGTTGTGCATGCTGGTGGTGATGCGCTGCGACAGCACCCCCGATTTGGCATGGTAGTGGATACGCTCGATCCTCACGTCCTCGAAATAGGGCCAGTTCGGAGATTGATAGCCGAAGCGGTGGGAGAGGTTATAGAACTCAAGCCCCATGCTGTTGTTGTTATTTTCCTCGAACGTGACACCACGAATTTTCTTTGCCACCGCATCCCTCCGCAGACCTGGTAGCCCGGGTTGAGCGAAGCGAAACCCGGGATCAAGCCGGATGTCGCCATAGCGTGTCGAAAGCGCGTGTAAACGCGTTTATCGCTCCATCCGGGCTACGTTTCAGCTTTTTGCTCGAATGTGACATTCCGTTGTTCTGATGACCTTTCCCTTCCATTTGCCCCTTCCATTTGCGGCCTCAGATGCACGCCAACTTGCTTGCCGGCTCGTCCATTTGATACGGTTTCGCCAACCACACGGTACAGAAAACAAGGGCGAGGAACAACTCGGGGGCGCGCCATGGTCCGCAAGATTGCCGTCGAGGAACACTTTCTCTCTCCCGGTTTCGAGGAATACTGGGCGCCGACCGTCGTCGATCTTCCATCCAAGCGAAGGGAGGAATTCCACGCGCGTCTCACCGACTTCGGCGAGATGCGGCTCAAAGCGATGGATGCGGCCGGCATCGAGCGTTGCGTCCTCTCGCTCGCCGGACCAGGCGTGCAGGCGGAAACCGATGCTGCGACCGCCATCCGCAGGGCGCGCGCCGCGAACGATTTCCTTGCTGGCGAGATCGTCAAACGCCCCGACCGTTACAGCGGCTTCGCCCATCTGCCGATGCAGGACGCCAGCGCCGCAGCCGACGAGCTCGAGCGCTCGATGCACGAGCTCGGGTTGTGCGGGGCGATGATCAACGGCCACACCAACGGCCAATACCTCGACCATCCCTCGCTATCCCCGTTCTGGGAGCGAGCCGAGCAGCTCGCAGCTCTCATCTACCTGCATCCAGCCGATCCCATTACGCCCTCCCCGGTCCTGGAAGGGCACAAAGGCCTGCGACGCGCGACCTGGGAATGGACATTCGAGACGGGATCGCACGCGCTCCGGCTGGTGTTCGGGGGCGTATTCGACCGCTTTCCGCAGGCGAGGCTTGCGCTCGGGCATCTCGGCGAAACGCTGCCCTTCCTGCTCTGGCGCTTCGACAGCCGCGCGGGTCCCGACTTCTATGCGGTGGGGCTGAAAAAGCTTCCCTCGCAATACATCAAGGACAACATCGTGGTTGCCACTTCCGGCATGTGCTCGGCGGATCCGCTCAACTGCACCTTGAGCGCGCTCGGGTCTGATCGCGTGATGTTCGCCGCCGATTACCCGTTCGAATCGGTCGCGGAGGCCGCGCATTTCATCGACAACGCTCCCATCAGCGATGCAGTCCGCGAGGACATCTGTTTCAAGAATACCGCCAGACTGCTGGGGCTGCCGGCGGCATGAGCGACATCGCGGCGCCCTCGTCGGTCGACGACATCGTGGCGCGGGTCGAGCGCCTGCCAACCTCATGGTGGCAGATCAAGACCCGCATTATTGTCGGCACCGCGACTTTCTTCGATGCCTACGATGCGCTTGCCATCGCATCGGTGCTGCCGGTCGTGGCTCCGCTCTGGAAGCTTACGCCACCCCAGATCGGTTATTTGATCTCGGCAGGGTTTCTCGGCCAGCTGGGCGGCGCACTGCTCTTCGGCTGGATTGCCGAGCGCCACGGGCGCATGCCGGCGATGGTCTGGTCGATTGCCCTGTTCTCGGTGATGAGCCTCGTTTGCGCGCTCGCCTTCGATTACTGGTCGCTGCTCATCTTTCGCACCATTCAGGGGATCGGGCTCGGAGGTGAGGTCCCTGTCGCCGCGGTGTTCATCAGCGAGCTGGCGAAGGCCAAGGGGCGCGGCCGGTTCGTGCTCCTCTACGAGCTGGTCTTTCCGATCGGGCTGGTGACGGCAAGCCTGACCGGGCTGTGGGTCGTGCCGCGGCTTGGCTGGCAATACATGTTCGTCATCGGCGCCCTGCCCGGCTTTCTCGCTCTGGTCCTGCGCCGCCTGCTGCCGGAATCACCGCGCTGGCTGGCGGTGCGCGGCCGTCATGCAGAGGCGGAAGCTGCCATGAAGCTCATCGAGAGCGAGACGCAGAAGGCGACGCGACAGCCGCTGCCACGGCCCAAGCCGGTTGTCGCCACGCTGGGGAAGCCCGCTTCGCTTGCCGACCTCTTCGGTCCGCTCTACCTGCGGCGAACGCTCGTGGTCTGGGTGATCTGGTTTTGCGCCTATTCGGTCAACTACGGCCTCGCCATCTGGCTGCCGACGGTGTACCGCACAATTTTCAAGCTGCCGCTCGAGCAGTCGCTGATCTATGGATTGATCACCCAGGCCGTCGGCCTGCTTGGCACCCTGATCTGCGCGCTCGTCATCGACCACGTCGGGCGCCGGCTCTGGTTCGCATGCTCGTTCGCGGCGGCTGCGCTGGCCTTAGCCGCGCTCGCAATGTACCCCGCACCCACCGCCGAGCAGGTGCTGACTTGCATGACCATTGCGTATTTTTTCATCAGCAGCGTGAATATCGGCGTTTACCTGTATACGCCCGAGCTCTATCCGACGCGCGTGCGCGCCGTGGCTGTGGGAACCGCCACGGCCTGGCTGCGGTTTGCCTCCATGGTCGGACCGACGGTGGTAGGCACGATGATCGCCTCGGGCCTGCCGGCCGTGTTCCTGACCTTTGCCACTGTCGCGGGCCTTGCGGCGGCGATCACCGCACTGTTTGCGGTTGAGACCAAGGGCCGCGTGCTGGAAGAAGCCTCGCCTTGATAACCATCGGGAGAAAGTTGATGCGCGTCCTGCAGATGAGCTTCGCGGCTAGCATCCTTGCGCTGTCGGGCGCTACCGGCGCGAGCGCCGATAATCCCGTCAAGATCCGCCTCTCCTGGGTCGCACCGGTGACCAACTGGGCATCCATCATGCTGGAGAAGAAGGAGCTGGCGAGGCATCTCGGCACGTCCTACACGCTCGAGCCGGTTCGCTACCCCGGCACGCCGCCGATGGTCACCGCGCTCGCCAACAACGAGCTCGAAGTCGCCAATCTCGCCTATTCCACGCTGGCCATCGCGATCAAGAACGCGGGCATGGACGACCTGCGCGTCATCGCGGACGAATTCCGCGACGGAGTGCAAGGCTACTACTCGCAGGAATACATGGTCCTGGCCGATGGGCCGATCACGAAGATCGAGGACCTCAAGCGCAAGGTGGTGATGACCAACGCCGCCGGAAGCGCGATCGATGTCGCCATGCGCGCCATGTTGCGCAAGCATGGCCTCGACGACAAACGCGATTACACCATGGTGGAGTCCCCCTTCCCGACCATGCGCGCCATGCTGTCGGAGAGGAAGGTCGACATGATCCCGGCGGTCATCCCGTTCTCCTATGATCCCGAGCTGCGCAAGATTGCCCGTACGCTGTTCGTTCAGCGCGATGCGATCGGGGTCACCGACATGATCGTCTGGACCGCGCGCAAGCCCTTCATCGACAAAAATCGCGCCGCCATGGTCGATTTCATGGAGGATACCTTGCGCATCACCCGCTGGTTCCTCGATCCTGCGAATCACGGCGAGGCGATGGCGATCGCGGGCCGGCTGACCAAGCAGCCGCCCGAGCGCTACGACTGGCTGTTCACCCATCGCGACGCCTTCCACGACCGCAACATGCTGCCGGACCTTGAGGCGCTGCAGAAGAATGTCGACATGACCCACGAGCTGGGCTTTGTGCCCTCCACGCTTGACGTCAAGAAACATACCGACCTGAGCATCGTCGAAGAGGCCGCAAAACGGCTCAATTGATGCCGGCCGACCGCGCAGCGAAAATTCGCATCCAAGGCCCGGCGCTGGCGCGCTTTGTTGCCGCGCTGTTCGAGGCTGCGGGCGTAGCGCCGGGCCTGGCGTCGGAATGGACGACCTCGCTCATCTGGGCGAACCTGCGCGGCGTCGATTCCCACGGCGTGCTGCGGGTACCCCGCTACGTCGCCCTCCTGAAAACAAAAACCATAAACCCCAGGCCGGATATCAGGCTTGAGCGCCGGGCGGGGGCAATCGCGGTGCTGGAAGCCGATCGGGCCCCGGGGGCAATCGCGATGGCGCACGCCATGCGAGAGGCGATGGATGTGGCACGCGAGACCCGACTCGGATGGTGCGCGGCTCGCAATATCACGCATGCCGGAGCGATCGGCTATATCGCGCTCAAAGCCGCAGAGGGCGGCATGGCGGGCATTGTGATGACGGCATCCGGGCCGCTCATGGCCTACCACGGCGCGCGCATTTCCGGGGTATCGACCAACCCTCTCGCGATCGCCTTCCCGGCCGGCAGGCGGCCGCCCTACCTCCTGGACATGTCAACCTCGACGGCCGCCATGGGCAAGCTGATGGGCGCACGCGACGCAGGACGCGACGTCCCGCGCGGCTGGGGCCTCGATGCGGAGGGCCGCGAGACGACCGATTCCGCCAAGGTGGCGACGCTCCTGCCAATGGCCGGGCCGAAAGGCTCGGGGCTCTCTTTCATGATCGAGTGCCTTGCCAGCCTCACGGTCAACAATCCGATCGTGGCGAGCGCGCTCGAAGCCGGCGGAAGGCTGGATGATCCGTTCCTCAACGGCGTTGCCATTGCCCTCGATCTGTCGGCCTTTGGCGACCCCGAAGCAATCCGCGCCCAGGCGGACCGGCTCGGAGACGCCATTCTCGCGTTGCCGAAGGCGGCCGGCATCGAGCGCATTTTTCTGCCCGGCGAGCGCGGTGACACCATCTTGCAGGAACGCGAGCGAAGCGGAATTCCGCTCCCGCGCGGCACCTGGGCGCGCCTGCTCGCAACCGCCGAGGGTCTGGGCGTTACGCCGCCGAATATTTCAGATTAAATTAGGTTATACTGGCGTATCCGGTCCTTGTGGGGGCAGGATCCCCGGCATGGTGGACCGGCAGGTCCGGTTGCGGGATACCGCATGGCCATTACGAGCACAAAACGCCCAGGCGCAGCGCCGCCCGACAAGCTCGAGGTTCTGCGCAACCATTCGCTGTTCGGACGACTGCCTCCAGCGGCGATCGAGCACCTCGGCTCGTACGTGAAGAGACGCAGTCTCGCGCGTGGTACCAGCATTTTCGCCAAGGGCGATCCGGGAAGCGGGCTGATGGGTGTCCTTTCCGGCTCCGTGAAGATCACCGTGCCGTCTGCCGACGGCCGCGACATCCTGCTTGTCATCATGCATGAGGGTGACATCTTCGGAGAGATTGCATTGCTCGATGGTCATCCGCGCACCGCCGATGCTACGGCGATGACGGATTGCGAGCTCATGGTGATCGAGCGGCGAGACTTTGTCCCCTTTCTGCGCAGTCAGCCGGACCTGACCTTGCAGATTGTCGAGATGTTGTGCTCGCGCCTGCGGCGCACGACCGAGCAGGTGCAGGATGTGACGTTCCTGAATTTGCCGACACGGCTCGCCAAAGCGCTGATTCGATTGAGCACCGAGGGGCAAGGAGTGGCTGCTGCATCGAAAAAGCTCGCGATTACGCAGCGCGAGATCAGCCAGCTCATCGGAAGGTCGCGTGAGAGCACCAACAAACAGCTGCGCATCTGGGCCAAGCATGGCTGGATAAGACTGGAACGCGGCGCAATCACGGTGCTGCGCCGTGACCGGATCGCGGAGATTGCCGAGAACGAATCGGAGCTCGATCCGTTCTGAAGGCTTGCCGGCCGCCGGTAGCGCGCGCGCCCCAGGCGCTGCGGTGGCGGCTATGTCGAGGGCGGAACGCCACTTTGTCACCACTCACTCCGGCGCCCGCAACCGGTAGCCGATGCCCGTCTCAGTCAGGATGTATTGCGGCCGCTCCGGATCGGTCTCGATCTTCTGCCGCACCTGTCGCACATAGACGCGCAGGTATTGCGCGTCGGTGAGATCGTCCCAGAGGTGTCCAAGCAGAAACTTGTGGGTCAGCACCTTGCCGGCATGCTGCACAAGCAGGCGCAGAAGCTCATATTCCTTCGGAGACAGCTTCACCTCCTTGT